>Ga0074199_1000179_pt1 | contig 124942 bp, 129 predicted proteins | sample EPASupsiteSAE347_FD_64528 | JGI IMG/M metagenome (GOLD analysis project Ga0074199, IMG submission 64528) | Bioremediated contaminated groundwater from EPA Superfund site, New Mexico - Sample SAE3-47 | ecosystem: Environmental > Aquatic > Deep subsurface > Groundwater > Contaminated ...
CGTCGTCAAGGCCGCAGACCTCGATAACCTCGTCAGCCTCATCTCAGAATCCGCTCGCACCGGCAAGATCGGCGACGGCAAGATCTTCGTCATCCCCGTCGAGAAGGCCATCCGCATCAGAACTGGGGAATCGGAGGTATAACGATACTCCTGATTGGGGAGTATCCCATTTTTTTCTTTTCTTAAATCTTGCACGTTGCCGGTGGATACCCCGGCCGTACGTATAATTCCTGGCCGGTAAAATCAGTCCCGGGTCTCAGCATGCACCCAGTCAAGGTACGGGGCGTGTCCCGCGATGACCGGAAGGACGATGATCTCCGGGACTTCGTAAGGATGCATATCCCTGAGGACCCGGATCACCCGGTCTGCAAGACTTTTCCGGGTCTTCATGATGAGCAGGTGTTCCTCATCATCGCAGGACTCTCCCTTCCAGCGGTACACGGACCGTACCGGAGTGATATTGACACATGCCACCAGGTTCTTTTCGAGAAGGCGCTTTGCGAGATCGTCCGAACGGGACGGAGGAACCGTTGAATAGATCACGCAGATCTCCTGAGGGGTATCCGGTTTCTTCACCATATATGTCGTGTTGCCATTTCCGGTACATAATAGTGTCAGAGATCCCATGGCTGCACTCAAATTATTTAAAAATCAGTTTATACAATGATGTATATTATCTTCGGATATGGATTACCAGATTGCCGTAATTCATGCATTTCAGGTCTCCTGCCCGGGGCTCGGGGGCCTGATGCAGGCGGCAGCATTTCTTGGCCAACCGGAGTTCTACCTGCTCGTTATCCCCCTCATACTCTGGTGTTACGACAGATCCCTTGGACTGCGTCTCCTGATCTTCCTCTCCGTCAGCGGTGCAATCAGCGATTCCCTGAAGATCCTCTTCCATGCCCCCCGGCCATACTGGATCAGTCCCGAGGTCACTGCGTACACCGGCATGGTCTCGTTCGGAATGCCTTCGGGACACGCCCAGAATTCTGTTGTTCTCTTCGGGGCGATTGCAGCCACGGTCCGGAAATGGTGGATATGGTTTGCCTGCATCATCCTTATCCTCATGATCGGAATGGCCCGGGTGTACCAGGCCGTCCACTTCCCCCTTGACATCATCGCCGGCTGGGGGATCGGGGTCCTCCTCCTGGCAGGCCTCCTGTACCTGGAGAAACCGATCCTGCAGAGGGTTCACGGCAGATCGTTTCTTGTTCAGATCCTTCTTGCGTTCGGACTCTCGCTCCTTTTTATTGGGATCACCGGGGCTGCTCACCAGGTCATAGGATCCTGGCAGGTGCCGGCGGAATGGTCGCTCCAGGCACTCGCTCGGACCGGGGTTCCCATCGATCCCCTGGCCCTGAAAGACACATTCGTGACTGCGGGACTGATATTCGGGGGATTGTCCGGGGCCCTAGTCTCCGTCCGCCGTTTTCCGTTCAGCACCGGATCCTCTCCCGGCCGCATGGCAGCCCGGTATATCGTGGGGATCGCGATCCTGTTTGTCATCTGGGGAGCGCTCGCGGTGGCGGCAGCATGGCCCGGCACCGGCGGCTGCCTGATGAGTTACTTACGGGCCGTGCTTGCCGGATTCTGGATCACTGCCGGAGCCCCTGCCCTCTTCATCAGGACCGGCCTTGCCCGTCTGACCTATCAGGATGAGGCAATAGCCCCCGTTACCCGAATGAGTTAACTTCTATAGAATCCAGAGCCAATAGTAGGTACTTATGTACGCATCACGCATGAGCAATCTCCCGCCGTACCTTTTTGCACGGATCGACGAGATGAAAGCCGAACAGCGCAAAAAAGGCGTCGACCTCATCGACCTCGGCGTAGGGGACCCGGACCTTGCCACGCCGCCCCATATCGTCGAGGCCCTCATTACTGCCGCAAAGGACTCCAGGAACCACCACTACCCGGACTATGCCGGCATGCCGGCCTACCGGAGCGCCGTTGCCGGGTGGTATAAGAAGCGCTTTGGCGTCACGCTCGATGCGAACAAGGAGGTCGTTGCCCTCATGGGCTCCAAGGACGGCATCGCCCACATCGGCGAGGCGTTCGTCAACCCCGGCGATTACGTCCTCGCCCCGAGCCCCGGCTACCCCGTGTACCGGACGGGCACGCTCTTTGCTGAGGGAAAGGTCCACGAGATGCCGCTGGTGCGGGAGAATAATTTTATTCCCGTCCTCTCCGACATCCCGAAGGAGGTGGCAAAGGCCGCGAAGATCCTGTACATCAACTACCCGAACAACCCTACGGCAGCCGTAGCCCCGGCCGGGTTCTACAGGGAAGTCGTGGACTTCGCCCGCGACAACGATATCGTCGTGGTCTCGGACAATGCGTACTCCGAGATTGCGTACGACGGCTACCGGGCCCCCTCGTTCCTGGAGACCCCCGGGGCCATGGAGGTCGGTATCGAGATGCACTCCCTCAGTAAGACCTACAACATGACCGGCTGGCGTATCGGCATGGCGGTCGGCAACGCTGACGTCATCGCGGGGTTGGGACGGGTCAAGACCAACGTGGACTCCGGGGTCTTCGATGCCGTGCAGCACGCCGCCATCGCAGCCCTCTCCGGCCCGCAGGACTGCGTGAAGGACGCATGCAGGATCTACCAGGAGCGCCGCGACGTGCTGGTGAATGGCCTGCAGAGCCTCGGCTTTAAGGTTCCGCTTCCCCAAGCGACCTTCTATGTCTGGGTGCCGGCAAACGACTGCATGGCCTTTGCCGGCCGGCTCCTCACCGAAGTCGGTATTGTGGCAACGCCGGGCGTCGGTTTCGGCGCGAGCGGCGAAGGCTATGTGCGCTTTGCGATCACCCGCCCGGTTGACCGGATCAACGAGGCGATCGAACGGATGCGGAAGATGAACCTATGAAACTCGCTCACCACCTCACGATCAAAAACAGCCACCTCCACATCAACGGGCAGGACTGCGTTCTCCTTGCAGAGCAGTACGGCACTCCGCTCTATGTCACGAGCGAGGACCGGGTCATCGAGCAGTTTTTGAGCTACCAAAAAGCCCTCGGCGCCCGGTACCCGAAGGTCCGGGTGCTCTTCGCGGCAAAGGCGAACGGCAACCTCGCCCTGATGCGGGCGCTTGCGGCGCAGGGAGCGGGTGCGGACGTCTTCTCCTCCGGTGAACTCCAGCTGGCGCTCGAAGCGGGGATGGCGCCGGAGAACCTCCTCTTCAACGGGAGCTCCAAGACCCCCGCAGACCACAAACTCGCCGTGGAGAATGGTGTGAAAGTCTCGCTCGACTCTCTGGACGAACTCCACCAGCTCGACGCGATAGCAGGGGCTGCAAAGAAGAAGGCCAGGGTCTCGTTCCGGGTGAACCCGGCGCTCCGGGTCCCCACCCACCCCAAGATCGCCACCGGCCTGAAAACGAGCAAGTTCGGGATTCCTCACGAGGAGATCCCGGCAGCGTACAGGGAGGCCCTTGCCTGCAAAAATATCCTGCCGGTCGGGATCCACTGCCACATCGGCTCCCAGATCCTTGAGGTCGAGCCCTTTGTGAAGGCAGCCGAAGTCATGGTCGGGATCGCAAAAGAACTCACGGAGATGGGCGTGAAACTCGAGTTCGTCGATTTGGGCGGCGGCCTCGGCATCCCCTACCACCACGACACGGATCCGATTCCCACGGCAGAGGACTATGCGGCAAAGGTCGTGCCGGTCTTCAAGGCAGGAATGGAGGCATGCGGCATCACGCCCGAACTCTGGGTGGAGCCCGGCCGTTCGCTCGTCGCCGACTCGACCGTCCTTCTGACCCGGGTCAACTCCACCAAAAAGGCCCACAAACGGTTCGCCAACGTGGACGCGGGGTTCAACCTGCTGATCCGGCCTGCCATGTATGATTCGTACCACGAGGTCATCGCGGCAAACAAGGCCGATGTCCCGCTCACCACGGAATATACCGTGACCGGGCCGATCTGCGAGACCGGGGATATCTTCGCCGCCGACCGGAAGCTCCCGGAACTTGCCGCAGGCGATATCATCGCCATCCTCGATGCCGGCGCCTACGGCTATGCCATGGCATCGCAGTACAACGGGCGCGGGCGCTGCCCCGAGGCCCTCCTCCACGGCAGCGAGACGGCCCTCATGCGCCGCGGCGAGGATCTCGGCGACCTGAAGGCGGCCCTTGAACGCCCGCCCTGGCAGAAGTAGGGGGCCCTGCCCGTGCTCTTCCACTACGCGCTGGTTGACGACCTCATATCAAAAGAGGAGTTCGAACGGCGCGTAGAGCAGAAGATCGACGAGTGCGGCGATCTTGTGGACGAGCCGACCGCTGCGATGATGGTGGTCGGGGAGCTGGGCCGGGAGCATGTCAAGATCAGGGGGCTCACCGCAAAGTCCAGCCTCTTCTCTTTTTTTGGGAAAGTTGTCGACAAGACCGAGCCCAAGGAGTTCGACCGTGCCGACGGGGAGAAGGGCTGGGTTGCAACGCTCCTGTTGGGCGACGAGACCGGCACGACACGGGTCGTGCTCTGGGATGAGAAAGCCGGGGCGGCGCTGGACGTGACCGCCGGGGAGGTGCTCGAGGTGATCGGCCGCCACCCGGGAAAGAGCACGAAGGAGATCTATGCGCTCGCCCTGAGGAAAGCCACGGTCGAGATCGCCGGCCCGGTGCTGAAGAACGGTTCCGGGGCCGGCAGCCTCTCGAACGAGCCGGTGGATCTGGACGCCGTCATCATCGCCCGGGGAGAGTCCCGCACATACAGCAGGCGGGACGGTTCCACGGGAGAGATGGTAGATGCCATCATCGGGGATGCGGAGGGCACGGCACGGGTGGTTGCCTGGGCCCCGGAACTCCTCAGTTCCCTTTCCCCGGGTGCAACGGTCCATATCGCCGGGGCAAAACCCAACCAGCGCGACGAGGGACGGAGTTACAGCCTTGACGAGAAGAGCGCTGTCACGCCCCTGGACCGGGCCATCGCCGTCCCGTTCTCGGCGCCTGGGGCCGTGGGCGACACGGGGATCTATTCGGTCCGGGGCCGGGTAAAGCAGCTCCAGCAGCCCCGGTCGTTTTCCACGCGGAACGGCACGCCCTCGTGGGTCAGGAACGTGGTGATCACCGATGGAACGGACGATCTGAGGGTCGTGCTCTGGGGGGAACATGCCCTGGTCCCGCTGGAAGCCGGGGACTGTATCGAGGTCTACCATGCGCCGGCAAAGGCCGGGCGGTTCGGGGATATCGAACTGGGCGTCGGGCGGGGCAGTGCGCTGGTGGTGCCGGCTGAGACTACGGAACCGGTCCCGGTGGTCTTCTCCGGCACCATCATTCCCGGCCAGGGATGCACGTTCATCGACAACGGGACGGACCGGTACCTCATCGAGGCCGACCATCCCCCGGGAACGGAAGTGACGGTGACCGGAACCCAAGCCGGAAGTCGTATTATACCGGTGGAGATTGTGCCGGTGGAGATCAGCGCTGAGACCGTTCTGGCCCATATCCGGCAGTTCCGCGAGCGCCTGGGCGGCCCGGGTGCCTGAACCGCACTTTCACCCCGCGCACGCTGGGGGGTTTATACGCTAGTCTTTAACATCTTGTTGTGCCATAGGAGAGTTACAAGAAATGGCTGAAGGACCACTGGAAATTGAAGATCTACCGGGCGTAGGCCCGAGCACGGCAGAGAAACTCCGGGAAGCCGGTTACCTCTCTGTCGAGAGCATCGCCACGGCCGCACCGGCCGAACTCTCGGAAGTCTCCGAGATCTCGGAGTCCACGGCAAAGAAGATCATCAAGGCCGCCCGCGAGGCCGCCAATGTCGGCGGGTTCAAAACCGGCAAGGAGATCTTCGAGGCACGCAAGGACGTCCGGAAGCTCTCGTTCCGCGTACCCGAGCTGGACACCCTGATGGGCGGCGGGCTGGAGAGCCAGGCCATCACCGAAATGTACGGTGAGTTCGGTTCCGGTAAGAGTCAGATCGTCCACCAGATGGCAGTCAACGTCCAGCTCCCCGAAGACCAGGGAGGTCTTGCAGGAAGCGTCATCTACATCGATACCGAGAATACCTTCCGGCCCGAGCGTATCGAGCAGATGGTGGCGGGTCTCGGCCTCGACAATATTCCCGATATGCAGGAGTTCCTCGATAATATCCACGTTGCCCGGGCCCACTCTTCCGATCACCAGATGCTCCTGATCGATAACTCCCGCGAGCTCGCAAACGAACTCAAGGACAACGGAACCCCGGTCAAGCTCGTCATCATCGATTCCCTGACCGCCTATTTCCGCGCCGAATACGCCGGCCGGGGCACCCTTGCGGCACGGCAGCAGAAGCTGAACCGGCACATGCACGACCTCTTCAAGATCATCGACGAACACAACGCCGTGGGCCTCGTCACCAACCAGGTCATGTCGAACCCGGCCGTGTTCTTCGGCGACCCCACGAAGCCCATCGGCGGCAACATCGTCGGCCACACCGCTACCTTCCGGCTCTACCTCAGGAAGAGCAAGGGAGGGAAGCGGATCGCACGCCTCGTGGACAGCCCGAACCTTCCCGAGGGAGAGGCGCCGTTCATGGTCGAAGAGGCCGGGCTCAAGTCGTGCTGACCTCAAGTCGTGCCGACATCCCCCGGTTTTACCGGGAACCCCTCTCTTTTCTCCAAGCGTGAATGTTTAATGCCGGGCCGGCAGAAAGTACAGCGTGCATAAAGCGCTCATCACCGATATCGACGGGACGATGACCGGTCCCGACCGCAGGCTGCATACCGGTGCTCTTGAAGCAATCCGGGTACTGGTGGATCAGGGAATCGTTGTGGTGCTGGCAAGCGGTAACACACCCTGCTTCATGGAGGCCCTTTGCAAGATGATCGGGACGCAGGGGTCGTATATCGCGGAGAACGGGGGCGTATTCCGCGTTGGTTACACCGGCGTCCCCCGGGTCACGGGAGACCACGCCGCCGTCAGGAAGGCCCTTGAGGCCGTCCAGGCCTATTTCCGTGCCCGCGGAACGGAGCTGGACCTCTACAGTCCCCAGTACCGCCTCTCGGACCTTGCCTTTGCCCGGACCGTGCCGGCCGATGAGGTGCGGGAGGTTCTCCGGAACCACCCCGTCCAGGTGATCGATACCGGGTTTGCCATCCACCTCCAGACCCCGGGGATCAACAAGGGGAAGACGCTCGGCCCCCTCGCGGAAGCCATGGGGTTGTCGCCGGCCGACTTCGTTGCCATCGGCGACTCCGTGAACGATACCGAGATGATCCGGGCAGCCGGTATCGGGATTGCCGTGGCAAATGCCCACCCGGATACAAAAACGGCAGCAGCGTATGTCACAGAGCACCCGTACGGGGACGGGTTTATCGAAGGGCTAAAAAAGTATTCTCCTTATTTCCGGGCAAGGTAGCGGTCGACCACGATGTAGTCCTTGATGTCCTTGACCGCTTCGAAGGGGACGAGGAGCAGGTTGTTGTCTTCGAGATTGTAACCCTCGGTCGAGAAGGTCTGGTCCGGGTGGATGATCATCTCTTCAACGAGGCCGGAATCGAAGTCCACGCGGAGGTTCTTCAGGGTGCCGATGAGCTTCCCGTCGTTTGTCATGATCTTTTTTCTCGACAGGCTGCGGGCGAATACACGAGTCATAAAAAAATTGACGATGTATAAATATTTAAAATGTTCTAAAATTGGCGGGAAAATTGGAATTTTCCTGAACGCACCGAATAGAGCGTTATTTGAACATTTCAGCGGCTATTCTGATGTCGGCACCCCGGAGGGTCTTCCGGCCGGCATGGTCGGCCATCTTCTTGGCCTCCTTGGATAAGAACATGCCGTACTCCTCCATCAGTTCGCCGAGCACCTCGGTGGCATCTGCACTGACCCGGTCCGCACCGGCCTTTTTTATGATCCGCTCGATGGCGGCCTGCGACAATTCCGTCATAAAAGTCAAATCCTCAGTACCATTTGGCGCCGGATATCTAAAAGTATCGGATTTTACAGCGAGGGGAAGACCCGGATCACGTCCGACTGGGTCAGGATCCCGACCGGCGTGTCGCCGTCCATGACGATCAGGCGCCCGATCTCCCGCTCCTTGAACCGGCGGATCACCTCGAAGAGCTTCACGTCCGACGGGATCTTCTCGACAGACGTGGTCATCAGCTCGGTGACCGGGGTCGAGAGGGGGAGGCGGTTCTCGACGGCGCAGGAGATGTCGCTCATCGTGAGGATGCCCGAGAGCTCGCCGTTGTCGACCACCGGGGCCCCGTGGATGTGCTCGTGGTTGAAGAGGACGATGGCGTCGCGGATGGTGTCGAGGCTCCGCAGGGTCTTGAGGGGGGTGGACATGTAGGTGCTGATGGGCTTCTTGGGAAGGGAGATCATCTCGGACGTGGCGATCAGGAGCGCCTGCTTTGACTCGTCCTTGCCGAAGACCTCGCCCCGGATCAGGAGTTTGTTGACCGGCGTCGGCCCAATGGTGATCTGGTCGCCGATCTCGAAGAGCTTGGCGCTGCCCACCAGCTTGATCACCGCGTGGCAGATGTCCGGGTGGCAGAGCGTGGTGAAGTCGATCTCCTGGACATGGGCCCCGGCCACCATCTCCCCGTTCCTGCTGATCTGGACCTCCGACTCCCCCTCGACCCCGTTCAGGTTCAGCTCCTCGTAGGCAAGGGCGGTCGGGATGTACCCGCCTTTCGGGCCCGGGACCCCGTCCACGAGCCCGACCGCTTTCAAGGCCTGCATCTGGTTGCGCACGGTCCCCGGGTTGCGCTGGATCATGTCGGCAATCTCCTCGCCCTTGATGGAGTGCGACTGCTGGTGATAGAGGGTGATTAAGGTGATGAGGATATCTTTCTGGATGAGGGACAGGTCCATAACGATAAACCGTATGAAACTCCATAAATATATAGGTAGGCGATTTGTGGAATTCGAGAAGATGCCGACGGTGCCGACGGCCGATGAGATCCTGGACCGGAGTTTCCGCCGGGCTGCAAAGAAGATGAAGGAGAAGCTCAACCGTGAGCGGGCGAACGAGGAGTTCGTCCGGGCGGTCGGGGCGGCTATCCACGACCGGCTGGTGTACGTCATCCGCGGGTTCCCGGAGTTCGACGAGCTCCCGCGCTTTTACCGCGAGATGGCGGAAATCCTCTTCTCGATCGAGAAGATCAAGCAGGCGCTCGGGGCCGTGGGCTGGGCGGCGAAGCACACGAAGATGGTGGGGAGCCAGATCGCTCTGCAGGCCCGCAGGGCCGACGATACGCTCGTCCTGCGGAAACGGGCGGTGGCCCGGCTCGCCTCGATCGTCCACCAGATCGACAAGGACCTCCTCTTCCTGAACGTGGTCAGGAATACCCTGCGGACGCTGCCCCATGTCGAGGACGAGTTCACCATCGTCATCGCGGGTTACCCAAACGTGGGGAAGTCCTCGTTCATCCGCCGGGTCTCCTCTGCCGACCCGGAAGTGGCGGCGTACCCGTTCACCACGAAAGGGATCATCGTGGGCCACCGCGATTGCGGCCGCGACCGGATCCAGTTCGTGGACACGCCCGGGATCCTGGACCGGCCCGCGGAGGAGCGCAACCAGATCGAGCGGCAGGCGCTCTCCGCGATGATGAACGTGGCGGACGTGATCCTCTTCATCGTCGATCCTTCCGAGCACTGCGGGTACCCGATACAAGTACAGCTCAGCCTGCTTGATGAAGTGAAGGGCATGGTCAGCGTGCCGGTCATCGTTGTGGCAAACAAATCGGATATTGTTGCCGCAGACGGTTACACTACCATGTCGACGGCGGACGGGACCGGGGTGGAGGACGTGCTTGCGGAGATCCTCGCCCACAGGCCGGCGCCGGAACCCCGGAAGCGGTCAGAAGAGATCCGGTCGCCCCTCCCCCCTCCGGAGGAGGAGCCGATCGTTGTCGAGGGCTGCGGCACGGATGACGGGGGCGGACCGAAGCGGCGGCGGGTGCGCCGGCCCCGGAAGCCCCGTACAAAGCCGAAAACCCGCTGACGGGTGCCGGGGCGCGGGCCTCGCCGTGATGATGGTTCGATCACTCCCCGACCTTTTCCAGGATCTTCTCGATATTGTCCAGTTTCTTCTCCATGCGGGTGAATTTTTCATTCATGGAGATCATGGCCGCACCGGCTTCGTCCTGACCGGTCTTCTGCCCGACCAGGATGTCGAGTTTTGCGATGACGGCGTCCAGGTACTTCTCGATCCAGGCCTTGATCCGGGTCACGGCCATGTATATCACAATGATGATCAGAAGCAGGAGGAATGCCTGCCAGAGAACCGATGCGAGCGAAAGCGCCATAAACCCGAGCCCCTGGCCGGCCTGAAAGGCGGTCTTGTCGCCCGGGTTTGACATCGCGTACACCTGTACGACTGCAGTGACCAGGATCAGCCCCAGGAGGAGCGCCGTTAATCCAATGACCGCTTTTGTTACCCCATGAAATCCGTGTATTGTTTTCATAATCTCCATATTCTAATCCTCGCCTAATGTTTCGATGACCTCTAAAGTTACTGACAACTCGAACGGCACGGCCCGGTAGTACCTCCGCAGGTACGGGGGTTCTTCCGAGACGCGGTTCGACCCGACCACCAGCCCGGCCTTCTCAAACTGCTTGAGGTAGATGTTCACGAGCGGCCGCGATATGCCGACCTCCTCGGAGATCTCCCGGGCAAATTTCTCTTCGCGTGCAATGGCCCGCAGGATGTTGAGCCGTTGTTCGTTTCCGAGAAAGTTCAGGATCCGGGCGAGATCCTGGATCGATGCAGGGCTCAGCATACACTGTGTAAATTTATTTTTACACATGATAAATTTTGTTATTATTGTCCTGCCGGCTCTTCCGGTCGATCCCTCCTCTGGGAAAACCCGACTTCCGCGATTCAAAAGGCACCAATTAGGCGGATTTTAGAACCCGCATACCCTTTTGTTTGGAAAAATATCTGCAATGCGGTCGTATTTTCAAAACCCTGTTCTATAATTGCCTCCAAAACCGCGACTATCCGGAAACCGGTCTTTCAAATCGGGCTTCGATTTGCGATCGGGTCTCAAATTGAGGAGATAATTTTCAAGGGGTTGACAGGTCTCGGGCTCCCCTAAAAAAGGGGGTTACTCCGGGGAGGGAACCATGAAGGGGCAGACGAACCCCTCCCGCCGGACCGGGAAGGATTGGGTGACCGTGGCCTGGTCCGGCCCCGGGGCGTTCTCCCGGAGGGGCCGGACGCCGGCATTCCCCGGCAGGAGTTCGGCCGAAATCTCCGCGATCCGGTCGTTCTGCACGATGAAGTACCGCCATTCTCCCTTCGGGGACCGCACCCAGAGTTCGCAGACAAGGCCGGCCGTTGGCGGCACGCGCCGTATCAGCGCGATCTCCCGCCGGCATGCATCGGCGATCTCGTCCAGCGTGCGGGCCTCGCGCCGGATTCGTTTCACCCGGACATACATGATGGCGAGCGCGATCTCCTCCCGGCCAAGAAGGAAGACCCCGAGCGGGATCGCGGAGATACCGGCCAGGAACGGATGAACAGGATCCCCTGATTTTCTTTTTTATAAAACGCGATCCTCACAGACATTCAAAAGATTGTCACAGAACTCGTTTATAACGCTGGACAGTATGCATAAATGTCCGAACCTGTTCGTCCGGGTATCCGATTCGTGTTTCGGAAAGAGAAACGAGGTATATTCCATGGATAAAAAAACATGTAGTAGCATTATCGCAGCGGTATTCATCCTGATAATTGTCTCAGGCTGCGTGTTTGACGAAAGGCAACAGAATCCAGAAAACCAACAATCGGATCGATCCACATCGCTGCCGACTGCAACGCAATCCCAGCCGGTACCTGCGCAGGTGGGAACTACGGCACTCCAATCCACGGTTGAATCCTCAACCACGGAACGTGCAACCATTACGGCAGAGCAGGCCGGGATTCTTGCCCGCAGGGCGATGCCGGAACTGGACCCGGACCAGGTGAATATCACGTACACCCCGGGAGACCGTGCCAGCCAGTCATCTTTCGGGTTCGATCTTTTTAAAAATCACGAAAGAATCGGCCAGGGTGAATTGGATCCCTGGACCGGGAGTCTGGTATGGTATGCAATTCCGGTCAAACGTATCAGTCGCCCGGCAAGCCCGGCCATCGCCATCGGTACAGCCAGAATCACTTCAGATAATGAAATCAGAAACCGCAATGGCATTCTCTCACTTAATATGAGTGAAGAACGGTACGATCCCATCGGCATGCCAGATTCCGGCGTCGCAGGCGCATATGTATTCGTTTACGATCGGCTTGAAAAGAAAGATCCTTGCGACAGTGACGGATTCACCATTAATGTAGATTCCGTATCGGGCAAGGTGATCGAATACCGGAAGACATGGATACAGCCCCCGGGAAGCATCTGTTGATACGGTAACCGACTGCCATTGGTACAGGAATTAAAACCGGTAATCTTTTTTCTGTGATCCTGTCCCGGGTTTTCCGGGATACCAGATCTCATAATACGCGGACGTTTGAATCGTCGCATGCCCGGTACTCATCGGACTTGCGGGAGGGAAGACTCCAGAGGTAAGCAGTATCAGATGTCTCATCACACACGATCGCCGCCTCCCAAGTAAGTGAATACCGGATCATCCGGCCATCCTGTTCAGAGCAGGCGATCTCATCGACAGCGAGAAGATGCATGTGATACCACAACAATGGTCCGGATATCCCAACTATATTCTGGAGTTCCGTTTTTGCAATGGCCGGGCGGTCTTTCAACGCCGTGATGATCTGGTCCCGTATGGGATTGTCAGAATGGGTGATGATCTTCTGTTCAAGAGGAGAGAGCCCGTTCAGTCGCAGGAAATACCGGGTAAACCCGCCATCCCTTACTTCCGTGACCATCCTCAGGGACTTCAGCTGGGTCAAGTGATAATAGAGGGTTCCCCGGTTGATGCCGGTTCCCCGCATGATCGAGCGGAAATGCTGGCCGGGATGCATCTGGATGAATCGGACAAGATCTTTCCGGACAGGATGGTTGAGCAGGTTTTTTCCCGTCAGTTGACGGAAACCAAAGACTACAAGGAATCCTATCCCGAGGTATATGGCAATCTCCACACCTTTGCCGAGAACCGGGGAGATCATCCTTGCGTAATGCAGGATCACAATCCGGGGTGGGTGGAACATACGGGGCACACCCATTACCGACGGATCTCCCCAGAGTAACAAGGAGAGGGAATTGAGAATCGCATAGGCACAGATGACGGCTACAAGCGCCAGGATAAAATATTCTACAGCTGATCGCACTCGCTGGATCATAGAGATTCCCGTTTCCTGTAGCTATTTTTTGTAAATCTCGATATTAAAATTAATTGATAAAATTTTGTCACATATGATTTAAGAGACTTTTATTTTTATTATTTTATCAGAACGTGAACCACATTCGAACAGAATTCCGGATAAGAATATTTCTTCGTGAAAACATGAAACAAAAAATTTCAAATCTATCGATGATGCTTATCTGTTTAAGCCTCATCTGTATTGCATGTATACCAATAGTCAGCGCAGCGGATTCTGCTGACCACAGCACCCGCATGATCCAGTCTACACCGGCTCAGGTGGAAAAGATCAACCAACTTTGGGGCTCCGACATCACCATTGGCGATTACATGGAGCAGGTCCATCCCGAGCAGCTTGTTGGTGTTTCTGACGAAGTCATAAAAGAGATGCACCAGCGGAAGATGCACTGGCCTGAAGATACGGATATAGCCCAGAAAACTGCACAGCCCGATTCAACTCGTGCAACACTGACCGTACACGGTGACCTGACGATTTATACGAATCATATTTATTTCACCAGTTATTCTTCGTGTACGGAGTCGGCCTCGTACATCTACGTAGAATCGTTCCTGAAGAATGCAGCTGATGGCACGGTAGGTTCCACGTCAGGATCAACATCGGGATCGTATGTAACGAGTTACAACAATGTGGCCTGGCCGGCGGCAGGATACTACCATGTTCATTCCTGGGGATATACCATATCACCGAGCACTGAGGGATCACATCATTCTGCGTCCAAGTATTTTGCAGGATAATTCCTTTTTTTTGAATTTTTTATATATCACAATCTTAATAGTAGGATTGTCGTAAACAAATAGGAGTGGATACTTATGCAGGAAGATGGCGGGAATAATGTTCCGGCACAATCCCGGGTTGAATTCAGTTGCCATTGCCCGGACATTTTTCCGGACCGGCCCCGCGACAATTGTCTGGTGACCGGGATCCGGAAACGAGCCGGGATCATCCTCCTAGGACTCTTCTGGTTTACCGTGCTCCTATCCATGCATGCCAGTGCTCTTGACGGGCACGAGATCCTGATCCATTCACCAAATATTACCGCAGATGAAAGTTCTCCCGACCATTACGAATATTCCGGCTTCTTCGCTCTCGAAAATGCAAACCTGGTATGGATGAATACCTGGGCCGAGAGAAAGATTGAGGAAAAACAGATCCTAAACCGCATTTACCTGATGAATCTCACAGATAATACCACCGTGATGATCTCCGGGACCCCGGGGATGCACCAGATGTCCGAGTTCAGGCCTCCCATCGCACTCTCCGGACGTTTCGTGGTCTGGAGTGAATTTGGCAGGGAAGATCTCTTTCTGTACGATTCGGTCCGTGGGAGAGAGACCGCCCTGACATCCGATGGATCCGCACCCGATCAGCAATGGCAGAACGCACTCCCAGATATAGAGGGGGATCGCGTGGTGTGGGTAAAGAGGAAACCGTATCTTTCTACGAATGATCTGGATATCGTCTTCATGAACCTGACAACGGGAACCCGGCAGAATATCAGCATTGCCAAGGGGGACCAGACGGATCCGTCAATCTCCGGCTCCCGGATTGTATGGACTGATAAACGAAACGAGCCGGGCGGCGGGGATATTTATCTTTACGATCTCGAAACGGGAATCACGCTGCCGGTCTGTAACGAAAGCGGACTGCAGCAGAAACCAAAAATCTCCGGTGCTGCAATCGTGTGGATGGATTACCGGAACGGGAAACCGGCGGTCTACCTCTATAATATATTATCCGGCGCAACTGTCCGGATCAGCAGGGATCTTTTCGTTACTGATGCACCACTTGTATCGGGAAATTTTGTTGTATGGCAGGAGTATTCTGATTTCGATATGAGGGATGATAGAGCCGGCACGATTGTTGTCTATAACACGATCTCCGGATTGCGCGAAATTCTTCCGGTAAAGACCACTCATCCACAGCTTCTCGCAGCCGGCCAAAACCGGATCATCTACGCAGATCCCGATTCCGGAACCCTTGAGGAAGGTTTTGTCCACATCTTCGTGATCGACACCCCGGTACCCGTGCCGTCTCCCCTCACGAATAACATCTCATCCTCAGTTCCCGATCAGAAAAAAACGACAACGGATCCAGCACCCGGACAGACAGATACTCCTGCCGCAACTGCTTTTCCGGGTGCCATTCCGCTCTCCCTCGGGACAGGGATTCTTATCTGCCGGATCATGAATGGAAGAGTGAAAACATGAAACCTGCTTCCTGAAATATAAAACCAAAAACCGGGAACTGTATTGTTCCCGGAATGTTCAGTTCACCCCCCATCCCCGTAATCATCCCCACCACCTGCTGCGCCGTCACCGGGTCCACGACCCGGGCCAGCACGAGACCGGCCATCGCAACGAACAGGGTCCAGAACACTTTCTTCACCTGTTCGTTCTTCCCGAACGCATCGATCTTCGAAAGATCACCTCGTGGATCCCCCGATCCGGCACCTCCTCTCCCCTCTTCCGGCCGGTCCCTACTCTGGAAAAACCTGACTTCCGCGATCCAATAGGCACCAATTAGGCGATTTTCAGGAGGCATATCTTCGTTTGTTCGGGAAAATATCTGCAATACAACCGTATTTCAAAAACATGAGTCTATAAGTCCTCCCAAAACCGCGACTATCCGTAAAATGGTTTATCAAATAGGGATCCGATTGGCAAACGGGGCATTATACGCAGAGATTTGTTTCAGGGTGCGATTACTCTCTGAAAGAGAGTAAGAGCTTGAGAAGAACGGTGTTCTTCGAGGAATTCGTAACTGTTGGCCCCTCCTCAAACAAAGAAGAGATGCACGCGGAGAGTCTCACGCCAACCCCATCGCCGCCCACCCTATCAAAAACCCGAGGATGGTCCCGCCGCAGAGCGGGGGCAGGCCGGCCTGCGGCTTGCCGGACATCACGAAGTGCATCAGCACGGCAAGGCCCGCGAGCGACCCGAGGATCGCACCGAGCGCCGGCAGGTTGATCGCGCCCGCCAGCCGCCAGCCCTTCAGGAATACGTTGGCCGAGACCACGAGGATCGCGGGCATCACCATGTCGCCCATCCCGATGATCATGGCCGCCCGTTCGCTCCCCTCACCCTCCGCGATCGGCCCAATCCCGTCGCGGATGAACGAGTAGTCCTTCTTCTTCGGGATCACGAAGAGGATCGGCGTCTTCTGGTCGAGCACGCCCTCCGCGAGCGTGATCATGTGCTTTGTCTTGTACACCGAGATCGCATCGTAAGCCGCGAGGAGGACGAGGAGGACCACGACCGGCAGCACATCGAGCGAGACCCCGAAGATCGAGGAGACCCCGGCCGCGATCAGGATCCCGAGGCCGTCGATGACATACCACTCCGGGTACTTGTACAGCAGGGCCGTGGCGAGCAGGGCGAGGACGAGCACGATCGCCGAGGAGACCATGGATGCGTAGGACGTGGAGGAGAGAATGAAGAGCGGGAGCTCGGCCTGGAGTCCACCCTGCGGGGAGGCCGCGGTCATGCCCATCGCTGCGTACACGAGCGCCGCGAAGATGTACACAAACGTGAGGAAGATCGAGATCCCGATCACGGCCGTGATCACCTTCTTGAGGGCGTACCGGATCAGCACCAGCAGAAGCGCCGTGAAGATGAGGATGATCAAAATAAACCAGAGCGGGTTCTCTAAGGATGACGGGTCTTCGAACGCCGCGATCCCCGAGGACTGGACGGGCAGCGAGATGAGGAGGGCCAGGAGCTCCACCGCAAGGAGGAGCGCCGGCATGGCAAGGAGCGGGAGCAGGTGTCGTTTATCCATGAAAACTCCGGGGCCCGCGAGGAACGCGGATCTTCGTTAGATTAATTAGTGTGCTCTCTGTATCTAAAAGCATGGAGATTCGCGAGTACCTGCCCGATATCCTGCTCACCATCGTCATGGTGGTATCCACGCTCGTCCTCATCCTCCGGTTCTGGCAGGACCTGGTGGTGGCCGTGGCAGCGGCTTTGATGATGCTCTCGATCGGGGGGCTCTTCCTCTCGCTCGAAGTGAAGATGCGCCGGCTCGAACAGAGCGTGATCACCCGCGAGCGGATGCTGCGCACCAATCTCGAGGAGATCTCGGGCCGCATGGTCAGCAAGTACGACATGGCGATCAGCCACCTCGACGAGCTGGTCGCGGAACTGTCGCGGCGGGCATACCGGTAATCCTTTTTAGGGGCAGACGTTATGGGCGTTGCATTACGGGACATCATCGCGGAGTACAAGACGCCGGTGGCGTGGGAGGCCCTGCCCGGCATCGCGGCCATCGATGCGAACAACACCCTCTACCAGTTCCTCACCATCATCCGGCAGCCCGACGGCACGCCGCTGATGGACCGGCACGGCCGGGTCACGTCCCACCTCTCGGGTATCCTCTTCCGGATCTCGAACTTCATGGAGAAGGGGATCCGGCCGGTCTTCGTCTTCGACGGTAAGCCCACGGTCCTCAAACAGGCCACGATCGACGAACGCCGGCGGCTCCGCGACGAGGCGGCCTCGAAATGGAAGGAGGCTGTGGAACGGGGCGACGAGGAGGAGGCCTACCGGCAGGCCCGGTCCTCCACCCGGGTGGACGAGACGATCATTACGACCTCCAAGGAGCTCCTCCGGCTCATGGGCATCCCGGTGGTGCAGGCAGCCGGCGAGGGCGAGGCGCAGGCAGCCTACATGGTGGCCCGCGGGGACGCCCGGTACGTGGTCTCGCAGGACTACGATACGCTCCTTTTTGGCGCCCCGACCCTTGTGCGGAACCTCACGGTTTCGGGGAAGCGGAAGATCCGGGGCCGGCAGATTACAGTCAGCCCGGAGCGGATCGTGCTCGCCGAGACCCTGGCGGGCCTGAAACTCACCCGCGAGGAACTGATCGAGATCGGCATCCTCACCGGTACGGACTTCAACCCGGGCGTGACCGGCGTGGGGGCGAAGACCGGCCTGAAGATCGTACAGAAAGGGGAGTTCCTCTCAAAACTTGCGGAAAAGTGCCCCGGGTTCGATCCCGCCCCGGTCATTGAGACGTTCCTCCACCCGGCAGTCACTGAAGACTATTCCGTGGCGGCCGGCCACGCGGACGCGGAGGGGATCCGGCGGATGCTCTGCGACGGCTACGATTTCTCCGAAGAGCGGGTGAACAAGGCGCTCGAAGGGTTCACCGCCAAGGCCGGGCAGAAGACGCTCGAGAGCTGGTTCTGATTAACCGGCCGGAAAAAAGAGGCTGCCGGCCCCGCAGCGCAGCACCCGCTCCGGTCCGGCTCAGCACTTCTCTTCGCACGACTGCGCCCAGAGGGTATTGTCGCCGCCCCGCAGCTGGCAGGCCTCAACGCAGGTCTTGCACGCGGTAAACCCGGCATCCTTCACGAGCGTGCAGCTCCCGCCGCTGCTCTCGCAATGGATGTACTTCCGGCACCGGTCGCCCAGCTTATATTCCGCGGTGCAGACCTCGGGGGGATTCGATACGCACGTGACATCGAAGCCGTGGCATTTGGAAAGCCCGCAGGAGGTCGTGACGGCCGGGGTCGGAACGATCGTGGTCTCCTCCGCAGTGGCCGGGAGCGGAGTCTGGACCGCCTGGGAGCTGGACGTGGTGCAGCCGGCCGCCAGCAGGGCAGCCGCGAGCAGGACCATTCCGAGCAGGGGGATTGGAACGGGAAGTCGCATGGTCTTCATCACAGGTACCATGTATTCCCGGCGCGGCTTATGAATTATCTGAGTACCGCGGTTCAATGAATGGCAAGATAGAGGAAGTAACACCCGATAGCGATGATCAGGATGCCGACGATCCGGTCGAAGACCTCCCCGCTCACCCGGGCCCGCTCCTTGATCCGCTGCCCGAGCGCACCGCCGATGGAGCTGATCACGATCAGGGGAATCGAGAGCCCGACTGCGTAGATGAAGACCGTGAAGAGACCCTGCAGGGCGGTCTGGGACAGGGCGATGTAGGTGAGGACGATGACGAGCATCGGGGCACCCCGTCCCACCGTGATGGCCCCAAACGAGATGCCGAGGAGGAAGGCTCCGGTCACCGTGTAGGAGACCGGCATCCGGAAGCGGTTGAAGATGCTCCGGATGGGGGGCTTGTACAGGTGAAGGAGCTGCAGCCCCATCAGGATCAGGAGAACGCCCCCGAATGCCCACGCGAGGGTATCGGAAAGGAAGAGGAGGTAGTGGCCGATGTACCCGGCCGCGAACCCGAGTGGCAGGAGGACGAGAACGGTGCCGGTGCAGAACGAGACGGTGAGCTGGAGGATCCGGGCGAGCGAGAGCTGCGTCTTCCCGCTCGTCAGGTACCCGATCAGGCCCAGGCAGAGGACGCTGTTGCAGGGGCAGATCCCGGCAAGCAGGCCGAAGACGAAGATGCCGAGGAGTGAGGGATCGAACGCTGCCATTGGTTACGGTGATTGGGTGCGCCGGATAAAAAAAGGGACCGGTCCCGCATGGGCATGTATAAACCCCGGCAGGAAGAAAACTCATCCTACACGAACCGTTCAGGTGCACCGGTGGAACCCATGCAGATCCGATCGTGCAAAAAGACCTACAACAACGAGACCCAGCGGGCCGTACCGCTCGGTGAAACACTCGCCCGCATCGAGAAGAAAGTCCCGGCCGCCGGCATAACAAGGGTGGCCGACATCACGAACCTGGACCGCATCGGCATCCCGGTCTTCTCCTGCATCCGGCCCACTGCCGAGTCGGGGGCGATCACGGTCTACAACGGCAAGGGGGCCACGGTCGAGGAATCGCGGATCTCCGCAATCATGGAGGGCATCGAGCGTTATTCCTCGGAGATGCACGACCGCAGGCCGGAACTCCTGCCCTACCAGGAGATGCAGATGCGGGGCGCAAACGTCCTCGATCCCCGCGACCTGATCCTGCCTGAAGGAGCGGAGACCGACCGGTTGATCGCGTGGACGGAAGGGTACGATATCGTGAACAACGAACCGGTCTTCGTCCCCTCGCACGCGGTCTTCCACCCTCTCCCCCCCAACTACCGGGGCCTTTTCAGGACCAACACCAACGGCCTTGCCTCGGGGAACACCTTCGAGGAGGCTGTCTTCCACGCCCTGATGGAAGTGATCGAGCGGGATGCCTGGTCGCTCGTGGAGGCCTGCCGGGACACCGGGCCGTGCGTTGCGGAGATCGCGGACGGGACCCTTGCCCCGATGCAGAAAAAATTCTCCGATGCCGGGGTGGACGTGAAGGTCCGGGACATCACCAGCGACATCGGCATCCCGACCATGGCGGCGGTCTCCGACGATACGAAGCTCAAGGACCCGATGCTCCTCACCATCGGGATCGGGACGCATACGAGTGCCCGGATCGCGGTGATGCGGGCCTTAACCGAGGTGGCGCAGAGCCGGCTCACCCAGATCCACGGGGCCCGCGAGGACACCACGATCGCCGAGATGCGCAAACGGATGGGCTACGACCGGGCGAAACGGATCAACGGGTACTGGTACCGGGAGAACGGCACGGTGCCGTACCGCGATCTCCCGTCGTTCGACAGCGACGATTTTGCAACGGATATCCGGTTCGTGATCGATGCGCTCAAAAAGCAGGGCCTCGACCGGGTGATTGTCGTTGACCTGACCCGGGAGGAGATCGGGATCCCGGTGGTACGGGTGATCGTGCCGGGCCTCGAGGTCTATGCCATGGACCCGGAGCGGAAGGGCGAGCGGGTGAAGCATGCCAAAGATCATCGTCTTTCTCGGGCCCAGTCTTGACCGCTCCTTGGCGGAGAAGATCCTCAAAGCAGAGTACCGGCCGCCCGCAAAACGGGGCGACCTCCTCCAAGCCGCAGAAGAAGGTGCGGATATCATCGGCCTGATCGACGGCGTCTTTCACCAGGAATCTGCGGTGGCGCACCGGGAGATCCTCGCGGCCGTAAAGCAGGGCGTCCGCATGGTCGGGGCGTCGAGCATGGGGGCGTTGCGGGCGGCCGAGATGGACACGCTCGGGATGACCGGTATCGGCGAGGTATACCGGATGTACAAAAGCGGGGAACTGGAGTCGGACGACGAGGTGGCGCTCGTCTTCGATCCCGAGAGCGGGTACGCCCTCTCGGAGCCGCTTGTAAACATCCGCTTCACGCTGCGGCAGGCCGTCACCGACGGGGTCATCGGGAGCGGGGATCAGGGCGCCCTGCTTTCCGCTGCCCGGGCCCTCTTCTACCCGCAGCGGACTTACCCCGCCATCCTTGCCGCCGCGGGAACGGCCATGGATGCCGGTACCCGGGAGCGGTTCCTGGCCTGGGTGCAGGACCATGCCGTGGACCGGAAGCGGCTCGATGCGATTCTTGCGCTGGAGTATATCCGGGACCTGGCCGGAAAGAACTGAATAAAAACGTGCCGGGATCCGGTGGCCGTTCACTCCACCTTCGCCCAGACGTACGCGAACCGCTGGAGCGCGGTGATGTGGCCGAAGAACCCGAAGAGGACGAGCATCCAGCCGAGGAGCGAGAGGCCAAGGAGCGTCACCGGGAGGAAGAAATCGACGATCCCGACGAGCATGATGATCACGAGCCGGTCCGCCCGGCCGAGGATACCGCCGTAATAGCGGCCCACGCCGACTGCCTGAGCCTGTGTGCCGAGGTACGAGGACATCAGGACGCCGGTCAGGGCGAAGACGCCGATCTGCCACGGGACGAGGCCGCCCGCGAAGATCCCCGTGATGATGAAGATGTCCGCGTACCGGTCCACGGCATGGTCGAGGAAGTCCCCGCGCTTGCTCTGGCATTTCATCTCCCGCGCCACCGCACCGTCCATCGCGTCGCAGAAGGCGTTGGCGGCAACCGCGAGCACGCCTAAAAACTCCATCCGGAAGAAGAAGAGGAGCCCGGCGGCGGCCGAGGCGACGAGGGCTGCGATGGTGAAGAAGTTCGGGGTGAGCCGGCACCGGATTGCAACGGCAACCAGCGGGTCGAAGTAGACCTTCGCGTGGGAACGGTACTGGTCGAGGGTCATGCCCCGGCCTCCAGGTACGACGACCAGTCGATGTGGCCGAAGTCAGCCGCGATCTCCCCGCGGAAGAACTGCTCGATCCGGTCGGCGCAGAACATGGCATCGCGCCCCGTGGTATCGATCTCGAGGATCCGGGACGGGTCGAACTCCTCGACGGTCTCGATGAGGCAGGAGTCGAGCGCCTCGGCCTCGGCATTCTCCCGGATCTTGGCCGGCTTGTATTTCCGCATGGCAAGCCGTTTTTCCAGTTCGTCCGGGCGGCAGCGGAGCACCACGATGCAGTCGCAGGGGAGGAGGTGGGCGAAGTGCCCCTCGACAAACCCGTCCACGGGAACGAACGCTGCCGCCCACCGGCCCACATCGATGATCTGCACCTCGCGCTTCTCGTCTTCGCCGGTTACGTAGGGGCCGACCGTCTCGGTCAGGTGAACCACCGTGTACCCGCGATGGGCCAGCTCGTTGCCGATCACCGACTTGCCGGTCCCGGGCGTGCCGGTGATGCCGCACATCATAGGGTGTTGATCCCCCGGATGAACTGCTCGTTCTCCCAGTCCTCACCGATGCTGACCCGGATGTAGTGGTCGGGGAGGCCCGCGAAACTCCGGCAGGAACGGACGATGACGCCCTGGCGGGCGAGTTCTCCCACCACCTCGTCGCTCTTGTGCGGGGAGACGTTGACCATCATGAAGTTCGCGTCGGAGGGGAGGACGGGGTACTTCACCTCGTCAAGGAACCGTTTCCTCCAGCGCTGCACCTGGGCGATATAACGCTCAGCATGGGCTGTGTCGCCAAGCGCAGCGGCCGCGGCGGCTGAGGAGACGGAATTCACCGTGAAGGGGGTGCCGGCCCGCTGGTACCACGGGGGCAGCCAGCGGGGAGTGAAGGCGTAGCCGATGCGGAGGCCGGCGAGCGAGTGCACTTTCGAGAACGTCCGGCCAAGGACAAGGTTCTCGTGTCTCCGCATGAGCGGGAGGTAGTCGATCCCCGAGAACTCCACGTAGGCGTTGTCGAGGAAGAGGAGGCCGTCGATGGCAGCCAGGACCTCCCCGACTGCTTCTGCCGGGGTCGCGTTGCCGGTCGGGTTGTTGGGCGAGCAGAGGAAGGTGACCTTCGCGTCCTTCGCCTCCCGGATCAGGTTCTTGGTGTCAACCGAGAAGTCAGCCTCCCGCGGAACGGTCGTGACCGCGGCACCCTGGCCCATGGCAGCCAGCGCGTAGAACGAGAAGGTCGGGGTCGAGATGACCACCTTCTCGCCGGGTTCGACGAGCGTCCGGAGGATCGTCTCAATCACGCCGTCCATCCCGACGCCGGTGACAAAGTGGTAGTCCCCGTACGTGGCCCGGAGGGCGTTCATCAGGACATTGGCCTTCTCGTCGGGGTACCGGTTCGCGGTCTTCAGGGTCTCCTCTGCAGCAGCAAGGGCTGCCGTGGAGAGGGGCTCCGGGTTCTCGTTGCTTGCGAGCCGGGCGATGCGGTCGATGCCGTACTCGCGGGCGATATCCTCTGCCTTCCTGGCAAAGACGTAGCCGCTCTTCTGCTTATAGCATGACCTGACCAAGCGCTCCATTGAGTACCTTCACTACGCGGTCGATCTCCGCGTCGGTGATCACGAGCGGGGGAATCAGGCGCAGGTTCCCGTCCGCTGCACAGTTGACGAGCACGCCCTGTTCCGCACAGATCTTCTGGATATCCGGGCACTTGTCCCCGACTGTGATCCCGATCATCAGCCCCCGGACACGGGGGTTGTACTGTGCGAGCCCCTGCCTGAAGCGCTCGCCCTTCGCTGCAATGTCCGGCAGCACCTTCCCGATCACGTCCATGGTGGCAAGCGCTGCCGCGCAAGCCAGCGGCCCGCCGGCAAAGGTGCTCCCGTGCTCGCTCTTCCTGAACTCCAGCCCCTCGCGGGCCACGAGGGCCCCCATGGGGAAGCCGCTTGCGATCCCCTTGGCGAGCGTGACAACATCGGGCTGGACGTTCGTGTGCTGCATGGCAAGCCATCTGCCCGTGCGCCCCATGCCGGTCTGGACCTCATCCACGATCATGAGCGCCCCCGTCTTGTCGCAGATCTCCCGGATCCCCTCGAAGAAACTGTCCGGCGGGATGATGACGCCGGCCTCGCCCTGGATCGGCTCGACGATGACACCGGCCGTGTCGCTGTCAACGGCTTTTCGGAGTGCGCCGACATCGCCGTACTCGACGAAGGTCCGGATCAGGCCCAGCGGCTCGAACGGCTCGCGGATCGCCGGCTTGTGGGTCACCGCAAGCGACCCCACGGTACGGCCGTGGAACCCGTGCGTGAACGCAACGAACTTCTTCTTCCCGGTCCTGACGCGTGCGAGCTTGAGCGCCCCGTCGGTAGCCTCCGCTCCCGAGTTCGAGAAGAAGGCCTTGTGCATCCCGGTGGCCTCGACGAGCCTCTTGGCCACTTCCCCCTGGTGCGGCACGTAGTAGAGGTTCGAGCAGTGGATGAGCTGGTGGGCCTGGTCGCAGATCGCCTTCACCACCGCCGGGTGGCAGTGGCCGGTGCTGCAGACCGCAATACCTGCCACACAGTCTATGTACTCCTTCCCATCTGCGTCCCACACCGTCGAGCCCTCGCCCCTCACAAGGGCGAGCTCGCGGGAGAACGCGGGCATATAGTACCGTTCGTCAAGCGCTTTCATCTGGCTGGTTGTTTGCATGGGTATCACGTTGTTGTATCAGGGGATTTTTTGGTTTTATTCGTACTCGATCGTTGCCGGGGGTTTCGGGGTGATATCGTACACGACCCGTGCCACGCTCGGGATGTCGGAGGTGATCCGGGACCCGATCTTCACCAGGTGGTCGAACGGGATCCCGACCGGGTCCGCGGTCATGCCGTCGCGGGAATTGACCGCTCTCACCGCAACGATCCACCCGTGGATCCGGTTGTCCCCCTTGACCCCGGTCCCGAGCCCGACCAGTGCGGCAAAGCACTGCCACGGGCGGTACTGCTCCACGAGCTCGTCCTCCACGATCCAGTTGGCCTCGCGGATCACGGCCACCTTCTCTCTTGTCACTTCGCCAAGGACACGAACGGCGAGCCCCGGGCCCGGGAAGGGCATACGGTGCTGGATCTCCGCGGGGAGACCCAGGGCACCGGCCACGTCGCGGACCTCGTCCTTGTACAGGTCGCGGATCGGCTCGATCACTTTGGTGAACTCCATGTGGAGCGGCATGCCTCCCACGTTGTGGTGGCTCTTGATACCGCCCTCGCTCTCGATCCGGTCGGGATAGATCGTGCCCTGCAGGAGGCATTTTGCCCCCTGCTTCTTTGCTTCGCGCTCGAAGACCCGTATGAACCGCTCCCCGATGGCCTTGCGCTTGGCCTCGGGATCGGTGATCCCCGTAAGGGCGTCGAGGAACTCATCGCCGGCATCGACCACCTGCAGCCGGATGTTCCCGAAGACCTGGCGGATCCGGTCGGTCTCCCCCTTACGCATGAGGCCGGTGTCGATGTAGATCGGGATCAGGTTGTCGCCAATCGCGCGGGCGGCGAGCGCTGCACAGACCGAACTGTCCACCCCGCCGGACAGGGCCATGACTACCCGTTCGCTCCCGGCAGCTGCCTTGATCTCCGCGATGGATGCGTTGATGAACTTCTCTGTGTTGACCATGGTATCTCCTTATTTCGTCCGCTTGTTCGCCCTGCAGGCCTCGACAAAGCCAAGGTACGGCGGCGACGGCCGTGTCGGCCGGGACCTGAATTCCGGGTGGAACTGGGTGGCAAAGAAGAACGGGTGCTGGGGGAGTTCCAGGCACTCCATCCGGTTACGGTTCGTAGCCGAGAAGACGAGGCCCGCCTTCTCCAGCGGTGCGATGTACTCCGGGTTCACCTCGTACCGGTGCCGGTGCCGTTCCACGACCTGGTCCTCCCCGTAGAGCTTGTGCGCCAGCGTGCCCTTTAGGAGGTCGGCCGTATAGTTGCCAAGGCGCATCGTCCCGCCCAGCTCGCTCACGTTCTCCTGCTCGGGAAGGATGGCAATCACGTGCGTGCCCTCCCCAAACTCCGCGCTCGTGGCATCGGCGATCCCGGCCTTGTTCCGGGCGTACTCGACGGTCGCAAGCTGGAAGCCGAGGCAGAGGCCGAGGAAAGGGACGTTGTTCTCGCGGGCGAACCTGATCGCCTCGATCTTCCCCTCGATCCCCCGCTTGCCGAAGCCGCCGGGGATCAGGATGCCGTCATAGTCCTTGAGCGAGCACCGCTCGTACCGTTCGGCATCGAGCCACGCGATCTTCACCTCAGTCGAGAGGGCCCGTCCCGCGTGCTTGAGCGACTCCTTGATGCTGATGTACACGTCCTCGATCCCGTACTTGCTGACGATGGCGACGGTCACGCGGCTCGTGTACTCCTTGTTTACGAGCCTATACCAGGAGGTGTCGGCGTCTTTCCGGTCCAGGCCGAGGTGGGCAGAGAGGACATCGGCGATCCCCTCCTTCTCCATCTCCATCGGCACCGCATAGGTATCCGGCGCGGTGGCCGCCGATATGACCGCGCTCTGGGGGAGATCGCAGAACGCCGAGATCTTCCGTTTGGTACCGGCCCCCATGGGGTGTTCGCTCCGGCCCACGATGATATCTGCATGGAGGCCGAGCTCCCGCAGGGCTTTCACCGAATGCTGGGTGGGCTTGGTCTTCATATCCCCCATCGTGTCCGCGGGGATCAGCGTCACGTGGATCAGGACATAGTCATGAGGCGGAAGTTCGCCCCGCATCTGGCGGATCGCTTCGAGGAAGGGCATGCTCTCGATGTCGCCGACCGTGCCGCCGACCTCCACGAGACAGATGTCCGCCTTCGTCCCGTCCGGGAACTCCTCCTCGGCTGCCTGCCTGATGCAGGTCTTGATCTGGTCCGTGATGTGGGGGATGATCTGGACGGTCTCTCCGAGGAAGTCCCCACGGCGCTCCTTCTCGATCACGGTACGGTAGACCTTCCCGGTCGTGATATTGTGGGAGGCGGAGAGTTCGATATCCAGGAACCGCTCGTAGTTCCCGAGGTCGAGGTCCACCTCGCTCCCGTCCTTTAAAACAAAAACCTCGCCGTGCTGGGCCGGGTTCATCGTCCCGGCGTCGATGTTCAGGTACGGGTCGATCTTGACCGCGGTCACCCGGTAGCCCCGGTTCTTCAGGATACGGCCCACGGATGCCGCCGTGATCCCCTTGCCCAGACCGCTCATCACGCCGCCGGTTACGATGATGTATTTCACGTTTGGATCTCCCCGAATGCTTTATATGTTGCTCCCTTTCCGTATTAGAATTGTCGTACCCGGGGTGAAAAGAAAGGCTGCTTTGGCCGTATCCCCCCGGGGAAAAGGCCCCGGCCGGGAAGGCGTTTTTTTAACCCAAGTAAGATTCATGTGTGCCCGCACGAAATTATGATCTATGAAATACGGATATCTTCTGACAATGCTCTTATTCCTCTCGCTTATCATCTGTGTTGTCCAGCCGGTCATGGCCGAGGCTGATTCCACGCAGGATAACGCGACCAGTTATTACAACATTGCCGAGGCAGCGATCAATGTCGGTCAGTACGAAAAAGCGGTCCAGTACTTCAATATGGCGCTTGCCGACAACACCACCCTGATCGGGATGAGCGACGGGCTCATGTACCTCTACAAGGACAAAACGGGAGCCCTGACCGAGCTCGGCCGGTACGACGAGGCCCTCACCACGGTCAACGAGGGGCTGGTCCTGTTCAGGAACAGTTCCGGGATGTGGAACAACAAGGGATACGTCCTGTACAAGATGGGCAGGTACGACGACGCCGTCGATGCCTACGGGAAGGCCGTCACCATCGAGCCGTCCTATGTGAAGGGGTGGATCAATAAGGGCAACGCACTTGCGCAGGCCGGCAGGTTCCAGGAAGCAGCAGATGCCTATTCGCGTGCACTCGCACTCGATCCCGGAAACATGGATGCCACCGCGGGACTTGCCGCTGCCGGACCACAATCCCAGTCGGCCCAGACCACGACCATTGTCGTTCTCGTTGTCATCGTTGTCATCGTGGTCGGGGTTGTCGTGTGGTATGTAAGGTTCCGCACGCCTGAAACCGATGAGAAGAAACAACGTTCAGAACAAGAGAAGAAGACAAAATAATCTTTTTTTTATTCGGCCGTCACCGCGAATGCGGCCGATGTCCGGGACAAGAGGACGTCCCGGTCGTTTCCGGACCATACTTCCGCCTCGCAGAACGCCACCCGCCTCCCTTTCCGGATCACCCTGCCTTCGGCAACGACAGATCCCTCCCTGAGCCCTTTGAGGAAACTGGTGGACTCCGAGATCGTGGCAATCCCCTCGGTACCGGAGAGCCGGGTATAGACCGCAAGGGCCATCGCCTCGTCGGCAAGGGCCACGAGCAGCCCGCCCTGGAGCCAGCCTACGCCGTTGTGCATGTCCGGCCGGACTGCCATCTTCAGGACCGCCCTCCCCTCTCCTGCGCTCACGACCTCGATGCCCATCTGGCAGAAAAACGGGTTGGCACGGCTCCCCTCATGCCTGATACGATCAAGATAATTCGTCATGTATTCAAGCGTTGCAGCCGGACGGGGATTAAGATTGCCGTTCCCGATCCTTAAATAGGAGGGGAACACCCGGTGTTTGTCATGAAAACGACCGACAAAACCGAGATGCTGGCGGATCTCGTCTGGCTCAATGCCGTGATCGCCACCGAACTGATCCAGATCACCGAGAACACGTCCGCGATCCTCAGGAAGACGTCCCCTCCAGAGAGCTGCATCGCGGAGCACCACGCGCTCCGCATGGCGGCCCTGGCGATGGCCGAGAAGTACCGGCCCGGTACCGCCCTTGCGCAGCACCTCAATGGGCACCAGTAACGTTATTGAGAATCCACACCCAGAATAGTACTGATACTGCTGCCGTAAGCAAAGTCCCGGCTTTGTACGGCGGTTTTCCGGCACCCTCCGTATGTATGGAGGATGCCGGGTACGAATCCCCTGTTCCGCTATGGTGCTGACCACCGCCATGACTCCCGATGCCATTCCGTCCTGCAGCCTCGTGATCCCCGCTTACAACGAGGAGAACCGCATCACCCCGCTCCTCGAGGCGATCGACCAGTTCGACGGGGAACTCATCGTGGTCTGCGATGGGACCGACCGGACGGCAGATGTTGTCGAATCGGTTGCTGCACAACGGCCCGGCCTGCAGCTCCGCTGCCTCCGGTTCGATCACCGGCTCGGGAAAGGAGGAGGCGTGATGGCCGGGCTCGCTGCAGCCCGTGCACCCCTCGTCGGGTATTTCGATGCGGACGGCTCCACGAGCATTGCGGAGATGCGCCGCCTCTTTGCCGGGGTCTCTTCCGTGGATGCGGCGATCGGGTCGCGGTGGATCGCCGGATCCCGGCTCACGGTCCGGCAGGGCATCCTGCGCCGGGTGGAGAGCCGGGGGTTCAACCTGCTGATCCGTATCCTGTTCAATCTCCCCTACAACGATACGCAGTGCGGGGCCAAGGCCTTCCGCAAGGAGGCGATCGATACTGTCCTGCCGGCCATGCTCTCCCGGGGGTTCGAGTTCGATGTCGAGCTGCTCTGGCGGCTGCGCTCCGCCGGGTACACGATCGCCGAGGTTCCTATCGAGTGGCAGAACAAGGGGGACTCCCGGGTCAGGAAGCACGACATGATCCGGATGCTCGCAGGGCTCCTCCGCGTCCGGTTCGGCCGGGGCTGCCCATGATCCCGCTGCCTCCGGAGGAGCAGAAAAAAGAAGCGTTCCGTCTCTTTGAGGACGGCAGGTACGTGGAGTCGCTGGCGGTCTGCAACCACATGCTCGAAACCGGCAGGGACCCCTCGATCGAGATCCTGGCAGCCACCAACCTCTATGCCGCCGGGCGATACGAAGATGCCGAGGTCTTCTTCCGCGATCTCGCGGTGCGGATGCCGGATTCGTCGTATGTCCATAGTTACCTGGCCAAGGTGCTTGCAGCAAGGGGTGACGAAAGCGCGATCGCTGAGTATGCCGCGGCAGTCCGGCTGGACCCGGGAAACCTCGATGCCGTCCGCAGTTATGCAGAATACCTCGTGTCTCAGGAGGACTGGGGCGGGGCCCTTCCGGCATTCCGCCGTATTGCGGCAGCTACCGGAAAACCCGAAGACATCCGGAGTCTGATGCGGGCGCTCGTCATGGCCGGCAATGCCGTCGAGGCCCTGGCGCTCCACGACCGATACTCCGGTGAGACCGCAAACGCCCCGGAGTACATCGAGGCCCTGATCCGGACCGGGCGCCTCCCCGAAGCGGCGTCGGCCGCCTACGCGCTCTGGCAGACAGGACGCGATCCGGCAGCATTCTTCCAGTATCTTCACGCTTGTGCCGGGTACGACCTGAAGGCAGCGCTGGATGCCTGTGCCGCTTTGCCGGAGGAATGGCAGGACCGGGCGTTCCTGGCCGAGTACGTCCATCTCCTCCAGGCAGCCGGGGATACGGCAGGGGCACTGCAGGCAGTGCAGCGGATGCTCCTGCAGTCTCCCGGTGATCCGGAGGTACGTCTCATGGAGTGCGACCTCCTTGCTGCAGCGGGAGCGGTCGACCAGGCCCTGGAAAGGTACGAGCAGCTGGTGCGGGACGAGCTGGCGGCAAAGAACGATCTCGCCATGCTGGGCCGGATCACCGGGAACTATCGTGCATTCATTACATCCGTGCTGCCGAAAGACGAGGCCGGGCGCCGGTTTCTGGACCGGGTCTCCCGGGACCCGAACGCGGTGAGCCTGCTTGAGACTGCTCGGTTCTTCGAGAGCACGGACAATCCTGCCGAGGCGCGATCCTGGTATTACCGGGCCTACCGGGCGGACTTTCTGGTCGGTGGTCCCGGATATGCCCGGTTCCTTGCCGCAGCCGGGGACGGGCGCGAGTGCGAGAAGGTGATGCTGTACATCCTCGCCAATGTCCGCAAGAGCACGGACCTCGTGCGGATCTCATCCCTGATCCTCGACCCGGGGAACCCCATGCGGCACTCGAAGCGTCTCACGGGCCAGCTGATCGCCCGGTTCGAGGAGCGGCAGGCAGCCTTAAGTTCACGGGGGAGAGAACAACTGGCAATGGCGTATTTCGTGGCAGCGTCCCGGGCCCTCGAGGAAGAGGGGTACGCCGCATGCAAGGGCTTCAGCCTGGCCGGCATGGACATCCTGCCAGCCCATGCGCCGGCGCTCCGTCCGGGAATGTTTCTTGACCTCCTCCGGCAATGCAAGGAGCAATCCCCTGCCGATCCCCCGGTCCTTCAGGAACGGCCCCGCGCTGATTTGAAGTGCCCAAAGGAGACTGCCACTGCGGCGCCCGGCATCCCGGGCCTGACCGAACAGGAGGAGAAGATCGTCTCGTTCCTCCGGTCCCACCGGACTGCGACCGAGATGGAGCTGCGCCGGCTCCTTGGAACACGGCGGGTCACCGGTGTGGTGAACCGGCTGATGCAGAAAGCGGCATTGCAGGGTCAGGCCGTGATTGAAAAACGGGGCATAGGAGAGAATGGAGAGATCTATGAGTATACCGGAACCTGAACGGAACACCCTGAGCCGTCTCGAGAGCACCAACATCATCAACGCACTCCGGCGCGGTACGGTCCCTGCGGGGGGCCTTGAACGGATCGCCGTCGGGCTCGATGTCGAGGAAGGCGCGATCGCAAAGGAGCTGGATTACGTTGCGGACGGAGGGGGCGACGTAAAGTTCATCCGTGGCGAGTACGGGAGCGGCAAGACGTTCCTCGTGGCACGTGCCCTCGAGATCGCCCGGAGCAAGGGTTTTGTCACCACCCACGTGGTCATCGCACCCTCGACTCCCCTGCACAAGCTGCGGGGCATCTACCAGCAGATCTGTGCCAACCTCAGGACTTCGTCCGAAGAGCATGCCCTCAAGGCGATCGTGGACAACTGGCTGTTTGCGATCGAGGAACGGATCCTCTCTATCACCGATCCCGCCCCGGAAGATGCCGCACTCGAAGCGGCCACGGAACGGGAGATCGAGGCGGCCCTCGCGAACATCTCCGAGATGAATTCGGCGCTGGCCGCCACGCTCCGGACCTACTACCGCGCCGGCAATGCCGGGGACTTTGCCATTGCCCAGGCTGCACTCGGGTGGATTGCCGCAGAACCGAACATCGGCCGGAACCTCCGGCAGAAGGCCGGCATCCGGGGCGATATCGACGATACTCTTGCATTCGTCTTCCTCCGGGGCCTGGTCTCGATCATCCACGGTGCGGGGTACCGGGGGCTGGCGATCGCCATTGACGAGGTCGAGACCACACAGGCCCTCCAGCGGAACCAGCGTGAGAAAGGATACCACACGCTCGTCCGAATCATCGACGCCTTGGACCGGGGCGAGATGCCGCGGTGCTACTTCTTCTTCACGGGTACGCCGGCCCTCTTCGACGGATCCCGGGGGATCCGGTCTGTGCCATCCCTGTATGATCGTATCAGCATCGTGCCAAACGACGCCTTCCGGAACCCCCGCCAGCCTCAGATCATCCTGCCGAAGTTCGATACCGCCAAACTCGAACTTGTTGCCCTGAAGGTCGTGGATGTGTATGCTCGGGCCTATACCGAACCTGACCGGGAACGTATCTCGCACCGGTTCATTCGGGCGATGATTAAGAAGATCACGACACGGTTTGGGGGGCGGGTGGATGTCATCCCCCGGATCTTCTTAAAAGAGTTCGTGGACATCCTCGACAAGTGCGAGCTCTACGAGAACTACAACCCGGCCGATGGCTATGATTTCGATACGGAGCACCTTAAGGGAGAGCTCAAGAAAGAAGAAGAGGCCGTGATGGTCGTCACGTTCTGATCGTGCACGCTCCAAATGGGGCACGTACGGGCCCCCCAAAATACCATAAAAGGAGATGAGTATTATAGCGCCCGTCTCACAGTCACGGACCGTGCATGCGCATGCAGGCCCTCGGCCGATGCTATCGTCTCGACGATATCTCCGATGGATTCGAGCCCGTCGCGGTCGATGATCTCGACAGACGCGGTCTTGCAGAAGTGCGCCACATCAAGCCCGGAGTACATCTTCGAGTACCCTGCGGTAGGGAGGCAGTGGTTGGTGCCGACCGCGTAATCCCCGCAGGCAACTGCCGAATACTTTCCGACAAAAATCGCCCCGGCATTCTTCACCTTCGTGACTACCGTTAAAGGATCGGCCACCTGGATGGAGAGGTGTTCTGGTGCGACAGCATCGGACGCAGCGATCGCCTCGTCCATATCCTTAACAACGGCATACCCGGAGTTCTTCAGGGCCTCGACGATGATCTCTTTCCGCGGCGCTTCTGCAACCATCTCCTCGATCTCCATCCCGACCTTTGCCGGGAGGGCCGGATCGGTGGTGATCAGGATGCAGGCGGCGTTGGGATCGTGCTCCGCCTGAGCCAGTACATCGGCGGCAACTACTTTCGGATGGGCCGTGCTGTCGGCGATGATCCCGATCTCGCTCGGGCCGGCCGGGAAGTCGATCTCCGCGTGCTCGCGGAGCATCATTTTCGCCAGTGTCACGTAGATATTGCCGGGGCCGACAATCTTCTGGACCGGCCTGATGGACGGGGTTCCGAGGGCCATGGCAGCAACGGCCTGGGCGCCCCCGGCCTGGTAGATCTCGGCGACACCAGCGATGTCGAGCGCCACGAGCGTCAGGGGTTTGATCGGCGGGGGCGAGCAGGCGCAGATCTCGCGAACACCGGCAACCTTGGCCGGGACAGCGCACATCAGGGCAGAGGATGGATAGGCAGCCCGCCCACCGGGTACGTAGAGTCCCACGCGGTTTAAGGGCGTGGTCTTCATCCCGAGCACCACGCCCGGTTCCATCTCCTCGAACCAGAGGTCGCGGGGGCGCTGGCGCTCGTGGAAACGTTCGATCCGGGCATGGGCTTCGATCAGGGCCTCGACGACCTGCGTATCGACCTCGTCGTACGCAGCCTCCCGGGCCTCCTCACTCACGGCGATCTGTTCCAGTGTACAGTACTTTTTCGCAAGATCGCGGAGCGCATCGTCACCCTCGTTTTTCACCCTCCCGATGATCCCGGTAACGGTCTCCCGTGCATCTTCGAGGCTCGTCTTCCGCGCCGCGAGCCAGGCATCGATCCCCACTGCCTTCCACATAGTGCGAATATCTTCGGCAGGATAGGTTGTTAAGGTTTCTACTTCGGAGTGGTTCATCAGGACCACGACGATGAGAAGAGCCGATGGCACTTCAACAATCGAGGATCGGCTCAAAGAACATGGATATGTCCTTGTCATCCTCATGTGTCCTGTGACCTACCATGACTTCGCCTCCTTTCACGCATCGGATCCAAAAAACGGGTCAAAAAATTATTCCTTTTTGTGCTGCTGGAGGAAATATACCCCGATACAGATGACGCCAATCGAAATCGCCATGAAGAGCATATCAGTAGACGTGGTGAACTTCATGGTGAGCACTCTCTGGAAGAAACTGACGATGAGCACCATGATGATGACCTTGATGATCTTGTTCTTGAGGTCATCCAGACTCTCGATCTCCAAGAGGCTGTGATAGGACTCGGAGCACCGGGCAATATCGATCTTGGAGATGGCGAGCTCATACATTCCGAAGCTGAAGATGAGGAGCACCATACCGATGAGGTAGAGGTCAACGCCTCCGATGATACCGGACAACAAGGTGGTATAGTCGACCTCCAGAGTCGAAATGGTGACCGCCTCATGGAAACTTCCCAGGATCTCCGCAGACCCCGCTATAAAGAGGAGGAATGAACTGAACAGCCCGAAAATTACCGCGAGAATTACAATGAGTCGCGAGCTCCAGAGTCCCGACTCGAAGACCCGCTCGAAAACGGACTGCTCTTCCAGAGTCTTTTCCAACTCAAGTTCACATGCTTTTTGATCCATCACCTCTCATGTACACGTCATGGAATAAAAAATGGGGCTACCGGAGAAGGTATGCCGTGGGCTCAATGAGCCGGAAATCGGCCATAATACCTATTGCCGTTCAGAACGTACATAGAAAACAGGAACGTGGTTGCATGGGCAGTCCCTATCTCAATACCAACGAGGATATCCTCCTTTCAACACACAACGTGATCATCAATACCATCCCGTCCGAAGCGATCCTGACCACCCAGCGTCTCGTTATTGTCGACAGCCGCCACACCCGTCTTCTCCCGCAGGATATCCCGTTTTCCGCCATCGAGACCGTCACTATCGGGGACACCTCGGCCATGGAGCCGGAACTCTCGCTCTCCATTGTCATGAAGGATGAGACACGGCGTCCCCTCGGCATCATCTTCCCCCAGCCGTCCAAAACCCGCCGGGCCGGAGAGCGGGATGAATGGGCCGTGAAGCTCAAGGAAGTAAGTAGTGCCGCACAGAAGGATCATGGTCTTACGCCTGCCGATCTCCTTCCTCCGTGGGTTCCCGGGCCCCTCCCGGAGGAATCGTCAGCCGGCAGCCGGGAATCCCCTGACGAACCGTTCCGGTTCGCCCCGCTCACGGTTAAAACACCCATACGGGAACCCCCGAAGTCACGGCGCCCGGTCATCGCTACCGTGCTTGCCGTCATCGTGATCCTTGCGCTTGTTGTCGGTGTCTATCTCTTTGCACCGCAGTTCACGGGAACCGGGGGCACTCCTGCAGTGCACGAGACCACGAGCGCCACGCCGGAACCCACTGCTGCCAATCCCACTCCGGCGGCACCATTGACAACTGGTACGCCGATAACAACGGTTATTACGACTTCCCCGGATACGCCCGTACCGACAGCGACACCTACCCCCCAGGCGGACGTGACGCAGTCGGGTGTCTGGATACGTATCATGTATGATGGACCATTTGCGGCATCTTATGGTACCTCGGGAAGGATACGGGAAACCACCGCATCCGGCGACCAGTATTACAAGATCCCGGCAAAGGATCAGATCATCGACGCTATTGTCAAGAAAAACGACGAGTCCGGGGCTGTTTTGACGGTCTTTATTTATAACAACGGCCAACTTGCCGGCCAAGGAACGACGGCAAGTCCCCACGGCACTGTTGAACTGCATGTGGATCTGCGGAAGATCGCGACAACCACGACCACGAGCGCCGCCTTGCCTACATCATCACCCGTTGGGAATGCAACACTATCGGTTTAACCTGACAGCAGTATCGTAAGGACGGGACACAACTACGGTCTTTTTTTCATCTGCAATGGCAGACTGACACATCGCCGGGGATGTCCTCTGGCCGGCCTCCCCACACCGGTTTACCGGAGTGCAGGAGCAGGACCCGGTCGCCGATGTCTGTTCCGTCAGTAATATGGTGGGAGATGATGATACAGGGGATTTTAAGTTCATCGACAACCATCCGGGTCAGGTCCTTTACGGTACGCGAGCTCTCGGCATCAAGAGATGTGAAGGGCTCATCCAGCATCAGGAGTGCGGGACGGATCGCGATTGCCCGGCCGAGAGCAACCCGCTGTTTCTGGCCTCCGGAAAGGTTTCCCGCCCTGATCTGCCCGAGATCCTCCAGGTGCATGAGCTCGATCATACGGTCCACGTGCCCGGCGATCTCGTTGCGGGGCAGTCGTCGGGCCCTGAGGCCATAGGCGATATTTTCCCGTACTGTCAGATGGGGAAATACCGCGGAATTCTGGAAGACATACCCGATGCGGCGCTCTTCAACCGGAATACAAACGCCCTGTGCGGGATCGCAGAGGGTGATGTTGTCGAGACAAACGGACCCGGCATCCGGCTGCAACAGCCCGGCAATGATGTTGAGGGTCGTGGACTTCCCCGAACCGTTTGCCCCCATCAGGATCAGGATCTCTTTGGGCCCTACGGAAAATGAGAGATCCAGAGGGAAATCCCGGAGTTGTTTTCGTATCACTGCTTCAAGCACGGGGCGCCTCCTTCCGGGTAAGGAGACGGACCGTGATCATGATGGCGAAGGAGAGGATCACAAGGAGGATAGAGATTGTCAGGCCGAGGTTGAAGTTGTGCTCCATCCCAACGTACACCGCCAGCGGCATTGTCTGGGTCACCCCGGGGAGATTCCCGGCAAACATGATGGTGGCGCCGAACTCCCCGAGCGCCCGCCCGAAGGTCATCACCGCACCTGAGACCAGGCCGCCCGCGGTAAGGGGGAGTGTGATGGTCATGAACGTCCGCAGGGGAGATGCACCAAGCGTACGGGCAGTATGTTCATAACTCTGGTCAAACTGTTCGAAAAGCGACTTGGCCTGACGGAGGTAGAACGGCGAAGCCACGAAGATCTGGGCCATTATAACGGCGAGGGTTGTGAATGCGACTGAGATCCCCATCATGTTCAGGTACCTTCCGATCAGTCCCATCCGTCCGTAGAGCACCAGCAGGGCAAACCCGGCAACTGCCGGGGGGAGGACCAGCGGGAGATCGATGAGGGTATCGACAAGGACCTTGCCCGGGTACGTGGCCCGGCAGTGGATGTAGGCAAACGGTGTGCCAACAAGGATCACGACAACCAGGGAGATGACCGAGGTGGTAAGGCTCAGCCACAATGCACTGATCACGAGCGGGTCAGACAGAGAGGTCCAGAATAGTTCCGGGGTTGTCCGGAAGAAGAGGGCGATCACCGGAAGGGCCAGATAGAGGGTTACAACCACGATGAGCAGGCATGCGGCGATATACGTGGGAATATATCGCTTTTTTCCAAGGGTTATGCCTGTGATGCGCATTCAATCAATCAGCCGTACCGGAACGGATACTCCGCGAGAAATAAACGACTGCCAACTATAAAATAAAAAGGATTAGGGGGCCCTGAAACCGAAGTCTTTGAGGTCCTGCTGGCCGAGCTCCGAGAGCATGAATGTCTCGAAATCCGCTGCGGCACCCTTGCTGGTGGATCCCTTCAGGATGGCGATCTGGTAGGTCTGTAGGTAGTTGACTGCCTTGGCTATGTTAATCGCCTGGTACTTGTCGACACCGGCATTATAGGTCGATTCGTAGACGAACCCTGCATCCACTTCGCCGAGCTGGACCTTGTTGGCAACGGCCGGCTCCGACGTTTCGTAGGTTACGACGTTGTTGTATACGGATGTGTTCCAGTCCTTCCCCAGTGCAGGAGTCTTGGCGAGGCTCTTCATGACGCCGACCGTTGCGGTACCCACCGGTACGCTGCTGTCTGCCATCGCGATCTTTAGGCCGGGTTTAGCAAGGTCAGCGAGTTCCTTGATGTTTCCCGGATTATCCTTGGGCAGGATTACGATCACGTAGTTGGTGGTGAGCTGTTTGACCGTGCCGGGCATAAAATACCCCCCGCTAGTGAGTTCGGTGGTATATTTCTGGCTGGCCGAGATGAAGACATCGGCGTAGGCACCGTTCTGGATCTGCGTCTTGAGAGCCTGGGTGCCTGCAAGGTTGAAGGTCACCTTGTGGCCGGGATACATCCTCTCAAAGTCAGATGCAAGCTGCGGGGAGACCCCTGACAGGGAGGCTGCGGTATACGCGACCACGTTTCCTTCCGAGTAGGTGTAATCGGGTGCGGGCGTAGCGGTTGTTGTCACTTGGGATTCCGTTGTTACGGGAATGACCGGGGCGGCTGATGCCGCGGCGGTTGTTGCCGGTACCGGCGCCGGTGTGACCTGCGTGGTTACAGGTGTCGAAGTACTGGATGTACAGCCGGCAAGGAATGCCGACATGATGAGCAGTCCGCAGACAAGACCGATCATAAGGAGCGAGTGGGCTCGTGATGTGCGTTGCATGGTAATCTTCCTTTGCACCTGATGGTGGGTTGTGGTAAGGTAAAACAATTTCCTTTTATGATATGTAAATGTTAATAACGTCAGCTAGATCTGCAATCCCTATCCGGGACAAAGCCGTGGTGGCCTCGGTATAAACCGTGAATCGTCAGGGTTCTGGATTTTGTCAATTTTTTTTAATTAACAATTGTATATTGTTAAATGAAAACTATTATTAAGTACGAGTGCCAACAACCTACTGTCCCTTTGGAATCACGCACCAAGTGGACGCATGCACACACAACAGGAAGGAACACACAATCCATACCGCTGAATAATGAGCCGGGATCTCCCGGGATCTCCACACCATCCACAACCCCGGAAGAATCCCTGATGCGGGGTTCCCGCGGCTCATACCTCATACTCATTTATGGTCAGTCAGGAAATCCCCCGGAGTTGAGAAGGGCCCGGGGGCCATCATCCATTCTTGTACAGATTTTATAACGGTTTCCTCCTTCCCATATCCACGACTTCCGATTATTCTTGGAAGTGTTTCGGGGCGGTGTCCCGGGTTGTATTCAGAGGAGATCCCGGTTTACCTAAAAAGCATATCATCCCGTACAACAAAGATGAGGAGTGGCAGTGGTAGCATGAGCGTCCCGTATCTGGACCGTGGTGAAACGATCATCCTGACAACGCACCGGGTGAGTGTCGGGAATACCGAATACGATGCGCTTCTCACGACCAAGCGTCTTATCCTCATGGACCGCCGATATACTCGGTTCGAACCACGGATGATTCACTTTCCCTCGATCGTGACTGTGAAAGCCGGCAGGATTCCCGCTGGCGAGCCGGCCATCGTCCTCACTCTGGAGCAGCCCAGTGATATGACCGGCAGTGAACGGGTCAATATCATCTTTTTGCAGGAGCCCGGCGAAGACCGGAAAACCGAACGAGAACAGTGGGTGAAAGAACTGATAGCGCTTGTCATCGCATCCCGCGAACAGGGTATCCGGAACCAGATTTCCACACCATCGAAGAAGGCGGGTGTACAGCCATCTGTCAGGCGCTGGGTTGCTCCGGACTCCCCCATTCCCCATACAACCCACGAACCCCCGATCCCGTCAACCCCAGAGCCGGAGGTGATAGCAGAAAGTCCGGATCCGATGGAATTCTTCCTTGAGACGCGGATCCCGGAAATGGAAATATCCGGTAAAATGACAGAACCGGAAGCGAACCGGAATACCCCGCGCATCCCGGAAACCTCCACTCATGAGATTCCGATCCCTCACCGGGAACCCCCGCATTGGCCGAAGATCCAGCCTTCTGCCTCGATTATCCCCGTTACAGAAGAACCTGTTCCCGGAACGGGTTATGAGGAATCAGAGCAGGGCCCGGTTCCCGCAGCCCAACCAGCCACCGATCCTGCAACGGCAGAGATCTTTGCCAGGCTTATTGCATCAGCTGCCGAATCATTGCAGGTGAAAAAAGGACAACCTTCCGTCAAGTACCCTGGGGAGCCTGAGACGGCGGATGAGGTTCCATCATCCGGGACTGATGGACCCGGATTACCCCCTCTGAATGAATATCGTGGATCTCCGCTGACGGCTTCATCGGAGCCGGAGGTCCAGGAACACCCTGTACGGTCCTCCCAGTCATCGAGCGGAAAAGCCGCGGTACCGGTAACGCCGGCACCTGGCTCATTACGGGAATTGCCTGGCACTTACATACCGGACATACCGGTTCCGGTCACCCCCCGGGCCGGTGAGTCAACTCCTCTCGAACACGAGCAACCAATCAGGAAATATAAGGTCATTACCGGAATTCTTTTGGTTCTGGTCCTGCTTGCGGTTTTCGGATGTATTGTGATCCTCTTCCCTCTCCCTCCAGTACAGCAGAGTAATCTCCCCATTGTAACCATTACTCCTTCTGTACCCATCGGAACTGTTGCGGTTACTGAATCCACCGTATCCTCACCCGTCGGAATCGAGGTGAGGATCGAATACCCGGGGTCGTTCTTTGGCACTGTTGGAAATCCGGGATACCTGCATCCGGTATCAGGCACCGGCAACAGCTCATTCAAGGTCCTGATGCTCACCAGTGTCGTGCAGGCGACCCTTCAGAAACAGGACAATTCGGGGGATGTCCTGATGGTGGGTATCTACAACAACAGTATCCCTCTTATAAAAAAGAGCGTTTCGGCACCGAAGGGATCGGTCAATATTCTCGTCGATGTAGACACCGGGCTTCCACCGGGCCTGAACGTGACCGGTGGTGGTTCTGCAACCCTGCTTGGTAATGGTTCACTGATTTATTACTGATCCGGCAGGTATCATATCTATCAGATAGCAGGACTTCTCCCTCCCGAGCATGTTGTTTGCCTGAACACGCAAGGTTATTTCCCGTGGCTGACCAAAGAATCTGTCAGGAACTGATAGACTGTGGCAGACGACATGACTGCACCATCTCCCACTGCGCTCCTTGTGCTCGGGTGCCCGCAGGTGCCGGTACAAACCAGCATCGCGTTCTATCTCATCAGCCGGCTGAAGAAAGCCGGTATCATGCCGGTCGTTGCCGGCAACAAGGCGGCCAATACCCTTATCGTGGTCTCCGACCCCGATCGCCACTACCTCGGCGAGGTGATTGATCTCGACCGGGTCGTCGGACTGATCACTGAGAAGAAACGCGACTTCAGCCTTTGCTTTGTCTTCGTCCATAACGATGCAGGGGTCAGCTATGCAGCCACGATGGGTGCGATTTCCACGGCAAAACTCTATGCGCTGGTTTACGGTGAACACTATGACGAACAAGTCAGGAAGATCGAGTTCCCCTGCACGGTCATCGCGGCAAAGGCAGTCCACAATCCCCTGCCGCTGAAGAAGGCTATCGACGAGGTGGCACCATGGGCTGCGTAGAGTCGATGAACTACGAGATCGTCCTGCGGGATGCAACGTTCAAGGAGTCGCGGGACTATATCAAAGCGCATTTCAAGGAAAACATCGATGTCCCACCGGGCTTCAAGATCTTCGATATCCATGTGATCGGCCTTCCCCCCATCGCGATCGGGCTTGACGGCGATTTCGTGATCTTCCCTTACACAAAACCCTGCCATGGGACATTCCTCCTGCGGGTAGAGGACCCTGTGGAGGCTGCCCGGCTCCGGGCTCTGAAGAAGTGAAGGCCCGAACCCGGTGGTTTGCATCCCCCATACATAGTTCGGCATATATCGTTTCATTGAGCCGGGATATCCATAATATACTATATAATGTAAGGGCCCATTATGTGTGAGAACATCACGCAGGGGGACCGGGTGCATATGAAAACGAAAGGAAAGATTCTTCTGATGGATGACGAGCAGATCATCCTCGATGTCACCCGGGAGGTTCTGGCATTTCTCGGTTACGATGTGCAGTTTGCGCAGGATGGGCAGGCAGCTCTCGATCTGTACAGGAAGGAGATGCAGGGGCCTGCCCCCTTTGACGTCGTTATCTTGGATCTCTCTATTCCGGAGGGGATGGGCGGGAAGGAGGCGATCCAGAAGTTCCTGGAACTGGATTCTGGTGTGAAAGCGATCGTCTCAAGCGGGTATTCAAACGATCCGGTGGTTATGGATTACGGGCAGTACGGGTTCTCCGGGAAGCTGACAAAGCCCTACAAGATCAATGATATGAAAGAGATTCTGGAACGTCTCGTGAAGAAGTAACCCGCTGTTCCACGATTATCTGGTTGTATTGTTCCTCTTAATTTCCGGTTTCTTCTGTTGTTGATTCACTATGCTAAGCAATCCTGACGGTATTCTCAAGTGTACCGTTATGGCAACCTATATACCTGCCTTGGCGAGATCGTATCTTTGAGGAATCCATGGCAGAACTACCGGAAGTATCGGTCCTGATCGGGGGAAAGGCCGGGGATGGCATCAACAGCGCCGGTGCCATAATCGCCCAGTTGCTCAACCATCTCGGGTACCAGATCTATCTCTATTTCGATTACCCGTCCCTGATTCGGGGCGGCCATAACTATGCCGTGGTTCGTGGATCGGCAGATTCAGTAGGGGCGTGTCACGATCGCGTCGACTTTCTCCTGGCACTCAGCCAGGAAACGATCACCCGCCATGTGCCTTGTGTAAACGAGGGTGCTGCAGTGCTGTTCGACTCTGATCGGGTAAAGACCGAAGGGCAGGGGCTCTCCCTGAAGGCGATCCTCAAGGATGAAGGCGCCCCGGAGATTATGGGAAACTCGGCAATCATCGGGGGGTTTGCAAAAGCTGCCGGGATCGAATGGCCGATAGTCGAGACAGTCCTGCGGCGGCATATACGGAAAGGTACCGACCAGAACCTCCTTATTGCAAAACATGCGTACGAACTGGTCAGGACAGTTCGCACAATCAGGCGGTTCCCGGAGGCCCCCCGCGCTCTCCTGACCGGGAACGAGGCAATCGCGTTGGGACTGGTCCACGGAGGTCTTGATGCATATGTCTCGTACCCGATGACCCCCTCTTCCAGCCTGCTTCACGTGCTTGCGGAAGAACGGGAGCGGTTCGGGATCGCCGTAGTCCATCCGGAGAACGAGATCGCGGTGATCCTGATGGCGCTCGGGTTTGCCTATGCCGGAAAACGGGCTGCTGTCGGTACATCCGGTGGGGGGTTCTGCCTTATGACCGAGGGGCTGTCGCTTGCCGGGCAGGCCGAGATTCCCCTTGTGATCGTGGTCTCCCAGCGGACCGGCCCCTCGACCGGTCTGCCTACGTACACTGGGCAGTCGGAACTGGAGTTCGTCCTGCATGCCGGGCAGGGGGAGTTCCCCCGGCTTATCGTTGCACCCGGCGATGCAGGGGAGGCATTCTCCTGGTCGGCGGTTGCCATGGATATTGCGGCGCGGTTCCAGATCCCGTCGTTCATCCTTTCCGATAAAACCTTATCCGAAGGTACCTACAGTATGGAGCCGGGGAGCGCCCCGGATCTTCCCCCTGGGGAGAATCCGCCACGGTGGGAGGGAGCCGCCCCCTATGTGAGGTATGCAGATACTCCTGATGGAGTCTCACCTGTCGTTCCCCCCGGGACGAAGGGAGCTGTTGTGAAGGTAAACAGTTATACCCATGATGAGGCCGGCTATACCACAGAGGAGAGTGGGATCACGCAGCGAATGGCCGAGAAGCGCCAGCGGAAACAGGACTCTTTAAGGGCGGAGATGGGACGTTATCCATCAGTACGTGTTCACGGCCCGGCATCGGCCCCCGTGGCAATCCTCTGTTGGGGATCGACCAAAGGGGTCTGCGGCGAGGTTGGCACCAAGCTGGGCTTTCGGGTCGTGCGCCCCGTAGTTCTCGAACCCATGCCTGTCGATCTGCTGAAGCAGGCCCTGACAGGAGCACAGCGGGTGATCTGTGTTGAAGAGAATGCAACCGCCCAGCTGGCCGCACTTGTTACCCGGCAGGGTATTCTCGTGCATGACACGGTACTCCGGTACAACGGGAGGCCGTTCACCACCGACTGTCTCGAGGCCGAGCTCCGGAAGGTGCTCCCATGACTGGCCGTTCCCTTATCACCGATGTCCAGAACACCTGGTGTCCCGGCTGTGGCAACTTCACGATCCAGCATGCGCTTAAAACGATCCTTGCCGGCATGGAGCAGGAGGGGCGGTCGCTCGACAACGTAGTCCTCGTCTCGGGTATCGGCTGCCACGCCAAGATTGCCGATTACCTGAATGTCAACAGTTTCTATTCCCTGCACGGAAGGACTATTCCCGTTGCCACCGGCATCAAACTGGCCAATCCTGACCTGACGGTCATCTGTTGCTGTGGCGATGGAGACTGCTATGCGGAAGGGCTGGACCACCTCATCTTTGCTGCCAAGCGCAACATCGATATCACGGTTATCGTCCACGATAACCGGGTGTACGGGCTCACGACCGGGCAGTACACGCCAACCTCCCCGCTGGGGTATCGGGGGAAGTCCACGCCTGGGGGGACGATGGAGTACCCGGTAAACCCGATTGAATTGATGCTTGCCAGCGGGGCGACTTATATCGCACGTGGCTATACCCGGAAGATGGACCAGCTGGTCTCCCTGATCCACAGCGGGATCGCCCACCGAGGGTTGGCGTTTCTGGATGTGCTTCAGATCTGTGCGTCTTTCTTTCCGGCAGCAGATTACTACAGTTCGCGGGTATATGATCTGGTGGGCCATGATCCCGGTCACTTCGACCAGGCTTGCCGGGTTGCACGGGAATGGGATTACAATACCGATGCCCGGATCGCACTAGGTGTCCTGTATGAGTCCGATCGTCCGACATTTGACGAACGCATGGCATTGCCAAAGGGGCAGGGCATGGTGAACCGGGAGGACGCATTCCATGATTTTATTGCAGCACGGATTTAATATATTGAAACTTATACGAAGGGTACCGAGACGCGGTGCAGGGCTCTCCTGCATACTCCCCCGACAACCGTAGTGAATCGCAAAGGATCCGCGACCATGCCTAATACACGACCTGTCAGCGGTATGCCGGTCTGGTACCTGCGGCTCTCCCATGAACCGACGGTACGGCTCTTGCTGGTCCCCGTGATTGTGTATATTGTCTGGCTCTTCGAGATCTACCTGCTGGCCGGGCGTCCCGGGCTTTTCAGCCAGCCGGAAGCTGCCGGTCTGTATCTGTATACCCTGCTTGGTTGTCTTGCCATCGGGACGATCGTCCCTCTGTTTCTGCTCCGTAAGGCCTTCATACAGGGGCATGTTACAATGTTCCAGTTAGGGTTCCGGTCCTGGTACCGGACTGTGGCGGGGATTGTCTTCGCATTTCTCGTAATCGGGGGTGCCCTGACCCTGTACAACCCTTGCGGGAAGGACCCTTCGGTGTTCTTCCTCATCTTTCTCCTTCTCCTTCCCACAGGAATTGCATCGGTTATGATCTGCTGGGTTCTTACCGGGACTCATGTCCAGGCTCTGGTCCAAAGCGGAGGCCCCGTCATCTCCATCCCGGTCGGGGTAACGGTTACCGCAATCCTCTTCGGACTGTCCCTGAAGGCGCAGTTCCCGATATCGGTGACCCCGGATGTGCTCTTCTGGCAGATTATTACCGGCATGGTAATGGCCGCGTTTTACTTCCTTGTCCGTGATGTATGGCCGACAACGGTGCTGGTTACCGGGGAACTGGTGTACCTTGTTACCGGGTGGATGCCTGTATCAGGGCTGATGTCTGCATTTATTCCCATCGTAGCTGCCGCATCCGTCAGTACCGGTGCGCTCCTGCTGGTCCACTGGTTCTTCATCCGGCATTTCCGAACCATACCCGCCCCGGCCACCTGATCCTGCACGGACCTTCCCGGTGGTATCGCGGATCACATAAAAAAGGTTATCCCTCATAATCGACGTGACAGGAAAGAAAAAAAATATACCGATTTAACCCGTAGATAGGCATATGGTAAAGGTACTCGGAAGTGGATTCCTTCTCTGTTCTCTCCTTATTACCGCCATCCTGATGGCAGGCTGTTCCAGCGACTCCTCTGATACGGTGGTCGTTACAACGGTTCCGACCACAGTTGTGACCGCAACATATTCTGCAGGTGATATCGTTGCACGAACCGATACGGGAACTGAGAGTCAGTTGTTCGTGATTATGAACTATGATGCGGTCACGGACAAGTACACGCGTGCCTGGATCTATAAGAATACCGACGGTTCATGGGGACATTTTATCGACAGTAAGACGGAAAAGGCAGACCGGATGCTCGTCGAGAAGGCCTACCCGGTGAAAGTCGCCCATGTGACAATTTCCTCGATACCGGTAGTCACACCGACAGTTGCAGTCGCGACCACGATTACCTATGTCGGATCAGGGCCCTCCGTTAAGAGTATTTCTCCGTCAAGTGGGGTCAAGGACGGGTCAGTGACGGTAACAATTGCCGGAGAAAATTTCCAGAACGGGGCTGTCGCTACCCTGATTGCCCCTGGGGAAGCGACGATTGCCGGGACTGCGACTACGGTTTCATCAACAAGCATTACAACGACCTTCAACCTGAACGGCAAATCTGAGGGTAAGTATAATGTCCGTATCGCAAATCCTGACGGCCGTTCGGATACCCTCCAGAGTGCATTCACGATTGGCGCTCCCGGCCCGGTTATCTCCTCCATATCTCCCAGTAAGGCTGAACTGAACGAGACGGTTGATTCTTTCACGATCACCGGTGAGAATTTCGAGGTCGAGAACGGGGTGACCGTTTCCTTCATTATGGGATCGGTCACCATTGATTGTACCAGTGCGACACCGATGGATGCAAACAGGATCACCTGCGGCCCGGTGCAGTTCAAGAAGTCACTGAACAGCGCCCAGACCGGTGCCTGGGACATCAAGGTGCAGAACCTCGGCGGACAGAGCGGTACGGCAAGCCAAAAATTTACGCTTACGAACTCTACGACGATCTCTGACTAACTCCCTCTCTTTTCATATGCCCGAAGATATGTGACCGTAGGAGTGTCTCAACTTAAATTCTTCTTGAAATTCCCGTGCCGTATGCTTATGACACGTGCAGCCATGAGCATAACTATTTTACTGGCAGCATGGATCCCTACATAATTATGCTTGAATCCATCATCTCTCCGGGGATTTTTGCATTTGTCATCGTACCACTGATGATCTTCTGTGCCCGCGTCTGCGACATGAGTCTGGATACCATCCGGGTCATTTTCATGTCCAAGGGCATCAAGTACCTCCCGGCAGTCGTCGGTTTTTTCGAGGTGATCATCTGGCTTGTCGCCATCGGGCAGGTGATGAACAACCTGACCAATGCTGTCTGTTATATCGCGTACGGCGCCGGGTTTGCCACAGGTACTATCATCGGGATGGCCATCGAAGAACGACTCTCGCTCGGGCTGGCCAGTGTACGGATCATCACCCGGGAGGATCCCGCCGGTCTGGTCCAGTACCTCCGGTCCCACGACTATGGCGTGACCAGCGTTGACGGTGAAGGCGGGCGGGGGAAGGTTAAGATGGTCTTCACCATCATCAAGCGCCAGGACCTCCTGCATGTCGTAGGCATTATCAAGAAGTTCCATCCCAATGCATTCTATTCGGTCGAGGAGGTCAAGTCTGTTGCAGAAGGAGTATTCCCTCAGCCGCGCGGCACTACCCTCTTCCACTGGATCGACGCGATCGGTCTGCGACGGAAGTGACCTGCGGTGGACTGCCGGCGCCATGACCAATACTTTCTTTTTGTCCTGTCCCCAACCATCCCGTAGGGAATCCCTATGCCGATCCAGCAGATCCATGTGGAAAATTTCAAGAGTTTCTCCGAACTGGATGTGAATTTCGGCCGGTTCAATGTCGTGATCGGGTCGAATGCAGCTGGCAAGTCCAACTTCATCAGCATCTTCCGGTTCCTGCGGGATATCGCAACATCCGGCATCGTGAATGCTATCGCCATGCAGGGTGGGGCGGATTACCTGAAAAACGCCAAGATAGGCTCGGAACGCGACCTTGTCATTCGGGTGGTCTATGTCCCCGAGACGCCCATAGAATATGTTGAAAACCCCCGGGGCAACACTCCGCTCTTCGGTCTAAAAGCCTGCGAATCCCTGTATGAATTTTCCCTGAGGTTCACCGGGCCCCAAGATGAATTTACCATAACGCGGGACCGGCTTGTCATCGGCTGCGAAGTCTCTGCCTGCCGAAAAAATGGTGCGGCCGTCGTCGAGAGCAGCCCGGTCGGTTATGGGCAGATCGAGGTCACAAGCGAGAACGGGGAGATCCATTACCATGTCAGTCTTCCGGAAGGATGCCCTTTCATGGAAAATGAGATTATACCCATCTTTTTCCGGAACAAACGCCTGCCCGTAAAAACGCTCCTTCTGGAGACCACTTACGGGTATCCCCTCCCTCACTTCGAACGGTTCTTCGATCGAATTGCCGTGTACGACATTGATCCGAAACTGCCCAAGAAAGGGGCGATGATCACCGGGAAGCAGGAGCTGGATCCCGATGGCGGAAACCTCGCTCTCGTGCTGAAGCGGATCATTGACGACCCTGAGAAGAAGCGGAAGTTCTCCAACCTCCTCCGCGACACCCTCCCGTTCGTGGAGGAATTCTCGGTTCAGAAGTTCATGGACGTCTCGCTCATCCTCACCCTTCGTGAGCGGTACGCAAAGAGCCGGGACCTGCCGGCCTCCTCACTTTCCGATGGCACAATAACGATCTTTGCCCTTATCATCGCCCTTTATTTCGAGGAAAAGCCGTTCATCGTCATCGAGGAGCCGGTGAGCCACATCCACCCTTTTTTGGTGGCCAGGGTCATTGCCATGATGAAGGAAGCATCCGAAAAGAAACAGATCATGGTCACGACCCACAGCGCCGAAGTGGTCAAGCATGCCGGGATTGAGGACATCATCCTCATCTCGCGCGACAGCGAGGGCTTCTCCATCACTTCGCGGCCTGCCGACAAGGAAGAAGTCAGGACCTTTCTGGAGAACGAGATCGGCATTGAGGAACTCTACATCCAGAACCTGCTGGGAATGTGAATGAAGAAACGCCTGTTCATCATGGTCGAGGGGCAGGATGACGTGCGGTTCTTCGGCCGTATAGTAAAACCCCTGCTGGTATCGCACTACAATTCCGTAGAAATTATTCCTTATGCCAGCATTAAGCGTGAGAAGGTTAACAAGTTCCTGCAGAGCATTGTCTTAATGAAGAACGATTACATCTTTGTTGCGGATATCGATTTTGAACACTCCGTGCGGGATAAGAAACAGATCCTTTATTACCGGTTCAGTAATGTTCAGGACCGGGCCATTGTGATAGTAATCAGGGAGATTGAGAGCTGGTATTACGCCGGCATCTCCGATGCTCTGGCACCCGAGCTGGGCGTCCCGGTACTGCCTTCGACCGATGATATGGTGAAGGAGGATTTCAATGCCCGGATACCAAAGAAATTCGATTCACGGATCGATTTTATGTTCGAGATCCTGAAATCCTTCTCGATCGAGTCTGCAGTCCAGAAGAACAAGTCGTTCCGGTTCTTCATCGATCGCTACCACCTGAACGCAATCCCCGAATCCTAGGCAGGTTATTGTATCCTGAATCCCGCGGGTACCATCGAAATCCTTTTTAACGGGGGGACATTATTCTCTACTACCTGAATTAAGCCAGGGGATCTTTTATGGAACGTCTGATATGTACGATATGCGGGCATGTGTATAATCCCGAAACCGGGGAGCCCCGCCAAAATATCCCCCCCGGTACGGCATTTTCGGATCTTCCAGCGGACTGGCAGTGCCCGGTCTGCAGTGCCGGCAAGGATGCCTTTGTCAGGATGTGAGAAGCCGCGATGACTGCACGCAAACTAGCAGAAGGAATTCACTGGGTCGGGGCACTGGACTTCGACCGGAGGATCTTCGATGAACTGATCCCCCTCCCTGATGGGACCAGTTATAACTCGTACCTGATCCAGGGAACGGAGAAGACAGCCCTGATTGATACGGTGGATCCTACGAAGGAAGAGGACCTGATCGTCAACCTCATCAAGCTCGGCATCGAGCAAATCGATTACATTGTGATCAACCATGCCGAACAGGATCACGCCGGCTCCCTTCCTATGGTGCTTGAGATGTACCCCCGGGCGCAAGTAGTCACAAACGAAAAATGCCGAGACCTCCTTGTGTCCCTGCTCCAGATCCCTCCTGAGTGCGTCAGGGTAATTCAAGAGGGGGAGACTCTCCCGCTAGGCGGCCGGACGCTCCGGTTCTTCATGACTCCTTGGACCCACTGGCCGGAGACCCAGCTTACGTTCATCGAGGAGGACCGGATCCTGTTCCCCTGCGATCTCTTCGGCTACCATGCTGCATCGAGCGAACTGTACGTCACCGATGAGGCTGAAGCCCGTCGCTCGGCGAAGCGGTATTATGCTGAGATCATGATGCCGTTCCGGGGGAGTATCAAGGGATATATCGGAAAGGTCCGGGCCCTCGGTCCTGCCCTGATTGCACCCAGCCATGGCCCCCTTCACCGCAATCCGGCGTTCATCCTCGATGCCTACGAGGAATGGGTGTCCGAAGATGTGAAGAATGTAGTGGTCCTGCCGTACATCTCCATGCACGGGAGCACGCGGAAGATGGTGGAGCACCTGACCGACGCCCTGATTGTACGGGGCGTCGAAGTCAAGCCATTCAACCTGTCACGGACTGATATCGGCGACCTGGCCAGTGCCCTCGTAGATGCGGCGACCATTATTATCGCCACCCCCACGGTGCTCTTCGGCCCCCACCCGCATGTGGTCCATGCCACGTACCTTACCAATATGCTGAAACCCAAGGCACGGTATGTCTCGGTGATCGGCTCCTTCGGTTGGGGCGGGAAGGCGGTTGAGTCCATTGTCAAGATGCTGGACCATGTGAAGGTGGAGTTTCTTGAGCCGGTGGTGGTCAAAGGCATGCCCGATGAAGCGGCGTTCGTGGCCCTCAACCGTCTGGCCGATGATATTACCCGAAAGCATAAAGAGCTCGGAATCCTGAAGTAGAGTGTAGCCGTAATCAGGTTGGAAGTTGTATTACCCATGACAAAAATGCTGGAAGTCTACAAGTGCGGCGTATGTGGAAACATGACCATGGTCGTTCATGCCTCAACAGGAACACTCGTCTGCTGCGGACAGCCCATGATCATGCAGGCTGAGAAGACGGAAGATGTCGGCAAGGAGAAACACGTTCCAGTGATAGAGAAGACAGCAACCGGGATCCTGGTCAAGGTGGGATCCGTCCCCCACCCGATGGAAGAGAAGCATTCAATCCAGTGGATCGAGGTCATTTCCGGTGACAATCTCTATGTGAAGGGATTGAAACCCGGCCAGAAACCCGAAGCGGAGTTCCCCGTATCCAGTACCGCTGTTAAAGTCCGCGAATACTGCAACCTGCACGGGCTCTGGGCGAACCAGCCCTGAATCCATCTCCTCTTTTTATTTGGACGGGGCAAACACTAATAGAGCCCGCGAGGCAACCCACTAGTGATGCGCCGGCTCCGGTATCTCTCCAGGATAATCGCAGACCTCAGCGATGTTTTCACATTCTCCGCCCCGGTCTCGTGCCTCCCCCTTATCGTCGCGGTCCTCTTTGCTGAATGGGATATGCTCCTTCCCATGGCTGCAGTACCGGCGCTCTTTATCTTGATGGGATTCGCTGCCCGTCAGTTCCCCCGTACCGTGCAGGGCAGTAGACTCTCCACCGCCATGTGTTCCGTGGCCCTCTTCTGGTTGATCAGTGCGGTGATCAGCGGCATCCCCTTCATGATCGGCCTGCATATGTGTTTCACCGATGCAGTCTTTGAAGGAATGGCCGGCTGGACTGGAACCGCCTTCTCTTTGATCCGATCGATGGGTCCGATCCCCCACACGCTTTTATTCTGGCGCGCCCTCATGCAGTGGATCGGTGGTATCGGGATCATCGCGTTCACGGTTGCCCTCGCCAGCAGTACGGGACTGTTCCGGTCCAAGATCTTCCGCAATGAGAGTCGGGACGAATCGCTGATTCCCAGCGTTCGGGCTGCCGGCCGCTCACTCTGGAAGATCTACGCTGTCCTTACGTTCTGTGCCATCGGCCTCATTCTGTTTTCCGGCCTTTCTCTGTGGGATTCCGTTATGCTGGGGCTTTCCGCAATCTCGACCGGAGGTTTTACCCCTTATGATGGGGGAATCGTCACCTATCACAACCCCCTGCTTCTCGTTCTCCTTATTCCTGTAATGATTGCTGGTGCCCTGCCATTCAAGCTGTATTTTTTAATTCTCGAAAACCGGCGGCTGAGCCTCTTTGGCGACGAACAGGTTAAAGTGTTCTTTGTCATTCTTGCTCTGGGAACCGCGGTTCTTACCTGGGACCTGATCTTCTTCTCCGATCTGCCATTAGGACTGGCCCTGCAGCAGGGTCTGTTCATGGCAGTCTCGGCCCTGACGACCACGGGTTTCCAGATCGTGAATCTCCAGACCTGGGCTGGGGTGACCCTTCTTTTTTTGACCATGCTCACCTTCATAGGAGGGGCTGCCGGGAGCACTGCTGGCGGGATCAAGCTCGACCGGGTGGCGTTTGCATTCCGGGCACTTCTCTGGTGGTTCCGTCAGCTCTTCGTGAGTGGAAAGGTGCTCATTCCATTCCGGATAGAGGGCAGAGTTATCCCGAAAGCAACAGCGGAGCTCGAGACAGCAAAGAATATGCTTATCATTATCCTCTCGGTCTTTACCGTCTTTGTCGCCTCGCTCATCATCCTTCAATCGTATACCTCAACGTTCTCCCTGACCGAGATCATCTTCCAGGTGGTCTCTGCCTTCTCGACCTGCGGGTTCAACATCGGGTTTGTATCCCCCGGCATGCCGTTGTTATCGAAGTGGATTCTTATCCTTGTGATGTGGATCGGGCGTCTGGAGGTGATACCGGTCGTCATCCTGTTCTTTGCCCTTCTCCGTGGCCAGGAATGAATCCCTCCTCCCGGTTCAGAATGCCGGTAGATCATACACACCGGGAAAACAAGTCTTCTTTTGTTAACATCAGGAGATCTAATATAAATTGCCACCCCATTGTACATCAATGAAACAGATTGCCCTGTACGGGAAAGGCGGTATCGGGAAGTCCACCACTTCCGCTAATCTCTCGGCCGCGCTCTCCGGCCAGGAGCTTTCGGTACTCCAGATCGGGTGCGATCCCAAGAGAGATAGCACAAGGATGCTGATGAAGGGGCAGTTCATTCCGACCGTCATGGACCTCGTCCGGGTCCGGGGAGAATCCGGCGTCTCAATGGAAGATGTCGTCTTCACCGGATTCAACGGTATCCGCTGCGTGGAGGCCGGGGGGCCCGAACCCGGTGTCGGCTGTGCCGGGAGGGGAATCATTGCCACCTTCCAGCTGCTGGAGAAGTTCGGGGCTATCAGGGGAGACGTGATTGTATACGATGTGCTGGGTGACGTGGTCTGCGGGGGCTTTGCCATGCCGATGCGGGAGGGATACGCCCAGGAGATCTATCTGGTCACCTCCGGGGAGCTGATGTCCCTGTATGCGGCCAACAATATCTGCAAGGCGGTTCAGCGGCTTGCGTCACGGGTAAAGAGCAAATGCCGTCTTGGAGGGGTGATCTGCAATGCAAAGGGGCAGCCGCGCGAAGAGGAACTGGTTGCCGAATTCGCCCGGCGGGTCAACAGCACACTTATCCAGTATATCCCCCGTGATCATATCGTGCAGCAGGCCGAGGTCAACCAGCAAACGGTGATTGAGTACAGCCCGGATTCGCACCAGGCTTCCTGTTACCGCGCCCTTGCGCAACGCATCATGGAAAACACTTCGCTGACCATCCCCCGCCCCCTGGAGATCGATGCCCTCGAATCCCTTGCACGCGAATTCATCTAGGCTGGGTGGCTGCACGCTCACCGGGGCGCTTTCGGTGACATCCCACGTCCGCGATACCAGTACCATCATCCACGGACCTAAGGGATGCGCCCACCACAACGCATCCCTGCTGCATGCAATCTGGCTGGAGAACGACCGGGCTGCGATGCCGTCGCTGATTTCGACGGCGCTGGGTGAGAGTGACGTAATCTTCGGTGGTGAGGATGCCCTCCGGGTCGCAATCCGCCATGCAGCCGATACCGGCATCAGTGCGATTTTCGTCCTCTCGACATGCATCGCGGATACTATTGGGGATGATACCGGTGCCGTGTGTGCAGAAAAGTACGGTATCCCGGTGATCCCTGTCCCAACCGCCGGGTTCCTCGGTGGAACATTCCAAGACGGGGTGAACAACGCCCTCATTGCCCTTGCGGGCATCCCCGAGCCGCGCCCCGGCAAAGGGGGGATCAATCTTATCGGGGAGATGAACCTCGAATACGAAGTGCGGGAGAATGCAGCGGAGGTTGCCCGGCTTCTCTCCCTGCTCGGGCTCAATGTGAACCTGCATTTTGTCCACGATATCACATTCGGTCAGATCGGATGTCTCGGTAGGGCCCGGCTCAACATCCTCAGGAGCCCGGCGCTTGTCCCTGTCGGTGAATTCCTCCGCGACCGGTTCGGCACTCCATATATTCCCTCGTTCCCCCATGGGCTTTCCGGTACGTTGACTTTTCTCAAAACAGTGGCTGGCGAATGCGGGATCGATGGGAGTGCCGCTGTTGCCTCTGAGATGGCTTGCCAGGATGCAATGACTGCCGCCTTTTCCGGTCTGCAGCATTTCCCGATCGTTCTGGACCGGTCCCATGCCGGGGAGGACGACATGCAGGCTGCCACCGAACTGGCGGCCCGACTCGGGCTCCCCGTCAGGGGGGAAGGGCAGGGTCTTTGCCTTCCGGTTGGGACTGCGATTGGGACCGGCGGGACGCGGCGGATGCTCCATAGGTGGCGGAGGGCCCTGCATGCCTGAGTGCGACAACCCGCTCTGGCCCTGTGCCATGACCGGCGCCGCGTCATGTCTGGCCGGGTTCGAGGGGCTTACGGTCGTAATCCATGGATCCAGCGGGTGCTATTACTATCCCACCACCCTGTTGCATGCCCCCCTCGAAGGGACATTCATTCTCGAACAGGAAGTCATCTTCGGGGCTGAGGACCGTCTCCGCGAGGTGGTTGCCCGGCTGTCGGACTCCGGAAAACGGATCGCGGTGATCACCACCTGCGTTCCAGCCATCCTAGGCGAGGATATCAGGGCCATGCTGGAAGAGCACGAGGTACTGCTGGTTGACAGCCCGGGATTCTCCGGTGATATCGAGGCAGGGTACAGCAGGGCCCTGTCGATGCTGGCACCCACCGTGGATCCAACAACACCGGGTGTGAACATCGATGGTGTCTGCCTCTTCGATCCATTCCACGCCGGTAACCTGCTGGAGGCGCAGCGCCTGTGTGCACGTGCCTCGGTCCCTGTCGGTACCGTGTTCTCGAAGGACCGGCTCGGACATGCATACCATGCGGCACCTTATACCATCGGGACCAACGGGGATTTCGCTTCAGGTATCGGCGAACCGGTTGGAGGGATCCTGGGTTTTAAGCAGATCCGTGCCACATTTACCCGGATTGACGAGGTTATCGAAGGTGCCGGCAGCGGGCCGGTCTTAGAGGAGCTGGATATGCAGGAAGAACGGGTGATCCAAGCATGCGACAAGTTCTTGCACCGGTACGACCCTCCGACAGCGGGGATCTTTGCCGGGTGCTCGTATGCCCGGTTTGCCGCGGATACTCTCGAACGCTACCTCGATGCGGAGATCTGCTGTATCGGCAGCCGGAATGTAACCGACGATGCCCCCGTTCAGATGACCGTAACCCCCGGCCTTTCCGATGTCCGGAATCTCATACAGACCCACCAACCCGATCTTGTCATAGGGTCGTCGTTTGAGCGTTCGGTGTCGGGCAACGCAGCGTTCGTGGGGATCATCCCCCCCCTACGGGGAAAGGTCCGGCTCTACCCGGCGCCGCTTGCCGGGATCAACGGCATACTCTCCTTTATCGAACAGGTCCTGAATGCCTGTATTGACAAGAACATCTGATTCATATCGTACAAATCAACTCCTTGCTGGTTGTCATACCCGCACTTTCACTCCGCGCATGCCCCGGGGTTATATACCCACCATGGCAACGCCATTGGTACAACAGAAGGTGGTTGTATAATGATGGAGCGAGCAGGATATCTCCAGCAGACCCGTTTATTGGCCTATGACTCCGAGGGAGTGGCTCATGATATTGTCGAATTGCATGTCCTCGGGACCCGGTATGCCATGCGGCGATCTGAACTCGTAAAGGCGGTCTCGGGCAGGATCTACGTACAGGTAGAGGAACTCACCCGGAACTGGGAGGAATACCTCGGTCTGACCCGGGGGCTTGCCCATCTATCCGCATCCGGTAAGGCACTGAATATCGATCTTTTCGGCAGGGGTCGCTTTACCGTCTCCCTTACAACGCTCCGTGCCGTTTTATACGGAAAGGAGAAGTCCGTGGTGATCGTGAAGGTCCCGGAGGCGCCAGCCTACCGGCTCCACCGGACGTCCGCCACCCAGCAGATTATCAGCGCGCTGGGGTAGATCTCGCCTGTTAGGGCCCTCATTGCACGTCCCTAACCGTATCGAACTTCCATCCCCCTTTTTCCCGACGGGAGTGCGTAGCATTAATAGTTCCGCGTCAGAAAGATCATACGTGAAAAATCCCCGTCTCATCCGCCGTCTCCCGGCGGTGCAGAGCGGTTGCAGGTAACGGTGGTCAGACATGGAGATGCTCGATACGGAATACCGCGACCTGGTTGAATGCCAGCAGGATCTCATTGTGAAGTTCAGCCTTGAGGGAAGGCTCCTGTTCGTCAACCGTGCATATTGCGAGACTGTCGGGAAGTCAAAGGATGAACTTTCCGGGAGCGTTTTCATGCCGGTAACGGAAGAGCGGTACGCTGACGTGGCTGCCACCCTGATGGCCAACCTCTTCCGTCCCCCGTTTGCCTGCACAGTGGAACAGTGGATCCCGACCCGGCTCGGGATGCGGTGCATCAGCTGGTCCGCCCGGTCGATCCTTTGCGACGACGGGAACGTCGGGGCCATCGTGGCTGTCGGGAGAGATGTGACCCGGCTGAAGAACGAGCAGAAGGCAATCCGGAAACGGGACGAAGAGTTACTTCTCCTCATCGAGAGCGGCAGCCCCCTGTATTACACTCATACACCCGATCACACGATGGTTTATGTCAGCCCCAGGATCCGTTCCCTGCTGGAGTGCCGGCCCGGGGTGGGGAAGCGGCTGTGGACGGATTACGTAACTGATAACAAGATGAACGCTGAGGGTCTTGAGCGCACCCTGCGGGCTGTCGCGTCAGGTCGGCGCGAGCCGCCGTACCGGCTGGAGATGCTCACCTGCAGCGGGAAGCGTATCTGGGTCGAGGTGAACGAGATACCGGTAGTTAAAAATGGCAGGACTGTCGCAATAGCTGGATCCCTTGAGGATGTCACCGAGAAGATGTATGTCGAGGAGGGTATGGCTGAGGCCGAGATCCTCTTCAAGGGTGTGCGACCGAAGGAACCGGGCGCCACCGGGCGATCCCCTCTTGGCGCTATCCGCTCCATCTTCGCCCGGGACAAGGCAGATGCAGAGGACTATGCTGCCGAACGTCCGGGTACGAACCGCTGACCCGCTTCACCTCTGAACCGGAATTCAGGGACGGCGGGATAAAAGGGGAGTCTTTCCCGCCTTCAGATCGGGAACAACCGTCGGGCATGCTCCCGGTGCCGAGAGATTAAAACTGTGGGAACGCACACCTATCCCTATACCATGGCTGAGACGATGGATATGGAGGGGGGATCACACCTCACCAAGGGGCGGCTGGAAGCTCTTTCTGACGGCATCTTTGCCTTCGCGATGACTCTTCTGGTCATCGGGATTGCAATTCCGGATAAACCGGATGTCATTCAGTCGAATGCTTATGCACTCCAGACCCTTGTCACCCTCTATTCCGCATTTTTCCACTATGTCTTGGCGTTCTTGATCCTTGGCGCATTCTGGCTCAGCCAGCACCAGCAGTTCCATTCCGTGCGTGTGCCGGACAAGACCTTTGTCTGGATCAATCTTGTGACGCTCATGTTCGTGGCGCTTCTCCCGTTCTCCACTTCGTTCTCCGGTGTCTTCACAGATGCCTCGATGGGTGCGATGGTATTCGAGATCAACCTCTTTGCGATCGGTATGGGTATGACCTCCCAGTGGTGGTATGCGACAACGGAGAGCCGGCTGATCGAATCCGCGTTGAAACCCCCTTATGTCAAGCGAGTCCTTATGGGAAATCTTGTTGTTCCCACGGTCTCCGTCATCTGCATTCTCTTCGCGTTGACCGGATCCCTGTGGAGCTCAGCGCTGTACATGACGCTGCCTGTTGTGGATTACCTTGTGGGCCGGCAGTATTCGAAATGACCGGTATAAGGTCGTTGTAAGGTCCCTCTTTTCACCAGGCCGATGTGATAATTGCTCCTCTCACCGTTGTGCTGTTCCTGAGGGGAGGGGGAGAACCTGCTCAGGGCCATAATGTACCTGCGCGACCCCCCTACGGCATACATGGGGTGTTTATTCCGAATCATCGGGGTATTCTGCAGGTTTTTCCCTCAAGAACTGACCGCAGCCTGAGGGGGGTCGCAGAGGTACAGTTGTAAAAAAAGGTCAGGATCGCATTGCCATACATGCAGAATTTACACCGGGAGTTCTATCACATTTCCCGTTGTTTGGAAAACCGGTTTGTATCCATGCGACCCCCCTTCAGCGCAAATTCTCATGCGGCCTGCTCGTGTCCAGTACGGGTTCAGGCATCCTGCCGATGCAGCATGTCACGGGGCGCGACAGATCTGCCTGGGGTGAATCCGGGAAAAAGAGAGTTCACGTGCCGTTCTTCACGCATGCAGCGATGTAAGACCCGGCCTTTGCCGTCCCTGCGGTACCGCCGAGATCCTTGGTAACTACGCCGTCTTTGATGCTCTTCTCGATGGCCCGAACGACCGCTGCTGCTGCCTTATGTTCGCCAATGTGATCGAGCAGGAGCGATCCTGCCCAGATAGTGGCAACCGGGTTTGCCACGTCCATGCCCTTGTACTTCGGGGCGGACCCGTGGATCGGCTCGAACATCGAGGTACCCTTTGGGTTGATATTCCCGCCCGGGGCCAGGCCGAGCCCCCCCTGGATCATGGCGCCGAGATCGGTGATGATGTCCCCGAACATGTTGGGCGTGACCACGACGTCGAACCATTCGGGGTTCTTGACAAACCACATAGTGACTGCGTCCACGAAGTTGAACTCGGTCGTGACATCGGGGTATTTCTTTGCCGTGTCAAGGAAGACATCTCGCCAGAGTCCGTAAACATCCGAAAGGACGTTTGCCTTGTCCACTGACGTAAGTTTCTTCTTCCGTTGCATCGCGAGGTCGAATGCGTAGGTCTGAACCCTGCGGGAGCCTTCACGGGTGATTACGCCGATCTGGTATGCGATCTCTTCTGCATCACTCGTGACGTCAAGGCCGAACTTCACGTTATAGATGTCGCGAATCACATCGAGCTCTATCTTCTGGTTTTCTTTGAAGCGTGAACCGATACCTACGTAGAAATCTTCGGTGTTTTCACGAACCACAACGAAGTCGATGTCGCTGGGGCCCTTCCCGGCTAGCGGAGTCTCGACGCCGTGCAGGAGCTTGATCGGGCGGAGGTTCACGTACTGATCGAAGTGGAATCGGAGGGCAAGCAGGATACCCTTCTCAAGGATCCCCGGCTTTACCCGTTCATCTCCTATGGCTCCAAAGTAGATGGCCTTGAATTTACTGAGATCCTTCAGGTCGCCTTCGGTAAACAGCTGCTTGGTGGCAAGATAGCGATCAGCACCTATATCAAAGTCTGTCCACTGGATATCGAAGTTATACTTTTCACCTGCTGCTTCCAGTACTTTCTTCCCCTCGGCCACGATCTCCGGGCCGATCCCGTCTCCTCCGATTGCTGCTACTTTGTACATACTGGCATCTCCTTCAGGGTTTTCGCATATTCAACGAGCCCGCCGGCATCGATGATGCCCTGCATGAACTCCGGCACCGGCTCGATTGCGTACTTTTTCCCGTCCGCTTCAAGATATCCATCCCTGACATTCAGGGCGATCTTCGCCCCGTCTTCAATCTTGTCTGCATCGGGGCAGACCACGGGTAGTACTCCCACGTTGACAGAGTTCCGGAAGAAGATGCGGGCAAACGATTGTGCCACAACCACTTTCACGCCCCCGCCAACCAGCGCAAGCGGGGCGTGTTCCCGCGAGGAGCCGCAGCCGAAGTTCCGACCACCCACGATCACATCCCCTTCCTGTACCTTTTTTGCATACTCATCGCGGGTGCCCTCAAAGGCATGTTTTGCCAGTTCATCCGGGTTGTTGAGGATGAGGAACCGGCCCGGGATGATTGCGTCGGTGTCGATATTGTCGCCGAATTTCCAGGTGCGGGCGTTCTTGGCAACGGGTCCGTCGGCAACAACAACCTTCTTCACCGGTACGTTCTTCTTTGCCGCCATCGTCACACCTCTCTCGGATCAGCAATTACGCCCATAATCGCACTCGCTGCTGCCGTTGCCGGCGAACAGAGGTAGACCTTCCCGTCAGTGCTTCCTTGGCGGCCCTTGAAGTTCCGGTTCGAGGTTGCGAGCGAGACCTCCCCCGGGGCGATCAGGCCGAATGCCCCGCCCATGCACGGCCCGCAACAGGGCGCTTCCACCAACGCCCCCGCTTTCACGAACTTCTCAATAAGGCCCGCCGACAGGGCCTTCAGGTACTCGTCACGCGAGGCCGGGATGATGATCGTGCGGACCTTCGGGGAAAACCGCTTTTTTCCCAGTACCGATGCTGCTTCAGCGAGGTCCTCGAAACGGCCGTTCGTGCAGGAGCCGATGAAGACCTGATCGATGTGAGTCCCTTCCACCTTCCCCACCGGTATCCCGGTGTCCACGTTGTGCGGGACGGCCACCTGCGGTTCGAGGTCCGTTACATCATAGGACTTCGTTTCCGCAAATGTCGCTCCCGGGTCGCTGTCAAGCGCGAACGGTTTCATCTTCCGCCTCCCTTTCATGTACTCCCACGTCACCTTGTCCGGTGCAACGATGCCGGCCTTGCCGCCCATCTCGATGGCCATGTTGCAGAGGGTCATCCTCCCGGCCATATCGAGTTTCCTGATGGTCTTGCCGGTGAACTCGATCGCCTTGTACGTGGCCCCGTCGGCCCCGATGTCGGCCGCTATTGCGAGAATCAGGTCCTTTGCGCCAACGCGTTTCTGGAACTTTCCGGAGACATCGGCCCGTATCGTCTCGGGCACTTTAAAGTAGAGGGCACCGAATTTTAAGGCAAAACCCATGTCGGTCGATCCGATCCCCGTGGCAAACGCCCCGGTTGCGCCGTACATGCAGGTGTGGGAGTCAGCCCCGACAACGATCTCGCCCGGTGCGGCCCGGCCCTTCTCGATCGTTACCTGGTGGCAGACTCCTTCGTTGATGTCGTAATTATGGATGCCCTGCTCCGCGGCAAACTTACGCATGTACACATGGTTGTTTGCCGCCTCGATAGAATCAGCCGGGATCTGGTGGTCAAAGAGCATAATGACGGCCTTCGGGTCACAGACCTTCTTTCCGCCCATCTCGTAGAACTTCTGGATGGCAAGCGGGCCGGTAATATCATGGATCATCATCCCGTCAAGAGGGGCCATGACCACATCGCCTGCCCGTATATCGCTGCCGCATTTCCGTGAGAAGATCTTCTCTACGATTGTTGCTCCCATAGGGTAATCGACACTATTATTATCCCGCCCGGATATTCTAGTTTCTCGTGCACCACATTTTCCGGACTTTCCGGTAACTGCGACCGGATTCGCAGTCAAAGCAATATTTAACCCCCTTTCGGGACAAGACTATGCGAGTACTATGATGCGAAGACTGAACCTTCTCTGTGTCATCCTGGCAGTGTTCCTGATGGCAGCAGTTGGCAGTGTTGCCGCTGCATCAACTGATTCCGTAACTGACAAAGTGATCCAGGCTTCCGGCAGCGGGAACGTGATCGGGACCCCTGACCGGGCCCAGGTAACGTTCTCAGTCCAGACCGAAAATGCTGATGTCAAGACCGCACAGTCCGAGAACGCCGCTCAGATGACCAAGGTGATCGACGCTCTCGTAGCATACGGCTTGCCAAGGGATTCCCTCAAGACCACCGGGTACACGATCAACAAGATCTACGATGAATCGTCCGGCACCGGTATACTGAATCCCAAGATCAGGACCTACCAGGTGACCAACACACTAACCGTGACGCTTCACGATGTCAGCAAGACCGGTGACGTCATCGATCTGGCAGTGGCAAACGGGGCCAACCAGGCCGACTCAATCCAGTTCATGCTCTCGGACGCCCAGTCCCTGGCGCTCCGCAACGAGGCCCTCAAGAAAGCGGTAGCCAATGCACGGTCTGACGCGGATGCCGTGGCCGGGGCAATGGGGGTTAATATCACCGGTACGGGAAACGTTGAGATCTACCAGGGGTATACCCCGACTGTCTTCTCCAACTACAAGCTGGACGCCGCTGCGGGTGCCCGCTCATCCGAGGCAACCCCTATCCAGTCCGGAGACATCACGGTGACCGCCCAAGTTTCGGTCACCTACACCTATAACTGATCTCCTTTTTTCTTTCCATTCCGCACATTCTTCACAATGTTTTTAAAATAGCAGCGTGATCATTTCATAAAATCACCCTGCCGGCAGATCCTTGTAGGGATTGTCGCCCTAAATTTCGAATAACCTTCAATCGCGGATATAATAGGATTGATTTTACTATGGAGCGCAATATCGGTTTTAAGGAGCGCAGGTATATCGAGGAGTTGCGAATTCTCACCCGGGCCACGGCCCACGATTGCCTGATCGACGACCGGTTCGACCGGGTGATTTACGTAATCCGTCCCGGTGACATGGGCCTTGCGATCGGGAAGAAGGGCGATAACATCAAACGTCTCCAGAACGTACTTGGCAAACGGATCGAGATGGTGGAGTATGCCGAGACACCTGATGCATTCATCACCAACATCTTCAAGCCCGCGGAAGTCACCGGGATCGAACGACCTGCGGAGAACGGGCCCGTGAATGTATACGTGCGACAGCGGAGCGATCTCGGAATTGCGATCGGGAAGGCCGGGTGCAACATCGAGAAAGCGCGCATGCTCTGTAAACGGTTCTTCGATCTGGATGTAGGTGAAGTACTGCTCGCTGTGGAGAATCCCTTATGACCGATGTGAATACTGAAATTCTGTCCCAGCTTTGGGCGATCATCTGCGATCGGGCAGAGAATCCGAAGGAAGGATCCTACACAACCCGGCTCCTCACAGATGAGAAGGGGATCGACAAGGTACTGGAGAAGGTGGGCGAGGAGTCTACGGAGTTCATCATCGCCGTCAAGAACGGTGTTCCCGGGCGAACCTCGAGCGAGGCTGCGGATATCCTCTTCCACCTGCTCGTTGCGCTCCGGGCATCCGGTGTGGATCTTTCCGATGTGATGGCGGAGCTGGAGCACCGGCGGAAATAATTCTCTACTTCTGGAAGAACGTACCCAGATCGATGATATTGGCGAGGTCGTCCTCTTTTTGGGCAGAGGAGGCCAGTACGGACTCCTCTACAAAGATCGGAACCTCCCCCCTCAAAGCAAGGGCGATCCCGTCGCTCGGGCGGCAGTCCAGGTATTCCTCGCGATTCTCCCTCACGAGAACGAGCTGGGCATAATAAATCCCGTCCTCGATGCTGTCGATCTGGAGGTAGCGCAGCGCAATGCCGAATTTCCCGCACAAATCGAGGAAGAGATCGTGCGTAAAGGGGCGGGGGAGGATCTCGTGGTTGCGGGCGCTGTTGATGGAGATGGCTTCCCAGATGCCAATGAAGATCGGTAGATTGCGCCCGGATCCATCGGTAAGGACCACCAGCGGGATCGTGGTGTTTTCGGTGACCGCCATGAACACTCCCTTCACTTCGCACCGGACCAGCGTCATGCCTGTGCAATGAGATTGCCGGGAGTCCTGATAAGAGTTCAGGTTGGTATCAGGCACCGTCGTTCAAAGATTCGCGTGCCTCGCGACGGACGATGATGAGACTGGACATGATACCCAGCGCGATGTTGAAGTAATAGAGGACGATCCTCCAGAGCACGACGAAGATCCCGACCACCGAAGCCGGGATGAAGAGGGCATACATCGAGGTGGCGCCGACCTCCGCTATCCCCGAGCTACCGGGCGTTAAGGGGAGCATCATCAGGATGGCGAGGATGAGCTGGATGACGAATGATTCGAGGAAGAGGGGAGGCTGCCCGAGCCCGATGAGGATAAGGGATGCCGTCACGATCTCGGAGACCCAGTAGAGGAGGGTAAACAACATCCCCCATGCAAGCCCGCCCTTCGCGGTCCGGACGAACCGGACTGTCGCTCCCTGGAAATTGTCAATCTCCCTGTCCGCCCGGTTCAAGAGGGCCTCCACTTTGGTATTCTCCCACTTCCGGGTCAGCCAGATGGTGCACCGGGCAACCACGCGCTTCACTACGTCGGGACGCCGGATGGCCAGGTAGAAGAGGAAGAGGCACCCGACTACGAAAATCCAAGTGATGAAGACCATGATCTCGGAGACCGTTCCGAGGCTCTTCCACTGGTCGGTCAAAAAGATCATGGCAAAAGCCGCGAGGGTGGCAAGGGCAATGCCATCGAGGACGCGCTCCATGATGACCACGGCCGTTGCGTCGCCGAGCGGGATCCTCGCCTTGTACAGTTCGTGGATCCTGACCGGCTCGCCACCGGCCTGCGCGGGGGTGATGGCGGAGGCGAGCAGGTTGGCGAAAACAAGGTTGAGGCTGTACCAGAACCCTATGCGGTACCCCAGCGAGCTGGAGAGTTTCTTTACCCGCATGGCCCAGAAGCACATGGTCAGGATATGGGTAAGAAATGCAAGGAGGAGGAAATATGGGTTGACCTGCTGGAGGTAGGTGATGGTATTCTCGTTGATAGTCAGGGCAAGGATGACTATAAGGACTGCAAGGGAGAAGCCCACGGAGATGTACAGCCACTTGACCTGCGATCTGTCCATGGTAATCCCGTCCTGAATGCCGCCTCCGGCTGGCGGCTGCTAACCTAACAGGTTATGGGCCAAAGTATTTACCCTTTTATGAGCCCCACGCTCCGTATCAGTCTACGGTGAAAATCTCCCGGTGTGCGCTGATGGAGAAGAGCCCCGTCTGGACCCCGGCATCGATCCAGCCGTGCCCGTAACTGAAGGATACAAGGCCATCCTCGGGATTCCCTGCCAGAGTCAGGTTGTTGCCCCTCAACAGGTACAGCTCTGCGATGAACCGGACCTGCAGGGCAAAAGCATGTATCGGGGTTCCGGCTTCCGGGGCAGGTGAGATCGAGGTAAGGGCCGTAGTGAGCAGGTGTGCGTACCTTCTGGTCTTCTCGTCGAGTTTTTGGTGATGGGGGGCCGGTATCCTTTCGCACGGGGATCCAAACGGGCAGCCCGGCTGCCCATCATGGTACGTGAGCAGCCCTGCGGCAATACCGCAGTGCAGCCAACCGAGGCCGTACAGGAAGGCGGCGAGTGCGTTGACCGGGTCTCCCCGAGAGAGAAAGGATGCTCCGTCGCTTTCATAGGCAAACGCCATCCGGAACACTGACTCCCCGGTCCTCCTGAACGGTGACCCGTCGTCCGCACTGCAATTCGTGCCTGCAAGGGTATGCGCCAGCAGGGAATGGTACCTGGTGATCATAACCCGGCAAAGACCTCCAGGTATTCGCGTTCCATATCGTGCAGTTCCGCCGGCACGATGAGGATGTGGAGCGGCGGGCCGAATTCCGCAGAACGGATCGTTGCGGCGGTCCCGGCCCGCACGACCGGTGCATCCGAGCCCGCCCGGGCGATGCCCACGTAGAGCGGGATCTCCGCGTCCCGTCCGGCAGCCATCTCCTCCAGCAAACCCACGGCCTCGGAAACAGTCATGAACCGGTTGTCCTGGATATCGAGGTAGACGAGCGTATGGAGCCGGAGCGAGAGGTTCTGGAGGATCACGTCGAGGGGTGTGGTGGGGAACCAGTTCTTCTGCGGGAACGGCAGCGAACAGGACTTACCGAACCGGTAATTCTGGAGCCCGGAAAGGCCACAGATGGCGCTGGCGATGGAAGCGGCGTGGATGATGGAGGTTCTAATGCCCCGCAACGCCGCCCGGATCCGAAGATCGGCATGGGTTGTCGAGACCATGGGGTCGCCAGCGCAGAGAAAGACCACCTCCTTCTCCTTCGCCTCCTCAAGCAGCCGGTCGGGGTGTTGCTCCACATCCTCGCGGTAAAGGGGGATGACGGGCTTTCCGTAAAACGCCGAGAGATCATCGATTGTTGAACCGGCTAGGCGGGATGTATAACATTCCAGGTAAACAAGGTCCGCGGCCCGGATCTTCCGAAGCCCCTTCTCCGAGATGTCCGTGTGGTCGAACAGGCCGAGGCCGATGAAGGTGAGCACATTTTCCTCCGTTTCGTCAGGTTCCGAGCCTTACCTTTACGGCTGGAAGGTCACCTGACCTTTAACCACCGAAAACTTCATCCATTCCCCGCTGACGCCGTGCACCCCGAGGATGCGGAGGGAGTTGACGTTCTGGTCGACCTTCACTTCGATCACACAGTTCATCAGCTGCTTGATTAAGGAAAGGGTCTTCTCGTCAAAGGATTCGCTGTTGAGCATGTATACCCCGATACCCTCTATCTTCTTCAGCTTGGCGGTCAGCACGTGAAGGAACTGGTAAAGGACCTCCAGCCGGCGGTACATCAACAGTGTCGAGATCGAATTCACGCAGAACCGTATAGGCGGGGGGAAGAGGCCCGGTTCCCCCTCGGAGAATGTCCCCTCGAAGATGGTATCGACCATGTTGGAGAATTTGATGCCGATCCCGGTCAGGTCGGTGGGACTCGATACGAACATCAGCCGGGGAGTGTCAACGATGGCAGGCGTGGAACTCTTGGTGATGGCATCGATCACGCCAACGAACCGCTTATCTGCACCTGCCACCTTGAAGACATCCACGACCTCTGCGGCCCGTTCATTTGTGGAGAGGATGATGGCATATTCGCCCGGGAGAGGCTTGGTGATGGCATATGCCAGCTGGTCCGCGTAACTCATGGGGGGACCAAGGATGAGGATATTGGTCCCGGCATCAAAGCCTCCGGCTGCTTCATCGATCGGCACGATCCCGGTTTTATATGAATACATTGATCGATTGTTAATTTCGTCAGTATGCTTATAATGTCTTTGTCTTTTTTCGGGAAGTCCGCGCGCTTTGTGGAATTCACTGATCCTGGGCCTCATCCCAGCATTTATACGTTTAGGTCTCCCTAAATATTATGCAATGGCCTCCGAACAGTTGGAAGAGTACCTGGAAACAATCCTCGATATCGAGGAACAGCAGGGAGTCGCCAAGACGTCGGCGATTGCCAAGTGCCTCAAGATTGCACCAGCGAGCGTTACTGAGGCGCTGCAGGTGCTCTCCGAGAAAGGCTTCGTGAAGTACGAGCCGTACCGTGGTGCCACCCTGACTGACCAGGGAATGGAGATGGCCCGGAGAGTGAAACGGCGGCACCGCCTGCTTGAGGTCTTTCTGACCGAGATTCTCCACATCCGGGAAGAGAATGTCCATGATGAGGCCTGCAGGATGGAACATACGCTCTCGGACGAGACGGAGTGTGCCCTCTGCAAGCTCCTTAACGCCCCGTCCCGCTGCCCGCACGGGAGTCTGATCGAGGCCTGCAACCGCAAGGTGGAGAGCTGTGAGGAGTGCCTGAATGAGGCAGCTCCTGCCGCCACCTGCACGCGGGACGAACCCCTCATCCCGGTTACGACCCTTGAACCGGGTCAGAAGGGCACCATTGCCTTTATCCGTGGTGACAACAGCGTTGTTCAGCGTCTGACGGATCTCGGCCTGACGCTGAAGACCGAGATCCGGCTGGTGCGGAAGGCGCCCCTGCAGGGGCCGGTCGAGATCGCAGTCCGGAAAACGAAACTGGCCATTGATCATGCGATTGCCGATCATATTTTCGTGACGGCATGTGGAGAAAAGAGCGGATGAGCGGCGGGTACGTCTCAGGCGGTTGCGGATTCCGGCACCGGCACCATGGCGGGAAGGATGTGTATACCGTTGCCCTGGCCGGCAATGCCAATGTTGGCAAGAGCGCCACGTTCAACCAGCTGACCGGGATCGACCAGGACATCGGCAACTGGCCCGGGAAGACTGTCGAGCGTGCCGAGGGGCTCCTTCAGTACCGGGGCATGCGGATCCGGGTAATTGACCTGCCCGGCATCTACTCGATCTCGGCCCTGTCCACCGAAGAACAGGTCTCCCGGGAGTTCATTGCCCACGACCATCCCGACGTTGTCGTGAACATCGTGGATGCATCGGCGCTCGAGCGCAACCTCTTCTTCACGCTCCAGCTGATGGAGCTCGAGAGCCCCCTTATCGTTGCGGTAAACCAGATGGACCTTGCCGCAAAGAAGGGTATTACGATCGATATACGGGAGTTATCCTCACAACTGGGTGTACCGGTGGTTCCCCTCGTGGCGATCCAGGGCAAGGGCATCGCCGAACTCTCGGATGCAATCATCGCCGCGATCGCCTCGCCTCCCCGGCCGCGCCGGATTGCCTACGGGAAGGAAGTGGAGCAGCGGATCGACAGCATCGTTGAGCACCTGCCAGGGGAGGTCAGTGGGTATCCCCCGCGGTGGACCGCCATCAAACTGCTCGAGAGCGATCCCGATACAGTCTGGGATGTAAAGAAGCAGGTACCCGGCACAGTAGATCTGGCAGCTGTAAAAAGGACGGAACTGGAATCGATCCACGGCGAGCCGGCGGCAACGATCCTGAGCGGGGAGCGGTACCATGCCGCAGAACAGATCGTCACCAGTGTTGTGACCATTGGGGCTGTGGGAGAAGCCAGGCGCTCGCTCACCGACCGGATCGACCGGATCGCGCTCCACCCGGTCCTCGGATATCTCCTCCTTGCCCTGATGATCGGCGGCCTGCTGGTCTGGACGTTCGTTGTCGGGGCCTGGATCTCCGCGATCCTGACCTCCCTCCTTGCCCATATCGCTCCCATCGAACCCCTGATCACCGGATCGCTCGAAGATATCCTCTTCAATGGCGCGTGGACCGGCCTTGTCGCAGCCCTGACTCTGATCATCCCCTATGTCGTCCCGTTCTACCTTTTCCTTGCCCTCATCGAGGACTCCGGGTTCCTCACCCGGTTCTCCCTGATGCTCGACCGAGGCATGCACAGGATGGGGCTTCACGGCAAGGCAATCATTCCCCTTGTCCTGGGGTTCGGCTGCACGGTACCGGCCTGCCTCTCGTGCCGAATCATCGAATCGTCCAAGCAGAAACTCCTTGCGGCCTTCCTCGTCACGCTCATCCCCTGCTCGGCACGGACCATCGTGATTCTCGGGGTCGTGGCTGTGTTCGTGAACATCTGGTGGGCGCTGGCACTCTACCTCTTTGATTTCGTCCTGATCGTGATCCTCGGGCGACTCGCGTTCCGTCTCCTGCCCGGTGAATCGGTCGGGATGATCATGGAAATGCCGGAGTACCACGTCCCCCATCCCCCCATTGTCCTCGGCCAGACCTGGCAGCGGACCCGTTCCCTGATCGGGATAGTCCTCCCTTCTTATATCATCGGCAGCATCGTCATCACGGCAGCCTATGCCGCGGGGCTGTTGGAGCCGATCAACACTCTCCTCTCTCCGATCACGGTGGTTCTTCTCGGGCTGCCGGCAGTGACCGGCGTGGTGTTCGTGTTTGGGATCATCCGGAAGGAGATGACCATCCTCGCTCTTGCAGCGATCTTCGGCACCACGGTATTCTCCGCAGTTCTCTCGCCCGTCCAGCTGATCGTCTTTGCAATCGTAACCATGCTCTATATCCCCTGCATCTCCACGATCGTAGCTCTGGCAAAGGAGTTCGGCTGGAAACAGGCTCTCTCCATTACGGTGATCGAGACCGGGCTTGCGATCGCGCTTGGGGCGGCTGCCTTCCGGCTCCTCAGCCTCTTCATGTGAGGGCAGGTGCGGGACCCTCAAGGCTCATTAATCCCGGCGGATAATACTGTGGTTGATACATGCTCTACTGGATCTATGCCACCCTGCTGCGGCGGCAGATCGCCGATCTGCCCGCCCAGATCTGCATCATGATCAGCGGGCAGGATCTTGCCGATGTCCCGGACTCGCTCTATATTGTAACCACGTGGTGCAACGAGATCAGCGCGCACGTTGCCCGCGCCAGCGGATCCCCATCGTCGGGAATTCAGGGCCTAACGTTCCATATCGCAGCACCGGTTCCCGGGGACATCACCCGGTACCTGCCGGTAATCTGGAAAATCAGCACCGTGGCCCGGCTCCACCTGCATGTCGGTGACCGGCAGGAGGTCGCGGGTACTGGCATGGATGTGGTTGTGGCCATCGGGAAAAGCGGGCGGGAGGAGATTGCTGCATGCATCCGGAAGATGGCCCGGGACGGGGTTTCACCGGAGGCGGTGGATGAGAACCTGATAGAGTCCTACCTGACCTTCAAGTATACGCCGGATATGGTGATCAAGAGCGGCGGGGACCACCTCACCGATTTCCTGATCTGGCAATCTGTCTATTCGGAACTCTTCTTCTCCGACGTGAACTGGAGCCAGTTCCGGAAACTGGACTTCCTGCGGGTGCTCCGCGACTACCAGGCACGGAAACGGCGCTTTGGGAAATAGTGTTTACCTGAGGCGTGCGTTTGTCCATGATGGCTCTCCATTGACCACGATCTCAGTCATGGCGAACTGGTTCTTGAGCATGATGGTCACAGTCCGCCGGTCAGGTGCTGCGATCCTGTGCTCCCGGCACCAGTGTGCCAGTGCAGCGTACAGGGCATCCTTGGATACATGGCAGTCCTCCCCGTCCTCGCGGACGATGCGCTCGGCCACGAACTGCCGAATCGGCGCCCGGACAGGGCGTTTTGAACTTTTTCCGCCGCCAGTCTTTCCGTGTTTCTCTATGCGGGGTGCCGTTGTCGGGGGGGCAGTTGCAGGCTGAACGCCTTCCAAAGCCTGTTCCGGGTGGGAGACACGACCGGGGAGGGCTGCCGGCTTTTGTACCGGCTTTGGCCGGGGTAGTTCTTTTACAACGTTCCGTGCTTTCGGGTCGTCGGCGTTGATGACGGGGTGTACGGACTCGCCCGCTGCAGCCTTCGTCCCTTCTGCACCTGACGGTAGCGGCTCTGTCCCCGCAACGATCACCTGTCCCACCGGTTCCCCGTGTATTTCCATTTCCTGACGGAACCGGATACCGGCAGCATCCGCAAGCGCCCGGTTGCACAGATCCTGGATATCGAGGCCGGCCGACCGCGCGGCAGTAAGGATATCCTCCCGTATCGCCACGGTCGTGCGGCACCAGCCCCCCCCCTTCCCGGTCATGTCCGCCATATATTCACCACTGGATGATCTGGCGTTCATGAGAAATTAAGTACGCGATTGTTCCCGGCGACTGCCCTGTTCAGGCCGCCCGTTCTTCCACTCGTGCACCGTACGTGCGGATGGCACGTAACAGATCGATCTTCCGGAAGAGGGGCCAGTATGGGGCGCAGAAGTACACGGCACATCCGTGTCCGCTGGCCAGCCACGGGAGGAAGTTGGAGGTCCGGCGCTCGTTCCCGGTTCTGATGATCAGGTCTACAGGGGGAATCCGCTTCCCCTGGTGGAGGTGATGCTCGACCATGCGGACATCCACGGACACCGGGTCGACACCGGAACGGTTCAGTTCCTCGAGGATTTCCCGTGCCGCCAGCACGATCTCGTTTCGCCCCCCGTAAGCGAGCGCGATATTAAGGCAGAACCCGGTATTGTTACTGGTCGCCTCCTCGGCCGCCCTTACCGCCTTGAGCAGGTCGTCCGGTAACAGGGAGGGATCGCCGACCATCTGCACCCGAATCCGGTACCGGTTCACCCGTTCGTCCTTCAGGACACTCAGGAATTTTTCTTTGAACATGGCGAACAGGTACCCGACCTCGTCGTCCGTGCGGGAGAAGTTCTCGGTGGAGAACGAGTAGAGCGTGATGTGTCGGATCCCCAAATCGTGGGCCCAGTCGAGTACCTCCTCGGTCTTGTCGGCCCCGGCCCGGTGACCTCTTGCCGTATCGATCCCGAGCATCTGGGCATAACGGCGGTTTCCGTCCATGATGATCGCGATATGGTTGGGGATATGCTGGCATTGTCGCCTGAGATGCTGTTCATAGACCGGGTCGATCAGGTTGCGCAGGATCACAGCGGTGTCATCTCCACGATCATCCCCCCGTTAGGGTACCGTTCGATCACGTACTTGTTCCCGGGCAGTTCACCGGCATACTTCTCCAGCAGCCACCATGCCATCTCAATGGTGCCGTCCAGTACAAGAAAACTATTGGGCTCCAGGCGATCCTGGCAGAATCCTTGGATCTCTTTCAGGTGCCCGGTCAGAGGTTCGAGGACGCCGTAGACGATAGTGCCATCGTCAGTGATCTCATCGAACGGTCGGGCGGTATTCTCCGCGATCCGCTTCAGGCGCTCGCGGAGCTGCACCGCGTCCTTGAACCCTGATGAGCACCAGTGCACTTTCCCGTGACGGCAGAGTATATCAGCCCATCCCTTTGCCCCGTCGATGGCATTGTGGAGTTCGTCGGCAAGGTCATAGCCCCGCTCCCGCATGGCGTACGCATTGGTCTCCCCCCATTCCAGTTCGTTGATGTTCAGGAAGTCCAGGTACGGGACTGCCGGGGCGAGCAGTTCGAGCCCGGGCAGGGCCGGTACCTCGATACCGATATCAAAGCCCATATCCTTTGCCCGCTTGGCGGATCGGATGAACATGGAGTCGAGGATTGTATCCCAACACTCGCGGGGGGGATGGAGCCGGATCTCGTCCACAAGCCCCTGCAGCTCCGCAAGTTCATTGTCCGTGGGTGCCTGTGCGGTATAGAGGTGGATTTGGTGACCGGGGCCGAAGTGCTTCTTAAGCATCCGGCAGTATTCCGTTACCTTATCGAGGCAGAGGAGGGGCTCTCCTCCCGTGACACCGGTTCCGAGGGCGCTCATGGTCTCCGCTACCTCGATGATCTGGGAGGGGACGTCAATCGGGACCTCGTTGGCATAAACCGTATCGGTCCCCTTCCGCTCGGACGAGAGCGGGCAGTACCAGCAGGAGCGGTGGCAGCGTCCCGTAACAAAGAGCACCATCTTGGCACCCTGGTGGCAGAGGATACAGCCTTTTGCGAGGGACACAGTTGCACCAGATCCGGGCCGGTGTGACGACCGTAAAACGCGATTATACTGTTAGGCGGGGGGATTCAAAACCCTTCTGTGCAGCACCGGGCAGGGTATTGGGGGGTCCGGCATCCACCCCTCCCCCATGCGATCGATCCTTACCCCTCCGACCCCCCTTACGTGAAGAGGGGATTCCGGTAGTAATTTACGAGAGCAATCAGGATAATTCCGGAAAACTGCTGTGGAGGGTCGGAGGTGATAATTGTGTCCCGGCCCGGCCACTCGTCCGGCCCTGCAGGGTCCAATGGCCGGATCGTTACATCGAAGTGCTGCGGATTCTGGATGACAAGCGGGATCTGGGGGGTGCATGGAAGTACACCGCCCGACCCCCCTCAGGTCCCACGTCCAGGGTCCTGCGATGGTTGCACGCAGGTTCTTCCCTCGATTGTCTCACGACTGGCACTTTTATAAGCCATGCCATACACGAGTTAATAGATGAAGGGAGTCGGGGGATCGGCGGGGAACCACGAGGCTGGTCTGTCCGAGGTGGTCGGGTTTGTGCTGATCATCGCGGTGATCACGGTGGCGTTCTCGCTCTATCTTGCCTACGGTGTCCCGGCCCAGGGTCGGGAGAACGAGATCCTCCATATGGGCGTGGTCAAGGACCAGTTCATCTCCTACAAGATCGGGCTCGATTCCCTGGCCACCAACGACAAGGTGGGGACTACGCTGAGCAACTCCTTCACGCTCGGATCCGAAGGGGGATATACGCAGGGTGTCATGTCGTTCATCCCGATCATGAATCCGGTGGGTTCCGGGGGAACGTTCTCCATAAACCGGCGGACCACCGATCCGGAGACCCTGACCATCACTTCGCAGTCGCTTGTCGACGATCGGATGAACAGGACTTCCGTGGATCTCCCGGCAACAGCCGATTTCATCCCGAGCCATGTCTATGCCAACGTATCCATCGGCTCGACCGCTGTTCTCGATGGAAATTCCGTTTTCGGTATGGTTGTGAACACCACACAGTGGACTGCCCTGGTGAATCTCACCCCCCAGGTGACATTTTACCAGTGGTACCAGAAAGTCACTCCCCCCGGGGGTTCGAGCAGTCAGACCTGCGACGGCGGAAGTCCCGACCTCAACAAAAACGGCACTGCCATCAATGTGTTGTCTGAATATAACCCGGCAACAACTACATCTACGTACACATGTCTTGTGCCGATGAATGCCTATGCTTATAATGGTACCGATGTCACGGTCACTATATTCAAGGGCAACGCTATCACGATGGATAAATATCCTGTGTACAAGAATGTCCAGCGCAGTGCAACATATACTGTAGACCTGATGGACACCACGTATGGGCTGAACTCGCTGACAGACGCCTCTTCCGCTGTCTCTCTACAAGTAGATCAGCCCCTGTCACAAGTAACCGGTAATGGCAACATCACCTACAATTTCGTTGAGAAGACCTATACCTCCGGTCCCATCACGCTGGGGGCTGTCGATTACCGGTCCCAGAACAATTACTGGATCTCCCAGGAGTATTATTACCAGATGGGGGGAGTCTTCCTCTCGCAGATTGACGGCAACAATACCTACAAGCTTCCTCCGGAGATCTCGTTCTCGATGGACATCTCCAACCCCAGCCGGCCGATCACCCGGGTCACGGTCAATGCTGTCAGCATCACCAACCCGTACGGCGGCAGTGTTGTCGGGGGCAACAGCCCTGTCCAGATCAAGACAACGCTTGATTCCCTGGACACATTCCCTTATGCTGAAGGTACCGCCAATACCAAGTGGATCCGTATCGGGATCAGTACGCCGGATGACCAGGCACGGGCGATGTGGAAGAATTATTTCGATTATACTGCCAAGGTTGCCGGACTTCCCACCGGCACGGAGACCGGTGTATCAGGGGCCGAGAGTTATATCATTGTCCACGGGTCCGATGCTGCTGATACAGGCGACTACGACATCAAGGCGGTGGCGACCAATGCAACCTACACCGCCCTGCTCTATGGCGTAGGTGGATGAGCTGTGAATTTGACCGATAACCAGAGCGGGGTTTCCGAGGCGCTGGGTTCGGTGCTCCTGATCGCGATCATCACGGCGGCGATTGCGATCATAGCGGTTGGTATCTTCTCCCATCAGGTGCCGGAGAAGATTCCCTCGGTCTCGATGGAGATCGCCGTGGTCAACCACAGCCTCATGATCACGCATATGGGGGGTGATCCGCTCCCGAAGAACGATACCTCAATCATTGTTGATGGGACCGATCTGACGGGATCATTCAGCATGCTGAATGCAGCTCCCTGGGCCGACTTGGTCGTTGGAGACACACTCGTCTACCAGGTACCCGAGAGCCAGGCTATGCCCGGTACGCTCATGGTGATGTATACCGGAGGATCATCTGCCCAGATTCTCCAGCAGTGGGGATCAGGGGCATTCTCTGGAGGCGTCACTACCCCTGTTACTTCCCAAACCACGCCATCGCCTCCCGCGATCAGCGCCGATTTCAACGGAATACCTACAAGCGGATACCTGCCCCTTGCCGTACAGTTTACCGATAGTTCTACGGGCCCGGTGGACCAGTGGAGCTGGAACTTCGGTGACGGCAATGTATCTTCCCTCCAGAACCCTCTGTATACCTACCCTGATGCCGGGAATTACACGGTTTCCCTGACCGTGACGAATATCACATATAGTATATCCAGCACAGCCACAAGGGTCAATTACACCAATGTGCAATCCTTCGCTGAATTTGTCAGCAATGAGAGCGTCTTCGTGTATGGGACCAAGCTACATTTCGAAGGGAATGCGATAAACGGTGAGAATGCTACAATCATCGTCATGGGTCCGTTACTCTCAACTGAACTTGATGGCGGGGCTAAAATCAATGTATCAACAATATACGTTGACGGGTATGTCGATCTGGGCGCAAGTAATATCGCTCTGGGATATCAACCCGAACCCGGTAATTCGTATATCAATGGATATCTGATAAGCCAGTCCAATCTCTACGGGGAGATCAATGTGGCGGGTGATGCCACCCTGACCGGGGCGAAGATCCATGGGAACGTGTCGGTGAATGGGGATCTCACCGTGGATTGGTGGAAACCGACGTTTGACCCGAACTCATATATCTATTACACCGGCAACCTCATCACCCCCGGTGGAGATGACTCACGGTGTATTCACGTGGAAACGCTACCGGCATTCACCATCCCTGAACTGCCGATACCCTTACCTAAATCGGCTGCATGGTACACGGAAAATGGATATGTTTCCGGGGGAACTTTGGTGAGTGGCATGAAAATTTATTCAACAACCGGTTACTCCTCATCAGATTATCCCGGGGCAAATAATGTTATCATTGTCGCAGCCAATGGCGATATCACCCTGTCCGGCGGAGGCAAGACGATTACCGGTGTATTATTCGCCCCGGAGGGAAGGGTTACCCTAGATGCGATATCCACGTTCGAAGGAGTTGTCATTGCGAAGGATGGGCTCTATGTACTCGGCGGCGGGAATATAGTCACGTTTAAAAATATGGACGAATATATCGCGGATCCAGCGGACTATCCCTTCTAGGCACATAAATCTATCATTTTTTATCCAAATAACCGACTTTTTAGTAGTGTCAGACAAACAACACCAGTACTGCCGGTTGTTCGGGTATAATGGATATGTGATGGAGGCCAAGCGCAACCCGTTTAGATTCTCCATTTTTGCCATAAACAATAGAATCAGGTACCCACTGGTTACTAATACCAAAACAGTACTATATTGCATAATTACCCGAACGGTCGGATGACCTGTGCTGCAGCGGACAGGAAGGGCCAGAACCCACGAATACGGTGTATCTGAAGTAATCGGTGCCGTAATGCTGGTTGCGGTTGTAGCAGCTGCAGTCGTGATTATCTCTGTCGCTGTCCTGTCCCAGCCCCCTCCGGAGAAACTTCCGGCACTGGAAGCGGTGATCTCGAATACCGGTAACACCGTCCAGATCCTCCATAACGGGGGGGACACCCTTCAGTATACTGATTTTAAGGTGCTGATTGATGGCAATGAGGTTACCCCACCATCGTCAGTTTCTGACACAGCATGGTCTTCTGGGGAGACACTGACCTTCGACGCTCCGGGAGCGAAGACTGTCCAGATCCTGTACACCAAGGGTGGCGGGACGGCATCTGCGGTGATGTCGTCTGCGAATTTCGGTGCAGTGTCAGGTTCTTCTACATCCATGAACATCATGGCAGGTGCCGGGACCGGAGGCAGTATCTCGCCATCGGGTGCCGTGGCTGTAGTATACGGCGGAAGTCAGGCATTTTCGATTGCGCCGGATATCGGTTACCGTATAACAGATGTGAAAGTGGATGGTGTATCTGTAGGGGCGGTCACTACCTACACGTTCTCGGCAGTTACTTCGAATCATGCCATCTATGCAGCGTTTGCAAAGAACCCTGAGATCACGGCCACGGCTAGTGATCATGGCTCAATCGTGCCCTCCGGTACTGTCAGTGTCACCTATACGGGCAATCAGATGTTCGCAATCCTCGCAGATTCGGGATACCGCGTACAGGATGTTCTTGTGGACAGCGTATCACAGGGAGCGTTGACGAATTACACCTTCACAAACGTGCTGACCGATCACACTATCTCCGCATCGTTTGCACTGAACCCGGTGATCACGGCGACCAGCGGTGCGAACGGCACGGTCACACCGGCCGGTGAGACTTCAGTCAGTTACGGCGGAAGCCAGACGTATACGATCACACCGAACACCGGGTATCGTGTATCAGATGTCCTTGTAGATAGCGTATCACAAGGGGCGTTGACGAACTATACGTTCACGAACGTGGCAGCGAATCACACGATATCAGCGACATTCGCGATCAACGCGTATACGATCACGGCGACCAGCGGTGCGAACGGCACGGTCACGCCGGCCGGAACAACCACGATCAGTTATGGCGGGAGCCAAGTGTATGCGATCACACCGAACACCGGGTATCGTGTATCAGATGTCCTTGTGGATAGCGTATCACAAGGGGCGTTGACGAACTACACGTTCACGAACGTGGCAGCGAACCATACGATATCAGCGACATTCGTGATCAACACATATACGATCACGGCGACCAGCGGTGCGAACGGCACGGTCACGCCTGCCGGAACAATTACGGTTAGTTACGGAGGGAGCCAAGTGTATGCGATCACACCGAATACCGGGTATCGTGTATCAGATGTCCTTGTGGACAGCCTATCGCAGGGGGCGTTGACGAACTACACGTTCACGAACGTTGTGGCGAACCACACGATATCAGCGACATTCGTGATCAACACATATACGATCACGGCGACCAGCGGTGCGAACGGCACGGTCACGCCTGCCGGAACAACCACGGTTAGTTACGGAGGGAGCCAAGTGTATGCGATCACGCCGAATACCGGGTATCATATAGCCGGTGTCTTGGTGGATGGCATATCGAACGGCACGATCTCCGGGTATACGTTCACGAACGTGGCAGCGAACCACACGATATCGGCGACGTTTGCGATCAACCAGTATACGATCAACGCGACAGCCGGATCGAATGGTTCGATCACGCCCGGTAACATGACGGTGAACTACGGAGGGAGCCAGGCGTATACGATCACGCCGAACACCGGGTATCATATAGCCGGCGTCTTGGTGGATGGCATATCGAACGGTACGATCTCCGGGTATACGTTCACGAACGTTGTGGCGAACCACACGATATCGGCGACGTTTGCGATCAACCGGTACAACATAAATGCGACCAGTAACGGCAACGGCACGGTGTTACCGGGCAACGTAACGGTAAACTATGGCGGTAGTCAGGCATATACAATCACACCGAACACCGGGTATCGGGTATCAGATGTGGTTGTGGACAGCGTATCGCAGGGGGCGTTGACGAACTACAACTTTACAAACGTGGTGGCGAACCACACGATTGCCGTGACATTTGGCATGATCCCGCCCGTGGCCAACTTCACTGCCACACCCCAGACCGGAGGAGTTCCCCTCACGGTCACTTTCAACGATACCTCGACTAACAACCCGACGTCATGGGTCTGGAACTTTGGGGACCCGTATAATACAACATCCTATGAAAAGAATCCCACTCACACCTATTTCCTGCCGGGGAACTACTCGGTGGAGTTATGGGCAACCAATGACGGAGGAACGGGATACTTCAACCGTTCGGGCTATATCTTCACGTATTATCCCGCAAACGCAAACTTTACAGCAGATGTCACGGAAGGACCGTACGGCCTGAGCGGCCTGACCGTCCAGTTCACGGACCATTCAACCGGTGGCGTCTCCTCGTGGGATTGGGACTTTGGTGATGGCTCTTACAGCGAGTCCAATACGCACCAGAACCCGGGACATACATATGCTGAGGGCCTTTACTCAGTGAACCTCTCGGTGGCCAATACCTTCAGCAGTAGTTATCTCCTCCGCGAGAATTATATCAACGTGACCCCGAATCCCCCCTCGACCGATTTCGAGACCTACGATAATGACGTGGATATGAATCCGCTGGACCATGGTGGTGCACCGCTAAGTGTGTTCTTCTATGACCTTTCATCGAATAGTCCCACATCCTGGACATGGAACTTCGGCGATGGTAATGTCACATCGATCACCAAGGACGGGTCCCACGAGTACGCGGATATCTATCACACCTTTACGAGCCCGGGCAGTTATAACGTAAGCCTGACGGCCTATAACGCTTGGGGAAGCAGCACCGCCTACCGGACAATCACGGTCTACCCAGCCCCGACAATCACGGGACTGTCTCCGACAGCCGGCCCGGTCTCGGGCGGGCAGACAGTTACGATTACCGGTACGAACTTCGTGGGTGTACGGTCAGTGACGTTCGGTGGAACTGCCAACGCAACCGGTGCGTTGACTGTGAATAGTGCTACCTCGATCACGGTGACAACGCCTTCCCATACAGCGGGAACTGTGGATGTCGTAGTGAGCACGACCAATGGATCTGTTACAGCTTCGAACAGCTATCGGTATGCCGGTATCCCAACCTATACCAGCCTGTCCCCGTCGCCCGGCCCACTCACTGGCGGGCAGTCGGTAACGATAATCGGTACTAATATGACCGGTGCGAACTATGTGACATTCGGTGGCGGTGCCAATGTGACCGGAGGGCTGACGGTGAACAGCGATACCTCGATCACCGTCACGACGCCGACATATACCTCTGCAGGGGCGGTTAACGTTGTAATTACTACGCCGGGTGGATCAGTGACCGCGGTCAGTGCCTACCGGTATTACGTCATCCAGCTCTTCAATTCATCAACCACCTGGGCCGTCCCCTCCAATGTCCGATATATTGATTACCTGGTGGTTGCCGGTGGTGGCGGTGGTGGGCGCTACGGTGGCGGTGGCGGCGGCGGTGGAGCTTTAACCGGGACGGGTCTTGATATCTCTTCCGCCGGCAGTTCCATATCCGTGACAGTCGGAAGCGGCGGTACAGCGGGAACGAATAGTGGCACCGGACGCGGTGGAAACGGAAGTGCCTCCTCATTTGGGACGCTCGTTACCGCAACAGGTGGCGGTGGTGGCGGAAGCCGGTATACTTCTACCGCAGCGTACCGCTATGGACTGCCCGGGGGCTCCGGTGGCGGCGGAGTCCAGAGCGGATATACCGGGGGAACGGGTACATCCGGTCAAGGATATGACGGAGGTGACGGAGCCCGGACCTCAAGTTATACTGGCGGTGGCGGCGGCGGCGCCGGTTCGGTCGGCAGTGATGCATCCACCTCCGCCGGTGGAGCCGGTGGGAGGGGGATTACCTCTTCCCTATCAGGGGCATCGGCAACGTTTGCCTGTGGCGGTGGCGGCGGTGCAGCATCCGGTAGCGGACGATCTGCAGGTGCTGCGGGATGCAGTATCGCCGGTGCTGGCAGTACGGGATCTGCAACAAGCGTCACAACAAACTATGGCGGCGGCGGTGGCGGCGGCGGCTCCACGGGCAATGGAGGTTCCGGCGGTGCCGGTATCATCATCATCCGATATTATTAATTCACAAAGGAGTAACCTTCCACTTTATATGAGATACACCTCTTTTGATAACTGAATGGTTCCTTCAATAACATGTGCAGATGCTTCCCTCCATAATCCCAATAAATTGTCGTCCTAAAAAAAATCTCCTGCGATGTCTATCTGGTGGGTAGATAATGTAAACCCTGATCAAAGGGAGTATAAAAAAGATTAAATTACTCGAAAATCCGAAGAATTTCAAACAGGTAATAATAAATATAGAATAAGTAAATTTTCTATGATCCTATTGATCGAATCTATCGTAATTGTATTTGTATACTATTCATGAGAGCTCCGGGGGGAGAGAAATGAACGCAACATGTAATCAAAGACATTGGACTCCTGTTGTCATTCTTGCCATATCGTGCATATTGCTGATAGGCGGAGTGTCGGCAAGCGAATTTTCACCATGGTCAACACAGATTGTGGCAAAAGATGGCGATGTCGGGCAGTATTCTTCGCTGGCCCTGAATGCAGCGGGAAACCCGTCGATCAGCTTCTATGACAAGACGTACGGCGACCTGAAGTATGCATCATGGAACGGGAGCCAGTGGGATATCTCAATTGTTGATGCCTCCAAGCGTGATGGTGGCGGTGGCTGGTGGTACTGGGGTTGGGGCAGTAACTGGAACCACGACCCCGTGTACATCAAGTGTTATCATGGCACTGAACGTGTTGGCGAACACTCATCGCTGGCGCTGGACAGCAGTGGTAACCCGCGGATCAGCTACTACGACCAGTCGAAAGGCGACCTGAAATATGCTGCTTGGGACGGAAGCCTGTGGATTATCACGACTGTGGACAGCCCGGGTAACGTGGGCGAATATTCATCACTGGCGCTGGACAGGAGCGGAAACCCGCGGATCAGCTACTACGACCGTACCCATGGGGACCTGAAGTATGCCTCGTGGGATGGCACCCGGTGGGTCATTACAACCGTGGATTATTCCAAGCGGTCCGATCCCGAACCCCGCTGGGGTTGGGGCTGGGGCTGGGGTAATGACGAGGACTGGGATTACCAGCACTATTACCATGGCACAGGTAAGGTCGGGGAATATTCATCGCTGGCGCTGGACAGCAGCGGAAACCCGCGGATCAGTTACCATGATGAAGCGAATGAAGACCTGAAGTATGCCTCATGGGATGGTAGCAAGTGGATCATTACCACGGTTGATGGCACGAACTACAAGAAAGGCACCCAGAAAGGCTGTAACTGGGATAATGACCGCCACAAGTACGAATACAATACCATAAACGTCGGAGACTACTCATCGCTGGCGCTGGACAGCAGCGGTAACCCGCGGATCAGCTACTATGATGAGACAAACCGTAACCTGAAGTATGCTTCATGGGATGGTAGCAGGTGGGTCATCACGACCGTTGACAACGCAAAAAGCGTTGGCAAATACTCGTCCCTCGAACTGGATGCACAAGGCTCGCCGCGGATCAGTTATTTCGACGATTCGTACGATAACCTGAAATTCGCTTCGTGGAACCGTACAACATCCAAATGGATCACCGAGGTTGTGGATAATTCCAAGAACGTCGGGACATTTACCTCCCTTGCCCTGGATAGCAAAGGAATTCCACGGATCAGCTACTATGACCAGCATAACCGCGACCTGAAGTACACGGCAGGATACGGATCTGTGCAATCATCAGTTCCGGTCGTGACCAAGATCTCCCCAGCATCCGGGCCGATCACCGGAGGTACGGTGGTTACCGTGACTGGTACCGGGTTTACCGGAGCAACTACCGTCAAGTTCGGAACGAAGGCCGGTACCAACCTCGTTGTGAACTCATCGACAAAGATCACCATCACATCGCCTGCCGGAACTGCAGGAACCGTGGATATCATAGTGACTACGCCGATCGGCACCAGCGCAACGTCTGAAGCGGACCGGTTCACCTATACTTCAGCACCGACGGTGACCGGATTAATTCCAGCAAACGGACCTGTTGCCGGCGGAACCCTGGTCATTATCGCGGGGTCTGGTTTCACGACGGATGCAACCGTCAAGTTCGGCCCTCTTGCAGCCACAGATGTCACGTTTGTATCGGCCACTAACCTTACTGCCATCTCCCCCTCAACCACAGAGGCCGGTGTTGTTAATGTAACCGTCACTGCAGGTGGTGTCACCAGTGCCATCTCTGATGCGGGCCAGTTCACCTACACCGAACCGGCTGAACCCCTGACGGTCGTGGAAATTACACCGGATTCAGGTGAATCCGGCAGTGCCGTAACCGTGACGAGCCTCACGGGTACCGGGTTCCTTTCGGGAGCGACTGTCAAGCTGACGAAATCTGATCTCCCTGATATCGAGGCGACGCAGGTTGTTATCGTCTCCCCGTCCCAGATCACCTGTGTATTCACGCTCCCCACTACGGTGTCCGCCGGGCAGTGGAATGTCGTGGTGACCAATCCTGGCGGCGAGTCCGTGACGCTAGAGAACGGATTCACCGTAACAATTGCAGCACCGACCGTTACTGCTATCGTGCCGACCAGCGGTGTGGCCGGGGAAGCGTTGACCGGTGTCAGCATCACGGGAACAAACTTTATTTCCGGTACGACACCCTTGGTCTGGCTTTCAAAGACCGGGGAAGGTAATATCAACGCAACAGAAGTCGAGGTCATTTCTCCCACAGAGATCACCTGCAATATCCAACTCACCCCATATAAATCGACAGTTCCGGGTAAATGGGATGTCGTGGTGCAAAATGCGGACGGCCAGTCCGGCACCAAGAGCGCTGCCTTCTCGATCATCAATCCTCCCCCCACGGTAACCTCCATCGAACCCAGCAGCGGCCAGAACGGGACGGTCATTGACGTTATACGCGTAGTAGGGACGAATTTCGGCTTTGGAGCAAATCCGGCGATCTGGCTGGAAAAGGACGGAGAAGCCAATATTACCGCATCGGACACCCAGATCTTCGGGACAACCGAGCTGAAATTTCGACTCAATATTCCAACGACAGCGCCGGCCGGGGATTGGGATCTCTATGTCCAGAGCTTGGACGGGCAGACCGGAGCCTACCTTGGTATGTTCTCTGTCACCTATAAGGAACCCTCCAAACTCAACTGGGTCTGGTCCACGGACGGCTGGGATGGCTGGACAACGACGTCGAGCTGGACACCTTCAACCTCCAGTGATACCATATACGGACCACTTGTTGAAGACGATCACGGGATCTATGGTACGGTTGTTTCTGAGGCACGAAGGGCTGGTTCGACGCAATCAACCGTAACAAAGACCTTCACTGCTGCATCCGGTGAACAATGGTCCATGATCACCTTCAACGGCCTGCTCAGTTCGTCTGATTATGCCACAGGACGATCGCTGGTTATTACGGTGAATGGTGAGGATGTCTATTCCGCCACGGCGGGATCTGACAGTACCCTCAATGGCCAGGAATTCGCAATCTCCAAGTCCTTCGAACCAGCAAACGTGGTCACGGTCACGATAACCAGCAAACAGAGCACGAAGATATCTGCTGCTTCGTACACCCTGCAGTACAATTCACTGACCCTGAGCTGAGTCCGGCATGGGAATAAAACAACATGCCAAACTACCCCCCTCATTTTTAAACGTTCCTGAATAGATGAAGGTTCTCGCCGGGATTTCCGTGCACTCGCCGTTGATCCCTCGCCTGAATCGGTCATTCAGTGTCGTCTAATTTATAATCTCGTCCATCCATTGATTGTTATTCAGAGTTAACCCGTATACTCTGCAGCCTTGCGGCAATCCCTGAAATACATTCGGAGCAGTGTATGACAGTTTCACCATATGGTAAGGAAAAACTGCTGGAAACCACTGCTGGATCTGTGATTCTGGCAGGGGTTGTGGTCCTTCTCTTTACCGCCATGGTATCCGGAGGTTGTCTTACCCCCACCAGCCACCAGAATGTACCTTCGCCATCTCCGGAATCCACTTCTCACCTCACTCCCTCCAGCGGTTCTGCAGGATCGCTTGTACCGGTATCCATTACCGGTACGAACTTCACGTATGGTGTATCTCCGACAATCTGGCTGGCAAGAACGGGGGCAGCGGATATCGCAGCGATTGATGTTGTGGTGATCTCGCCGACTCTGCTCAAATGTTCATTCCCTCTCAATGCAGTCTCAGCATCTGCCGGGCAATGGGATGTTCTTATTAAGAGTGCCGAAGCCCCGGCTGAAAAGATCGGGGTTTTCACGATACTGGATGAACCTGCACCTTCCTTTGAATGGAACTGGTCGAATGCGAACGGGTGGGATGGCTGGCAGCATGGTTATTCATGTTCGGATACCGGAACGAAAGCCGGATCCTGCCTTGAGTTCGGCCCGGTCATTGTCAACGGACATGGCGAACACGGAACGAATGTCACGTTTGACCGGGTTCCAACGAGATCTTATGTCACCAGGACATTTACTGCCCCAGATGGAACGCGGTGGAGCACCATCACCTTCAGGGGAGCGCTCAGTTCTTCTCCAGTACCCCGCTTACGGCAGCTGGTCATCGATGTGAATGGCGTGAATGTATTTTATGCCGATGCTACCCAGAATCCCCCCGGGAACGGCCAGCCGTTTACTATTGTCAAGTCATTCTCACCCGCGAACAGCGTGACTATCCAGATATCGGAAGGGCAGGATCTGACGGTTCGCAACACCCCTCGGTATACCCTGCAGTTCGATTCGCTGACACTGAGTTGAGGGCTTCGTTCCTTATCTGCAGTAATGTCAGGGCAGATGATAAGCGCCCCGGATGATACCCCGCACTCCTATGCAGGTGAGATCTGATGTGTCCCCCGGGTGATTCGATCCGCTCCTTACAGCGTCGTGTGGATCTCAGCTGTGCCCCGTGGGGCAGAAGTGTTGCCAAGATCGACAAGCGTTCCGTCTTTGTAGACTTCGATCTGCAGGGAATCTGACGATCCATCCATCTTCTCCAGCACACCATCGATCGTCCCGTTCTTCATCACCATCTGATAGATCTGGCTCCCCGTTGCTAAAATCTCACGGTTCAGTCCATTGGAACTCAGGATGCCAGAATAATTCCCCGGATAAAGTACGCGTACCCATACCCCTGTGGGGGGTATTGCATACTGAATGGGGGTTGCGGAGGGTTGAGAGACAGCAATTGTCTCCGATGGAGAGGCCGGCGAGGAAAACGTGATCGCTTCAGCCGCTGGCCCCACCGTTACATGCATCTCTACAAGTCCCTTTGGCAGGTCAGTTGCCTGATGGGCAAGGGAGATCCCGCCATTATAGATACCCACCTCAAGGATGTCGGCGGAACTATCCCGTTTTTCTATGAATACATTAATAGCGGTGTTCTGGACCGGCAGCGGGTATACCTGTGTCCCTGAGTTATTGACATCCATACGCCATCCCCCGGAGGAGATATATCCGGAATACCCCGTCGGGCATGAGATCTTTGCATATACACCCTTTCCCGGAACCGACACCTCCGGGAGGGGAGCCTTCATCGTTGCTACCGGTGTTGTCGTTACCGCTGGTGTGACCGAAAGCAGGTTCCGTTCCGTGGAAATGTTGAGCACATCACTCTCTTTTGGCGCCGGAAGCGGCAGGACCATAGCGGCGATGCAGATAGCTGCCAGCAGGATTACCGCGGTAAATGTGACTAGTGGGGAATACGGTTTTGGCTCGTCCGGCAGCGGGGTACCGGATGTATAGGATATGCCGAAGTGAGTCCAGTCCCGCACCGTGGTACGATCGATGATCTCGGAATCACCGGTACCGGTCCCCCGGTCCCGGCTCTCCTTCCCGCTCAATACCGGAAGAGTCTCCTGCTCGGAATCGATCGTAACCTGAATTCCCTGCCTTTTAAAAGTGGCAAGGGTGGCATCTCGGTTCCTGATATCCGTCCCTCCGGCGATATGGGGAAAGATCATGTCGATCTCCTGCGATCCACTGCCGGGATCGTTCACCGTAAGCCGTATGATCGGTTCGCGCAGACGGTTCGATGTCGATAGTGCGTGCCCGATGCTCTGGAGGGGGATGCTGCCCTTCCGGCTCCCCGTGTCCATATCTGCAAGGAGGATATGGCTGACGGTAATAGTGATACGGTAACTTATACCCCCGATGACAACCTGGCCGAGACTCATCAGTACTTTTTCGCTGCTGCCCGGATCCGGATCGTCTTCCATTCGCATCCAATGACCTATCCTATGTAGGTGATAATCCCCATTATCATTTATCTTCTTCCTCAGATGAACCCGGTATCATGAACTATGCAAGATCCCTGTCCTGAATACCCTCACTTCATCGGAATCCGTCCGTTATCATGCGGGCCTGACTCCGGTGTTTCGGTTCACGAACAGGTTGTACGCATCATGGGAGGGATTGTACCGGACTAGTACGCCCTGCATCTCCAGTACAGCCCCGTAGGTTGCAGAGAGGAGCGCCTCGTTTTCCGGGGTACGGTGGTATTCCGGGAGAACCGCGTATACCGGCGTCTTCGCGGTGCCATCGCAGACTTTAAAGAGATGGGTCTTATGATCCCCCAGATCCCCGCTCATCTTCACAGCTACTAGGTTGACCCTGCGACCGGTATGGATGTTCAGTTTCGAGAACCGGATGGCATTTCTCCCTCGTGGAACGCGGTATCCTGTATCAGGGTAACCCGGCAACCGGAGAACAGCATAACAGTACTTAATATCGGTGTTGATGTATCGGTATGCATCGTTGCCGGCTGCCAGCGCTTCCATCAACCGGGTCGGGCGGATTGCCGGGGCCGTGGTAAAACTCCAGCAACGGGGGGCCTTGCACGGGCTGCCCCAGATAAATGTGCAGGGGGCGTGGATAACGAGGCCTCTTCCGTGAAGTCCTGATACAAGGGTTCGCATGCGGGTGGCGTTCTCCTCGTCTGCCGGCTCCACGATCAGGATCGCACCATCTGGTGCAAGCCGCCGGGCTATCTGTTGCACGATCTCCTCCCGCTCACCAGTGGTTGTATCCGGCAACTCGTTGAGGACATTGGAAAAAATCGCAAGGTCGATCTTCTCCGGCAGAGTGGAGGGGAGCGGGTCGTGAAGGTCAGCCTTTTTAGGGGGTTTGACCGAGACTCTCCCTCCCCGCGGGACGAAGGAATCCCTCAGGAAGAGAAAGGCCTCGATGTGCTCGTCCGACCGTTCGAGCGACCAGACTGAGGCGCTGGCACCATCGATCCGTGACCAGAAATCGGCGATGGCAAGTGGCACCACGCCCGGACCGGTTCCTACATCGAGAATTGTCATCGTCTTTTTCAGGTACCCTTCGAGAGCCAGTCGGGCGAGCAGATGTTCTGTCTGCATGAAATAGACCGGGAGATGGTAGGCAAGATAACTGAGTACGCTGTAGCCCTTGACATACTTCAGGATACGGTGCGCAGACGACCTCCAGTATTCGTCTTTCTGGGTCGTGATGGCGTGGCGGAGTTTTTCAAGGATCACGGGATCGTTCCAGGGTCTCCCGGTCTTCCTTGAAATATATCGTTCGATTGCATCGGTCAAAACCGGGGGAACCTGTCGCCCTGTAAGAAACGCCTCCCACTGCAACCGGTCGGTCTCGTTGGGGAGGTACAGGGAAGCCGGGACGAACCGCCGGATCTCGATATCGTCCCCGCGCCGGGTGGCGACCAGGCCGAGACGGGGGAGCTCTGGCGCAACCGTCCGGTATACCTCATCCACGGACGCTGGCGAATCAAGGTACTTAAGAATCTCCGAGATGCGGAAGACCGGTCGGGTCCCGGCAATGTATCGAATCGTAGCGATTAGCGGGTTTCCGGCCATATGCTGCCGGATAGTTTGTGACCGGCCCACATACATCTTTGCCTGCTCTATATTGGCGGGCGGGGTCTGTAACGCGGATATACGACCGCTGGCTTCATCTTTCGGCCTGCAGACATTTCCATACAAGATCATGCTCGATCACTGTCCCGGAGCGGCGAACCTGCGCACCCCCACCCTGACCATCAAGAAGTGCCCGCAGTGCAGTGCGGAAGTCGAGGTCTTCTCCAACGATGTCTCGGTAAAGTGCAGCACCTGCGGCTTCGAGATCTTCAACGACACCATATCCTGCATCAGGTGGTGCAGGTATGCCCGTGAATGCGTGGGCGAAGAGACTTATAATCGCATCATGGCCCAGCAGAGCCATGCAGAAGCAGCAGAGCAGAAGAAGTGACCGGGGTATTACAGCAACGCCAGCATCCTCTCGATAGCGGTTCGTGCTCGTGTGGCAATATCGTCGGGAACCGTGATCCGGGGAGAGAGCGTGGCAAGCGAATCCCGCACTTGTCCAAGATCGATTTTCTTCATGTTCCGGCAGATCGCTTCCGGTGCGAGCGGGTAGCACTGTTTCTCAGGGCAGTCCTTGTGAAGCCGGTGGAGGATCCCAATTTCCGTACCGATGATGAATTCATGCTCCTTTGATGTACATACTTCCCGGATGATGCCGGAAGTACTTGCAACGTGGTCGGCAACATCGATTACGTCCGGCCGGCATTCGGGATGAACCAGTACTTCAGCATCGGGGTGGGCGCCCCTGGCTTCCCGCACCTGATCGGAAGTGATCCGGTCGTGTACGATGCAGAACCCTTCCCATGGGAGGAGGGTCTTCTTCGTGAACCGCTGCGCATAACGCCCGAGGTTTCGATCCGGAACAAATATGATTAGGTCTTCTTCCACAGCATTGACCACCTTCACCGCATTCGAGGAGGTGCAGCAGATATCGCTCTCCGCTTTAACATCGGCCGAGCTATTGACGTAGCAGACCACGGCAGCATCAGGGTGATATTCCTTTGCGAGTATCAGTTCTTCGGCACTTATCATCTGTGCCATCGGGCAGCAGGCATCCCCCGAGGGAAGCAGGACGGTCTTTTCCGGCGACAGGATAGCAGCGGTCTCGGCCATGAAGTCCACGCCACAGAAGACGATCACCCCACCTTCCATCGTGGCCGCTGCTCGGGAGAGTTCGAGGGAATCGCCGGTGAGATCCGCGATATCCTGGATCTCGGGCGGCTGGTAGTTATGGACAAGGAGGATGGCATCCTGCTCCTTTTTGAGCCGTTCGATCTCCTGCAACACTTGGTCCCGTGCGTCCATGTCAAACACTGATGTCATATTCGACCCGCCGTTTTATCAACCCGTCGCTGGGATGGGAGGGATGTTTAAGAAACCGGCCCCCCCATATTCTGTACAGCATGAGATTGATCCTTCCGGACCGGACAGAGCGGGTGATTACGACCGGCCCGGCCCCGCTTGCCTGCCTCCTTCTTATAGAGGGAATCAATCCTGTCGGGGTGATTGCACTACGGGATGGTGCGCTGATCCCGGAAGATACCCTCGTCAGAGATGACGACGTGATCCGGCTCATACGGATTGCCCATGGTGGCTGAAGAGATGAACATCTCCACTAATCGGCAGGAAGGTCCATGGTGCAGCCGGTGCGGAGAACCGGCTGTTTTTCTCGAGCGGCAGACCGGCCGCCATCTCTGCGGTAATCACCTGATTGAAGAGGTTGAGGAACGGGTCAGGAAGACGATCCACGACCGGGACCTGATTGTACCGGGAAATACTGTGGCAGTCGGCCTGAGTGGCGGAAAGGATAGTACGGCACTCCTGCTGATCCTCTCCCGCATCGTGCCTGCGATCCGGGATGCCCGCCTCGTGGCGATCACGGTGGACGAGGGGATTGCCGGGTACCGCGAAGAGACGATACTGTCTGCGGACCGGTTCGCGCGCCGCCTCGGGATTGAACACCACCATGTCGTGTTCAGGAATCTCTTCGGGAACACCCTTGATGCGCTTCTTATCGGGAGGGAGGAGAGGTCATGCACGGTCTGCGGCATCCTAAGGAAGAAGGCGCTCTCCGATGCGGCTGCGGCGCTGGGGGCAACCAGGATTGCCACCGGCCACAACCTTGACGATGAGGCACAGTCAGTTTTGATGAATATGCTCCGCGGCGATCTCGTACGGCTGGCCCGCGACAGCAGCACCGCATCGTCCGGACGGTTCATCCCCCGGATCAAGCCCCTGATGTTCGTGGCGGAGAAGGAGATTGCCGCATACCTGCTGCTCAGAGGTGTCTGGCAGGATCTCCCTGAGTGTCCGTATGCACATTACGCCCTGAGACAGGATGCCCGGGCGATGCTTGCCATGCTGGAATACCATTACCCAGGCACGATGCTCCGTTTGATGGAGAGCAGGGAGGCGATCGAAGCGGTATGTGCCGGGGCCCCCGCCGCGGGGCAGCTCCAGAACTGCCGCGAGTGTGGCGATCCCTGCAGCGGGGATCTCTGCCAGTTCTGCCGGCTCTGTCGGGAATTAGGCCGGCCGTTATCCGGACCCAAGCACTGACCCGGTGATCCTTTCGCGGTGAGTGTAGATGTTCATCTTCCCGCCCCGGGCAAAGCCGACAACGGTGAGGCCGGTCTTTTCCGCGATCCCGACCGCGAGCGTGGTGGTGGCGCCCCTGGATACGATGACCGGGATACCGGCAATCAGGCACTTCCGTACCATTTCCGACGAGATGCGGCCAGAGACCATCACCCACGAATGGGGGAGGCCCATCCCGTTCCGGAGCGCGTGGCCGATCACCCGGTCGAGTGCGTTGTGCCTCCCGATATCCTCGGAGATCGCAAGCACCTTCGTCCCGTCCAGCAGGGCGACAATGTGGATCCCGCCGGTGGTCATGTGGAGCTCGGAGTTGAGCACGGTCTTTGCCGCGTTCCAGATATCTCCTGTGCTGACCGTATAATCCGACTGGATTTTAGGGAGTTTTTCAGTATCGATATAGGAGGTGCTCCCGCCGCAGCCGGAGAGGATGGTCTTCTTGGGCCCCAGCACCTTGAAGAGGTTCTTGGTGATGACGCTGATCCGGTTCTTCTCGATCCTGATCGATTCGATCTCGTCGACACCCTTGATGATCTGCTCAGTGAAGAGGTAGCCGGTCACGAAGTCCTCTAACTGCACCGGGCTCATCATAGAGGTCATTGCATGCCGCCCGTTCACGAACAGGGCAAGGGGAACCTCCTCGATCACTTCATGGACATCGTCGTGGCACTGCCCGCCGTCAACGCGGATACAGGGGAGTTTTCTGAACATGGTATCGCCAGCGTGGGGGTGTGGCGCTTATTTCAGCACTTCGTCCATGCTGCCACTGCGGTATCCTTCGAGGTCGAGTGTGATGTACGAGAACCCGAGAGACCGGAGATGGGCGGCCACAGCATCCTTCTGTTCCAATATTCGCTCCAGATCCTCTTTATGTACTTCTATACGGGCAATGGTTCCGTGGAGCCGGACCCGCAGTGTGGAGAACCCTAGATGTGTAAGGAAGGTCTCGGCATCCTCAACCAGCCGAAGGCGTTCCGGCGTTATCCGGTCGCCGTACGGGATACGGGATGACAGGCAGGCTGCTGAGGGCTTCTGCCAGACCGGCAGCCCGTGATTACGGGCAATATACCGGATGTCCTGCTTGGTACACCCCGTCTCGATGAACGGATGGAGGATCCCTTCTTCGTCCGATGCCCGGAGACCCGGTCGATGCTCTTTTGTATCGGAGATATTCATCCCGTCAGCGATACAGGCAAATCCGAGGTTCCTTGCATGCTTCCTGAGGTGCTCTGCCGAGATCTTCTTACAGTGATAACAACGGTCCTCCGGGTTGCTGCAGAACGCTTCATGTGCCATGAGGGGGATCGGCAGGATGTCGAGTGCAAGGCCGAGATCACGGGCCAGCTGTTCTGCCTGTTGCACGGCAGATCGCGGTACAACAGGGCTGTCGAGCAGGATGCACCGGCTCTTCGCACCGAGCGCATCCCGGGCGAGGACGGCGAGAAGTGTGCTGTCGACACCCCCGGAGTAGGCCACCAGCATCGGTCCCCGGCGCGTGATATTCTCAAGAAGTGCCTGTTCCTTCGCAGGAATATCTAAGGTTTTCATAGCTGGAAAAGCGGAAGTACATGTTATAGAGTTACATTATGGGGTTACGAACCTCACCGCTCGCGGGTGGCAGCGGATCTGCTGCAGGGATTATCGTCGCCCTCGCGAAGCTGCCGGCAGATGTCGCAGGTGCGCTGGACAAGGTTGAGTTCCTTGCCCTCCTGGAGATCCTGTGCCAGCAGCTCGATGGATTTCTTCACCTCGACCTCGAACTCAATCCGGTACCCGCGTTTTCCCGACAGGTACTGCGAGACCGCGGACGGCGCTATCTCAAGCATCTTGGCCGCCTGGACCTGCGACACCCCGCACCGGGTCAGTTCCACCGCAATCGCGGCCCGGATAGCCGGCAGGACGTCCCACACAATCTTCTGACAGGGAGCTTCCATCACAACACAACCTTTATGTTATTACATATCCGACATAAGCGATTGCATTCACAATTGTGAATTGGTTGCGAGGGCAGATAAATCTGCCTTTCGTGCTGCTGTTCACCACCGCTAATCAGGAAAGAATAATCAGACGACGAATGTACATATTCAGGTATACCGTGATATAAGCATGGGAGAGAAACGCACTGTCTACATGGATCATTCCGCAACAACGTATGTCAGGAAAGACGTGCTTGATGCGATGATTCCCTACTTCGCCGAACGTTTCGGCAACCCATCGTCCATCTACCATATTGCCCGCGATTCGAAACAAGCGATTGATACTGCCCGGGAACAGGTGGCTGCGGCTCTTGGCGCCGAATCTGACGAGATATACTTCACCTCGGGTGGCAGTGAGTCCGATAACTGGGCGATAAAGGGGATCGCGTATGCGAACCGGAAGACGGGCAACCACATCATCACCACGAAGATCGAGCACCACGCCGTCCTCCGCACCTGCGAGTGCCTGGAGAAGGAAGGATTCGCGGTTACGTACCTGCCGGTTGACAACTACGGCTTCGTGAATCCTGCAGACCTTGAGAATGCGATCACGGAAAGGACGATTCTCATCTCGATTATGTACGCCAACAACGAGGTCGGTACGATTGAACCTGTCGCTGTACTGGGCGCGATCGCCCGTAAACACGAGATCCCGTTCCATACCGATGCCGTACAGGCCATCGGGAACATAAAAATCGATGTGAATGCCCAGAACATCGACCTCCTCTCCCTCTCCGCTCACAAATTTTACGGCCCGAAGGGCATTGGAGCACTCTATATCCGGAAGGGGACGAAGATCGAGAATCTTATCCACGGCGGAGGGCAGGAGCGGCGCAGGCGGGCGGGAACTGAGAACATCGCCGGTATTGTCGGTCTCGGGAAGGCCATTGAGATCGCGACGGGCGATATCGAAGGCCATAACAATCGAATCGGGGCTCTGCGGGACCGGCTTCTCACCGGTATCCTTGAAACAATCCCGAATGTCCACCTGAACGGGCACCCGGAGAATCGCCTGCCCGGCAACATCAACATCAGTTTCGAGTTCATTGAGGGCGAGTCGATGCTCCTCTGGCTAGATGAGGAAGGGATCTGCGCTTCGACCGGCAGCGCCTGTACTTCAGGCTCGCTCGAACCCTCACACGTCCTGATGGCCACCGGCCTGCCGGTGGAGATGTCGCACGGCTCGCTCCGCCTGACCCTGGGTGACGCGAACACGGATGCGGACGTAGATTTCGTCCTTTCGGTCCTGCCGAAAGTGGTTTCGCGCCTGCGTGAGATGTCCCCGCTGTATAACGGGGGGAAGAAGGGAGGATACAATGTACAGTGACAAGGTCATGGACCACTTCCGGAACCCGCGGAACGTTGGGGAGATCGAAAACGCTGACGGTATTGGGAATGTCGGGAACCCGACCTGCGGGGATATCATGAATATATACCTGAAGATCGAGAACAACGTGATCACCGATGCGAAGTTCAAGACCTTCGGATGTGGGGCCGCAATCGCATCGAGTAGCATGGCAACCGAGATGGTACGGGACAAGACCCTGGAGGAAGCCTGGGATCTCTCCAACAAGGCGGTGGCCGAGGCACTTGGCGGGCTTCCGCCCATCAAGATGCACTGTTCGGTCCTGGCTGAGGAAGGCATCCACATGGCCATCAACGATTACCGGAAGAGGCAGGGGCTCTCATTATGGGAGGAGAAGGATCCCTGTTCTCATGCAGAGGAGGGCGAAAGCCAGACCTGCCAGCACTGATTCAGCGGGATCCGCTGCATCCGTTATCGGCAAGACCTGCCAGAACAAAACTGCATATATAATCGCTTCGCCAAGATGAGATCAACATTGCGAGTAAACAGGGGCCGGAACCCCGGGTGAACAATGCTATCGGAACGCGAACGGGAACGGTACAAACGGCAGATCCTCCTCTTTGGGGAAGATGGACAGGCGCGTCTGAGAGATGCCCATATATTCATTGCCGGGGCCGGCGGCCTAGGCTCCCCAATCTCCATCTACCTTGCTGTTGCCGGGGTTGGGACGATCACGATCGTGGACATGGATACGGTTGATCAGACCAATCTGAACCGCCAGATCCTCCACACCGATCGCGATATCGGGAAGAAGAAGACGGTTTCTGCCCTTTCACGGCTGAGGGAGTACAACCCGGACATCACCATCAACGCGATCGATACCACGATCTCACCTGAAAATGTCCGCCAGCTTGTGGGGAGAGCCGACGGGATTGTGGATGCCATGGACAACTATCCCATACGCTATCTGTTGAACAGGGTCGCACTGGATCTCGGGATACCCTTCTTCCACGGAGCGATCCGCGGGTTCTATGGGCAGGCGACCACGATCCTGCCAGGAGAGACGCCGTGTCTCGAATGCGTCTTCCCGAAAGCCCCCCCCCGGGAGGTCTTCCCGGTGGTGGGGGTGACCGCCGGGATGATAGGAACCGTGCAGGCAACCGAGGTGGTGAAGTACCTCACGAAGAGCGGCCGACTGCTGGCCGGCCGTCTCTTTACGTGGGACGGCCTTTTGGCCACCGCGGAGGAGATCGCGATAATACAGAATCCCGCATGCCGGGCCTGCGGCCACGGGCCAGACGGTAAAGGATCGGGGGAGAGACCAGTATGAACGTTAGAGTCCGCTTTTTTGCCCGGTTCCGTGAACTGCTCGGGACGGATATCCTCGCAGCGCCCGCCGAAGGTACGGTCCTTGCAGACCAGATCCGGGAGATTGCACGGAAGAACAGCGAAGGATACGCGGCAATCTTCGATGATCAGGGCGACTTCCGGGAGTTTGTGATTGTAATGCGGAATGGGAAACGGATCGAAACAACCGATGCAGGGACGACAACGCTCGTCGATGGTGACGAGATTGCCATCTTCCCGCCTGTTGCCGGAGGATGAACTCCCGATGACGATTACACTCCAGATTGAAGATGTGGATATCGGGGCACTCATCGGTGCCGCGAAGCAACCCGGGGTGGGTGCGGTGGTAGTCTTCGACGGGATTGTCCGGGATGATGATATCACCGAGATGGAACTTGAGGCCTACGAGGCTGTCGCAGTGGCCGAGATGGAGAAGATCGCAGCCGAGGCAACCCTCCAATACAACCTCCTTCACGTGGACATCGTCCACCGTATCGGCCGCCTCTCGGTGGGAGAAAATATCCTCGTCATCGTGGTCAGCGCCGGCCACCGTCCCGCGGCCTATGCCGGGTCGCGTTATATCATCGAGGAGATCAAGAAGAACGTCCCGATATGGAAGAAGGAGCTGACAAAAGAAGGCGGGCGGTGGGTGCCGGGTGAACACACTCATGGCACACCCCTCTGACCTGCGGTGCGTGGGGGACTTCTTCATCTCCCTTCTTATAAACGGATAAAATTCGAAAGGCCCTGGGTCACTCCTCGATCTGGATCGTGGTCAGTTTGACGGACTCCACGCCTTTCAAGGACATGAGCCGCTCGGCAAGGGCCTTCAGTTCGGTCCCATCTCCGTGAACCAGGATCACTTCAAGGCACCGCTCGTGAGTAACATGCGAGTGGAGACTTGCCTTGATGATGGCGTTGTACTCGTGTTCGATATCGGTGATGTTGGTCAAGAGATTGCGCTGGTCGTGATCATAGACCATCGTGATGACGCCTTCGCGCGCTCCCTTGACGTCAGCCATCCACTTGTAGTACGTGATGTAGGTCCGGATCGCATCGCGGATCCCCTCCGACCGGGAGGAGTACCCCCGGTAGTTCAGGATCTCGTCGAACCGGTCGAGCAGGTTCTTCGGCAGTGATATACCAATCCGTGAAAGGTCGTCATCCATGGTCATATTGTATCCTTGTACCAGTCTATTCCCGTGATTGTTTTTTAATATTTGGAAAAAAGGGTGCCTGGCGTGTTACTTGGTATGATCCGGGTCGGCCCCGTCACCATCACCCGAGGGCATCCAGCCGATGGCAGGCCTCGATGAGCGTCTCGTCCTTCTTTGAAAACGTGAACCGGAGTTTCGTTTCCCCGCCCCCTGCAAAGAACGAGCTGCCCGGGACGGCGGCGACACCCGCAGTCTCGACCAGATGGCGGGCGAACTCTGTGTCGCTCATGCCAAACCCCCTGATGTCGGTGAAGATGTAATAGGCTCCCTGCGGCAGATCGCAATCAAACCCGACCTTCGTCAGGCCACGGTACAGGATCTGCCGCTTCCGGTCGTACTCCTTGGCCAGGCCACGGTAGTAGGATTCCGGCAGTTCCAGCGCCGCCACACAGGCCCGCTGGAGAGGGGCCGGGGCGCCGACCGTAAGGAAATCGTGGATCTTCCGGATCCGTCCTGTCAGGGCAGTGTCCGCTAGGGCATACCCTACGCGCCACCCGGTGACGCTATAGGTCTTGGAGAAACTTCCGATGGTGATCGTCCGGTCCTCCATGCCCGGGATTGATCCGAGAGAGATATGCCGGTGACCATCGTATACGATATGCTCATAAATCTCGTCGGTGATGGCAACTGCGTTGTATTCGGCGCAAAGATCCGCGATGAACCGGAGTTCCGATGCCGTGAAGACCTTGCCCGTCGGATTATTGGGGGTGTTGAGGATAAGGGCCCGGGTCTTCTTCGTGAACGCAGCCTTCCAGGCCTCCTCGTCGATAGAGAAGTCGTCGGCGAGGGGGACAAAGCAGGGGCACGCCCCGGATATCTGCGCGTCCGGGCCGTAGTTCTCGTAGAACGGCACCGGCACGATCACCTCGTCCCCGGGCCGGATAACCGCGAGCATGGAGGCCATCATCGCCTCGGTGGATCCACAGGTGATCGTGATCTCACTCTCCGGGTTGAAATGCATACGGTTAAACGTGTCAACCCGGCGGGCGAGAGCTTCGCGGAGATCCTGCGCGCCCCAGGTGATGGCGTACTGGTTGATATCGGCGTTCACCGCCGCGCAGGCAGCGGCCTTCAGCTCCGGGGGGCAGGGGAAGTCCGGGAAGCCCTGCGCGAGGTTGATCGCATCATGCCGGAGGGCGAGGCGGGTCATTTCCCGGATCACAGATTCAGTGAAGGTGTCAGCCCGAGAGGGGCGGGTGGAGAAAAGCGCAGGTGCTGATTGTGGCGGGGCTGCACTCTTGGCACCGGCCTTCCTTGTCGTCATGCAGATCCGGTTGGTTCACGAACCTATATAGTCCATGGATTTTTCAAAGCGGCAGTCTCCCGGCCCGGAACCTGGACACGATTCTAATAAGCAAATTTTATTTACTTAAGACAAGCAAAATTGATGCTGTTCAATTATGCACATCATGGAAGGTTTTCTGCCCTGGCAGTGGTGTCTCGTCTGGTGGCTTATCGCCATCCCCTGCCTGGTGTTCGGTATATGGCAACTGAAGAAGATTCTGGCGGCCGACCGCGAAGCGCTGCCGCTCCTGGGGGTGACGGGAGGGTTCATCTTCATCCTCTCGTCCCTGAAACTCCCGTCGGTCACCGGGAGCTGTTCCCACCCGACCGGGACCGGCCTTGCGGCCATCTGCTTCGGTCCCTGGGTCACCTCGGTGGTCTGCGCGATCGTGCTCTTATTCCAGAGCCTCTTTCTTGCACATGGGGGTCTCTCGGTGCTCGGTGCGAATATCGTTTCGATGGGGATCGTTGGCCCGGTAGTAGGGTACGCAATCTACCGCCTGCTGAAGGATACCCCGGTCAACATCTACCTGACCGTGTTCCTCGCCACTGCGCTTGCCGACATGTTCACGTACGTCACCACATCGCTGGAACTGGCTTTGGCCTACCCCGCGGAAGTGGGCGGTTTTGGTACTTCCTTTGTCATGTTCATGGCAATCTTTGCCATCACGCAGGTGCCGCTCGCCATTGTCGAAGGTATTGTCCTCGCCCTGGTCTTCAAGTATATCGTAGCCCTCAAGCCCGATATCCTGATCCGGCTGAATGTCTTCTCAGAAAAGCAGATCAATGCTGCACGGGGTGAAGCATAATGGCTAAAAGTTATCTCCTGGAGATCCTTGCCGTTGTCGCCATCCTTGCATTCTGCGGCATATTCCTGTACACCAGCTCGACCATGGCGGGAGCAGAGTTTTCCGGCTCCGACAACGTGGGATCGAACCTGATCGCGGAGCTTACCGGTAAACCCGTGGATAGTTTCTCGCCCCTGATCCCCCAGTGGGAGCCGCCCAGCGGTGAGATTGAGTCCTGCCTCTTTGCGCTCCAGGCCGCGATCGGTGGCATCTTCGTGGGCGGTGTTTTCGGGTACTGGCTGGGCCAGAAGAAGAAAGATTTGAGTGAGACAAACATCCAGTAATGATCCATGTTTGAGGAACTGCTCGAAGATGTGGCGCAGAGAAACGGCCTGCGTGAGACCAGCACCTGGGTGAAGCTGGCAGCGGGGTTCTCCGCCATCGTCCTCTGCCTTCTCGCAACAGGGTATGTAGCCCCCCTCATCATCGCGGCGATCCTGGCAGGGGCAATCCTCCTCCTTGCCCGTATCGACCCGAGGACCTACGCGGAGCTCTTCCTCCTCCCGCTCTGGTTCGCCCTGCTGAGTGCGGCAGTGATCATCCTGATCTCCGGGGGAGCACATGTCCTCTGGAGCTGGGATCCCCTCCCCTTCCTCCACCTCTCCATAACCCGTGAGAGCATCAACACCGGCTTCTTCGTCCTCTGCCGGGTGATCGGGGGGATGTCCGCGCTCCTCTTCATCGCCCTGACCATCCCGATGACGGATCTCTTCGCCGTGATGCGGAGATGCCGGATGCCGGATGTGGTCATCGATCTTTCGATGATCATCTACCGGACCATCTTCTTCCTTCTGGACCAGGTGCGGCAGATCCACCAGGCCCAGGTGATGCGTCTCGGGTACTCGGGCTGGAAGGAGTCGGTCCATACCTTTGCCATGCTCTGCGGAGCGGCCTTTATCGCCAGCTGGGATGCCGGGGACGATCTCGTACGGGCCATGGACGCGCGCTGTTATGACGGGAAGTTTGCCCTCCTTGGCGAGAGCCGGCCGGCAGGAGCGCGGTCGCTTGCAGCCCTTTCCCTCTTCCTCATCGCGGGATCGGCAGTCGTGATCGCAACGCAGGGCATAACGCTCCTTCCGGTGGCCTGATCATGAGCAGCATCGTCCTTGAAGCACGGGATATCCGGTATCGTTACCCGCGGGGCGAGGAGGCGATCAAGGGGATCAGCTTCCACTTCCGGCGAGGCGAGAAGATTGCGCTCGTAGGCCCGAATGGCGCGGGCAAGTCCACGCTCCTCCAGATGTTCAACGGGATGATCCGTCCCGATGCGGGCACGATGCTCTTCGATAACCGGCCGATGGAGTACGACCGGGAGTCGCTTCGCGAGCTCCGGCGGAAGGTCGGGTTCGTGCTCCAGAATCCCGACCGGCAGATCATCGCCCCGACCGTGTACCAGGACGTAGCCTTCGGGCCCACGAACCTCGGGTACCCGGAAGCGGAGGTGAAGGAGGCGGTCACGACCGCCCTCCGGCACGCGGGGCTCGCGGGATTCGAACGCCGGCCCCCCCACCAGCTCTCGGGCGGGGAGAAGAAACGGGTGGCAATCGCCGGTGTCCTTGCGATGGACCCGGAAGTGCTGGTCTTCGATGAGCCTACGAGCGGCCTCGACCCGTCCGGTTCGGAGGACCTCATGGAGCTCCTCGACGAGCTGAACCACGAGGGCAAGACCGTTGTTATCTCCACCCATGATGTTGAGCTCGCCTATCCGTGGGCTGACCGGGTCATCCTGCTTGCGGACGGGCAGATCATCAAGGAGGATGTGCCGGACGTGGCGTTCGGCAACCCGGCATACGTGCGGATGGCCCATCTCTCGGTCCCGACCCTGCTCGAGCTCTCGGTGGAGCTTGCGAAGCGGGGGTTTGCGATCCCCGACCGGAAACCCCGGAGCGTACTTGACATGGTCCGGATCATCGAGAGCCAGCCACACGGCCCCTGCTGCCATCCGGAAGCAGGCACCATCACGGTCTGCAACGTGGATGCGGCGGATCATCCGGCAATTGCGGCATGGCTGAAGGCCCGGCCCGGCACCGCAGTAGGCGCTATGGGGACACGGGCCAAGCAGTGCGCTGCGGCGGAACAGCTGGCGCTCGAATTCACCTACGGGGTGATCGACAAGTGCATCCTCCGCGCCCTGCGGGGGAAGGCCTCGCTGATCCTGACCGCGGGAAGTATGGAGGTACGGATCCTCGACCGGGTGGCGGCGTACGAGCGGGAGAGCGGGATCGCAGTAACGGTGGAGAAGTTCGGGGAGCACAGGGACTGACCCTTCCTGTGAACCTGTACATAACAGATACCAGTGAATGAGTGTGTGTAACCATGACGGTAAAAGCAGAATGCGGAGTTCGCGGCAATGGTGTCGTGAACGTACCAACCGAAATCTCCGGGTGTGTGCCTGAACGACAGGGCACCATCACGGTGATCTACGATGCCCGCCAGCGCGATGTCTGGCCGGCCCTTGAGCACATCCAGCAGCGTTTCCATGAAATCGTAAGGGCGTCGTTCCGTGCGCCGGTGAATGACGTGACCGCGCTCCAGTTCATCCTGGTTCACGGCCCCGATGCACGGATCAAGGCCCTGCTCGAACAGCTGAAGTCCCGGAAGGGGGTACGGTCCGCGGACCTCTCTGTGATTTCAGGCTGATTCCGGCACAGTGGCTCCCCGGTATCGTACTCCGGTAGTATACCTGCATTCGCCTTTTCTAAAAAATTTTTAACACTCATTGCTACAAGACTGACGAACAAACTGATCAATTAAAATAGTTATAATACAACTGTACTTGCGCCAATCAGTGAAATCCGGTTCTGTATCCTGGATATAATCTCCCGAACGGATTTCCTGATTTCTGGTCTGGTGATGGAAAGAATGCGCAATACTAATCAGGAGAATGGTGTTTCACCGGTGGTCGGCGTCATGCTGATGCTGGTCGTGGTGATCATTATCGCAGCGGTGGTCTCCGCATTTGCGGGGGGACTGGCTACCCAGAAAGAGAAAGCACCTCAGGCATCGCTTGAATGTCATATCATGTGGGGTGGGATGTATAGCACAGGTCCGGTATTCTCAATGAAACATACCGGTGGAGATCCCATAAATACACGGGATGTGAAACTCGTGACCAGCTGGGCAAATGCCACTGAGGTTTATCATATACAATCAACGGTGGCACCCGTATGGGGAACAACACAGCAGACCTATACAACCGGTAGGTCCCCGGGAACGAGTAACTATACCCTGTCCTCGTTGAATACTCACTACACCTATTATGGCAATACAATGTACTACAACGCCCCCTACCTTGTAATACCTGGAGAATACCCGACAGGTACTGGTTTCGCCAACAATGATACGGTACTCTGGTTTGGGAATTATGTGTTCCGTGCGGGCGATCTTATCAAAGCTGATACGGATAACACCGTAGCTGGAACAGCTGATGGAGAAAACCAGGCAACACCCATTATTAAAGATGGAAATCTCCTTACCCGGAATGATATTGTCAATGTCAAATTGATCGATCTGAAATCTGGTGCAACGATCTTCGACAAGAATGTCCTTGTGGAGGTGTGATCATGCAGAATGGTTCTCAAAACTCCTACGCGGTATCACCGGTTGTCGGTGTCATGCTGATGCTGGTTGTAACTATTATCATAGCAGCAGTGGTCAGTGCCTTTTCGGGAGGCGTTTCCCAAGGCGCTTCCATGGCTCCACATCTTACATTCTCTGCAGAAGCACGCGATAATACCTATATCATTATTGATGACAATGGCGGGGATCCGATCAGTGCGGCATCGATAACGATTCGGACGTTCATTCCTTCGGGCGATTACAAGGACATGAGTCACGAAGTGAATCTCACCAATGCGATCTACCTCTCAACCGGTAATCCTGTGAAAACCGCATATGGTGCCGTTACTATCCAGGCCGGTGACAAGATCAGGATAAACTGGGAGGATGCATTTGCGCCCTCCTGCTGGGATGGGGTATGTTCAGGATATATGGCTCCCTCTGTTGGCGAACCGGTTAAGATTGAGATCTATGATTCCGCAAGCGGGAAAGCGATTGCTACTACACAGACGAATATCCTACCGTGACCATATCCCAAATTTCTCCGGTTGTTTTACTACAACCGGTCAAGGGAATTTTCTGAGGGAATTATCCCTCTTTTATGAACTGCATGATGAACAAACAATTGAAGGACGATCACAAGCATGTCAAAAATTTTTGGATGTAAACCAGAATCTGCAACGCAGAATCTCATCGCAAAGTTCGAAGACGAAGTGCTGATCCGGTACAACAACCAGCAGCTGCTGGGAACCGTGTACGTGGATATGCAGGAAGATCGCTGGGCGGTTGCATTTGCGTATAATTACTCCCGCAGCCCCGGTTTACACGGTCACGAGAACCCGCTTGAAATACGGTACTCCGCCCGGCCGCAGGAAGCCGGCAGGGTACAGATGTTCCGCTCCGATGCTGCAGCCGAAACGCTGCTGGAGGCCGGATCGATCAAGGACCGCGACGATTTCATCCGTTTTGCCCTGACGCAGGAACGTTCGCGGGCTGGTCGTGCAGCATAAAAAGCCCCGATTATTTTTCCGGAGCCTCCTTTGTCCCGCCCCCTCCCCCTCCTCATCGGCCTTGCCGCTGCCGCAGTACTGACCATCGTGCTCTGCACCTTCACCGGCCCGGCCGGTTTCGGCTTTGTCTCTTCCGCGCCGGGTGCCGCCGACATCGTCGGGGGGATCCGGCTTCCCCGCGTCCTTGCGGCATTCTTCGTGGGTGCCAGCCTTGCCGTGGCCGGCGCTGCGATGCAGGCGCTCTTCCGGAACCCCATGGCCGATCCCTATATCCTTGGGACATCGTCGGGGGGAGCGCTCGGGGCGTCGCTTGCCATCGTCTTCTTAGGCGGGTTCTTTGTCCCTATCTTTGCCTGGATTGGCGCCGTGCTGGCCATCCTGATCGTCTGGTCGATTGCCGCCCGGCGGGGCGTGGTCTCGGTCGAGACCCTGCTCCTGACCGGTATCGCCGTATCGTTCTTCTTTTCGGCGGTTGTCTCGTTCCTGATCGCGATCGCCGGCCAGAACGTCCACCAGATCATCTTCTGGCTGATGGGCGGGTTCTGGAATGCATCAGCAACCGATGTCATGGTTTCCGCGGGCCTCCTGGTCCCGGCCGGCATCCTCCTCTTCATCATGGGGAGGGACTTAAACGCGCTCTCGCTCGGGGAGGAGACTGCCGCCCACCTCGGCATCGACGCCGCAAAGGCCCGGTGGACGGTCCTTGGCGGCAGCACCCTGCTCGTTGCCGGGGCGGTCTCGATCGCCGGCTCGATCGGGTTTGTCGGCCTCGTCACCCCGCACATTGTCCGGATGCTCTTCGGTCCCGACAACCGGGTGGCCATTCCTGCGTGCATCCTTGCCGGCGGGATTCTCCTCGTGGTATCCGACACGCTCGCCCGCACGTTCTTCTCCGACCTCCCGGTCGGGATCATCACGGCGTTCATCGGGGCGCCGTTCTTCATATGGCTGATCTACCAGCGGGGGACCGTGGTATGACCGGCACCATGCTCAGCGCCGGGAACCTCCGCGCCGGTTACGACGTTAACGAGATCGTGAAGTCAGTCTCCTGCTCGTTCGCAGCGGGCACGTTCACCGGCATCATCGGGCCGAACGGCTCGGGCAAGACCACGCTCCTCAAGGCGTTCAGCCGCGTGCTCCCGTCGAGCGGTATCCTTGAGCTGGAGGGGAAGGCGGTCCTGGACTACACGCCCGCGGAGCTTGGCAGGGCGCTCGGGTTCGTGCCGCAGGACGAGGACCGGCCGTTCCCGTACACGGTGCTGCAGGTGGTCCTGATGGCCCGGTACGCCCGGACGAGCCGGTTTGCAGCGCTCGCCCCCACTGATTACGACCGGTGCCGCCGGGCACTCGAAGAGGCCGGCATCGATCATTTGAAAGACCGCTCGATCCGGGCGCTCTCGGGCGGCGAGTGGCAGCGGGTGCTGATCGCCCGGGCCCTGGCGCAGGACACCCGCGTACTGCTGCTGGACGAGCCCACGTCCCATCTCGACCTCGCCCACCAGGCCGATGTCCTTTCGCTGATGCAGGACCTTGCCCGGAAGGGCGCCACGGTGATCGGCGTCTTCCACGACCTCAACCTCGCGTCGCTCTACTGCAACCGGCTCCTCATGATCCGGGACGGAAGCCTCGTGGCCGACGGGACGCCTGCCGAGGTCCTGACGCCGGGGCGGATCCGGGAGGTGTACGGCGCGGATGTGGTGACGGCCTGCCACCCGGCCACCGGCCGGACCTTCCTGATGCCCCTCCCAACCCGGAACCAGCCGGCGGAGACGGAACAACCCCTCCGTGTGCTGGTGATCTCGGGAGGGGGGAGCGGCGCCGACCTCCTGCGGTTCCTTGCCGGCCGGGGATATAATCTCGAAGCCGGCATCCTTGCCACCACCGATACGGATTACACCACGGCAAAGGCGCTTTCACTTCCCTGCATCCCGGTCCTGCCCTTCTCGCAGATCCCGGCCCATGCCCTGGAGAAACTGCGGGGCATGGCGGCGCAGGCCGACCGGATCGTCCTCTCCGCCCACCCCGTGGGGGCCGGCAACCTGCCGGTCCTCGCGGTGCTCCGCGAAGCAGGGCCGGTTAAAACGATCATCCACCTCCCGGAGGGACGGGACATTGCTTCGTACGATTTTGCCCGGGGCGCCGCAGCTGCGGCTGTATCCGACCTGTGTGCTGCCGGCGCCGCGTGCACCGGGACCTATGAAGGCATCCTCTCCTTCCTGGACCGTCCCGCCCCCACCCCCAAGGAGTAACCCCCTATGACACGGCCTCTCTTCATCTCGACTTTCTGCTGCATAGACGAATCCCTTGCATCTGCGCTTGCAACTCTCTCGGAACGGACCACGCACGTGGAGATCCTCTCCGATGGGCTCCATGACATCCTTTCGGACACAACGCCCTGCCTGGACTACCCTCTCTCGTATTCCGTCCATGCCCCGACCAGCGAGATCAACATTGCCGCGGTCAACGAGCGGATGCGGCAGGCATCGATGGCAGTGCTGGACGATACGATGGCTGCCTGTGCCCGGATCGGGGCGGACCACCTCGTCGTCCACCCGGGGTTCGCCTCGTACGGGCAGGTACGCGGCAGGTCGCATGCGGCACTGCTCCGGTCGCTCGACGAGATCGTTCCGCTCCAGGACGAGCACGGGGTCCGCGCCTGCGTCGAGAACATGGGCAGCTGGGAGTGCTGCCACTTCCGGGGCCCGAAGTTCATGGGGGAGCTCGCCCTGCGCGGTCTTGGCTGCACGCTCGATGTCGGCCACGCCCGGCTGAACGGGAATCTCGCCGCGTTCCTCGCGGCCGGCGGGTTCTGCCATGTCCACCTCCACGACAACCACGGGACCAATGACGACCATGCAGCCTGCGGCGAGGGGACCGTTGATTTCCCCGCGGTCCTGCCGCAGATCCCCAAAAATGCCGCTCTCGTCATCGAGACCCGGGAACTCGCTGCGGCGGACAAAAGCTGTTGTTATCTTGCCTCGCTCTTCAATGGTGAACCCGAATGACCCTGCGATCTTCCCACACCCTGTCCGGTGCGCGGCTCGTGCCAGTCCTCTTCCTGCTGGCCTGCCTGGTCTCTCCCGCGGCAGCGATCACCGTAACCGATGATGCCGGTACCGTGGTCTCGTTCAAAGCCACGCCGGAGCGTATCGTCTCGCTGGCGCCCTCGAACACCGAGATCCTCGCGGCCCTCGGGCTCCTCGACCGGTTGGCCGGGGTCACCGATGTCTGCGACTATCCCCCCGAAGTGAAGAACATCCCCCGCATCGGGGGGTACTCCTCCATCAGCACCGAGAAGGTCGCCGCCGCCCGGCCGGACCTCGTTGTTGCCTCCGACATCACCCCGCAGGAGACCGTGAACCGTCTGCGGGAACTCGGCCTCTCCGTGGTGGTGGTCTCCCCGCACACCATCGCGGACATGATCCGGGACATCGGCATGATCGGTACCCTGACGGGCGCGGAGGACCGGGCGGAGGATCTGGCCGGTAACCTCTCGGCCCGGCTCGCCGCCATCGCTGCGGAGGGCACGGGTTCCCGCAGGCCCGCCATAGCCCACGTGGTCTGGAACGACCCGCTCTACGTGAGCGGCAGCGATACGCTGCAGGACGACGTGATCGGGCGGGCCGGCGGTATCAATGCCTTTGCCGGTAAGGCGGGGTGGGGCACGGTCACGCTCGAGGAGTTCCTCATGAAGAACCCCGACATCATCGTGGTAAGCGGGGGCGGCGGGATGGACAACGGGAGCCGGGACGTGATCCTCGAGGACTTCATGGAAAACCCCCACTATGCCTCGCTCTCGGCCGTGAAGAACCACCGGGTCTACGCGGTGGACGCGGATGTCATCAGCCGGGCCGGCCCCCGCATCGTGGATGCAGCGGAACAGGTGGCGGCAATCGTCCGCTCATGGCGGGAGGATGAGGCCGCAGCTGATGCACCGGCCCGGCCGGCAGCCACGGCCAGGGCACCCGGGTATTCCTGCGCCGGTGCCGTGGCCGGCCTTGCCGCCTGCGGTGTATTTGCAAGGAAGTGCCGGCCATGAAGGGGCCTGCGCAGCGTCTCCCGCACGACAGGGCATTCCGCCTCCCCGGGGGCGAATCGGCCACACGGACGGATGACGCGGTGACAATCCGGTTCTTCGGCCCCCGGTCCGTGCTCTGCACGTCCTGGCTGAACGGCGGGTTCCGCGCGGATCTCGGTGCGCTCTTCAACCACCAGATCCCGGTTGCGGCCTGCGAGGCCTGCCATGCCGGCGGGAGCGTGAAGGAGTACCTGGAGGGCGTTGCCCATAAGCTCGGTCTTGACCCGGGGGCGGCTTCCGGCCTCGTCACCCGGGCAGCGATGGAGAACACCGCGGTGGTCACGGAGACGTTCCGGGATCTTGCCGTGACGGCGGTCGTAACCGCCGGGATCGACAAGAACGGGGGGAGGGCCGGGGACCCGGCCTCGTACTACGAGAACGGGAATACGTTCGAGCCGGTGGGCGGGACCATCAACACGATCCTCCTCATCGGAGGGGACCTGCCGGAGCACGCGATGGCCCGTGCGCTGGTGACCGCCGCCGAAGCCAAGGCCGCGGTCCTCCAGCAGCTGATGGCAGGGAGCCTGTACTCGTCCGGCATCGCCACCGGGTCCGGTACTGACATGGCCGCCATCGTGACGGACCCGTCGTCTCCCCTGCACCTGACGGACCCGGGGAAGCACGCGAAACTCGGCGAACTGATCGCACGCACCGTGATGGAGGCGACGGCCGCAGCGCTGGCGTGGGAGACCGGCCTCTCCCCGGAATCCCAGCAGGACGCGCTGGTGCGGCTGTCCCGGTTCGGGGTGACGGCAGAGACACTCTGGACGATTGCGGCGGAACTTCCGGACTGCCCGCCGGATCGCGCCGCGTTTGTCTCGCACCTGCAGGCATGGGCACGCGACCCGTACGCCGTGGCCCGCGTTGCCGCCGCCCTGCACCTGGCGGACGAAGCGGCCTGGGGGCTCCTGCCGGTACCGGCAGCCGGCCGGGCAGTCGCTCTGATCTTCGGCATGCGCGAAGGATCCTTTACGGATGGCGACCCGGTCCGCTGCCTCTGCCGGGCGGTTATCAGGGACGTGGCGGATCGCTGACGTCCGGCATATGGCGAACCCTCGCGGCCCTCATACCCGGGTACCCGGCACGTGCCCTTAGGATACGCATCATTTTTACCAAGATACGCCTCTACACTACTATATCACTACTCCGGTCCGGGGCCCGCACTTCCCAGCCACTCCCGCCACCTCCGGAGGGTTCCCATCATGCCGTTCCGAAGATCCCGTCTCCTCACCATCGCCCTTCTCATTCTTCTCCTCCTCGGCACCATGGGGATCGTCTATTCGATCTCATCGGAGACGCAGGCAGCCCTCAAAGGATCCCTGCAGGAGAAACTCATCTCCGCGGCCGGCATTACCGCGAACGGGATCGACGGGGATGCGCTGGGAGCGCTCCGGCCCGGTGACGAGGGCACCGTGGCGTTCACCCGGATACGGGACCAGCTCCACCGCGCCAAGGAGGTGAGCCCGGGTATCCACTACATCTATACCATGCGGATGAACGGCAACGCGGTGGAATTCGTGGTGGACGGGGACTACGGCTACAGTTCAGATGCGGCGGGGATCGGGGTGCCCTATGCGCCGGTCCCGGCCGAGCTGCTGGCCGGGTTTTCCGGTCCCTCGGCCGACAACAACTTTGTCACGGACAAGTGGGGCAGTACCTTCTCCGGGTATTATCCCGTGCGGGACAGTACGGGTGCAGTTATCGGCATTGTCGGGGTCGACATGGACAGTTCGGATGTCCGCGCCCATTTCGAGCGGATCGACCTGATCCTCTATGTCGTGGGGATTGTGGCGCTCTTCATTGTCGGCGGCGGGATCGTTCTCGTGGAACGGCAGCGGTTCAAGAGCGAGCGGGTCCTGCAGGAGAGCGAGGCGAAGTTCAAGGCCCTCTTTGAGAACGCGGGCACTGCCATCGTCATCATGGACCAGGATCGTGTTGTGGAGTGCAACCACCAGACCGCGCTTTTATTCGGCCGTTCCCGGGAGGATATCATCGGCCGTCCCGCGGGCGATCTCGCGCCGGAATACCAGTCCGACGGCAGCCCGTCCCTGGCAAAGGCCCGGGAGTACATGGAGAAGGCCCGGTCGGGCGAGCCCCAGGTCTTCGAATGGATCTGCACCCGGTTCGACGGCACGCTCTTTATGGCCGAGGTGAGCCTCACCCGCATCATGCTGCTGGACCGGTACGTTGTCCAGGCCGTCATCCAGGACGTGTCCGAGCGGAGGACGGCGGAAGCGGCCCTCCGGACCGTGACCAAGAAACTCTCCCTGCTGCACGCGATCACCTCGACCGAGATCCAGAACGCGGTCTTTGCCCTGAGCGGGTACCTGACGCTGGAGAAGGCGGAAGGGGATCAGAAGGCCGTGACGAAGTACTGGGATATCGAGGAGGACCTGGTGAAGAAGATCACAAGGTCCCTTGAATTCGCCAAGAGTTTCCAGGATCTGGGGGCCAGCCCGGCCCGGTGGCAGAACGTGGACCGGGTGTTCATCCTAGCGATCTCCCACCTCGATTTTACCCCCATCCGGCGTTCGGTCCGGCTCGACAACCTGGAGATCTATGCCGATCCCCTCCTCGAACGGGTCTTCTTTGCCCTTGCCGATAATGTGCTGCGCCACGCCAAAGGCGCAACGCAGGTCACGCTCCGGTTCGAGCCAAGGGCCGATGACCTCCTGATCGTCTTCGAGGATGACGGCAGCGGGATCGTGCCCGATCTCAAGGAACGGATCTTCGAGTGGGGCGTGGGGAAGAGCGGGCACGGTATGTCCCTCTTTTTGGCCCGGGAGATCCTGGGCATCACGGGCATCTCTCTTGCAGAGACCGGCGAACCGGGAAAGGGAGCCCGGTTCGAGATGATCGTGCCCGAGGGCGCGTTCCGGTTTGCCGGTCCGGGCAGTGCGGACGGGACGGACCGCGGCGATCCGGTGTAATGTGCGGTTCGGCTGCAGGGTTCCCGGGATACGCGCCCTTTCACCCTCCGCGTGAAACCTGCCGTTCCGGTATTCCCCGGGACCGCGCGAGTTGTTCGTTAAAAGGATATGGGCCTGGACGGCCGGGACCGGGATCCTGCACGGTCAGGCGGTCTTTCCGCCCGGTTCAGCAAACCGCCAGGCGCCTTCCGGCACCGTGATCTCGAACCGGGCTCCCGCCCCGGGCCGGCTCGTCTCGGCAATGGAGATGCCGGTGATGGCAAGGATCTCGCGGGTGAGGAAGAGCCCAAGGCCGGTATGCTTCCCGAAGCCTTTGGCGAAGAGGTGCTTTTTGTCCGCCGCGGAGATCCCGGCGCCATTGTCCTCGCAGACGATCGTGAGGGTACCGCCCTCCACCCGTGATGTAACCCGGATCTCCGAGAGTGCGTCCCCGCCGTATTTCAGGGCATTGTCGATGAGGTTGTAGAAGACCTTCTCGAAGAGGAGATCGGCGAAGACCTCCACCCCGGCGGCATCGTCGGTCACGGCTACGTTCCGGAGGGGCAGGGCGGCGGCCGACTGTGCCACGATCATGCGGACGTTCTGCCAGACCGGCGCGGTCATGCCGAGGTCCTGGTACACGCGGGTGAAGGTGATCTGCCGTTCGAGCGTTGATGCGATCGTCTCCTCCTTGGCGATGATGCCGGCGAGCGCCGCAGGGTCTGCGGTCTCCCGGGAGAGCTCGATGTAGGCTTTTAAGGCCGTCAGCTGGTTGAGGATGTCGTGCCGGGTGATGCCCGAGAGGAGGTTCATCTTCCGGCCGGCGAGCGCCAGGGCCGCTTCGGCCCGTTTCCGTTCCGTGATGTCGTGGGTGATCTGGGATGCCCCGACGATCTCCCCTACGCTGTTCAGGATGGGGGAGGACGAGATGGAGACCGTGATGCGCCGGCCGTCCTTCGTGATCCGTTCGGTCTCGAGGCGCTCGGTGGATATGCCCTGCCGGATCTTCAGGAGGAGCGCGCGCTTCGCCTCCCGCCGCTCCGGGGGGATCAGCCGGAAGACGGACTGCCCCACCATCTCCGCAGCGGTGTAGCCGTACAACTGTTCAGCCCCCGCATTCCAGTCCGTGACGGTGCCGTCAAGGGTCTCTCCGATGATCGCCTCCCCCGAGGACCTGACCGCGGAGACCAGCCGCCGGCACATCTGCGTATCGTGGTGCATCCGCCCGCTTAGGGTGGAGACTACGGCTGCGATGACGATGAAGACCACCGACCGGGCGATAGCCGAGATCATCTCGGTTGCCGAGGGGGGGGTGATAGTGAACGCGGCCGCACAGTAGCAGGCCGAGAGGACGGTAGCGACGAGGACGCCGCGCCGCGGGTAGTAGTAGGACGCGAGGATGACGGGGACATAGAAGAGGTGCGGGAGCACGTAGGTGATCCCGAGCCGGAGCCCCCAGATGTTGGTGAGGAGGACGGCAACCGAGCTGGCAGCGATGAGGAGCGGTACCAGGAGCGGTTTTTTGTAGATGGTGTCGAAGAACTGGAAGCTCCCCGGGTCGTGTTCCACGGCCATGCATACTTATTCTTTCCCGGGGTTTTTAACAGTTCAGATCGGGCGTTATGCCCTTCGTGCGGCAGAAAAAAAGGTTGCGTCCCTTACCCCAGCCCCCGCACCGGCAGGGTCAGCCGCTCGTCGTCCGCCGACGGGCTGTTCACCCGGGGGGAGACCGGGTATACCTCCAGGATACCGGGGGCCGCGGGCGCGAGCAGCGCGTCCCGCTCGTTCGCCGGGATCGATCCGGGGGAGAGCCAGCGCTGCACGCCCTCCCCGTCCAGGATCGCCGGCATCCGGTCGTGGACCGGGGAGATCTCCGCGTTCGCCGCCGTGGTGACGATCGCGTAGGTCCGGCGGGGCCCCGCATCGGGGTCCTGCCACGTGTCGTACAGGCCGGCGAAGAGGAGGGGTTCGCGGTCCTTCCGGCAGATGTAGAACGGGGTCTTCCGCGACCCCTCGTGCTTCCACTCGTAGAACCCGGTGGCGGGGACGATGCACCGGCGGTCCGCGAGCAGGTAGGAGAAGATCGGCCGGCCTGCAAGGCCCTCGGCCCGGGCATTGGCCGGGCGGGGTGTGCCCCGGAGGTCGCGGGCGCCGTGCGGGATGAGCCCCCATTCCAGCATGGCGAGGCGGGCGCCCCCCGGCGCGGCAAGGATCACCGGGTTCGTCGACGACGGGGCGATGTTGAAGTGCGAGGGGAACCGGATGTCCGCGTCCACGACCAGCCGCACCTGGCCGGTCAGGTCGATACATTTCAGGGCATAGCGCCGGCACATCACCCTCACATCGCGCCCCCTGCCTCATCAAGCTTGCGGAAATGAGCCGGTCACTTTCGCCCCCCGCGTGCCCGAGGCTTATCAGCTCCGGTGCAGCAGCGATCCGGTGCCATGCAGATCCAGATCGAGCTCCGCAGGGGGATGTACCTCTCCCCGGGCAGTTACAACGCGGTGGTTGCGCCCGAGAACGTGATAGTCTCCTCCATCAGCAGGAACCCGGATCTCCGGCGGTACCTCTTCCTGTACGTCTCCGGGAACTACTCCCGCCTCCTTACGCGGATCGACCGCGGGTCCCGGAACTTCGACGTGCGCCGGGCGTTCACGGCCCACCAGCTCCTTGCGGTGATCCGGGAGGCGGCGCACACGATCGTCCTCGTCGAGCACGACCCCCTGATCTTCGAGGGCGCCGAACAGATGGTCGCGCCGGTGGCGATGGCCCTGAAGGATGCCGGCCGCGACGCGCTCGTGATCCTGTACGCGCCGGCTATTGACCGCCGGTTCGCCGCGCTGATGCGGTACGCGGACCGGGTGATCGAGATCGCGGAGGCGGAGGATCTCTCGGCCCGCACGCCCCCCCGCGAGGTGCGGCGGCAGCGGAATGGCGGGCCGCTCGTTCCCGGCCAGCGGACGCTGGAGGTGTCCTGATGGGGCGGTCGTTCGTGAGCACCCGGCAGGGGGTGCGGGACCTGGCCGAGCGGTGGGCCCGGTCGTCGAAGGCCCTGAAACGCGGGGACCAGCCGTACGGCGAGCAGCTGGCCCGGCTCGCCAAGGAGCACGCGAGCGAGACGTTCGTTGCCTGCGACGATCCCCTCGAGGCCGCGACGTTCTCCGTGCTCGTCGAGGTGCTCAAGCGGCAGGACCGGCTCGAAGCGGGGATGAAGGACGATGTGGATCCTTGATTCCGCGTACCGGGAGGGGGGCGTCGACCTCTGGTCGAAGGACGGCGCCGTACAGCGGATGCACCATCCCTACGACCCCCCCTTCCTGGTCCACTTCCGCGACCCGCATGCGAACGCCGGGCTGATCGAGGCCCTCGAGGACCGGTTCGGGGCGGCCGCGTGCACGATCCGGACGATCGGCGGCGAGCTGCCCGGGTACGAGGTGCACGGGGACCGCCGGGTGGCGGAGGCGATCGAGGTCCAGGCGCAGTACGATGCGGAGCTCTTCAACGTGGACGTGCGCCGGGACCAGCGGTTCATGGCCGGGCACGGCCTCGTCCCCTGCGGGGCGACCGCCGGTACGCGTTTCTCGCCTGAGGTTGAGCACGACCTCTCCGTGCTGGAGATCCGCACGGGAGGCGGGGCCGCGCCGGTGCCCCTGCCCGGGGAGTTTGTCCTGGTCCACGACGGCCGGTCCGAACGCCTGGCCGGCCCGGAGGGAACGGTGATCGCCGACCTCTGCGGGCAGGTCGCGGCCCTCGACCCCGACGTGATCCTCATGCCGGGCGCGGACCGGCAGGTGCCGGTGCTCCGGCGGCTGGCGGACCGGCACGGCGTTCTCCTGCCCTTCTCCCGGAACGGGAAGTACCGGGCCACGGCCGGCCGGTCGTACTGGAGCTACGGGCGGATGGAGCACAAGGAGCCGGCCCTGATCCCCGACGGGCGGATCCTGATCGACACCGAACGGTCGTTCGTCTTCTACGAGGGCGGCCTCGAAGGCGTGCTCGTCGCCTCCCGGCTCTCGGGGATCACGCCGAACCTGGCCTCCCGCCTCACGCCCGGGACGCTGATCAGCAGCTACGAGACCTGCGAGGCCATCAAGGCGGGGATCGCGGTCCCGTTCCGGAAGAGCGATGGCGAGGCGGTCCGGCGGGTCTGCGAGCTCCGGGCCGCGGACCGGGGCGGGATGATGTTCCAGCCCCGGCCGGGGATCTACGGGAACGTGGAGGAGATCGACTTCACGTCCATGTACCCCACGATCATCGTCCGCTCCAACCTCTCCCCCGAGACCATCGGGCACCCGGAGCGCCGGGGCTTCCTCCCGTCCGTCCTCGAACCGCTGGTGGCGATGCGGGTCGCAACAAAGCAGAGGAAGAAGGCGGATCCCCGCCTCGACGGCATCGACGCGATCCTGAAGTGGATGCTTGTCACCTGCTTCGGGTACACGGGGTACCGCAATGCCAAGTTCGGGCGGATCGAGGTGCACGAGGCGATCACCGGCCGGTCGCGGGAGATCCTCCTCATGACCAAGGCGATCGCCGAGGACCTGGGCTTTACGGTGCTCCACGGCATCGTTGACTGCCTCTGGGTGCAGGGCTCCCCGGTGCAGCTCCTCAAAGAACAGGTCGAGCAGAAGACCGGGCTGCTCCTCGAGGTGGAGCACTTCGACTGGATCGTCTTTCTGGCCATGAAGGACGGCTTTGGGGCCTACAACCGGTACTACGGGCGGCTCCCCGACGGGAGCGTGAAGGTCCGGGGGATCGCGCCCCGCCGGCACGATACACCGGAGTTCGTCCGCGGCATGCAGCGGGAGATGCTGGCCGTGATGGGCCGGGCGGGGACGATACCGGACCTTGCGGCCGCGTGGGACGAGGTGGCCGCGATCTACCGGGACGCGGCGGATCGGCTCCCGGCCGCGTTGCCGCAGGAGATGGCGATCGGCCGGCAGATCAGCCGGGTGCAGTACTCCCGCCGGTGCATCGAGGGATCCGCGGTGGAGGCATACCGACGGCACGGGGTTGCGGTGGCGGCCGGGATGAAGATCCGGTACGTGGTGACCGATGCCCGGCGGCACCAGGCCGAACCGGCGTGGTGTGCGCAATCGTTCGACTGCGCGTACTACCGGCAGCTGCTCGATGCGGCCTGGGAGGAGATCGCGTTCGCGTTCCGGCAGGCAGGGGCCGGCGTGAAGGCGGGCCGGGAGGCTCCCCTGCCGGTCACGTACGGGTGAAGGGACGTGCAATAAAAAGCCGGGGCGAAAAGATGAAACTGGCTGCCCCGGCACCAATAAAGCCCTTCGTTCCTGATCGTCCGTCGGGTATGGGTTCCTTACGTTCGAGTGAAGATTACCGTGCTCCCCCGGGCCCTGCCGGGATCATCGCGGGATTCAGGCCACCGGGATGGTCCGGTGCAGCAGGGTGTCCCGCTTCATAGTAAGGACCTGGTTCTCCGGGTTCTTCTCGATGGCCATCTGGAGGACGTTTAAGGCCGTGTGGTAGTTTTTTTTCTGCTCGAAGACCCGGATGAGGTCCATCCAGAGCGAGACGTTCTTCGGTTCGATGGCGAGGGCCGTGCCGAAGGCCGCGAGCGCCTCCCTGTTCTTCCCGAGCTTCCCGAGGACCCGGCCCTTGGCGCCGAGGGCGTAGCCGCTGTTTTTGTCTATCCCGATGGCGTGGTCCAGGACCCGGATCGCGTCTTCGTTTCTCCCCAGCTCGTGCAGGACGATCCCTTTCTCCACGAGGAGCGCCCGGTTGTCGCGGGTGACCGCGAGGGCCGTCTCGATGACCCCGAGGGCGTCCGCCTGCCGGCCGGTACCGCAGAGGATCCGGCTCTTCTTGCACAGGGAGTACTCGCTCGCCGGGTCGAGCCGGAGCCCCGCGTCGATGGCATCGAGCGCTTCAGGTGCCCGCCCCATGTTCCAGAGCACGTCCCCCTTCTCCGCCCAGATGGCGGCATCGCCCGGGTCGTGCTCCAGGATCTCGATGAAGTACTGCAGGGCCCGCGGGTAGTTTCCCTTCGATTGGTAGAAATACCCGTGGTCGTAGAGCTGCTTCAGCTCCCCCTTCATGACATGGGCGCAGGCCGGCGCCGGAACGGATGGTGCGGGCGCCGGGCGCGGCGGCGCCTCCGGCAGTGCGGTCCCGGCGGACGCGGGTGCCGGCACGGCGTCCCGGCCCGGGTCCGCCCGGAGCCGGTGGCTGAAGAGGGCGATCTCGATGTTCGAGCAGAGGTCGTTTGCCGTGAAGGGCTTGATGAGGTACCCGCAGGTGTTGGGGGTCTTGGCCCGCTCCAGGATCTGGTCGTCGAACTGGGCGGTCACGAAGATGACGGGAATCCTGACCCGGGTACTGAGGATGCGGGCCACGGTGATCCCGTCGGCGTCCCCGGCAAGGCCGATGTCCATTAAGATCACGTCGCAGGGAACGGCGGGTATCTGTTCGAGCGCCTCCTCCCCGGATGCCGCGGAGCCGGCGACAAGGTAGCCGCGGGCCGCGAGTATCTGACGGATCAGGCCGGCGATGATCTCGTCGTCCTCTACCACGAAGACACGGGCCGGCATACCCTTCCGTACGCGAACCCCGCCGGGTGTTCGACCGGTGCGGCACCGCGTGCCTGTTCGTACATCCGTTTTGCCGCCACCCATGCCCGCTGCGCCTCGAGGTCGTCCGCGTGCATCCGGACCCGGTCCGCGTATCCCCCGTGGTCCCCCGTCTCGTTTTCCCCGTCATCCATGGCGCATCACTTGTCACAGATCCGGTCCAGGTCGCACGACCTCACGGCCCGGTACGTGCAGCCCCGGGCATCCCGGAGGATGGCCGGCGCAAGGAAGACCGGGAAGTACGATGCCGGATCGCATGCGGTACTGGCGGTGCGGCATCCGGGTACATTCCCCGGCTGCCCGTGCGCCATCTGTTCTTCCGGTGGCAGGCGGCCCCTGCGTCCTTCCCGTTCAGGGCCGGTTCCGGCTTGGTTCTGCATACATGATCCTGGATCTATATACTTAAAGCCTTTTCTAAATAGTAAATGCCGCAATACTATATAATCAAAGGAACGGTGCAGGAAAGACTTCTTCATGGGTACTTAGGGTCTCATGATACGTCAGTTAATGTCGCCCAAGAGTCGTTTGCAGGACAACAATATCTCCTGTCCCGGATTTCGCGGGCAGAACCCCGGCGCAAATGTCCGCGGGCCGCTATGTATTCTCTTGAGAAACTATAGTCATATTGAGTTTATGGCGGAAGATATGATATACCGCCTGTGAAAGAACGGATCCTGAGCTGTTCATGAAGGTCAGGACCCGTACCCAGCTGATCCTTGTTGCCACCCTTGCGATGTTCCTCCTCGTGCTGGGGTTCATCACGAACACCGTGATCCTCCAGTCATTCCAGGTGATCGAGGAGCAGGAGACCACGGCGCAGGTGCAGCGCTTCCTCTCGCACCTCAACAGCGAGACCGAGGACGTGGCGGTCACCTGCCGGGACTGGGCCGTGCGCAACGAGACCCGGACGGTCTTCTCCCCGGAGGAGAGCGGGGATCCCGCCCGGGTCTTCCAGCCGGTCTCCATGAAGAACCTCGGGATCGATTACATCCTCGTGTACGATGCCGGCGGGGCGCGGGTGTTTTCCGAGACGGTTTCCAAGGACGGGGATGCCGTCATGGCGGCGCCGCCCGGGCTCGACGCGATCGTCCACGACAGCATCGTGCCCGAGGGAATGCCCGGGGGGATCGCCGGCCGGCGGGGGATCTCGTCCATCGAAGGCGTACCGGTAATCCTGGCCGGGTACCCGATCCCGGCGGAAACAGATGACGGGTCGCCGGCGGGGACCCTCGTCATGGTCCGGGCGCTGGACCCGGAACGGATCGACGAGATCAACCAGCTCCTCCAGATGGACGGCTCGCTCGTTGCGTACGACCCGAAGGCGCCGGCCTCCACCCTCTCACCGGCAGAACGGGGGACGGCGGAGAACGGCGCGATCGTGGTCCGGCCGGCCGGCGAGGACGAGATGGACGGCCTCGCCCTCGTGACGGGGATCGAGAACCGGCCCACCAGCCTCCTCCTCACCGTGGAGATGCCGCGCCCGTTCTACCAGATGGTGCAGAAGTCCGTCCTGATCGTGGCGGCGGCGCTCATCATCCTGAGCATCCTCTTCCTCGTTGTGGTCGAGTACCTCCTCCGGAAGTACATCCTCGCGCCGCTCGGCGGTCTCGACGGCGGCATGACCGCGATCGCAGAGTCCGGCAACCTCGCCCTGCGCATGGAGGAGACCGGCGACGACGAGATCGTCTCCCTGACGCACTCCTGCAACGGGATGCTTGCGCAGGTGCAGCAGCAGCAGGAGAAGCTCCGCGAGTACCTCGACGAGATCGAGCAGCAGCGGGACGACCTGCGGGACGCCCGGCAGAGCCTTGCGGACCGGAACCGGGACCTCGAAGAGCTGAACCGGAAGGCGAACCTGTACCTCGACATCTACCTGGACGCGATCACGTACGAGATCCTGAACGCGATCATGGGCCTGCGGGGCTATGCGGAGATGCTCCAGCAGAGCGCGGGGGAGGCGGAGCAGAAGTTCGCGGACCGGATCCTCTCGCTCGCCAAGAAGAGCGACGACGTGATCCGGAACATCGAGACGATCAGCCGGATCTACAAGAACCCGCCTGAGAAGAAACCGACTGACCTCGCCGCCGTGATCCGGCGGGAGGCGGAGGAGAGGAAAGACGTGTCATTCACGGTTGAGCACTGCAGCCGGGCGGTGCTGGCCGACGAGATGCTGGGGGTGGTCTTCGACAACCTCTTCTCCAACAGCCTGAAGTTCGGGGGGAAGGACGTCCGGATCCTGGTTGCGGCCCGGGATACCCCGGAGGGGCTACTGGAAGTGACCGTCAGCGACACCGGCCCGGGGATCCCCGACTCGATGAAGGCGCTCGTCTTCGACCGGTTCCGGCAGGACAGCCGGCAGCGGTGCAGCTACGGCCTGGGCCTCCACATCGTGAAGATGCTCGTGGAGGGCTACGGCGGGAAGGTGTGGGCGGAGGACCGGATCCCGGGCGACTGGCACGCGGGGGCCGCAATCCGGTTCACGCTGCGGGTGGGGTGAAGATGGACACCGGAGGTACGGGACCGGAAGGATCCGGCCGGGAACCCGGGCCGGCACCGGGTCTCATCCGGTCTCCGCCAGAAAGGAACACATCCGGCAGTGCAGGAGAGGAGGGCCGGGCATGGAACTGAAGCATTCCCTTGAACTGATCCATATCTGCGCACAGCACGCTTCGCCGGAGAGCCGGAGGCGGGCGATCGCCGGTTTCCTCCGGGACCATCCCGGGATCGACCGGGACGAGGCACTGGCGATCGCCGGGGAGGCCGAGATCTCCTGACCGGTCCCGGAGCGGGGGGTGACCGGGTCCCGGCGCTGTACTGGCGGCGGGCCCTTCCGGTGGCCTGCACCCCGCGATGATCCCGGCAGGGCCCGGGGGAGCACAGTAATTTCCACAATCCAAGAGACAGACACATACCAGAGACAGGTTCTATCAGGAACAATGGGCTTTATTGGTGCCGGGGCAGCCAGTTTCGTCTTTTCGCCCCGGCACCGTTTCCAGTATACGGCTGCCCGGCCCTTCAGCGCCGGCACTGGCGGCCCCTCCCACGTTCACCTCCCCCGCCCGGCTCCTTATGTATGCGGGCATGCAATGCCGATCCGATGAGACGGAGGACGCACCTCGTTATCGGTACCGCGGCGTTCGTGCTGTACCAGCTGGCCCTCGAAGCAGCCTGCCCTGCCGCACAGTACCCCTGGTTCATCGGTTTCTTTGCAGCAGCCGTGGGGTCCGTCTTCCCCGACACGCTGGAGCCGGGCACCAGTATCCATCACCGGGGGATCTGCCACAGCCGCGGGGCGCTGAAGCTCGTATCCGTGCTCTTCATCATTACCGCGGCGACTGCCCTGTTCGCGCTGCCGGTCCCGCACCCGGTCCTTGTCTACCTTGCTTCGTGCTTTCTTGCAGGGTACGCGTCCCACCTGCTGGCGGATTCTTGTACGAGGATGGGGCTGCCGGGGTGAAGGGGGGAGGTCTGTGCATCAGCAGAGAATCTCTGGCTTCACCTTTTTGCATAATGGGGGCAGGGGTCTCGTATTTTTCCGGAGGTGATACTTTCACCCTGCGTTTTAATTAAGATATTAAATATTGAATACAAAAGAAAATAAGGAAAATATTGGGTGAATATTCACGATCCCATAAACCGGGGACAGATCTATGGCAGTCCAGCTGACGGATACGGAAATCGGGGCCCTCATCCACGAAACTAAAATTCTTCCTGAGGATTTCCGGGTCCGTATCAGGCCCCGGACAAAAAGGGGACACAAGGAATTCGAATACGAAGTGGACGGTCAGGACGGCCATGCATTTCTCCTGAAATTCCGCCAGAACGAGCTGAATACGCTGGATTTTTCGGTCATCCTCCTTTACATTCCGAAAGGATCGAACCAGCATTTCCGCCTGCGCCGGTACAATGGCAAGAGCCATGAGCATACCAACAAGATCGAAGGAGATACGTTCTTTGGGTTCCATATCCATACTGCAACGGAGCGGTACCAGCAGCAGGGGCTGGATGAGGATGCCTATGCCGTGCAGACCGACCGGTATGCAGATTTCATCAGTGCTACGGACTGCCTGCTGAAGGACTGCGGGTTTGCCATTTCGAACAAGAACAGGAGTCTTGCCCTCTGGGGGATGAACTAGGATGTCCGTTGAAGCGATCACAAAGGCGTTCCGGCAGACGGTCTGCGAGCAGGTGCGGATCGAGTCAGAAGGAGCGAACCGCTTCCGCGTCTTCACGCCGTTCATGTTCAACGACGGCGATCATCTTGCCATTGTCCTGAAAAAGGAGGGCAAGGGCTGGCTCCTCTCCGATGAGGGGCATACGCTCATGCACCTGACCTATGAGCTGGACGAGCGGGACCTCCGGGAAGGCGGCCGTCAGAAGATCATCTCCAATGCCCTCTCTGCCTTCACCGTTGAGGAGCGGGACGGGGAGCTTGTCATCGGCATCGAGGACAGTCGTTACGGCGATGCCCTCTACAGTTTCATCCAGGCTCTGATGAAGATCTCCGATGTTTCGTACCTCTCGCGGGAACGGGTGCGGACAACCTTCTTCGAGGATGTGAAAACGTTCATTGAGGAGAATATTCCCGGGGACAAGATCCGAACAAGCTGGTCGGACCCTGAGCACGATCCCGATGGAAAATACCCGGTGGATTTCGTGATCGAAGGCACCAAGGGCCCGGTCTTCATCTACGCCATGACCAACGACGACCGGGTCAAGGAGGCAATGATCAACCTCCTGATGTTCGAGAAGTGGGGGCTGAAGTTCCATTCCATCGGCATCTTCGAGAACCAGGAGGAGATCAACCGGAAGAACCTGGCGCGGTTCTCCGATGTCTGCGAGAAGTTGTTCTCCAGTTTTCCGTCAAACCGCGACCGGCTGCTGAAGTACATCCGGGAGACGGCGGGAATGGCGGCGGCGTGATTTTTTTAGACGATCCCGTCTACGATTTTAATCACTTCCAATATCAGCTCGTACACCTGCGTGTCAATCGTCGCATCCGTTGGTTCGACATTCAGTTTGAACTATTCGGAATTTCCGAATAGTTGCTTCGCTGGCAGCTCCTATCACTGCTGACAAAATATCAAGAAAATTAATTTTTGTCCCAACTACAGGCATTGCACCGCGGGCATGGAGGCAGTGTATCGGAGTTCTGATCCAAGTGGATGGTTTCCCCACATTTTCTACAGCGGTACGATCCTATGCCGGGTTTTTCGCCACATGTGTGTGACATAATTTACTGTCGAATTTCAGGAATTATAAAAAAGCTGCCATGGGGGGTGAAGGTGTAATCTTCGAGTTGTTCCGAAGTATATAGTATTCTCAAATCTATTCCTTTTATCATTTTAGGATTTAAATCAGAGCCATGATAATATGCCCATTCCGGATTTCCAAAGCCTGATGTTACCAATACTGGAGATGTATGGGGATAACCGGGAACATTCGTCCCTGAGTGTTCTCAATGATTTGAAGGTAAAATTGAAACTGACTGATCAAGAGAGTAATGAGCTTCTTCCAAGTGGGAAACAGTACAGATATAATAATCGTTTTGGCTGGGCAACGGTCTATTTATTGAAATCCGGCTTATTGAGCAGACCTTCACGGGGTAAATATCTCATCACCCAACGAGGCCTTGATGTCCTGAGAGAGAAGCCGGACCGAATCAACATGAAATATCTGGAAAAATTCAAGGAGTATCTTGATTTCAGGGATTTCAGAAACGAGACAATTGAAAGTAAAAATCTCCCTTCTGAATTGGACAAAATATCAACGCCCCAGGAATCTCTGGAGTCGAGTTACCTGGAATTACGCAGACAGTTATCACATGATTTACTCGAACGGGTAAAACAATGTCCTCCCGCTTTTTTTGAAAGACTCGTGGTTGATCTTCTTTTAAAATTAGGGTATGGCGGGTCACGAGCGGATGCCGGTCAGGCTATCGGAAAAACCGGTGATGGCGGAATTGATGGTATCATCAAGGAAGATGCACTGGGACTTGATGCTGTTCACATCCAGGCAAAACGCTGGCAGAACACAGTAGGACGACCCGAGATCCAGTCATTCTCAGGAAGTCTTGATGGACGACGTTCAAAGAAAGGAGTATTCATCACTACTTCGAAGTTTTCCGCTGATGCCCATGACTATGTAAAAACTATTGACAAGAAGATTATCCTTATCGATGGCGAGCAACTAACCCAACTGATGATTGACAATGGGGTAGGCGTGACGGAAGAATCACGTTATATCGTAAACAGGATCGATGAGGATTATTTTATTGAGGAATAATCTCATTTTTCCCCTCCACAACCGCAATCTCCTCCTCCGCCAGCCCGTATAGATCCGTTTCAAGCATCGCATCCGTCGCTTCGATCTGCCACGGGAGCAGGGTCCGGTCGTGGGCAGGGGGGGTACTCCCCCGACCCCCCCGCCATGAAATTTTCCGGAGGGGGGTAACCCCCCCACCCGCATGGGGGGGTGGTCGGGGGTCGGCCGATCGCCCGGAACAACGCGGACCCTCCGCCTACCCATTTTCGGGTAGCCCTGCGAAATGGCAGTATCGCCGGACGCTGCGGGGCCGGGTACGGCCCGGGGCGTGCGGATTGCCCCGGTTACTCACGTTTGAGGAGGGGGGGGGGGGGAGTACCCCCCCCACCGACAAGTTTTCAGGGAGGGGGG
>Ga0074199_1000180_pt1 | contig 124834 bp, 122 predicted proteins | sample EPASupsiteSAE347_FD_64528 | JGI IMG/M metagenome (GOLD analysis project Ga0074199, IMG submission 64528) | Bioremediated contaminated groundwater from EPA Superfund site, New Mexico - Sample SAE3-47 | ecosystem: Environmental > Aquatic > Deep subsurface > Groundwater > Contaminated ...
AGCCTCAGCGTACCACTTCGAGTCCCAGGTCTTGATGACGCCAAGTCTGAAACCTATCGGATTTACTTTCTGTCCCAAGACTGCACCTCCGGCCTATCTCGTTTTCGTGTCAGACAAAACCACAGAAATGTGGCTTGTCGGCTTGCGGATCTTGCTAGCACGGCCCATTGCGCGCGGTACAAAGCGCTTAAGAACGGCACCGCCATCAACAAAGATCGTTTTTACAAACAGCTTGTCTATATCGTTCACACCCTTCTGCTCGGCATTGGCAACAGCCGACTTAAGAAGTTTGAGAAGAATTTGTGCTGACGGGTTCGGCAAGAAAGACAGGGTGTTCAGTGCTTGCTGGATACCCTTGCCCCGAACCAGATCGGCGACAGTCCGCGTCTTACGCGGAGACAGGCGTGCTAATGATAATTTGGCACTGGATTCCATTCAAATCGCTCCTTTATTACTTCTTGACCTTGCTCTTTTTGTCGGCAGCATGGCCGTGGAAGGTCCGAGTTGGTGAAAATTCACCCAATTTATGACCAACCATGTTCTCGGTAACAAAGACCGGGATGAATTTCTTGCCGTTATGTACCGCCAGAGACACCCCGATAAACTCAGGGGTAATAGTCGAGCGGCGGGACCATGTCTTGATGATTTTTTTTGAGTTAGGACCCTCAGTCTCAACTTTTTTCATCAGGTGGCCATCTACAAAGGGGCCTTTTTTTATCGAGCGTGCCATATAGAGCTAGCCTCTCATTCGATTATTTCGTACGTTTTTTAACAATAAAGCGGTCTGACGTTTTATTGGTGCGGGTTTTATAACCTTTGGTCGGGATGCCCCACGGAGTTACCGGATGACGTCCACCAGAGGTCCTACCTTCACCACCGCCATGTGGGTGGTCAACCGGGTTCATAGCAACACCACGAACCTTTGGACGCTTACCCAGCCAGCGTGAGCGGCCAGCTTTGCCCAGACAGACGTTCTCATGATCAATATTACCTACTTGACCAATGGTCGCATAACAGTCTTGAAGAACAAGACGAACTTCACCGGAAGGCAGCTTAACCTGTGAGTACTTGCCCTCTTTAGACATCAACTGGGCAAACGTACCGGCACTACGGGCAAGTTGCGCTCCCTTACCGATCTTAAGTTCAATATTATGGATGATAGTGCCCAGCGGAATCGAGCGTAACGGCAAAGAATTGCCTGGCTTGATATCTGCTTCCGGACCACTTAAAACCGTGTCGCCAACCTTGAGGTCAAGTGGTGCCAGGATATAGCGTTTTTCACCATCAGTATAGTGAAGAAGAGCAATCCGTGCACTACGGTTCGGGTCATATTCAATCGTTGCGACTTTGGCAGGGATACCACGCTTGTCACGACGAAAATCAATCATACGATACTTCTGCTTGTGACCACCGCCTTGATGGCGTGCAGTTACTCGGCCAAAGTGGTTACGACCACCAGTCTTTTTAATCTTGACCAGCAGGGACTTCTCCGGCGTTGTGGAGGTGATCTCCTCAAACGTCGAACAGGTTTGATGTCTGCGCCCAGCAGATGTGGGCTTGTAGCTCTTTATTGCCATACCTGAACCCCGATTCAGTAATGATTAGTCCGTTACACTTCGAAGAAGTCGACGGTCTGGCCTTCCTTCAGCGTGATATAGGCCTTTTTCCAGTTTTGACGCTTGCCATAGTTACGACCGAAGCGCTTGACTTTGCCAGCCACATTCACGGTACGTACCGAAGTAACATTGACCTTGAAGAGCGACTCAATAGCTTTCTTGATCTCGATCTTGTTTGAATCACGGTCAACCACCAGGGTGATGGTGTTTGCAGCCTCTGTACCGAGAGATGTCTTCTCAGTGACGTGTGGCTTTTTGATAATTGAATAAATGTTCATTACTGCAGCGCTCCTTCCACGAGTCGCACAGCACCCTCGGTCATGACAATGTTTTGATATTTAAGGACATCAAAGACATTCAAGCCGTCAGCCTTGAGCAACTTAACATAGGGAACATTTCGCGACGACAGTGAAAGGTTCGTCGATGGTTCCTCGGTGATAATCAATGACCGCTCCAGATCGAATTTCTTCATAAAACCGGCAAAGTCTTTAGTGGAAATCTTTGCAAATTCAAGTTGATCAAGAACAGTAATCTTTTCACTCTTGAGCTGCATGGAGAGCAATGAACGCAGTGCAGCTTTACGAGCTTTCTTATTGATACCAAGATTATAGGTCTTTGGTTGAGGACCGAAAACGGTACCACCACCCGGATATTGAGGCGCACGTGAACAACCTTGACGTGCATTACCGGTACCCTTTTGCTTAAACGGCTTCTTTCCACCGCCAGAAACTTCAGCACGAGTCTTGGTTTTAACCGTACCTGCACGGCGATTGGCAAGCTGTACTTTAAGAGCCTGATGAATGAGCGGCTCTTTGACTTCAGCGGCAAAGATCTGCTCATTAAGGGCAACTTCACCAATTTTTTCACGATTCATATTATACAGAGCTATTGTTGGCATACGTAACTACTCCGTCTGATTACTTGGTGGCTTTGACGCTGTCTTTAATGACAACAACATTGTTCTTGGAACCTGGAATCGCACCTTTAATCAGGATTAGATTCTGATCTGCATCAACTCGAACCACCTGGAGACGCTGTACTGTAACGCGCTCATTCCCCATCTGACCCGGCATCTTTTTATTCTTGAAAACCCGTGAAGGTGTTGCCGAACAACCGATAGAACCAGGTGCACGGTGGAAGCGAGAACCGTGGGAGGCACGGCCACCCTTGAAGTTGTGCCGCTTGATGACACCCTGAAAACCTTTACCGATACTGGTACCAGTAACATCTATCAGATCGCCGGGCTCAAACTGTTGAACAGTAAGCTCATCCCCGATATTCAGATCAACTTCTTGCTCCAGTTTCAGTTCACGCAGGTGCCTAAACACACCTTTACCGGCCTTAACGCAATGCCCACGATCAGCAGAGTTTGCCTTAGCGGCATTGACGGTTTCAAACCCGACCTGTACGGCTGAATAGCCATCAACTTCGGCTGTCTTCTTTTGCAGCACCACGCAAGGGCCTGCTTGTACCACCGTTACTGGAACGCGGGTACCATCTTCCAGGAAGATCTGGGTCATGCCCAGCTTTTTTCCGATAATCCCTTTATTCATAACAGACATCCTATCTGGCAATAATGTCTACAGCTTGATTTCAACATCAACGCCTGCGGACAGATCCAATTTCATCAGCGCGTCAACGGTCTGCTGTGTCGGGTCAAGAATATCAATCAGACGCTTATGGGTTCTGATCTCAAACTGGTCACGGGACTTCTTGTCAACGTGCGGTCCGCGCAGCACGCAATACTTATTGATAACCGTTGGCAGCGGAATTGGTCCTGCTACACGAGCGCCGGTACGCTTTGCCGTCTCAACAATCTCACCGACGGATACATCCAGCAACTTATGGTCATATGCCTTAAGGCGAATTCTGATCTTCTGGCTCTGCATCGCTTCCTCGCTTAATCTTTACTCGATAATTGCGCTGACGACGCCGGCGCCTACGGTACGACCACCTTCACGGATGGCGAAGCGAAGACCTTCGTCCATGGCGATCGGGGTGATCAGGTTTACGGTCATGGCAATATTGTCACCAGGCATTACCATCTCGGTACCTGCAGGCAGTTCAGCTACACCGGTTACGTCAGTGGTGCGGAAGTAGAACTGCGGACGGTAGCCGTTAAAGAATGGGGTGTGACGACCACCTTCTTCTTTGGTGAGAATGTAGGCTTCTGCCTTGAACTTGGTGTGCGGGGTGATGCTGCCGGGCTTGGCAAGTACTTGGCCACGCTCGATGTCTTCACGCTTAACACCACGCAGCAGGGCGCCGATGTTGTCGCCAGCCTGACCTTGGTCAAGCAGCTTGCGGAACATTTCTACACCGGTTACGGTGGTCTTGGCGGTGGCTTTGATGCCGACGATTTCGATTTCTTCGCCAACTTTCACAATGCCGCGCTCTACACGACCGGTGGCAACAGTACCACGACCGGAGATGGAAAATACGTCTTCTACCGGCATCAGGAACGGACGGTCAATGGCACGCTCCGGATCAGGGATGTAGCTATCAACAGCTTCCATCAGTGCGTTAACAGAGTCTTCACCCAGTTCGTCTTTGTCGCCGTTAAGGGCCTTCAGAGCGGAACCTTTGATAATTGGAATATCGTCACCCGGGAAGTCATAGCTGGAAAGCAGTTCACGGATTTCCAGTTCTACCAGCTCAAGCAGTTCAGCGTCGTCTACCATGTCAGCCTTGTTCAGGAAGACAACGATGTAAGGTACACCAACCTGGCGGGCAAGCAGGATGTGCTCACGGGTCTGGGGCATTGGGCCGTCTGCTGCTGATACAACCAGAATAGCGCCGTCCATCTGAGCTGCACCGGTGATCATGTTCTTGACATAGTCAGCGTGACCAGGGCAGTCGACGTGGGCGTAGTGACGCTTGTCGGTCTCATATTCAACGTGGGCGGTCGCAATGGTGATACCACGCTCACGCTCTTCAGGGGCGTTGTCAATCTGGTCAAACGCCTTGTATTCGGCCTGACCCTTGCCAGCAAGCACCTTGGTGATCGCTGCGGTCAATGTGGTCTTACCATGGTCAACGTGACCAATCGTTCCGATGTTTACGTGCGTTTTATTACGCTCAAATTTAGCCTTGGCCATCGACTGGTTCCTCCTGTTTCTTAAGTCGCGGGGTATTACCCTTTTACTTTTGCAATAATTTCGTCAGATACAGACTTCGGTACCGGCTCGTAATGATCAAATGTCATAGCATAGGTTGCACGACCCTGAGTAGCCGAACGAAGGTCAGTAGAGTAACCAAACATATTTGCCAGTGGGACCATAGAGCTAACCACCTGTGCTCCAGCACGGGAGTCCATGCCCATGATACGACCACGACGTGAGTTCAGGTCACCGATAACCTCACCCATATACTCTTCAGGAACCACAACCTCTACAGACATAATTGGCTCAAGCAGGATCGGACCGGCCTTCTGACAGCCCTCTTTAAAACCCATGGAGCCAGCTATCTTGAAAGCCATTTCTGAGGAGTCAACTTCGTGATACGATCCATCAATCAGCGTCACCTTCACGTCAACAACCGGAAAACCAGCCAGCACGCCGTTATCGGTTGCCTCTTGGATACCTTTGTCAACAGCAGGGATATATTCGCGAGGCACAACGCCACCCTTGATGGCATCAACAAATTCATACCCTTTGCCCGGTTCTGGCTGCGGCTCGACCTCAAGCCAGACATGACCATACTGACCACGACCACCAGACTGACGTACGAATTTACCCTCAACCTTAACCTTCTTGGTAATCGTTTCACGGTAGGCAACCTGAGGCTTACCAACATTTGCCTCAACCTTAAACTCACGCATCATACGATCAACAATGATTTCAAGGTGCAACTCACCCATACCGGAAATAATCGTCTGACCGGTTTCTTCGTCAGTCTTAACCCTGAACGAAGGATCTTCACTAGCCAGTTTTTGAAGCGAAAGACCGAGCTTCTCTTGATCAGACTTAGTCTTTGGCTCAATTGCAATCGAAATAACCGGCTCAGGGAATTCAATTGACTCAAGAATAACAGCCTGATCTTCATTACAGAGAGTATCACCGGTAGTAGTGTATTTAAGCCCTACTGCCGCCGCAATATCACCAGCATAAACTTCCTTGATCTCTTCACGTTTATTCGCATGCATCTTCAGCAAACGACCGATCCGCTCACGCTTGCCTTTGGTTGCATTATAGACATAGGAACCGGACTGCAGTACGCCTGAGTAGACCCGGATAAATGTCAGCTGACCAACAAAAGGGTCAGTCATAATCTTAAAACCGAGCGCTGAGAACGGCTCAGTATCGTCTGCCTTACGCTCAACCTCTGCACCGGACTCATCAATACCCTTAATAGCAGGAATATCAAGCGGAGAAGGCATATAATCAACTACAGCATCAAGCAGGTTCTGAACACCCTTGTTCTTAAAGGACGAACCACACACAACCGGAATAATCTGTATATTGATCGTACAGGAGCGAATAGCAGCCATAATTTCTGCTTCAGTCAGCTCCTCGCCACCAAGATATTTTTCCATCAGAGCATCGTCGTGACTTGAAATCTCCTCGATCAGTTTGTCACGCCACTCTTTGGCTTCGTCAAGCAGGTCGGCAGGAATCTCTTCCTCATGAAACTTAGCGCCAAGCGACTCTTCGTCCCAGATAATTGCCTTCATCCGAACCAGATCAACAATTCCCTTAAAATAATCTTCCTTACCAACAGGCAGCTGAAGCGGAACAGGATTTGCCTTCAAGCGATCCTTAATCATCTGAACGCCACGGAAGAAGTCCGCACCAATACGATCCATCTTATTAATAAACGCAATCCGGGGAACACAGTACTTGTCTGCCTGGCGCCACACTGTTTCAGACTGCGGCTCAACACCACCAACAGAACAGAACACCGCAACAGCACCATCCAAAACCCGCAACGAACGCTCAACCTCAATAGTAAAGTCGACGTGACCAGGAGTATCAATAATATTAATACGATGATCATTCCACTCACAGGTAGTAGCAGCCGAGGTTATTGTAATACCACGCTCCTGCTCCTGCTCCATCCAGTCCATGGTCGCAGTACCTTCATGCACTTCACCAATTTTATGAGAAACCCCGGTGTAGTACAGAATACGCTCAGTGGTGGTGGTCTTACCGGCGTCGATGTGCGCCATAATGCCGATATTGCGATATTTATTAAGTGGTGACAAACGAGACACGAACTATTCCTCCAGCAAGCTAAAAACTACCAACGATAGTGAGCAAAGGCACGGTTTGCCTCTGCCATCTTATGGGTATCTTCCCGCTTTTTCACAGCAGCACCACGACTGTTGAAGGCATCCAAAATTTCGCCAGCCATCTTCTCAGTCATCGTCTTCTCGGAACGAGCCGCCGAATACTTAATCAACCAGCGCATCGCCAAAGAAACCCGACGATCAGGGCGAACCTCAACCGGAACCTGATAGGTAGAACCACCAACCCGGCGCGACTTAACCTCAAGAGCAGGCTTAATATTATCAAGACACTTCTTCAGAGCCTTGACCGCCTCTTCTCCCGACTTACTCTCAACAATATCCAATGCACGATACAGTATCGACTCAGCAACACTCTTCTTGCCGCCAACCATCAGAATATTGATCAGCTTAGCAACAGTCTTATCGTTATATTTTGGATCCGGCAGAATCACACGCTTAGGTACTTCACGTCTCCTCGGCATACCTTACCCCTCTGACTAGTTTACTTAGGACGCTTGGCGCCATACTTGGAACGACCCTGCATACGACCCTTAACACCTACAGAATCAAGCGTACCCCGAACGATATGATAACGAACACCCGGCAAGTCCTTCACCCGGCCGCCACGAATCAACACAACCGAGTGCTCCTGCAGGTTATGACCAACACCCGGAATATAGGAAGTAACCTCAATCCCGTTTGTCAAGCGAACACGAGCAACCTTACGAAGAGCAGAGTTAGGCTTCTTAGGCGTCGTAGTATAAACCCTGGTGCAAACACCACGCTTCTGCGGGCAGCTCTTCAAAGCCGGTGCAGTAGACTTATCTCTCTTTTTTTCCCTACCCTGACGAATCAACTGATTGATCGTTGGCATACGATTACCTGTCTCCCAGCAGCAAAATTCTCAACGCCAAAAAGCGCGAACACCCTACATACCAAGAATGAAGTTATAATGTCAACATATATTTTGCCGACACCAAGCAGACAACAACTAAACACACATTTTACGAGTCATGCGCAACATATCAATCACATGGTGGGGGATGGAATAAGTGTAGGGCCGGAATCTCACCAGCATCTCCATCCTTTATCAGCTACCAAAAAACCGGCAGCCTGTCGCGCACTCTCATTGAGTCGAGACCGACAACATACGTGCTTATACGCATGCTGTCAATCATTTTATTTGAGCTCTACAAAAAAAGATTGCATGCGGCTGATGCCGCATGCAATCAGAGTTCAGCTCTAACAGGTACTATGCGGCCTGCTGTTCGTCATCCAGATCCAGCGTAGCATCTGCCTGAGGTACCGCCAGCTCGCCGGCCTGCTCCTCTACATGCAGACGGAGGTGGCGATAACGTGGTATACCGGTTCCGGCGGGTATTAACCTACCCATAATAACGTTCTCTTTCAGTCCGCGCAGGGCATCCACCTTGCCTTCAATAGCGGCCTGTGTCAGCACCTTCGTGGTTTCCTGGAACGATGCCGCTGAGATGAATGACTCAGTTGAGAGAGAGGCCTTGGTAATACCAAGCAGAAGTGGTTCTGCCGTTGCAGGACGCTTCCCTTCAGCAAAGGCCTTGGCATTTTCCTCTTCAAAGACGTAGCGTTCAACCTGATCATCAATCAGCAGGTTGGTATCACCGACCTCCTTGATTCTGACGCGGCGCAACATCTGCCGTACGATAACCTCAATATGCTTATCGTTGATCTTAACGCCTTGCAGACGGTAGACTTCCTGTACTTCATCGACCAGATATTTGGCAAGCTCCTTAACACCGAGAACACGCAGAATGTCGTGCGGGTTTGACGAGCCATCCATCAGCGGCTCACCGGCACGGACGTAATCACCTTCATGTACGCTGATATGCTTGCCTTTGGGAATCAGATACTCTTTCGGCTCACCAAGCTCGGGTGTAACCACCACCTTGCGCTTGCCTTTAGAGTCTTTACCGAAATTAACCTTACCGTCGATCTCGGTAATAACAGCAAAGTCTTTCGGTTTACGTGCTTCAAACAACTCGGCGACCCGGGGAAGACCACCGGTAATATCCTTGGTCTTGGTTGTTTCGCGAGGAATCTTGGCAATAATATCACCGCCGCAGATGACCGTATCTTCAGTTACGTTGATGATGGCACCAACAGGCAGATAGTAACGACCAATGGTGCCACCGGACTCGCCGGCATCTTTAATGGCAATTCTCGGCCGCTTATCCGAATCCTTGGTTTCGACGATCTCTTTGCGGGAAAGGCCGGTGACATCATCCAGCTTTTCCTCCATAGTGACACCTTCAATAATGTCACCAAACTTGACCCGACCGCCGACCTCAGTCAGAATCGGCATGGTATACGGATCCCATTCAGCAAGCGTTTCACCTGCCTTGACCGCCCCCTCCGGAGCAATCTTCAGTTTTGCACCGTAAACAACACCGTACCGTTCACGTTCACGTCCGGTTTCGTCCACCACGGCAACCTCACCGTTACGGCTCATGACAATATGGAAACCTTCTGCATTGACTACGGTATGCAGATTAATGTATTTGACCAGACCCTCATAGCGGGCCTCAAGTGAAGTCTGTTCAGCAGCCCGGGATGCAGTACCACCGATGTGGAAGGTACGCATGGTCAGCTGGGTACCAGGCTCACCGATGGACTGGGCAGCGATAACACCAACTGCTTCACCCATGTTAACGATATGCCCACGGGCAAGGTCGCGGCCGTAACATTTGGCACAGATGCCACGTTTACTCTGGCAGGTGAGCACTGAGCGCATCTTGACCTTCTCAAGGCCTGCATCTTCGATTTTCTTGACCAGATTTTCGTCAATCTCCTGGTTTGCCTCCACCAGGATCTCGTCCGTAATCGGGTCATGGATATCATCAAGAGCAACCCGGCCAAGGATACGGTCACCGATATGCTCAATAACTTCACCACCCTCGGTCAGCGAGCTGACCGTCAGGCCGTCCAGAGTACCGCAATCATCTTCGGTGATGATCGCGTCCTGGGCCACGTCAACCAGACGACGGGTCAGGTAACCTGAGTTTGCCGTTTTCAGCGCGGTATCGGCAAGACCCTTCCGTGCACCGTGGGTTGAGATGAAGTACTGCAACACGGTCAACCCCTCACGGAAGTTTGCGGTAATCGGAGTTTCAATAATTTCGCCGGACGGTTTTGCCATCAAGCCCCGCATACCGGCCAACTGGCGAATCTGCTGTGCCGAGCCCCGTGCACCTGAGTCAGCCATCATGTGAATGGCATTAAAGGAGGGGATTTCAACCTCTTTGCCATCACTGTCAACAACGATCTCCTTGGAGAGGTTACCCAACATCTCCTTGGCGATCTCTTCAGTAGATTTGGCCCAGATATCGATAACCTTGTTGTAGCGTTCACCATCGGTAATCAGACCTTCGGTGTACTGGTTTTGGATCTCCTGAACCTCTTCATTGGCCCTGTCTATGATGGCCTGTTTACCTTCAGGAATAACCATGTCATCGATACAGATTGAGATACCAGCCAGGTTTGCGTAGCGGAAACCGGTCTCTTTCAGACGGTCAGCCAGAATAACCGTTTCCTTGTTGCCCGCCAGACGGTAGCAGGTATCAATCAGGTTTGAGAGTTCCTTCTTGTTCATCACCTTGTTGATTGCCGAGAAAGGAACCTGTGGAGGCAACACCTCCCGCAGAATGATCCTGCCGACGGTGGTATCAACCAGTTGCGGCTTCTCATCCGGGTTGTCAGGTGCATCAATCATCCGCACCTTGACCCGTGCCTGCATATCAACCTCACCATGGTCAAAGGCGATACGCACTTCTTCGGGAGAGGCAAAAGTCGTCCTCTCGCCTTTAGCGCCAATCCGCTCCCTGGTCATGTAATAGGTTCCAAGAACCATATCTTGCGAAGGCACGATAATAGGCTTGCCGTGAGCCGGGGAGAGGATATTGTTGGTGGACATCATCAACACCCTGGTTTCCACCTGACTTTCAATGGAAAGCGGCAGGTGCACGGCCATCTGGTCACCGTCAAAGTCGGCGTTGAAGGCAGTACAGACCAGTGGGTGCAGCTGAATGGCCTTACCTTCGATCAAAACCGGCTCAAAGGCCTGTATGCCGAGTCTGTGCAGGGTTGGTGCACGGTTCAACATGACCGGGTGTTCCCGGATTACTTCTTCCAGCACATCCCACACTTCGGGACGTTCCTTTTCCACCATCTTCTTGGCACTCTTGATAGTGGTAACATAGCCACGCTCTTCGAGCTTGTTATAAATAAACGGCTTGAACAGCTCCAGAGCCATTTTCTTGGGCAGACCGCACTGGTGCAACTTCAGTTCAGGGCCGACAACAATAACGGAACGGCCGGAGTAGTCGACCCGCTTACCCAACAGGTTCTGACGGAAACGACCGGATTTACCCTTGAGCATGTCAGACAGCGACTTGAGCGGACGCTTGTTGGGGCCGGCAATAGCGCGGCCACGGCGACCGTTGTCAAACAGGGCGTCAACCGCCTCCTGCAGCATCCGCTTTTCGTTACGGATGATCACCTCCGGGGCCTGCAGTTCACAAAGACGCTTAAGGCGGTTATTCCGGTTGATAACACGACGATAGAGGTCGTTCAGATCAGAGGTGGCAAAACGCCCGCCATCCAGCGGCACCAGAGGACGCAATTCCGGTGGCAATACCGGAATACATTCCAGGATCATCCATTCGGGCTTGTTGCCAGACTGTTTGAAGGCCTCTACCACCTTGAGACGCTTGGCCACCTTCTTGCGCTTGGCCTCGCTGGTGGACTCCATCATCTCCATCCGCAGTTGAACTGCCAGCTCATCGAGCTCCAACGCCTGCAGACACTTCCGTACGGCTTCTGCACCCATGCCGCCTTCAAAGGCATCAATACCATACTCTTCCTGGGCCTTGAGAAACTTATCCTCCGACAACACCTCACAGAACTTGAGTGGCGTCGTACCAGGGTCAGTGATGGCAAAAGCCTCGAAATACAGTACCCGTTCAAGATCCTTGAGAGTAATATCAAGCAAATTGCCGATCCGGGAAGGTAGCGACTTGAGGAACCAGATATGCGCCACCGGGGTAGCGAGGTCAATATGTCCAAGCCGTTCACGGCGTACCTTGGAGGGAATAACCTCAACGCCGCACTTCTCGCAGATAATACCGCGGTGCTTCATTCGCTTATATTTGCCGCAGTTACACTCGTAATCCTTGGTCGGTCCAAATATTTTGGCACAGAACAAGCCATCACGCTCCGGCTTGAAGGTCCGATAGTTAATCGTCTCCGGCTTTTTCACTTCACCAAAGGAACGCTCCCGAATCTTCTCCGGTGAGGAGATGGAGATACGAATAGCTGAAAAATGCAGGGGATCTTTTGGTTTATCGAAGAAGCTTCCTGTGAAATAATCTTCCACGGTCTATCCTCCAGTGTAATCTCAATCATCAAGGCGAACCGGTCGGTTCGCAACAGCGGCATGACTACCGCACCGTGTTACTCATCCCCTTCAAGCAGCTCCACATCAAGGCAAAGTGATTGAAGTTCCTTGATAAGCACGTTAAACGACTCTGGCAGACCAGGTTCCAACGTGTGCTTACCTTTCACAATCGCTTCGTACATGCGGGTACGTCCAGAGACGTCGTCAGACTTGACGGTCAGGAACTCCTGCAGTGCATAGGAACAGCCATATGCCTCCATCGCCCAGACTTCCATCTCACCCAGACGCTGGCCACCAAACTGAGCCTTACCACCCAGTGGCTGCTGCGTAACCAGCGAGTAAGGTCCGATTGAACGGGCATGGATCTTATCATCAACCAAGTGATGCAGCTTCAGGACGTACATGATACCAACCGTTACCTTATGCTTAAACGGCTCACCAGTACGACCGTCAAAAAGCGTTACCTGGCCATTGGTTGCAAAGCCGGCGCGGGTCAACAGCTCTTTGATTTTCGCCTCACCGGCACCTTCGAATACCGGTGATGCCATCGGCACGCCACGCGACAGGCGCCGCGCAACCAGCAACAGCTCTTCACGGTCCATGGTATCAAGGATCTTGTTGAAGTCAGCATTATCGTATGTTTCACGAATAAACTTCTTCAGGTTTTCTTCAGAGGTATGCTCTTCCAGCATCTTCTGAATCTTCCAGCCCAGACCTTTAGCAGCCCAGCCGAGGTGGGTCTCAAGGATCTGTCCAACGTTCATACGGGAAGGAACACCCAAGGGGTTCAGCACAATTTCAACGGGGCGTCCATCATCCATATACGGCATATCTTCTTCCGGCAGGATTCGGGAAACGACACCCTTGTTACCGTGACGACCAGCCATTTTGTCACCAACCTGGAGCTTACGCTTGATGGCAACATAGACCTTGACCATCTTGATTACACCAGGAGGCAGATCGTCGCCCCTTCTCAGCTTTTGAACCTTATCGTCGAATACCCCACGAATAAGCTCAACCTGCTCGTTGAGTTTGGACAGAACCTCAGCGACTTTTTCCTCGACATCGGTTCCGTCACTGACTGAAATGGTTGCCCAGCGGTCCATGGTCAGGGATTCAAGCAGTTCATCGGTAATTTTCTTGCCCTTGGCAAGGACGGTTACGCCGTGACGATCCTCAATCTTGGCGCCGGCAGTTTTACCCACCAGAAAGCGTTTCAGCTTTCCGCGAGCTGAATCACGGATGATACGGACCTCATCCTGCTCATCCTTGCGAAGCTTCTCTTCTTCAATCTTCTCAATCAGTTCAGTCCGGGCGTCCTTATCATTGCCCTTACGTGAGAACACCTTGGCGCCGATGACGGTACCTTCCACGCCAGGAGGTATGGTCAAGGAGGTATCACGGACATCACCGGCCTTTTCACCGAAGATCGCACGCAGCAGTTTCTCTTCGGGAGAGAGCTGGGTCTCACCTTTGGGAGTGATTTTCCCAACCAGAATATCGCCGGGTTTGACCTCGGCACCGATCCTGATGATACCTGACTCATCCAGATCTTTAAGAGCCTCTTCACCAAGGTTCGGGATATCAGCGGTAATTTCTTCCTTACCAAGCTTTGTATCACGGGCCACACACTCAAATTCTTCGATGTGGATTGATGTGTAGCGGTCATCCTTGGTCAGCCGTTCAGAAACCAGGATGGAGTCCTCGAAGTTATAACCGCCCCAAGGCATGAAGGCCACAATGATGTTTTGACCAAGGGCCAGTTCACCCATATCGGTTGAGGGGCCATCAGCAATGACATCGCCGCGTTTGACCTTGTCCCCGACTTTTACCACCGGCTTTTGGTTGATACAGGTATTCTGGTTAGAGCGGGAAAACTTCACCAGATTGTAAATATCAACGCCGGTACCGGTCTCATCATATTCTTCTTCATCAATTTTGATCACGATCCGGCCGGCATCAACCGCATCAACAACACCATTATGACGGGCAATAACTGAGACGCCGGAATCCTTCGCAACAATACGTTCCATGCCGGTACCCACCAACGGGGAATCCGCACGCAACAATGGAACTGCCTGACGCTGCATGTTGGATCCCATCAGGGCCCGGTTTGCGTCATCGTTTTCTAGGAACGGAATCAGTGCCGCAGCAACGGATACCAGCTGCTTGGGTGCAACGTCCATCAGCTCAATTTCATCACGCTGCACCAGAACAAACTCGCCACTCTTCCGTGCAGAGACGTACTCATTAATAAACCGTCCGTCCTGATCCACCAAGGCATTTGCCTGGGCGATGGCATGTCCTTCCTCTTCCAGTGCAGAGAAGAACTTCACCTCACTGGTAACCTGACCCTCCCGTACCAAGCGGTACGGTGTCTCAACAAAACCATGCTCGTTGATCCGGGCGTAGGTGGAGAGAGAAGCGATCAAGCCGATGTTCGGACCTTCCGGCGTTTCAATCGGGCAGACCCTGCCATAGTGGGTGGGATGAACGTCCCGCACCTCAAAGCCAGCACGTTCACGGGTCAGACCACCTGGTCCAAGGGCCGACAGACGCCGTTTGTGGGTAACCTCGGACAGCGGGTTGGTCTGGTCCATAAACTGTGACAGCTGTGATGAACCGAAGAACTCCTTGACGACCGCAGACACAGGCTTTGAGTTAATCAGGTCGTGCGGCATCAGGTTTTCAACTTCCTGCAACGACATCCGTTCCTTAATAGCCCGTTCCATCCGTACCAGACCGATCCGATACTGATTCTCAAGCAATTCACCAACTGCCCGGACACGACGATTGCCCAAGTGGTCAATATCGTCAATCGCACCACGACCATTTTTCAACTCGATCAGATAACGAACGATCTCGAGAATGTCGTTGCGGTTGCAGCACTCCACAGAGTCGCCATAGGCAACTTCCAGAAGCATGCGATTGCGACGCAGGCCTTCAATGCGCCGACGATTTTCGTCATAGCCACCCTGCTCAATCAGATCCATTAGTTTTATGAACGACTCAGGCAGTTCAAGACCTGCAACCAGATCACGCTGGAAGAACTCAGCGTTGGCTACCGCACTATTCAGTTCATCAGCCAGCTGTTCCAGTAGACGCTCAGGCACCGGTTGTTTCAAATCGAGCTTTTTGAGCGATTTAGTCAGATCGCTCGAAAGTCTGTCTTTTAAAGCCAGGTCAACCGGACGGGTACCATTCACCAAGCTACCAATCAACTGCTCGGCATTTTGCAGCTCAGCAGCTGTCAACATAGTGGGTCCGTTAAGAATCGTGCAATCCGGCCACACCTTCAGCCCCAGTTTAAAGTTCAGCTTCAGACGACCAACAGCTGAAAGATCATAACGTTCAGGGTTAAAGAACAGGTTATCAAAGAGTGCCAGTGAGCTCTTGAGAGTTGGTGGATCCCCCGGACGCAAACGCCGATAAATCTCGATCAAGGCCTCATCACTGGAGCTGATTTTATCAGCAAGCAACGTATCACGGAAGGAAGAGGTGACGTTCAAACCGTCGATGTACAGCAGGTTGAAGGTTGTAACCTCTTTTTGGCGCAACTCGTCAAGCTTATCAGCTGTCAGTTCCTGATTGCATTCCAGCAGTATTTCACCGGTTACCGGATCAACAACATCTGCAGAAGCATAGCGGCCAATAATGCTCTCGGAGCTGGTGGGAATGCTAGTAACTCCGTGATCCAAGAGTTTCTTTATAGAGGCCTTGGTGAATTTGCGGTTGGCCTTTACAATTACCTCACCATTGGCGTCTGCGACATCAACAACCGCCTTTTGCATGGTAAGCAGCTCGGGTTCAATCCCTTTACGCAGTTCACCCGCTGCAATAAAAATCTGCTCACTCTTGTAGTAATAGTTCAGAAGATGTTCAACTGAATACCCAAGAGCCTTTAACAAGACCGTTGCCGGCATCTTACGACGACGGTCAATCCTTACAAACAGGATATCCTTATGGTCAAACTCAAAGTCGAGCCAGGAACCGCGATAGGGAATTACCCTAGCAGAATAAAGGACCTTACCACTTGAGTGAGTCTTACCTTTATCGTGGTCAAAGAATACCCCCGGTGAACGATGCAACTGGCTAACGATAACCCGCTCAGTGCCGTTGATAATAAAGGTGCCGTTTTCGGTCATCAACGGTATTTCCCCGAAGTAGACCTCCTGCTCCTTGATATCCTTAACACCACGGACACCCGACTCCTTGCCTGAATCCCAAATGACAAGCCGGACCTTAACCTTCATCGGGGCTGCATAGGTCATACCCCGTTGATGGCACTCCTCAACATCATATTTAGGTTTGCTCAGCGTATAGGAGACATACTCCAGCGATGAAGTTTCGCTGAAGTCCTTAATAGGAAAAACAGACCGAAAAACAGCCTCGAGGCCAATATTTTTGCGTGAATCCAACGGGACGTCAGATTGCAAAAAACGACGATAGGAGTTTTTCTGAATGTCAATCAGGTTAGGGATATCAATGATATTCTTGATAGTGGCAAAATTTTTGCGCAGCAGGTGGTTGTTGGCGATCGAGTAGGCCATACCTTCTCCTTCGGCAAGTAGCATAAAAGAACAGACATCAGCACACAACCCATTGATTTAAATAAATTAAATCTCAGATCACATGCCAGGAGGAATTAACAAAACAGGACAAGCCAAGGCCGCACCAGGCGACCTTGGCTTCCTGCAGGTATTGCACTGCGCAACTATTTGATTTCTACTTCTGCGCCAGCTTCAACCAGTTGCTTCTGAGCTTCTTCAGCTTCAGCCTTGGAAATACCGGTCTTAACGGGGCTTGGTGCGCCGTCAACCAGGTCTTTTGCTTCCTTCAAGCCCAGGCTGGTCAGAGTACGCACAACCTTGATCACATTGATCTTGTTGGCGCCGGCACTTTTCAGGATAACGTCAAACTCAGTCTTCTCTTCAGCAGCCTCAGCAGCGGCAGCAGGAGCAGCAGCAGCAACTGCAACAGGAGCAGCAGCAGACACACCGAACTTTTCTTCCAGCTCCTTAACCAGCTCAGCCAGCTCAAGAACAGTCATCTTTTCAATAAACGCAACTACGTCTGCCTTAGTAATTTCAGCCATGATATCCTCCATATAGGTATCGAGTGTTTAATTGGGTATTAATACAACGAGAAGTTCTAGTTGCCTTCCTTTTTTGCCCGGATTGCATCCAGGACACGAACCAGTGAGCCGGGTAGTGCAGCCAGTACGCCAACAAAGTTCGTGGCTGGTGCCTGCATTGAGCCGAGCATCTTGGCAATCAACACTTCCCGTGATGGGAGATCAGCAAGTGCCTGAATCTGGCTAACATCAATCACCTTACCGGAAAGCACACCAGCTTTGAGTGCAAACACGCCTTTTGAATCCTTGGCGAATTTGGACAGGACCTTGGCAGCGCCGACAGGGTCATCATAAGATATAGCTACCGCTGTTGGACCGGCAAGATACGGAGCCAGACACGCAGCCTCGGTTTCTTTCGCAGCGATATCGAACAGGGTGTTCTTGAACACCTTGTACTCAACGCTGGCAGACCGGAGCTCGTTGCGCAGTGTTGTAGCCTTATCCACATTCATTCCGCGGAAGTCAGCCAGAAAAACTGCTTTTGCACGCAACAGCTTATCGTGCATCTGCGTTACTTGTTCCTGCTTGACAGATTTTTTCAAGCGTCGTCCTCCTTTCTTTTGGTTTCTGGGGAGATCCCCATGCCAAAGTCAGGAGCGCAAGTTAGTCTTGCGAACCCAAGTCTCGGCAGGCAGACCGACTACGTCTTTATGCTGGCATGCGCCTGCTGTCTGTGACTTTGGCTAAAATCGTTTATATATTTGCGGTTACATCACTGATATCAAGGTTGATTCCAGGTCCCATCGTTGATGAGAGAGAAATCTTCTTGATATAGGTACCTTTTGCCGCAGAAGGCTTGGCTTTTACCAGTGCTTCAACCAGAGCAACCAGGTTTCCCTGCAGTTTTTCAGCGTCAAATGAAACCTTGCCAATAGGGGCGTGGACAATTCCGGCCTTCTCCACACGGAACTCAACCTTACCGGCCTTTGACTCTTTCACAGCACGACCAACTTCAAAGGTAACAGTACCGACCTTAGGGTTGGGCATCAGGCCGCGAGGACCGAGCAGCTTACCGATCTTGCCGACAACACCCATCATATCAGGAGTAGCTATGGCGGTATCAAACTCAAACCAGCCCTCCTGAATTTTGGCCACCAGATCATCTGCACCAACGTAATCGGCGCCGGCATCCAGGGCTTCTTTTTCCTTCTCACCTTTGGCAAACACCAGCACCCGTACATTCTTACCCAGTCCATTCGGCAGAACAACGGCACCACGTACCATTTGATCGGCATGACGAGGATCAACACCCAGTTTGACCGCTACATCTACTGTCTCATCAAACTTGGCATAAGCAGTATCTTTTACCACTTCGACCGCTGCTTTAAGGGGATAAACCGTGCTACGGTCAACCTTGGTCATTGCGGCGCTATGTTTTTTTGTACTCTTTGACATGTCCGTCCTCTCCTACTGAACTCTGTTTCCTCGGCAAAAGCCAATCTTACTCTACAATATCTACACCCATGGAACGAGCAGTACCCTCTACTGTCCGCATGGCTGCTTCAACAGAGGCGGCGTTCAGATCCGGCATTTTCTTCTTGGCAATCTCTTCTACCTGAGCCTTGGTCAGTTTACCGACTTTGTTCTTGTTCGGCACACTTGAACCGCTCTCAATACCAATAGTCTTCTTGATCAGAACCGGTACCGGAGGAGTTTTGGTAATAAAAGAAAAAGACCGGTCTGCGTAGACAGTTATGACTACTGGTGTAATTGTACCTTCATCGGCCTGTGTCTTGGCATTAAAAGCCTTGCAAAACTCCATGATATTGACACCATGCTGACCAAGAGCAGGTCCGATAGGCGGCGAGGGGTTAGCCTTGCCCGCAGGAATTTGCAGTTTTATGTAGCCGGTAATCTTCTTAGCCATTGGGATGCACTCCTTTTATTACGTACCGTCTTCAACAAAAGAAGACGATTTTGTCAGCACTTCTCTACTTGCATAAACTCCAGTTCGACTGGAGTAGAACGTCCGAAAATTGTTACAGCAACACGCAGCTTGCCTTTGTCCGGCTTGACGTCTTCGATCACTCCGGTAAAGTTCAGGAACGGCCCGTCAACAACACGAACAGTTTCACCCACATCAAATTCGACCTTGGGACGTGGTTTTTCAGCTCCTTCTTCCATTCTGCGGGCGATCTTGTCAACTTCCTCGTCAGGAATAGGAAACGGAGTATTGCCCCCGACAAAACCGGTAACCTTGGCAGTTTCCTTAACGATATGCCATGTTTCGTCAGTCAGCTCCATCTTAATCAGAATATAGCCGGGGAAGAATTTACGTGACGAAGTCTTCTTCTCGCCCTTCTTGAGTTCAACAACGGTCTCTGAGGGGATCAGAATCTCACCAAAGAGATCCTCCATCTTCTCATTTTTGACGCGCTCAGTCAGATTGAGGCGGACCTTGTTTTCATATCCTGAATATGTATGTACGCCATACCATTTCTGGCTCATAGTTAAATTCCTGTTATCCCAATACCAAGCGCATCAGCTTGGACAGGACCACATCACACAAACCTAGGTAAATAGAGACCATAAAAACAATCATGATCACTACACCGGTTGTAGCAACGGTTTCCTTGCGTGTCGGCCAGGTTACCTTGCTCAGCTCGAGTTTAACTGACTCGAAAAATGTCTTCACATTCTGCACAATACTCTCCTGAAAATGCGTCTGACATACAACTGCATGACGAATCAACACTCAAGGCTAAAAGTAAATGGCAGGCCAGGAGGGATTCGAACCCCCAACATCCGGTTTTGGAGACCGGCGCTCTACCAATTAGAGCTACTGGCCTGCAACTGTGTCGCTACCCCTTTATTTTGTTTCCTTGTGAGGGGTATGCTTACGACAAAAACGGCAATATTTACTGAACTCCAGCTTTTGCGGAGTAATCTTTTTGTTCTTGGTTGTTGTGTAGTTTCTCTGCTTGCACTCGGTGCATGCAAGGGTAATGATGTCTCTCATCGTTCTTCCTTTTCAGACGCGAGCAAGGCGTTGCCTGCCTTTACGACAGACAACGCCCACTGGCACATCCTGTATCTTACTCGATAATTGCGCTGACGACGCCGGCGCCTACGGTACGACCACCTTCACGGATGGCGAAGCGAAGACCTTCGTCCATGGCGATCGGGGTGATCAGGTTTACGGTCATGGCAATATTGTCACCAGGCATTACCATCTCGGTACCTGCAGGCAGTTCAGCTACACCGGTTACGTCAGTGGTGCGGAAGTAGAACTGCGGACGGTAGCCGTTAAAGAATGGGGTGTGACGACCACCTTCTTCTTTGGTGAGAATGTAGGCTTCTGCCTTGAACTTGGTGTGCGGGGTGATGCTGCCGGGCTTGGCAAGTACTTGGCCACGCTCGATGTCTTCACGCTTAACACCACGCAGCAGGGCGCCGATGTTGTCGCCAGCCTGACCTTGGTCAAGCAGCTTGCGGAACATTTCTACACCGGTTACGGTGGTCTTGGCGGTGGCTTTGATGCCGACGATTTCGATTTCTTCGCCAACTTTCACAATGCCGCGCTCTACACGACCGGTGGCAACAGTACCACGACCGGAGATGGAAAATACGTCTTCTACCGGCATCAGGAACGGACGGTCAATGGCACGCTCCGGATCAGGGATGTAGCTATCAACAGCTTCCATCAGTGCGTTAACAGAGTCTTCACCCAGTTCGTCTTTGTCGCCGTTAAGGGCCTTCAGAGCGGAACCTTTGATAATTGGAATATCGTCACCCGGGAAGTCATAGCTGGAAAGCAGTTCACGGATTTCCAGTTCTACCAGCTCAAGCAGTTCAGCGTCGTCTACCATGTCAGCCTTGTTCAGGAAGACAACGATGTAAGGTACACCAACCTGGCGGGCAAGCAGGATGTGCTCACGGGTCTGGGGCATTGGGCCGTCTGCTGCTGATACAACCAGAATAGCGCCGTCCATCTGAGCTGCACCGGTGATCATGTTCTTGACATAGTCAGCGTGACCAGGGCAGTCGACGTGGGCGTAGTGACGCTTGTCGGTCTCATATTCAACGTGGGCGGTCGCAATGGTGATACCACGCTCACGCTCTTCAGGGGCGTTGTCAATCTGGTCAAACGCCTTGTATTCGGCCTGACCCTTGCCAGCAAGCACCTTGGTGATCGCTGCGGTCAATGTGGTCTTACCATGGTCAACGTGACCAATCGTTCCGATGTTTACGTGCGTTTTATTACGCTCAAATTTAGCCTTGGCCATCGACTGGTTCCTCCTGTTTGTACATTGGTTGCCTGATCTTTGTATTGCGTGCGTATTCGCTCTCTACATCTACACGATTTCACCTGAAGAAATGGAGCCCACATCCGGACTCGAACCGGAGACCTCTTCCTTACCAAGGAAGTGCTCTACCTCCTGAGCTATGTGGGCATTTCACGAATATCATGAAGATTGGAGCGGGAAACGGGACTCGAACCCGCGACCCTCAGCTTGGAAGGCTGATGCTCTAGCCAACTGAGCTACTCCCGCACAACGGTATGCACTGCTTTGGCCACCTCAAGCGAACCCTTGACCAGTTCATGCGACAGAAACCTGCCTCCTGGATCCGGGACCACCCAATGTAGCCGGTGAACTTGTATGGTGGAGGGAGGAGGATTCGAACCTCCGAAGTCTACGACGACAGATTTACAGTCTGTTCCCTTTGGCCGCTCGGGAATCCCTCCAGGGATGATCCTGCTTATATTGCTTGACTGGAGCTGGCGATGGGACTCGAACCCGCAACCTGCTGATTACAAGTCAGCTGCTCTACCAATTGAGCTACGCCAGCAATCCTCGGCAAAGCGTTGAATTTGTGCTTTTACTGCAGTGACAAAAGATTGTCAAGTTTTTTATTGGTTTTTTTTCAACACTCCGCGACTCACACACGTAACCCACTGCTTACACGTGCTGGAGTTGCATGCTCGTCCCTAAAAAGCCCTTGATTTTCCTAAGCGCATTCTCCTCAATCTGGCGGACGCGTTCACGTGATATCGAAAAGTGGTCTGCAATCTCCTGCAACGTCATAGGGTCATCTGCCACGATTCGCTGCTTGACAACAAACTGTTCTTTCTCGCCAAGCTGTGACACGGCTTCAGCAACAACCACCCGCAAGGCTTGCTGTTCCTGCAAGTCTGCCAGCTGGCTCTCCTGATTTGGACGATCATCAACCAGAGTCTCCAGCAGGCTTCCACCTTCACCGGAGGCCTGTTCTGCATCCAGCGAGACCTCGCCCATCAAGCGCAGCTCCATCTCTTCGACATCCGCCTCACGGACGTCAAGCGAAAGAGCAGTAGCAGGCAGATCCCCCGCATCGTCGCCGGTCATGCTGCGAATAGCATTTCTTGCCTGCTTCAGCTTGAAGAAAAGTTTGCGCTGAGCTTGCGTTGTACCAATTTTAACTAGGCTCCATGAGGAAACAATATAACTTTGAATCTGCGCCCTGATCCACCAGACGGCATAGGTAATCAAGCGGAATCCGCGATAGGGATTAAACTTCCGCACCGCCAGCATCAGGCCAATGTTACCCTCCTGAATCAGGTCCAGCATCTTTAGTCCGTAATTACGGTACTCGGCTGCAATCTTCACAACAAAGCGCAAATTTGATGTAATCAGGGTTTGCGCAGCATCCAAATCGTTTTCTTCAAACAGACGTACGGCCAAGCGGTGTTCTTCCTGCTCGTCAAGCAGCGGAAAGGATTTTATTTCAGACAGATATCTTGAGAAACTATCTGTTGTAACCGGAATCGCGACATACATAGCAGATCACCTCGCCCTCAAATTTTAGCACTCGCAACACGAGACTGCTAAGACTATAACAACCCATCTGACAAAAATCAACCCCTTGACACAACTACCCCTTCAACCTCCGCCAGCCGGACTCGGCAAACTCCCGCATGCCTTGCATGGTCCGTTGATACAGACGCCGTACCGGCAGCCGATTCAGCATAATGCCCGTGGTCTGACGCTCAAGGGCCAGCTCATCCCCTGCCGTCAAACCGGATAGCTGCGGTGCATGACTGCCGTCAAGGCCAAAGAGGAAACGATAGCTCACCCCTTGAAAGCGGCAGGCAACAATCACCAGCACCACCTCTGGCAGTCCTGTTTTGTAATGGTAGCGGACCGTAGAGGTCACAAACTGTCCGACGCAACTCCCTGTCTCGGCCAACAGCGCATCGATGGTCACCTGTTTCGGCTTGGGTCGCCCCAGCGATGGCAGTCCCCAGGGCCGGTAGGGCTCATGGGGGCGGTTTCGGTAGTGCTCACTGCGTTCCAGCAGAATCACGACATTATTATTGATCGGGCCGCCAATTGAGTGTGAAAGCCCGGCTTCAAAGCCAGCTTCACGAATCAGCTGGTGGTTCTCGACCACCTGGATCATGCCGGTAGCCCCCAAAGGATGCCCTCGCCCTTTCAAGCCGCCCGTCAGATTGGTGGGGAAGAGCCCGTCCGGGCCGGTCAGACGGTCATCGAGCAGGGCATCAAAAAGCCGGTTTCGACTCACTACTCCCAGATCCACCAGATTGATCGGGCCAAATCCGTTGAAAGGGTCATGCATGTTAACATGCAGACTCCCCTCAAGCACCCTGATATCCCTCAGACCAGCCATGCCATAGGCATACCCGGCAGCCGTGACCGTGGCTGGAAACGAATGAAAGTAATGCCGGTCAGCAATGGTCGGGATATCCGTTGCACTGCCCAGCCCCGCCACCAGCACCTCCTGGGGACGGGAGGTGAGAATCACGGCAGCCATACCGTCGGACATGGGGCAGTAATCGTGATAACGCAATGGTGACCAGTAGCGGTAGTTTTCTCCTGAGGCGACCTGCCTGAAGTATTCCTCAACCGGCAACTGCTGTCGCAGATGGGCCGCGGGATTCTGGCTTGAAAAGCGATGACTGCGCTGGGAGAGCAGCGCTGAATAGGCCGCCCACTCCAGGTCGGACAGACCAAGACGTAGTTGAAGTGATCGGGCCACCAGAGCGCCACAGGCCGGCATGGTCAGCCCGTACTCAGCCTCGTTACGATCAATCACACCGGCAATAATCCGTGTTGCTTCCAGGGTCGAGGCATCACTCATCTTCTGAATAGCAATGGCCAGGACATGGTCATGACGGCCTGATGCCACTTCAAGATAGGCATTTTCAAAGGCCGAGGCACCTGAAGATGAGGCGGTATCAATCAGCACCGACTTGACCCCTGAGATACCCAAAATACCTGAAATCTTTGCAGCAGTATTATCTACTCCTGAAAAAGCGGCCGGGTTCTGGCTACCAACGACGACAGCATCAATATGCCGGCGGCGCACCGGACTTCCGGCAAAGACCTGACCGCATTGCTCGGCCATTTCAAGAAAAGTAAGTTCTTCCCGATCCTTACCTGTATAGCGTCCAACCGGCCCCATCCATGAAGCAGCCAGATAGACTGGGCGCGGTCTGAACCTGGTCCCCATGACACACCCTCCTCTCCGCAAGCACAAAAGGCGCTCCGAAGAACGCCTTTTGCCAAAACATACCCGTCTTTGACCTGGCTATTTTCTTAGGACCTTGATAACAGCCGAGAAATCCTCTTCACCATAGCCAGCTTCAACCCCTTTTTCATACATCTTGCTGGCCGCCTCAGCAGCAGGCAGATGCAAACCGACCAGACGCGCGGCGTTCAGCACAAGATGCATGCCGTCATTCACATACTTCATCGCCAGGCTGCGAGCGAACTCATTGCGGGACATGGCTCGTCCTTTAAGATGGAAGATTGGCGAAGCAACCCCGCGGGTATCCAGCACCTCAAGGATCTTGTCAGCACTGAACCCCATCTTTTCACCGAAGACCAGCCCTTCGGCAAGCACCTGCACCAGGGTTCCCTGCACCATATTGACAATAAACTTCATCTTGGTGGCATCGCCGACTTCGCCAACGGTAATGGTATTCAGACCAAAGATGCTGAACGGTTCGCGGCACTTACCGATAATCGCCGGGTCACCACCGACGATAATGGTCAGGAGTCCGTTTGCAGCGTGATCCTTATTACCCCAGACCGGGGCATCAAGGTAGAAGCAACGCTTTTTAGTCGTTTCTTCCGCCATTTTGAGGGTCGTCTCAAGGGAGGTAGTTCCCATATCGGCGAAAATGGTGCCTGGCTCAATGCCGGCCATAATACCGGTCTCACCACAGAACAGGGGCCCCTGTTCATCCCCCTCGGAGACAATCGAGATCACCAGTTCACGACCACGGGCTGCCTCTGCAGCTGTTGCCGCGCCGGTCGCTCCGACAGCTACTAACTCGTCAATCTTTGCCGAATCGGTATCAAAGACGGTAAGATCATAGCCCCCCCTGACCAGGTTGGCTGCCATATGCCGTCCCACTGTTCCCAAGCCGATAAAACCGATCTTTCGCAACATCTCCAGTTCCTCCTATTAATAAAATAAAATAATGTTATCCAAAAGCAGCTTTGCATTTATTACACCGAAAGCGGTACTGTGGCAACCATGATTTTTATCTACAACCGTGGTTTAAAATATTATCACACTAGCGGCTTCGTTGTACCCCCACCCTGCTGCAGTAGTCCGTCAGACGGCATCGGGAGCAGGCTGGAGCAACGGGGTAACACAGGTTCTGACCATAGCAGACCAAAAGATCGTTGATTTTTTTCCAATACTCCGCAGGCAGCTTTTCACGCAAGAGCTGTTCTGTCTGATCAGGAGAGCTGCTAGCAACATACCCCCAGCGGTTTGTGATCCGATGCACATGGATATCAACGCAGATCCCCTGCTTGTCATGGCCAAGGGTCATCACCAGATTTGCAGTTTTACGCCCGACCCCCTTGAAACTGAGCAGTTGATCAAGGTTGTCCGGCACATTGCCATTAAACTCTGCAAGTAACGTTCTGCAGATCGCATGAATCTGTTCAGCCTTTGTACGATAGAATCCCGCAGGATAGATCAGATCAGCTATTTTAGAAGGTTCAAGACAGATCATTTCTTGAGGTGAAGCGGCCCGTTCAAACAGACGGGCCGAGGCAGCGGCTGTAACGGCATCCTTGGTACGCAGTGAGATAATACAGGAGACCAGAACATGAAAGGCTGAACGGTGCTGTTCGGAAATAACGGTTACCGAAGGAGTTTCCCATTGCCGGCACTCCTCTGCCAAAACAGCCATAACGCGGTGGATCTGATTGTCATCCATAAAATAATAGTACCCTATGCCTCTTCAACTGGCAACCGGCGGCTTGCTTTTTTGTACCTGCAGCGGCATCATGCTGTCAGAAAGGATATACTGATGATTGATCTCCATCTGCATTCAAGCTGCTCTGACGGCATCCTGACTCCGGAACAGCTGATTTCTGCTGCACAACAATCCGGTCTCACCACAATTGCCTTGTGTGACCATGATACGGTTGCCGGGGTTGAGGCTGCTATTCTGTCCGGAAACAAGCTCGGCATGGAAGTCATTCCCGGGGTTGAACTATCTGTCTGCTTTAAAGGGTATTCCGATGTGCACCTGCTGGGGTACTGGATTGATATTCATGCCCGTGAATTGACAGAACAACTGGACAGATTCGCCTTTCGCAGAGCAAACCGCAACCGCGAAATCGTTGCGGCTGTTAATCAGATGCTGGAACAGGAGGAACGGGAACCATTGACACTTGACGAGGTTGAGGCGCTTGCTGACGGTGTCATGGGACGCCCGCATATTGCCCGTGCCCTGTTGCAGCGTGGCTATGCAACCGGCATGGAAGACGCTTTTTCCCGTTATCTTGTCCCGTGCGACGTGCCCAAAACCTACTGGCCCATGGAGGATGCCCTGGCAACGATTCAACGCGTTGGCGGGGTTGCAGTACTGGCCCACCCAACCAGTATCACCCGCGATCAGCAACGTCTAATGGAACTGATTTCTGAACTGAAAGAGCTTGGGCTGGACGGCATCGAAATATACAACTCCCTGGCGACAGAACAGGAGACCATGTTTTTACAGGGCTTGGCCAACCGTTTGCATCTGATCCCAACCGGAGGTTCTGATTTCCATGGTATCGAGGAGCACGATCAGATAGGAAAAGGGCGGGGAGGCATACATTTTTCCGATGCCCTGCTCCCGCCCTTACGCAGATGTGCTGCTGAACGACCAGCTCAAGCTAGCTGATCAGCATTTTTCCTTATACTCCCTGTAGTTGACCACATGCAGGTTATCAACCACGCTTTCAACGCCTTTGATAGCTGCAGCCACCTTCAGTGCAGCCTTCTTTTCCTGCTCTGAACCGATGTAACCGGACAGGGTTACCTGCCCATCTTCCACCTCAATCCGGAACGGACGATACTCAAGCTCTTCGGAACGCAGCAGGGCGGTTTCTATCTTTTTCACCAGAATGGTGTTTTCTATTTCATCGGCAGACCAGGAGTCAGCCTCTTTCAACTGCGGGTCCTTCACTGCGGCCACGATGATATCAATAATAGCGCCAGGAGAAAGCCGGGAGGTGTTGAACGTCAGGTCATACCCCAGAGGGTCATTCCAGTCACGATCAAAATAGAAGTGGATAAAACCGCCCCGTTGATGATCGCTACGCCGGATCAGCTCCTGTGCAAGATCAGGGTCAATCCACTCCCGCTCGGCAAAGCGTTCAACCCGCTCTTCAAAATCAGCAACAAACCGCAAACGAAGGACATTGCCGCACCCCTGCAGCAGATCCTGGCCACCGCGGCCATAGAGAATAACGTTACCCTTCCTGGCAAGGTCGAGCAGAATGAGCTCAATGGAATTTAAGGAGGCAGCCCGGGCCCGGTCCTCTACGGTGTTGTAAGAAGGCGGTTTTTCATCCACCGCCTGCAGCAGTTCCAGGCTGAGTCCATATTCAGCGGCACAAGCGGCAAGCTTGGGACCATCCACCAGTGTATACTTCAGTTTTTTTGCCAGCTCTTTGGCTACACCATAAGCACCGGTTCCCATTTCACGGGAAATCGTAATAATCGGCATCTTAATGCACTCCTCCGGTTCAAACTAATTGTATACGGCAAGAACCTAGCACGTTCCGCTTGTCTGTACAAGACGGCAATGCTAGGTTACGTCTTCTGACAAAGGAGGTGACCGTGCCGGACAGCCTGGACTTCGTGCTACGCCTTACCGTTTTCTGCATCACTCACTCACTGCTGGCGGCACCGCGTATCAAAAACCGCATACAGCATTTTGTGGGACGCCCCTTGCCCGGGTATCGCCTTATCTACAACCTGTTTTCGTTTCTGCTCTTCGGCTGGGTTATGCTGGCCTGGCAATCAACCAGTGTTATCTATGTCCTGCCAGGTATCTGGAGCCTCGTTCTGCATGGGCTGCAGTTTATCATACTCTGGGCAGGCCTGGTCTGCCTTCGCCAGACCGGTCTGGCAGGTTTTCTTGGAACTGACCTCGCTGACCTGCATGAGCGTCCCACGCTGATAACCACCGGTTGCTATGCAGTGGTCAGACATCCGCTCTATCTGCTTGGCATACTGTTTTTGCTGTTAAACCCGGTTATCACAACCCGTTGGATCGTCCTGACCCTGTTCAGCATCCCCTACTTCATCTTTGGCGCCCTGCTTGAAGAGCGCAGGATGATTCGTCTGTTTGGCACCGCCTATCGCCAGTACCAACGCGACGTCCCGTTCATCCTTCCTCGCTTGAACCGGCAAATCAGCGCAGACTGACCAGTTTCACCCCTTCAACAAGCGACAGGACATCAACCAGTTTGCAGCCAGCAATCCCGCTGATCACCCTGACGCGGAATTCAAACGTCACCGTGCCTACTTCGACATTCCGCTCAACGCCACTCTCCATCAGATCAGAGCCGCACTCCCGCACCACCTGGGCAATCCGTTCCGACTGCCCCTCGCGGTACTCGCTCACTACCGTCACCTGCTGGTAAACATCCCGGCTCAACCCCTCCTCCACCCGCTTTAAAACAAGCAGACTGACGAGAGAAATGGCGGTTACCACCACTGCAATCAACAGCATTCCGGCGCCACAGGCCGTACCGATGGCGGCTGCAACCCAGAGGCAGGCCGCAGTTGTCAGGCCACGTACAGAGGCCTTCTCGCGAATTATCGCACCTGCACCCAAAAAACCGATCCCGACGACAATCTGTGCAGCAACACGGCCCGGGTCTACCCGTACCGCCAGACTCCCCGAAAGGCCACCATAGACCTGATAGAAATGCAAAGAGACCCCCATATAGAGGGCGGCTCCCAGCGCCACCATCAAATGTGTGCGAAAACCGGCCGGTCGGCCATGGAGTTCCCGTTCAAGACCGATCAAGCCGCCCAGCAGGGTTGCCAGCAACAGGCGTATAAGCAACTGCATCTCAAATGAGGAGAGAATCATGGCGACTCTTCTTCAAGCTGGATTGAAAAGCGCAGATGACAACGTTTAACGGTGTCTCCATGCTGAACGGTCAAGGGAATGGTGACTGTTGTATTCCCTGTCAGAGACACCTTGAGCTCAGGCAGCACAACCGCTTCAGGTGACGGAAGCGACACTCCCCGTCCGGAATCGACGAACACCTCATCAGGCGGTTCAGCCAACGGCGTTGGGGTAACGGCAGGAGGCTCATTTGCCGGCTCGTACTCATCCCGCAGTCCCTGCAGCACCTCCTGGGAAAGCACTGCCAGTCCCTGCAACACCCCTTCCCCAGTAGTTGTCGAGCAGGCAACCGTCCGGTTTGCATCAAAACAGGTCATGAGTTCAGATTCGGCATCACCGGCATCAGAAAAATCCGTTGGGAGCCAGACTCTGGGCAGACTGCGTAAATCTCTACCATAGCCGGTTAACATTGATTTTAAGACACGCAAACTGTCAACCGCATCATGACCGGACGTGTCTCCGCTGGTTACAAGCGCAATTCCGTCGACCCCCTTCAGGGTCATCTTCCAGGTCCCCGGGTTGGTAACCGGGCCGGTCATGGTATAGAGATGAAAACGGATACGATAGCCATCCAGACTGGAGGTCTCAAACGGAATATAGTCAAAGAAAAGCAATGAATCCTGACCAGCAGGCATCGACTTGAGTGGTCCGCAGAGGCTTGGCTTGATTCTCTGGTGTATAAACTGGAACAGCTCTCCCTTGCCACAGCCCGGGGGACCAAAATAGACAATTTTTGCATTGATTTCACGCTTCGCGTGATTAATAACCGCCATAAAGGGAGGGCCTTGTTCAGTATTCTAGCGTTTCTTATTCAACAGCATCCGTTTGGCCTGGGTTGAGACCACGGAGGAAATATTACGGCTCTTGGCGTAGCCGGCAACATCCTTTTCATTCATGGTTCCCAGGTAGCGCAGTGCATTAGCCAAAGGGGTCTTTGGATTTTCTATCAACGCCTTGCGGATCTGGTAGTTTTTCACCCATTCCTTGTTGGCACAGATCAGACGCATGATCTCATCGTTCTGGACCCCGGACTTTAAAAGCGTCAAAACCTCAGGCTCAGACATCCGCGGATTCTTAAGCACCCCGGCACTCACCAGTTTGTTGGCATCCTTAACCAGAATCTTGCGCCATTCCTTGTCACCGGTCAGCGCCATCTTGATCTTCTCGCCAATGCCCATCTCCTGGGCCAACTGGTATTTGCTCAGATATTCTTCATCACCTTCGTCCGCTTCAGCTTCCTGATCACAGCCTGCTTCGGCAAACTCCTCCTCCTGGAGCAGCTCCTCTGCATCCATGGGAACCAGACCGGTATCCGCCTCAGCAGCTCCGGCCTCTTCCGTCTCAGGCAGAGCCGCCTGAAGCGTTTGCAAAAACTCCCGCGTCACATCAGGCAGTTCGGGCCGTCCCAGCAGAACAGTCCTGACCACGGAGGTCGCACCACAATTCAAGGCCACAGCATGCAGAATAGCCGGATGATACTCGCCGCCATCAAGGGCGGCACATAGCTGCCCCGGATCCAAGGACGCCATGCTGGAGGCTGCAAGCGTACGAACCTCCTCGTCACTATCCTTGCCAAGACAGAAAAGCAGCAACAGCAATTCACGCGGGGGGAGGTCAACAGCACCTCCAGCCCCCCGCAAACGCTCCTGCACTGGTGTTCCTGGCCGCACAAACGCCGCCACAGATGCCGGAATACTTATCTTGACCGGCTCAGACACCAGAACCGCCGTTACTCAAGTACCGGCGTCACTATACCGGCACCCTTCAACTTTTTGAGGGCCTCTTCAGCGGCCTTGCGGTCAGTGAAGGTGCCTGCTGTCAGCTTGCGGGAGGCAAGCGGCACCTGACTTTTTCTGATCGTCACGCTGATCCCTGCTGCAGCAAGACGCTGCTGTTCAGACAGGGCGCCACTCTGTACGGCATAGGAACCGGCATAGACCTCATGCTTATCGCCGCGTTGTATTGAGAAACCATCACCGGCTTTGTTTCGCAACATTTCCACTGCCTGACGGGCCTGTTCCTTGTCGTTATACTCATTGTAAAAGAGACGGTGCATGGAAACCGGACGCCGGGGGCCACTGGTCATCAGCGGTGTCAGACCGGCCTTTTTCACCTTTGACAGATCAGCAGCAAGGGTTTCCTCAACCACATAGAGTCCAGCAACAACCGTCCAGGGACCACTCTTCTTCGGAGTGGCAACAGCCTTCCTGACAGGCTCAGCCGTCTTTTGTGGAACGTTTTTTGCCGTTACCGCCGTCTTCTCAGCCTGTTTCACCGGTGTAGCAGGCTTTACAGGCTCCGACTTCTTTGTTGCCGGGGGTAACGCACCCTTTGCCGGTTCAGGCTTCGCAACCGGCTTCACAGGAGCTGGTTTCTTTTCCTCCGGTTTTGCAGCAGGTGCTGCAGCGACCTTGGAATCAGCCGGCTTCGGTACGGGCTTTGCCGCAGGTACGGCAGACGCTGCCGGAGCTACAGGTGGCGGCGACACCTGTCCTTTTTGTTCAGCAGTTTTTGCCGTTTCAGCAGGCGCTGCATCACGGGCCGGTAACGGCTGTTTGACCACCTGCGGCGGAGGCTGAGGAGCTGGCGGCTGCTCCTGGGGCCGGATCAGGCCGGTAAAGAAATAGAGATAGCCGAATCCCCCCAGTAGCAGCAGCAACAGCACCAGCAGACCGGTCTGACGACCTTTCTCCTGAGGCTGGGCCGGTGTCTCGCCCTCAGTCGTCTCACTATTAAACTTGAAGTCCATGCTCACACCTCCGTAAAAACTGGATCAAGCAGGGTGCGGACTGCTGGACCGGCCAACTCCTCCGGTAGCAGAACGCACATCCCCCTTGCCGTCTGTTAATCCTTCTTTGCCGCCTGCGCCTCAGCAATAACCTTTTGCGCCATATGGGTCGGCACTTCTTCATAATGCGAGAATTCGGTACTGAACAGACCACGGTCACTGGTCATTGACTTGAGGTCATTGGAGTAGGCCAACACCTCTGACATCGGGACCACCGCCTTGATTGTCTGCGAGTTTGCCTTAGGTTCAACCCCAACCACCTTACCGCGACGGGAGTTGAGGTCACCAATCACGTCCCCCATGTTTTCGTCAGGCACCGTTACCGACAGATTGACAATCGGTTCCAGCAGCACCGGTTTACACTGTTCCATCGCCTTTTTAAAGGCTAGCGAACCGGCAACCTTAAAGGCCATCTCGGACGAATCAACCGTATGGAAGGAGCCATCATACAGCGCAACCTTGAAGTCCACCACCGGGTAGCCTGCCAGGAACCCCTCAAGCGCGGCCTCCTGGATCCCTTTATCAACGGCAGGAATGTACTGACGGGGGACCACGCCACCCACGACCTTGTCTTCAAAGATGTAACCATCGCCGCGCCCGGTGGGGCCCATCTCGATCCAGCAGTCACCATACTGACCGCGACCGCCCGATTGCTTCTTGTACTTCCCCTGCACCTTGGCAGTCCCGCGGATGGTTTCAAAGTAGGGGACCTTGGGGGTCTTCAGTACCACATCCACGTTGAACTTGCGCTTCAGTTTTTCAACAATCACATCCAGATGCACCTGACCAAGACCCGAGATAATAAACTCCTTGGTCTGGGGATCACGATGGGATTCCAGGGTTGGTTCCTCCTCTATCAGTCGGTGCAGGGCATTATGGATCTTGTCTTCATCCGCCTTTGTTTTCGGCTCAATGGCATAGGAGATCACCGGCAACAGCTGCTTGGCAGGCTCATAGACAACCGGATTAGCCGGATCGCACAAGGTGTCACCGGTCACGGTTTCCTTCAATTTTGCAACCGCCACAATGTCGCCGGCAAAGGCCTGCTTGAGCGGCTTCTGTTTTTTACCTTCCAGCTCATAGATCTGGCCGATCCGCTCCTCCACCCCTTTACTGACGTTATAGATGGTAGAGTCGGAGTTAAGGGTGCCGGAATAGATCCTGAAGATGGTGATCTTGCCGGTATAGGGGTCAGAAGTGGTCTTGAACACCAGTGCCGAAAATGGTTCTTTTTCATCCGGCCCGCGTTCCACCAGATCATTGTTTTTAGGGTTGGTGCCAACCGCCTTGGTCCGATCCAGTGGAGAAGGCAGGAAATCGCAGACAGCGCCCAACAGCTGCCGTACTCCCACGTTCAGGGTTGCAGAGCCGCACAATACCGGGGTGAAGGTGTTACGCATGGTGCCGACCCGCAGGCCGTCAAGGATCTCTTCTTCACTCAGCTCGCCGGCCTCCAGATATTTTTCTGTCAGTGCATCGTAGGCCTCAGCCACGATCTCAACCATATGCTCCCGCAGGCGCTGGGCCTCAGCAAGATACTCAGCCGGAATATCGATCTCCTGGCAGCCGCCGGAGCCATCCTTGGCATATTTGCAGGCCTTCATCCTGATCAGGTCAACTACCCCTTCAAAGGAATCCTCTGCACCGATCGGCATCTGGATCGCCACACCGCGCGCCTTGAGGCTCTTCTCCATATCATCGATAGCCCGCAGGAAGTTAGCCCGCTCCTTATCCATCTTGTTGACAAAGGCGATGCGGGGGACCTCAAACTCGTTCGCCCATTCCCAGACCTCTTCCGTCTGGACCTTAACCCCTGAAATGGCTGAAAGGATTACCACGGCACAATCCAGGGCACGCATACAGGCACGGGTATCACCAATAAAATCACCGTAACCGGGAGTATCAACAAAGTGAATCGAATGGCCATTCCACTCGCAGTGGTCAAAGGCCGACGAGATTGAGATCTTGCGTTTGGTCTCTTCCGGCTCAAAATCCATGGTGGCGGTACCGTCATCAACCCGCCCCAGACGGTCGATCATGCCGGTATTGAACAGGATCGCCTCAGCCAGCGAGGTCTTACCGGCTCCACCGTGTGCCACAATGCCCAGATTACGAATCTTCTCCGTTGGATACGTCCCCATGCGCTGCCTCCTTGTCTACGTTGATAGGTGCATGACAACTTTCATAAACTACCGGTTCCGTTCGTACAAAATCCTCAATCCCTCCAGAGTAAGAAATTCATCAACTTCATCAATGGTCTTTGATTCAGGTGCAATCAGGACCGCCAGGCCGCCGGTCGCGAGCACCCGTGGCTGATCCCGGCTCTCCTGCTTGAGCCGCTCAACGATACCATCCACCAATCCCACATACCCGTAAAAAATGCCAGCTTGCATTGAGTTGACCGTATTTTTGGCGATGGCGTGGGGAGGGCGGCAGATATCCACCCGCGGCAGTTTGCTGGCACGCTGGAACAGGGCCTCCAGCGAGATGGCCAGGCCGGGTGCAATGGCACCACCGCAGTATTCCCCCCTGGCGTTCACATAATCGAAGGTGGTGGCAGTACCAAAATCGACAATAATCAACGGGCAGCGGTGCTTTTCAAAACCGGCCACCGCATTGACAATCCGGTCAGCTCCAACCTCACGGGGATTGTCATACTGGATCTGCATGCCGGTCTTGATACCGGGACCAACCACATAGGGAGGTAGTGCAAAAAAATCGCGGCAGAGTGATTCAAGCACGCCGGTGAGAGGCGGGACCACCGAGGAGATGATGATCGCCTTAACCTGCGAGAAGGACAGGGCCGCCAGAGAGAAAAGACTGTTCAGCATGACCCCGTATTCATCAGAAGTACGGGATTTGTCGGTTGAGATGCGCCAGTGGCGCACCAGCAGTTCACCGTCGTAGATACCCAGTACAATATTGCTGTTGCCAACATCTATAACGAGGAGCAAACGCCTCTCCTTTCTCCGCCCTGCTCAGATAACCGTCACATCACCACTCAGTATCCGCTCAATCCGTCCATCCGGTAACGTCATCAACAAGGCGCCGTCATGATCAATACCGGCAAAAGGTCCTTGCAGGGTGTGTGGCCCCATTTCCACCCGTACCTCGCGTCCAAAGGCGTTACAGTAGCGGGTCCAGTCCTCGCGCACCGGTCCGAAACCGCTCTGTTTAAACCTGAGATATTCCCGTTCAAGCTCACGTAGCAGATTGACGGCAAAGAGCTGGCGGATAACCGTTGAACCGGTTTCAAGCAACAGCGAGGTGGCTGGTGAACGCAGATCATGAGGAAACTGATCCGCCCGCATATTCAGGTTAACCCCGATTCCCAGGATCACAAATCCGACCCGATCAGTCTCGGCATTCATTTCGTTCAGTAACCCGGCAACCTTACGGCCGTTCAGCAACAGGTCATTGGGCCATTTAATGACCGGCTGCAGCCCAGTGCTTATTTGAATGGCACGGGCAACCGCCACTGCAGAGAGAAAGGTCAGTTGCGGTGCCTCATAGGGCGGAAGTTCAGGGCGCAAGACCACTGAACAGTAGAGGTTGACGCCGGCAGGAGATTCCCAGCGCCGGCCAAGACGCCCTTTGCCGGCCAGCTGGCGGTCTGCCAGCACCACCGTTCCCTCTTCAGCCCCCTCTTCTGCCAAGCGGAAGGCATCGCTGTTAGTAGAGGCGGTTTCAGGGCAACAGACAAGCCGACGGCCCAACAGGCAGTCACTTCCCAGGCCGGCTCGTATCGTCTGTTGATCCAGCAGATCAGGCTCTGCAAGCAAGCAGTATCCCTGGGAAGGGACGGCCTCAATCCGGTAACCGGCTGCCCTCAGTGCTGAAATCTGTTTCCAGATCGCCGTGCGCGAGACCCCCAGTTCACGGCTCAGTTGTTCTCCCGACACGACGCCACTACCGCCAGCCCGCAGCAACTTGAGCAGTTCAGACGATATCATGCGGCGCGACATATCATTTAATCCAGTAACATGGAGATATCCATGGCGCGCGGGGAATGGGTCAGGGCCCCAATTGAAATGATATCAACACCGGTCTCGGCAATGGCCCGGACCGTGGTCAGGTTGACACCGCCCGAGGCCTCAACCAACGCCTGGCCGTTGATCAACCCAACGCAGTGACGCATGGTCTCACAATCCATATTGTCCAACATGATGATGTCAGCACCGGCAGCCAGGGCTTCCTGCACCTGCTCAACCGTCTCGGTCTCAATCTCGATCTTCAGCGTATGGGGAATGTAGGCACGCGCCCGGCGAATCGCCTCGGTAATCCCCCCGGCAGCTGCAATATGATTTTCTTTGATCAGGATACCATCATACAGACCAGTGCGATGATTGATTCCACCGCCAACCCTCACGGCATACTTTTCAAGCACCCGCAAACCGGGTGTTGTCTTGCGGGTATCAACAATGCGTGCCCCGGTGCCTTTAACCGCCTGTACATAGCTTGAGGTCAACGTCGCAATACCCGACATCCGCTGCAGCAGATTCAAGGCCACCCGTTCTCCCTGCAGCAATTGGGAGGCATCACCGGAGATCCGTGCCAGGACAGCTCCCTTTTCAAGGACCTGACCATCGTGACAGCAAGGTTCAAAGACAATGCCTGCATCAAGCAGACTGAAAACCCGGGCTGCCACCGCCATACCGGCTACTGTCAAGGACTCCTTGGCAACCAGACGGGCTGTGGCTGCCCGTGGTTCCGGGACCACGGCCTGGGTGGTCAGATCGCCGGTGTGAATATCCTCCCGCAGGGCATTTTGGATAATATCATCAAGGGTCAGCATCATACCTCGTCCCATCATGGAAATTGGATGTTTGTATACCACACCTTCCCCCCCCCCGCAACCGCATTCAAACTGGTTTTTAAGGAGCATCGGGGGTGTATGACAACTGTATACAATTATCAATTGACAATCGACACTGCGCCCCTTAAAGTAAGGCGCTTCAAATTTTATCAGCTTCAAGGGGGATTTCGATGAACGGGCGCATTATCACCTTCTTTGCAGCGGCTATGGTCATGCTTATGGCTGTTTCCGTGCAGGCCAAGGACATCAGGTTCAGCTTCAAGAACGCCTCAGCCGTTGTCTTCAGCCACGACACACACCTTGCAAAGAACAAAGACTGCAAGACCTGCCACAGCGCAATTTTCAATCTTTCCAAGAAGCGTTCCTATTCCATGGCAGAAATGGAGAAGGGGCTTTCCTGTGGCGCCTGCCACAACGGCAAGAAGGCCTTCAGCGTTGCTGCCGAAAAAGACTGCAGCAAGTGCCACCGTGGCACCCCCAGCGCCATTACCTATCGTATCCCTGCCGGAAATGCCGTATTCAGCCATGATTCACACGTCAACGGCAAAGGGTTTGGCTGTAAGAGCTGTCACAAAGGTGGACCAATCCGCCGCGGTGTCAGCATGGCTGAGATGGAAAAAGGCAAATCCTGTGGTGCATGCCACAATGGGAAAACCGCTTTTACTGCCGCTGCAAACTGCGGTTCCTGCCACCGCGGTCTGGCCACCAAGACTCTTAAATACAAGTCAAAGCCGGTTAATGATGCGGTATTCAGTCATGACTTCCACGTACAGGCCTACAAGTGCGGCGACTGCCACACCAAGAAATACGACTATCGCCAAGGCTCCCGTAAAGTCAGTATGGCTGACATGGCGAAAGGCAAGTCCTGCGGAAGCTGCCACGATGGCAAAACCGCCTTCGCTTCAACCGGTGACTGTAACAAGTGTCACGTGGGCTACAAACCGGCCAACCTGACCTTCAAAAACAGCCGCGGTACCGTAATCGGTTACTTCAGCCATGACTTCCATACCGCAGCGTACAAATGTTCTGACTGCCACACCAAAACCTTCCCCTATGGTGGAGGCAAGCGGATGACCATGGCTGATATGGCACAGGGCAAATCCTGTGGCGCCTGCCACGACGGCAAGACCGCCTTCTCCGTCAAGGGCGACTGCGCCAAGTGTCATAAAAAATCCTGACCCCTCTCAGGGACATCAGAGCGTAATAGAAAGGCGCTACCCGTTACGGGCAGCGCCTTTCTTGTTCAAGCCCGCCTTCCTGTCAATACGAACAGATCGACTGAAGCATGCTGCAGAGCTTCCTGCCTGCTGTGTAGCTAACGGTAACCTCAGACCTTTTACCTGACGCTCCGCCATCAACGGGTCTATTCAACGGGTCAGATACAAGTCAGGCTGAATACAAAAAGGTAAGCTCAAAAGGTTGCAGGAGGTGACACCTCCAGCAGCTTCATAAATAAAAAACCCCTCCTTTTCATACATAAAGAAGGGGCTCTGTAAAGCGACAATGAGACAAACGTTTTACACAGTGCTCTGCCTTAATAGGTTAACTGCAGTATCGAAGAAAGAGCAAACTCGGAGCTGCTTGAATTAACAGCTGCCACCTGGTAGTAGTAGGTAGTACCGGTGACCCCGGTGGCATCGGCGTAGCTTACCAGGGTAACACCCGAGCTAAGCGTTTCCTTACCGGACATATCGGCGTTAATGCTACGGTAGACAGTAAAACTGGCGGCATTCGAGATACTGTTCCAGCTCAGCAAGTGGGTGGAGGCACTCAGATTAAAGGTGCCGGTAGCACTCACCTCGGTGGACGGTGTTGACTGACCATCAGAGTTGACCGCAGTAATCTGGTAATAGTACGTCGTGCCGACAAGAGTAGGAGTGTCACTGAAACTCGTTCCACTGACACCGGCTGTCAGAAGGGTTTTCGTGGTGATGGCACCGGAAGCGGTACCCCGGAATATGACATAGTTTGAGGCCCCTGACGAGGCGGTCCAACTCAAGGTGATCGGCCCAGTCGAGGTAACCGTCAAACCGGTTGGTGTCGCCGGTGCCTGGGATGACCCGCACCCCGCAACGAACAACAATGCAAACAAGGCAACTGAAACTGCAATCGTTTTATACATCTTAACAACCCCCTCTAAAACCTTCATAGATATGTTACAACGGGTCAGGTTCCGGCGAACCTGACCGCCTGTCCACCACAAAACAGCTCCCCATCTTTCCTTTTGCCAGCTTCTTCAGCTCTGCCGCCACTTCGGAAACCCGTGCGGCATGGGTGATGGCAGTGGAGTCCATTGGCACGACGGCGATAGAGATCCCCAGAATGGGCATCTGCTCCTTTTCGCCCTTACGGTTAAGGGCCAGATAGTACCCTTGCTGCTTGATATCCTCGTCAAACAGGGTCTGTACGATTTGGTCAAAGTGGCTGATGATAGTTGAACAGACCGTTTCAGACCGTTCGCGGGGAACGATAAACACAAAGTCATCTCCCCCCACATGACCACAAAATCCGCCTCCTGATTCTCGCACGGCGTTCGCCATAATCCTGGCCAGCATCCTGATCACTTCATCTCCGTGGGAAAAACCAAAGACGTCATTATAGGGCTTGAAGTGGTTGATATCAACGTAGCAGACCGCCAGAGGCAGGCCGAGTGACTCTTCAATGGCACGGTGAATTGAGGTATTGCCGGGCAATCTGGTCAGGGGGTTGTTATCAAAGATCCGCTTGATGCGTGACAGAGACAGCGTGATCCGGCTGACCAGTTCGGCAAAGTTGACCGGCGTGGTCACAAAGTCATCAAGGGGGAAATCGTCCCAGGACTCTTGCTCCGTCCCCATGGGAAAGATCCCGATGATGGGAATGGGACTGAAGAAACTGTCACTGCGCACCATGCAGAGCATATCGTGACAGCCGACACAGGGTGAGGAAAAATCCACTATGATCAGATCAGGCGGATCAGAGTAAAACGCCCCCAGGGCAGCCGCGGTCTTCTCCACAACCATAACCTGATAGCCCTTGCTCTGCAGGCGCAACTGCAACAGTGACGAAAGCTGCATCTGGCTTGAGATGAGGGCAATCCTAGACTGCTGCGGCATTGGCAAGCTCAAGACTGAAGTTCTTCACCTCCACCAGCTTATCCTCCAGGTCCACCACCATCTCATGCAGCAGGGCCTCATTCAGTTTCAGGGCATCCCAGGCGACCTGCTGGATCGGCGGCACATACGGGTCTCCACTGTCACCAAAGCCGCTGGCCTTGATCAGCACATCCGCCAGATGCACCACCGAGGTCTTGATCCGATGGTCTTCAGAACTGTTCACATTATGATGGAAGGCAATCGGCTCGGAAAGTTTGTCCGGCAGAAACCAGCTCTTGGAAAGCCAGCCCCCTACTTCAGCATGATCCGTATCCAGGACAGCCCGTTCGGCATCACTGATAAAAAGGTCATCCAGCTTGATCTTGCGCCGGATCTCCGGCATCTGCTCGGCGCACTTGAGCCCGATGATCACCTTGCCGATATCATGCAGCAGACCGGCAGTGGTAATTTCCTCAACCTCCGGCAATGCCAGTTTGCGGGCGATGATACCCGCAGCAGTGGCAGTTCCCAGGGAATGTTCCCAGAGCCCGACGCTGTTTTTTTCCATGATCTCAAAGATGGATGAGGACAGTGCCAGGGATTTGACCACGTTGACCCCCAGCAAAATCATGGCATTGGATATGGTGGAGACGCGATAGAAACCATAGGACGGCGAGTTGGCCAAGCGCAGAATCCGAGCTGACAGCACCTGATCAGCAGAGACAATCCGCGCCATTTCCTGAACCGAAGACTTGTCGTCGTTGGAAAGGGAGTTCAGCTTATTGATGACACCGGGCAGTGTTGGCAGCGTCTTGGTGTCCATGATGATCTTTTTGAGATCACTCCTCCGTTCGTCCACCGTTATCTCCCATCGCTGTAGTAAGATGATTGCGATAAATATCAAGCAGGACCGCGTTATAACGATTATCCAGCGTCTTGGAGAACCGCTTTTCAAGTTCAGCCAGCTGCTCAGAGAGACAACGGTCCCCCTCCTGCCAGACCGGGTGGCCTTCTACGTAGAGCGACTGCACCCCCATCTGCTGCAAACGGCTGATCAGCGAATCTGAAAGCACAGTCCCCTTGCCGCAGATCGGCATACCGGTCGGACTGTCGTTTTTAAAGATGTCCCGGGCCAGTACCATTTCGGCGGCTGCCAGGTTAAGCGGTATCTTCTGCATAGCAGTTACCAGACCCCATGTTAATGCGTAAAGTAAAAATGATACTAGGAAAAGTACCGGTGAAAGTCAAACGCCATATAGCAACTAGTTACTGATTTTGCTGCTTACCCCGCCCCAACAGCACCACACCGGTCATGGTATTCATGATAATCTTACGCCCGACCCGCCCCCCCAGATCAGTAGCGACTACTGCTATCCGCCACTCCTCAAGTTGCGTCATGGCCAGCTCAATATTCCGCTCACCGATCGGACAGGCGGCACTGCTGGTGGCCAGCAGGTTTGCTCCACCAAAGACCTTTGCGACCAGATGCTCTTTACGGGCGCCGATAGCCAGCACCTGCTCCAGCAAACGTTCCATGGCGATGGTGCCATATTTGGGGGTTGCCAACCCCTCGCCGTTCCAGAGCGGTAACATGAAATGGTTCATCCCCCCCCCGCCATGACGCTGATCCCAGAGACAGACAGCCACGCACGATCCCAGAACGGTCGTGATCTCGCACTCCTCAGCATCAACATGGGTAGCACCGGGAAAGAGAAAGTATTTGCGTATGGGTGATCCGTCCTGCTCAGCCATGCGCTATTTCTCGTCCATCTGTCCGAACAGGAACAGGTTGCCGCCTTCGGCAAAGGTAATCCCGTCAGCCCCGTAGGCGGCGGCTGGAAGTGTAACCGTAAAAAGCGAACCGACCTCAGGTGTACTGCTGACCTGTATGTCGCCCTGCAACAGATCCAGCAGCGACTTGACCACGCTCAACCCCAGCCCATGGCCGAGGTGGGCGCGGGTGGGGCCGCTATCCAACTGCACAAAACGATCAAAGATCCTTTTCAAATCGGCTTCCGCAATACCAACCCCCTGATCCCGGACCTGAATCATCAACCCTTTGTCGGTCTGATCAAGCTGCACCACCACCTCACTGCCCGGACCGCTGAACTCGACCGCATTAGCCACCAGATTCGCAATTATCACCTGAAGTTTCTGGGAATCGGTGGGAAAGTACAGCACGTTATCAGCCTCTGCTCCGGCAACTGAGAAACGGACTGAAACCTGTTTATCTGCAGCATGTGTCCTGAAGTTATCCAGCACACCTTGAACAACGGAGGTCACGTCAACATGCTCTATGGTCGGCGTTGCCTCACCGGCCTCCAGCTCGGCAGCAATAAAGATGTTGCGCAACTGAAAATCCAGATGAAAGGCCTCAGAGAAGATCATGGTAACCAGCTCACTGACCTCGGGGCGTTTCACCATAGCCGCAAGTTGCGAGGCCAATCCAATGATGGAGTTAAGAGGATTATTAATTTCATTACGTATATTTGACAGAAAATTACTCTTAAGGGCCTCTGATTCTTCCAGTTTATGATTCATTTCAACCAGTTTACGATTAACGACCGACAGATCATGTAACGACTTGCGACTCTGATCCAGACGGAATTTCAGTTCCTCAACCAGCTGCTCATCACTCAGCTTATGCATGGGGTAACTCCCTGTAACCAAGGATTAGGCGACGGCATACCTTTGGTGAGTATACCACCCTTCCATCTCTGTACAACCCGGCGGGAAATCATCCCGGCAGCCCGCGATGCAAGTACCGGTAAACCAGGCGGCGTTCAATCGCAAAGCGGATCCCCAGCGGAATCAGCACCGCCAGAAAGATCAAACCGCAGCCGGACCACTCACGCATTGTCAGCCGTTCCCCCAGGACCGCAAAACCGGCCAGGAGACTCCAGACCGGGTCCAGTGTATAGATCAGACCGGCCTGGGTGGGGGTCACATAGCGCTGATACCTGTTTTGCAGGGTGAAGCAGACCACCGTCGGCAGGATGGCACAGTAGATGATTGTACCAAGGGAGGTCAGCCCCAGGGAAAAGGGTGGTGTCGGCACCATCAGCGTTATCACTCCAGCCATCAGGGCAACAACACAGAACTGCACTAGGGAGACCAGCCAGACATCGTCATCCTTCAAGACCTTTGAAACCGTAATGATCTGAATTGCAATAAAGAAGGCACACAAGGTGGAGATCATGTCGCCACGATTGAAGCCCTCACCGCCACCGCCGGCCAGCAGGGCGATCCCCAGCGAAGCAAGCCCGATCCCGACGAGATTGATGCCGCCGACCCGGTCTTTCCAGACAACTCGCGCTATGAGTGGAATGAACAGTACAAAGAGGTTATTGAGGACCCCTGCGCGGGAGATGCTGGTCCCCTGCACCCCCACCACAAAGGTCAGATTGGTGGCCCCCAGCGCCAGACCAACAATGGTCCCGCGCAGGACAGTCTGACGGTTCAGCCGGGTAAGCCGCGGCAGACAGAGCAGCCCCATCAAAACAGAGGCCAGGGTAAAACGCAGCAGCACAAAAAACGGCGGCGGCACCTCCCTGACACCAATCTTGGTAAAGAGAAAACTGCCACCCCAAAAGAACGTGGTCAGTACCAGAAAGAACAGCACCCGCCCCGATGAGGGGGGAGATCCAGCAGATACATCTGTACTCACACTACCCACCTGTTGCCTGTTTTTGTTCAAGCCGCCACTGTTCAGTAATATCGTTCATGATAATGATCATACCGGTAAACTTCCGACTGATATCCTGCATCCAGCGCAGGGAGACCCGGTAACGGTGTTCTCCGTCCCCGGCTGTGAGCGTGGCAAAGAAGTTCCGCTCCTCTTCGTCAGCAGCCAGAAACTCTCCAACCTCATGACCAAACCAGGGAAACGGTGTATCCGCCTTACGCCCGGAATAGTAATAGCTGCCCGCCCTGTTTTTATTCAACAAAAGCTTCGAGGCCGCCTGATTCATCTGACTGATCCGCAGGCGGTCGTTCAGCAGGAAAACCGGAATTGGCAGGCTTTCAAAGATGGTCAGAAACTGGTTCTTTTCATTGGTTATCCGGCGGTTTGCCTCCTGCAGCTCCCTGACAGCAGAACTCATGGCGTCACTGCGGCTCCATTCGGCACAGAATGCGATCTCAATACGATCAAAGATCCGCTCGATAAACCGGCTGCTCTGCCTGAGCAGCGCCGGCTCGTCCTGCTGCGCCGCGATCAGATCAAGATACCCCTGGCGGTAATATTTCATCAGCCCGAGAAACATCTCCAGGGTAATACCCCGGATGCGATGTTTCTGTGCCTCCTGCACCCCGAAGGCCGCCACCGGGTCATGCATAAAGTCATCATCCGGACCCAGCTCCCAGGGATCGGATGACAGTTCCAGAGCTGTGCAAATCGAGTCGGTCAGCCCAGCGACCGAGACTCGCCAGGCCTCCTCAAGCGGTGAAGTATAGCGGTTATACTCCCGCTCGACAGCGTAATCCCTGATCCGGCGCACCAGCCAGCCTTCATGTTCCTTTAACAACAGTGCCAATGGATGCATCGCACGCCTCCTCTAAGCACATGGGTATCTTTAAGAATAGCAGAGAACAGGCAGTTGACAAGCCGATCAGACATCGCCGTCACTTGGCAGCGGCACCCGGGGTTGCAACAGGCAGGGCGGTCACCCCTGCAGCAGCAAGAAAACGTTCCACTGCCTTCCAGAAACCGGGCAGGCCGAGCAGGTCATTGTGATCCGCCGACAGGGGCACCAGCTGACCCTGTACCGCTGCAGAGGCCACCTGCTGACCATGGGAAAACGGCATGATCGAGTCATGCTCTCCGTGCAGCACAAGCGTTGGCCCGTTAAAGTCTCTGATCAATGCGGCATTGTCAAACGTATCCCGCAACAGAAAGGAAGGGAGCAACCGCTTGTGGGCAAACGGGCGCAGTGAGGCCGGAGGAGCTGCCAGAATCAGGGCCCGTACCGGCCGCTGCACTGCCAGCGCAATCGCCGGGCCAGACCCCAATGAAACCCCGAAAGAGACAATCCGCTTCGGATCGACCTCCGGTCGTTGCACCACCATATCAAAGGCTGCCAACGCAGTTTCAGCCAGACTGCGCTGGTGGGGACGCCCGGAAGAGCGGCCGTAACCGGGATATTCCACCAGCAGAATCCCGCAGCCGATCCGGCGGAGGCGTTCCAGTTCAGGGCTCAGATCATCCACCAGCTCTCCGTTGCCATGGAAAAAGATGACCACCGGCTGACGGCCGGCACTCTTGGGCGCCACAAAGCGTCCCTCCACCTTTCCAAAACTGGTGACAATCCAGGACGTCTCCGCAGCTGCGGCAACGCCCGATGGGACCGCTGCCGGCACAAGGCTGCGCCCCGGATAGATCAGATGGCCTTGAAACATCAGCAGCAGCAGGGCATAGCCAACATAGCCGAGCACGACCAGAAGCAGTAGACGGTATAGGCCGGGCATAACGGTCACCCTAACCGGTAATGCTTGCGTACCGGTTGTTCAACCTCCCACTGACAGCTTAGACCGGCAGGAAACAGCACCAGATCACCGGCCTCCAGCTCAACCGAAGCGCCTGCTTCCGTGGTCACCACCACCCTGCCCTCAAGCAGGTAGCAGACCTCGCGCTGGTCGTACTCCCAGGGGAAGGCCGACACCTCACAACTCCAGACCGGCCAGGAGAAGACCCCCAGCGCCTCAAGACGCTCACAGGACGGTTCCTGTTCAACCATAATCGGCATCATCAGCTTCCTCCTTCCTTGCCCTGTCTCTGCTCCGGCCAGTGCAACGCCAGCCAGACCGTGTTCCGGTCCGGCACGGTCCATTCCACCCGGTGACGACAGCCGGCCGGCAGCAGCAGCCACTGCCCCGGCAACAACCGGTGCGGTTCCTGTTCGCCATCAAGCAGCAGCAGTGCCTCCCCCTCCACCAGCAGGACCCATTCATGCCAGGCCTGATCATACCATTCACCTGCCGGAGTGGCCTGTCCCCTTGAGACAATCCGCTCAATCCGCACACCGTCAACGGCAGATAACGTCTCAAACAGCTCTGTTTCTTTGGCATCAGGAAGCGCAGCCAGGAGGTTCCCGGTCAGAGCCATGTTCGATCCCCTCTTCGAGAATACGGCCCAAAGGCCTACTTTCCATTGAATTATTCAGGATTAGCGTTACAATACTACCATATGTATTCCCATTTCACCCACAACTCCAAAGGGGTTCAGAAATATGACCACAGACCGCGATCTCGTCGGAAGCCTTGAAGCTATTGAGGCCGATCGTTTTCAGCAGCTTATGGCAGATGAGCGTTTCAAGGGCAACCCCCTTTTGCCGGAACTGCAACAGCTGCACGAGCTTTATCGCACCCTGTCCCAGCGTACCGAACGGATGATCAAGGAAAAGGCCCAGCTACAGACCCAGCTGGCAAACATGAACCGTTCTTTGGATCTGGCAACCAGAATTGATCCGATGACCGGCCTTGCGAACCGGCGGGCCATCATGGAAATGATTGAACAGGAGTTCAGCAGGGCTCACCGGCACCAACGGCCAGCCTCCATTATCATGGCCGACCTTGACTACTTCAAAAAGGTTAATGACACCCACGGCTTCAACACCGGTGACGATGTCCTGGTTGAGGTCTCCCGTGTGTTACGCGGCTGCCTGCGCAACGAAGACATCTGTTCGCGCTGGGGCGGTGAAGAGTTTCTGGTTCTGCTGCCGGAGACCCACCTTGACGGTGCCCTGGCAGTTGCCAACAAGATCCGCGAATCAGTTGCCATGACCGAGTTCAAGGTCAACCGGCCGGGTATCCAGCTTACCATCAGCCTGGGCGTCTGCGAGTACAAGCCGGACCAGAACATTTTTGAAGCGATCTCCCGTGCTGACCAAGCCTTGTTCCAGGCCAAACTGGGGGGCAGAAACCGTGCCATTGTGGCCGCCTGAGCAGTCCCTCCCCTGTCCCCTCTAACCGGCATTATTTGGGCAGCGCCCCGTTTTTCTTCAAGACTGCAGCAAGTCCCTCCGCAAGCTGCTGATAACCGGCAGCGTTGGGATGGATCGGGTCCGACTTGAGTGAACGGTCGGCCAAAATCCGTTTCAGCAGCTTGCCTTCATACGGTACACCTGCTTCTTTGGCCAGCTCAACATACCACCCCGGCACATCCACCCCGAACCCCAGCCGCGGTACACCGATCAAAACCACCGCGATCCCCCGTTCACGCATCATACGGACCATGGCACGCAGATTTTCCTCGGCACGGGTCTGGTCGAGCCGTTGCAAAAAATCGTTACCACCCAGACAGAGCAGCACCAGTGCCGGTTTTTCTCGATCCAGTGTCTCGGCCAGCCTCGCCAGTCCTGCCGAGGTCACCTCACCGGGTATCCCGGCATTCACCACCGTACGCCCGATCAGACGGCTTAGGACAGCGGGATAACTGGTTTCCGGCGTTGCGCCGGTACCGGCCGTCAGGCTGTCGCCAAAAGCCAGAACAACGGCATCAGGGGGCAACGGCTGCAACAACGGAGCAGAGGAACAGCCCCAAAGCAGCAGCAGACCACACAGGGACCAGACAACAACCCTATAACTCATTACCGGACTCCTTCCGTGACTCTGTTGCCAATACAACCTGCTTCTGCTGGACAAGCCGGGAGTAACGCGGTATTACTCCACCCGATACAGCAGACGCTTTTCCCACTCGCACATACATCTATTCCACTTTACCAGTTTTCAGGGGAGTATCTGATATGAATCTGCCTTTCTCATTCCGCTTGTTGATCATGGCGCTTATATCAGCGGTCTGCACACACAGTGCCCTCGCCGTTGAGATTACCCCCTTCCGTACAACAAACCTCAACCCGCTGATACAGATTTACGGATTACCGTCAGAGACCTCATCCACCTTGCTGGCTGCAGGCAGCTCCCAGCTGCAGCTGACCCAGGATATTGCCAGCCTGTACAGCACCAAGAGCACCGCCAATGAGCATATCCTGCTGGATGGCGAACTCTACCGCTGGACCCTGGCCGGACGCTACGGCATAACCGACAGGCTTGAGCTGGGCCTTGAACTCCCAGTGACCCTCCAGGGAGGCGGTTTTCTGGATGGCTTCATCATGGATTGGCACAGGGCATTCGGACTTCCCCAGGGTGGCCGCGACACAGCCCCCAAAAACAAACTGCGCTATTATTACAGCAGAAACGGCGTCAAACAGCTTGATATGAGCCACGCCTCGGGTGGCATCGGAGACCTCAGTATCCTGGGTGCCTACCGGCTGTTTGAACAACAGACCGATACTGATCATGATACGCTTGCACTGCGCAGCCAGCTGAAACTGCCCACCGGTGACAGCGCCAGCCTGCGAGGGAGTGGCGGTGTGGACATCGCCCTGTTTCTCAGCGGTGCCATGAACCGCCGGACAGAATGGGGAATGCTGGGCCTGTTTGCATCAGTCGGTGGTCTGTACACCAGCGATGGCGACATCCTGAAGAACCAGCGCGAAAACTTTGTGGGCTTCGGCAGCACCGGTTTAGGCTGGTCACCGGCGGACTGGATCAGCTTCAAGGTGCAGTGTTCCCTCACCTCTGCCTTCTACAAACAGAGTACCCTCAGCGAGCTGGGCAAGGCAACCGCCCTGCTTACCACCGGCGGCACACTCAAACTGCCGGGCAACTATCTGCTTGATATCGGTGTTGGCGAGGATATCGCAGTGGCCACAGCCCCTGATGTCACCTTCCACCTGGGGCTCAGCAAAAAGTTTTAATGAACAGAATTGACAACCGCCCTCAAAAGCTAATTTTATTAGTTGTTTTTTAGAAATCAAAACAGTCTTCTTTTTTTCTAATAAACCAAGTTTATACTTAACATTGCTTGTAAGCAAACTCCATTTGGTATATATTTTCGACCCACTATGCGACGACTTGCCCTCCCTTTGAACCTGCTGTTTTCTGTTGTTATTCTGATAACAGCCGCGCGAATTCTGGCGGATATCGCCTCCTACAAACTGGGGACGTCCCCTGCAAAGCTGCAGGCAAAGGGCTCGCAGCAGTCCACCCCGCCGCTGCAACAACAAATGCAGCTGCAAGGCTTTGCCATGATCCTTGAAAAGGCCCTGTTTGGACCGGCCACCAAAGGGATACTGACCCCGGCCCTGCAGCCCTCTGCCAGCACTCGTCCCCCTGTTGCCCAAAGCGATCTGAGCCTGCTTGGCACCGCCATCGGCTCTCCGCGGACAAGCTTTATCCTGGTACGCCGCACCAGCAGCAACGAAGAACGGGTCTTCAAACTTGGCGAAAAGGTCTTTGATCTTGGTACCCTGAGCGCCATTAAAAAAGAAACGGCCGAAGTCCGTTCAGGTTCGCAACTGATCACCCTGCGTACCCCGTCTGCCCCGGCCGAACCGGCAAAATCTGCACAGCCCGTGGCCACCGCGACCGGAGTAACCCAGGCCCTACCCGGCGGTTCAGGCATTATTGATCAACGGGCCCTGAATGCCGCCCTGGACAACATTGGCCAGGCCATGACCGATGCCCGCCTGCTGCCCAGCGTCAAGGATGGAAAAGTCGAAGGGTTCAAGGTCTCCGAAGTAAAACCCCAGGGGGTCTTTGCTACCGTAGGTCTTAAAAACGGCGATGTCCTGATGAAAATCAACGAGTTTCCCATAGACTCGCCTGAAAAGGCGATTCAATCCTTTGTGACCTTGAAAGGCCAGAGCCGGATCAAGCTTGATCTGATTCGTGACGGCGCCCCCACTTCGCTGGCCTATGATATTCGCTAACCCTGGAGGTTGTGCGTGAAACAATTGAAAGCGCTACTGATTGCCCTGTTGCTTATGACGCTCTGCAGTTCGCCGCTCCATGCAGCGGCCCAGGGGGTGATCATGAACTTCACCGATGTCGAGATCGCCACCATGGTGAAGTTTATCAGCGAGCTGACCGGCAAAAACTTCGTTCTGGATGAACGGGTAAAGGGCAAGGTCTCTGTCTTCTCCCCTTCAAAGTTGTCGCAGGACGAGGCCTTTGCCCTGTTCACCTCCGTACTTGAATTAAAAGGGTTCACGCTGATACAGGCCGGCAAGATCTACAAGGTGGTACCGACCGGCAGCGCCAAGCAGGCCGGCATGAAACTGGCGGACAAGGAACGGATTCCCCTGGGTGATGCCTTCCTTGCCCGGGTCTTCCCGCTTACCCAGATTTCCTCCCAGGAGGCACTGACCTTCCTGCAGCCGATCATTTCAAAGGAAGGACATATCGGTTCCTTCGGCCCCGGCAACATGCTGCTGGTGGTGGATGCTGCCTCAAACCTGCAGAAGGTGGCCGACATCCTTTCGCTGATCGATACTCCACAGCGACGCGAAGGGGCAGAACTGGTCTACCTCAAGCATGGCTCCGCAGAAGGGGCCACCAAGGTTCTGCAGGAGTGGCTGGCAGGACGGGGGGCGCGTCAGGTTGCCGTCGGAACTGCCCAGTCAGCAAACAGCGGAGCGGTACAGGTGCTTGCCGACACCCGCCTGAATGCCGTGCTGATCTTTGGGCCGGAAAAAGACAAGAAAGACATCCGTTCCCTGATCGCCCAGCTGGATGTCACCCCGCCTGAGGCCAGCAGCAAGATCAATGTCTGCTTTCTGGAAAACACCGATGCCACAGAAATGGCGAAAGTCCTAGATGGCGTGGTCAAGGGGATAACCGCACAAACCACAACCTTGCAAGCCGGCACCGTCAGTGCGCAAAGTTCCCCCTTTGACTCCGGCAAGGTCACCATCACGGCTGACAAGGCATCAAACTCGCTGGTCGTCATGGCCTCACCAACCGACTACAACAACCTGCTGCAGGTGATCAAAAAGCTGGACCGCCGCAGCAAGCAGGTCTTCGTACAGGTCGTTATTGCAGAGGTCTCGCTTGACAAGTCACGTGCGTTGGGTGTTCAGGCTGGTGCAGTTGCTGCCGGGGCACTGGGCAAATATCTGCAGGGCGGTGGATTATATGATCCTTTCAATACCTTTGGGCAAATTTTAGGGTCATCCTCCTCGTCATCTTCAACATCAACGACTAACCCGATTTCAACCCTTATCAACACTCAGTTGGCAAACAAGCCGGTTACCGGTATAGCCCTGATTGAGGCCCTTGAGTCGAACGGTTTGCTGAATGTCTTGTCAACTCCTAACATTCTCACTTCAGACAACAAGGAAGCTGAAATCTTTGTAGGTGAAAACGTCCCTTTCCAAGGTTCCTCCAATACGATTGTCGGTGGCGGCACAACAACATCGGTTGATCGTAAAGATGTCGGTATCAACCTTAAACTGAAACCTCAAGTTAGCGAGGGAGACTATATCCGCCTTGAGATCAATCAGGAAATTTCGGCTATTAAAGACACTATCACGGTTGGAGTAAGCTCAACAGACCGCACTACCACTAAACGCTCTGCCAAAACCAGTATCGTGGTTAAAGACAAAGACACAATTGTTATTGGTGGACTTATTCAGGATCAGGAACAGGAAACTATTAACAAAGTGCCTCTTCTGGGTGACATTCCCGGCTTGGGCTGGCTCTTCAAGACCACTTCAAAAACCCGCAAAAAGACCAACCTGCTGATCATGTTGACCCCGCAGGTGGTCAAAGATGCCCGTGATCTGGCAACTATCACGGATGATAGCAAGGGTAAATTCACTGAAGCTGCCAAAAAACTCGGCCCTATGAACGTTCAGAACGAGATCTCCGGCAAAGCGATCAAACCGGTCACTCAAGGGCAGGAGAGCCGTCCCTGATGAGTCCCGAGCACGCCCTGGACAACCTTAAGACTGCGGCTGAGCGTCTGAATCTGCCTTTTCTGGAGCGGATTGACGACCAGCAGGCCAACAGCTCGTTACTGGCCAGACTTCCGCTTGCCTTTGCCCGCAGCAAGCTGCTGCTGCCGCTGCAGGAAAAGGATGACCGTCTGCTGCTTGCCGTGAGCAACCCTACGGACCTGCTGGCCCAGGATGAGGTGGCCAAGCTGTATAACCTGCCGCTCTCCGTGCTGGTGGTACCGCCGGATGAGCTGCTGGCAGCAATCAACCGCCTCTACAGCCGCACAGCCGGGTCAGCCCGCGAGGTGGTGGAGAATCTGGCCGATGAAGACCTCTCGGTCATTGCCACCGAACTGGCCCATCCCAAGGATCTGCTTGATCTCAGCGATGAGGCACCGGTCATCCGGCTCCTGAATGCGATCCTCTTCCAGGCGGTCAAGGAACGGGCCAGCGACATCCATATCGAACCGTTTGAACGGACCCTGGATGTCCGTTTCCGCGTTGACGGCATTCTGCATCAGGTCCTGGAACCGCCCAAGGTGCTGCAGGAGGCGCTGGTGTCGCGGGTCAAGATCATGGCCGCGCTGAATATCGCGGAAAAGCGCCTGCCCCAGGATGGACGTTTCAAGGTGCTGGTGGCAGGCCACGAGGTGGATATCCGGGTCTCGATCATCCCGACCTTTTTCGGCGAACGGACCGTACTGCGTCTGCTTGACCGCCACAAGGGGATCCTGTCGCTGACCGACATCGGCTTTTCCGAGCGGGATCGCGATACCATGCAGCGTCTGATCAGCCGCTCCAGCGGCATCATCCTGGTGACCGGCCCCACCGGCAGCGGCAAGACCACCACCCTCTATGCAGCGGTCTCACGCCTGAACCGCCAGGAAAAGAACCTGATCACCATTGAAGACCCGATTGAATACCAGTTGTCCGGTGTCGGCCAGATACAGGTCAACCCGAAGATCGACCTGACCTTTGCCAACGGACTGCGTTCAATCCTGCGTCAGGACCCGGACATCATCATGGTGGGCGAGATCCGTGATGCCGAAACCGCCGAGATTGCCATGCAGGCCTCACTGACCGGCCACCTGGTGCTCTCCACCCTGCACACCAACGATGCTGCCACGGCGGTTACCAGATTGATGGATATGGGGATTGAGCCGTTTATGGTGGCCTCATCCCTGGCGGGCATCCTGGCCCAACGCCTGGTACGGACCATCTGCCCCCACTGCCGCGAGTCCTACCGGCCGGAACAACCGGTTGAGGGGCTGCCGGAACTGCTCTACCGCGGACGGGGCTGTGACCACTGCTTCGGACAGGGGACTCTGGGCAGAACCGGGATTTACGAACTGCTGACCATTGACTCCGAGCTGTGCAGCATGATCACCAGACAGGCCCCGTCCGGCGAAATCAAGGAATACGCCATTTCCCGCGGTATGCGAACGCTGCGTGAGGATGGTCTTGCCAAGGTAGCCGCAGGGATCACCACCCTGGAAGAGGTCCTGAGGGTAACCCAGGAAGAGTATGTCGACCTTCCAGTATAGCGGATTTTCGTCAGATGGCCGTGAAGCCAGGGGAGTTCTGGAGGCTGAAACCCTGCGGGCTGCCCGCGAGGAACTGCGTCACCGCGGGATCTTGCCGACGACCATCACCGAGCAGGATGCCAAAGCCCCCGCAGGTATCCTGGGCTTAGGCCGCAAGGCGGTCTCTGTTGCCTCACTCGCCCTGTTTACCAGACGTCTCTCCACCCTTACAGCGGCGGCGGTACCGATCCATGAAGCACTGGAAGCATTGCACCGCCAGGAAAAGACAGGGGAGTTGCGTTCCATTCTGTCGCGCCTGCGCAGCCGGCTGGCAGAAGGTTCACCACTTGCCCGGGCCATGGCATCGGAACCGAAGGTCTTTGGTGAAAGCTATATCGCCATGGTCGCAGCCGGCGAGGCCGGCGGAGCGCTTGACAAGGTGCTGCAGCGCCTGGCCGACTTTCTGGAACGGCAGGAGGAGATGCGCCGTTCAGTCAGCACCGCCCTGGCCTATCCGGGCCTGATGGCGGTGGTGGGCAGCGGCGTCATGCTCTTTCTGCTGACCTTTGTCGTTCCCAAAATCACCGGCATCTTCGCCGACACCAAGGCCACGCTGCCGTTTTTGACGGTGGCACTGCTGGCCGTCAGCAATCTGGTTCGCAGCGGCTGGTGGTTGCTGCTCTTGCTGACCGTTGCCGCCCTGCTGACCTACCGCCGGCTGTCCCTCAAGGAAAGCTTCCTGCAACGGCGCGACCGGTTTCTGGTGTCACTGCCGCTGGTGGGTGGGCTGCTGCAGACCCTGGCTCTGGCCCGTTTCTCACGGGTGCTGGGACTTTTGCTGGGGAGCGGCGTGCCGCTTCTGCATTCCCTTGAAATTACCTCGGAGGCGGTGGTCAACCGGGCCTACCGCGCTGTCCTGCATGAGGCGGGGCGCTCACTGGCAGAAGGGGGCAGCCTCTCTGCCACGCTGGAGCGTTCCGAGCTGTTCCCACCGGTCCTGACCCACCTGATTGCAGTGGGGGAACGTAGCGGTGCACTGGTTGACAGCCTGGAAACGGCAGGAAGCAGTTTTGAACGGGAGTTTGAGGCGGCGACCGGGCGCTTTATGGCCCTGCTGGAACCGCTGCTGGTGCTGGCGATGGGCCTGATGGTGGGACTGGTGGTGATTGCCGTCCTGTTACCGATTTTCCAGCTGAACGAACTGGTTAAATAGACGTGTGAAGGGGGAGGAGACCGATGCAGAGAACAACAATCAACAACCGGCGGGGTTTTACCCTGATAGAAATCATGGTCGTCATCGTCATCCTGGCGCTCCTGGCGGCGCTGGTCGGTCCCAAGATCATCGGCAGGTCTGACGATGCCAAGCTTGCCGATGCCAAGGTACAGATCCGTAATCTGGAAACCGCGCTCAAGCTGTACAAACTGGATAACGGCAACTACCCCACCACGGAACAGGGGATGCAGGCGTTGCTGACCAAGCCGACCACCGGGCTGATTCCTAAAAACTACCGTCAGGAAGGCTATCTGGAGAGCAAAAAGCTGCCGACAGACCCCTGGGGCGGCGACTACATCTACCTCTCCCCCGGTGAGCATGGCGATTATGATCTTTGCAGCCTTGGCAGTGATGGTGTCAAGGGAGGCGAAGGTAAGGGTGCCGATATCTGCAACTGGAACATCCAGTAAGCATAACGGGCAACACTTCCCACCAGTATGATGCGGCCCTTGAACGCAGGTTTTACCCTGCTGGAACTGATTGTGGTGCTGCTTCTGGTGTCGCTGATCGCAGCGCTGATATTTCCACGTCTGCCTTCAAGCCAGGCATCCGATCTGCGCAATTCAGCCCGCCAGCTGGCGGTTCTGATGCGCTATCTGGAAGAACGTGCCGTTGCAACCAAAAAGACCTACTATTTGCGTATCAGCCTTGATGACGACCGTCTGAGTGTCAGCCGGAAAGAACCGGCCGTCAATGACAACCAACAGGATGACGACCCCTTCCTGAAACGTCAGCCGCTGGCAAAAGGTATCCGCGTCAGCGACATCACCACGGACCAGCTCGGCACGATCAATACCGGGGAGGCCCTGATCAGCTACGGCCCCGGCGGCCGCTCGGCCCCCCTGCTGCTGCATCTGGTCGCGCCCGACGGCAGCTACTTCACCCTTCAGGCACTGCCGGTCAGCGGGTCAATCAAGGTCGCGGCAGGATATCAGGAGGCGATCCAGTGAAGAGCCGGGCATCCAACGGTTTTACCCTCCTTGAGGTGCTGGTGGCCCTGGCGCTGGTGGCCGGTGTCCTGACAAGCTCCGTTGTCGTCTTTAACCGGCACCTTTCACTGGTTGTGCGTGACCGGGAAGAAACCTCGGCCATGCTCTTGTGCCGGGCCAAACTTGAAGAGCCGGATTTCCTCACCTCGCTCAAGGCCGACGGTTCTTTTGCCCCGGAACATCCTGACATGACCTGGAAGCGTGAGGAGCTGCCCTCAAACTACCCGGGGCTTCGTCGCTTTACGCTCACGGTCTCCTGGCAGCAGGGCCGCCGCAACCTGACCCTGGTGACCTATGCCCGCAAGTAACCGTCGCGGGTTTACCCTGCTCGAACTGCTGATCGGCCTTGCAATTGCGACGCTGATTATTGCCGCAGCCTATTCAACGCTGTTCTCCCTTAACCGGGCCCATGAGGCAGCCTTCCAGGGCATGGAACAGCGCCGGGTTCTACGCTCCACCCTGGATATGCTCCGCCGTGAACTCGCTTCATTGCGCTATTTCCCGGACGACAGCCGTCTGCGCTTCGTGGTGGAAGACAAGGACTATTTCGGCAAGCCTGCCTCAACCCTGACATTCAGCACCCTGGCTGCTCCGACTCCTGCCCCGGTATCCGATCAGGTGCGTGTACGGTACCGCATCGATACCTCCCGGGAGCGGCTTAGCCTGACCAAGGCAAGCCGGGACCTGGTGCTGGAAGGGGATGAACCCAAGGCCTACCCTCTTCTGGATGAGCTGGAAGGCTTTCTGGTGGAATGCTCGGATGGCAACCGCTGGCTGAAGACCTGGGACACTGAACTGACCAAATCCGTGCCCAAATTGATCCGGGTTACCATCACGCTGCGTGAAGCTGGCCAGACCGTATCGTACCAGGCCACGGTCAAGCCGAGGATTACGTCACGATGAACGGCAAGCGCGGGTTTGCACTGGTTATCGCCCTGGTGGTGACGGCACTGGTGACGGCGCTGGTGGTCACCTTTATCAATGAGGTCTATCTTGAGACCGGTACGCACCACAATGCCGTTGCGGCCCAGCAGGGCAGCCTGTTTGCCGAAGGGGGCATTACCGGCGCGCTGCAGCTGCTTACGACAACCACGTCAAGCCAGTCATACAGTTCACTGAATGATGTCTGGGCAAAACCGCTTGTGTTTGACGAAGAACGGGGTTCTCTGCGGATCTCGATTGAAGAGGAGAACGGCAAGCTCAACCTGAACCTGATCGCACTGCCGAACGGACAGTTCAATGAGGAGTACAAAGGTATCGGACAACGGCTGCTGACACGCTTCAAGCTGCCGTCCGATCTACTGGAGAGCCTGGCAGACTGGATTGATTCCGACGACACGCCCCATCCGGGTGGAGCCGAGTCGGCCTGGTATCAGGGGCGCAAACTGCAGTATCGTCCACGCAACAAACCGCTTGAGACCTTTGAAGAGCTGAACCGGATCAAAGGCTTCACCCCGGAGCTGGTTGAGCAGTTACAGCCGTTTACCACCGTGTACGGTGATCAGCCCGGCGGGGCTGTTGCTGCCCCGATCAACATTAATACGGCACCACGGGAGGTCTTGCTGGCATTGGATGACGGGATGAGCGAGTCTCTGGCAGACCAGATCATTGCCTACCGGCTGACAACCCCCTTCAGGACGCCGGCTGAGCTGGTCAAGATTCCCGGTATGCAAACCATTGCCACTGCCCTGCAAACCCGTATTGTGACCAAAGGTTCGGTCTACCGGATCCTCTCCGAGGCCACTGTCAACGACGTCACCCGCACCATTGAAGTCGTAGCCCGCATCAACGGCGGGACATCCACCATCATCTACTGGCGGGAGTATTGAGACCATGATCATACATGTCATCCAACTGCATGAATCCGGCTTTACCATTGGCAGATTCCGTCATGCTGGCAGGGAGCTGGTGCCGCTTACCGGCATCCAGCACCAGACCGAGAACCGGGAAGAGCTGATCAACAGGCTAAGGGACACCCTGGCTGCGGTTACGAAGGGAGAAACCAGGACCATCCTGTCCGTGCCCCCCCGCCTGCTGAACCTGCGCGAACTGCAGCTTCCCATTACAGAGCGTGCAAAAATCCGGGCTGTCCTGCCGTTTGAACTGGCAGGTGAAACCGCCCAGGATGACGCTACCATTGTCTGTGATGCGGTGGCACTGGCAGGGGGAGGCCAATTGGCCGGCTGGGCAGCACAGGGACAGATTGCGGATCTGATTGCCGCCCTGACTGAGGCAGGAGCTGAGCCGGAGATCGTCACCGTCTCCTGTCTGCACTGGAATCTCCTGCTACCGCCCGACTCCGGCGAGACCGTGGCAATCTGCGACAACAACGCCGTCACCGTCTGCCGCCAAGGTCAGCTGCTGTTCTGCAGAACCTTGACCGGCAACAGCGACGACCTTGAACGGACGCTTGCCACGCTGGAGCTGACCCGCGACCTGCAGGTAGACCGGGTCCTGCTCCTTGACCCGTTGTTGCTGCCCCTTGCCGCAACGTCAGAGCGGACTATCGAACAGTTTCCCCTGCCGGATGCATTGAAGACACCGGTATCACAGGATGGGCTGGCGCCGCTGGCCCTGGCTGCCCCCTTTGCTGCAGCGTTGGCGGTCTGTTTCGGAGAGCCGTTTAATCTGCGCACCGGTCCCTTGGCCTGGAAACAGAAAAACAAGCGTTTGCTGAGAACGATCCGTCTGCCGCTGATACTGGCCTGTGTCGCTGCCGTTCTGCTGCTTGCAGAGACAGGTACCCGCTGGTACCTGCTTTCACGGGATATCGCATCACTGAACAGTTCCATCGCCAAGATCTACCGCGAGAGTTTCCCGAACCGGAAAAAAGCGGTGGACGAGGCAGCGGAACTGAAGGCTGAAATACGCCGGCTTGAGGGCACCAGCCTCAGCCCCACTATTCTGCCGTTCCTGCGTCTGCTGACTGAACAGAAGAGTGCCGAGATCAACGGATTCAGCGAAATCGACTATGACGGAACCCGTTTCAAGGTCAAAGGCGACGGCAGAACCAGTGCCGCTATCAGCACCTTGCGGCAAAAGCTGGTGGCGGCCGGATGGCAGGTGGAACAGCCGGAGATCACCAGCCGGCCGGATGGGACGGTCCTCTTCCAGCTGAAAGGGACCCGTGGAGGAACAAAGCCATGACACTACTTACCAAAATCACGGACCGGGTGTCGGCGCTGGATGCGGAAATCAGGCGCCTGGTGATCATTGCCCTTTCCATTGTGCTGCTCTTTTTTGTCTGTTATGGCTTGCTGGAAAACCACCTGGCAACCCTGGAACGCAAACTGGCCTCCCGTGAGCTGACCTTGAAGGAGCTGATGACCCTGCAGCAGCGTTATCGGGAGATCTCCGGAGAAGCCCAACGCCTGACAAACCGGTTGGCAACCGTGACTACGGAGGACAGTCCGGCAGCCATCATTGAACAGAGCGGCATTGTCGCCAAGGCAGGCATCCAGACCAAACCGCTGCCCAAGCAGGAGAAAAACGGTTCATTGGAAGACAGCTCCGAGATAACACTTTCAGGCCTGAGCCTGAATGAGACGGTCAACCTGCTGCACCGGCTGGAGTACGGCACGAAACCGGTTGCCATCCGCAAGGCACTTTTGCGGACCCGTTTCAGCGATCCGGCAAAACTCGATCTCACCCTGACCGTAGGACTCTTGCGACCGGCACCGGCAGAGCGTCGATGAACCTTTTTCTGCGCCTCATAGGCGGCTTTGCCGCTGCCCTGGCAGGCCTGGTACTGGTCATGATGCTGGCGGTCTGGTTTATTTCCGATCGTTCCCTTGAGCAGGCGCTCCGCGAACGTCTGGAGCCGCAAGGGCTCACACTGCAGGCCAGAAACCTGCGGACAACCATTCCCTTTGCACTGGCGGCAGACCAGCTGACCATCGGCGATGGGAACGGGGCATGGCTTACCGTTGAACAGCTCCGTCTGCGCCTGCAGCTGCTCCCGCTGCTGACCGGCAGGATCAAGCTGAGCTTGAGCGGCCGGAGCGGCTCCGGCTCATTGCGCGGTTCGTTCAGCGTCTACCCGCTCAAAAAACGTTCGGGAAGCATCCGTATCGCGGGACTGGAACTGGGCAGCATCCCTCTACTTACCTCAAAACTGGGGGGGCAGCTGCGCGGCACGGCACGGCTGGATCTCGACTTCACCACCCAACAGACCGGTATCCTTGCCGGAACCGCCAAACTGCAGATAACGGCTCTGGGGCTCAAGGGTGCCAGTGTTGCCGGCATGTCACTGCCTGATCTGACGGTGCAGGAGGCGCGCGGACTGATTACCACCAGCGGCCCCCGTATCACCGTTGACAGCCTGGCAATGCAGGGTGACGGCATCTATCTGCGCCTGACCGGCAGCACCAGTATCACCCCGAACGCCCCGCTCAACCTCAGTCTGCAACTGATGCCGACCGCTGAATTCCTTGAACGGCAGAAATCCATCTTCCTGTTGATGATGCTCTACCAGACAGCACCGGGCAGTTACACCCTGCCGATCAGCGGGACAATTGCATCACCTCAACTGGCAGGCAGGTAGCCGGACTACTCCCGCCCGTACGGCGGCGGTGCATAGCCGCCGTTGTCCCACAACCGGTTCTGTCCCTTGGGAGAAGGCCGGCCACAGCTGATGATCCCCCGTTTGCAAAGCGTACTGCGCCACTCATACTTGATATACAGGGTCTCCACAGCCCGGTGTTCCGGTTCAAAGGCCACAGTCCGGGACGGTGCATACTCACTCCGGCCGTAACCGGTACCTGCGGATCGCTCCATCATTTCCGCCTTTGCAGACGGTGCTGCAGCGGATTTCCTGCGTTCGGGCGCAGCTGAAGGTGCGGCAGCAGACGGTGTCCCCCCGGAACTCTGGCTGCGGTACTGCACAGGTGGTTCATAGTGCTGCAGCTCCGGGTAGACCGCCATTGCAATTACTCCCATGGCGCTCTGGTCCCCGAAGGAAGCGGCATAGGAGTCAGGCACCTCGGTAAAATAGAAACGGTTGATCCGGTCCTGAGCCGTACGCCACCCGGCGTATTCGTACTGCTCGTACGGTTCCAGGATATACATCCGCTCACTGTTCTTCAGCCACGACTTCTGGCCGGAGACGATGTTGCGGCCATCCACCGCAATCACCACCCCTACCCGGCGGTTCAGCCTGTTGCGGACCACAATCCTGTAGTGATCTCCCTTTACCGCTTCTGCGTACACCTTCTTGGCTGGATAGCGTGCAGAGACCGGATAAAACGGCAACTCTGAACCGGATTCCGACAGAACTCTTACTTCGACACTGTCGCCGATGCTGCCTGCCCAGACCTGCACGGCGCTGATCATGACTGCCAGAATAACGGTTACGATTGTTTTCATGACTTCCTCCTGTAGCACGTGATTGGCCTCTAGCGGGCCTTTGCACGGTTAGACAGGAGGTGAGGGGGAAAAGTTCCTGGGAAATGTTGTTTTTTTCAACCTACCAGATTATCTGCACCTGCAGCCACGCATCGCGGGGCAGTTCTCCGGTTGGACGCTCGCTGATCCGTCCCAGCCGCGCGAGCCGCTCAAACAGTTCTGGCAGACGGCCGCCCTGAATCCGGATCAGGGCAGTTCTGTTGCGGCGTTCAAGCAGCTCCCCGCCCAGACTCTGCACCAGCTCCCGCAGCTGGTCGGAAAACGCTGCCGGGTCGCTGACCACCAGACGTACACGCAGTGGAGGCGGTATCGCCCCATCAAGGCGGCTGTCGCCACTCTCGGCCTTGCGTTTGGCAGCCATCCCGCGTTCAATCGCAGAGGCCGGAACTCCGGCAGACGGCTCATAGCCGGTCACCGGAGGCGCAGATTCCATAGCTGATCTGGACTGTTCAGGTGATGCGGCATGTTCGGGCACCGGTGCCGTCGCTGGTGGCGGCGCAAAGCCGGAATCAGCTTGAGAGCGCTGCGCAGGAGCTGCCGCTCGGGGTCCTGGTGCGGTCTGCGGCGCAGCGGGAGGGGCTGCAGCCGGCTCAGTCCCGTTGGAGACACGGGGCGCGGCTTTTCTATCGGCCTCTACACGCGGGGCCTCTGACACGGGCTGGAGACGCTGCTGCGAACGTTCTACGTCCTGCATGACATACCAGGCAGTGGCATAGATCAGCACCAGGGCCAGCGCCTCCAAAGGCAGCTTGACCTGCAGCGGCAGAAACAGACGGGCAAACCAGCTGTTCCGGGAGGCCGCCTCTTCCCGGATCTGAGCCATAATGCGCGGGGCCAGCCAGGGCGGCGGTTCCAGCTCGGGCGTGCTCCGCACCGCCTTGACCACGGCCTGCAGCTGTGCCAGTTCGCTGCGGCAGGACTCACATTCAGCCAAATGCTGTTCCAGCACTGCCCGGTCCGCCTCTGTCAGCTCCCCCCCGGCCATGGCCGGAAGCATGCTGCGTAGTTCTTCGTGGGTTTTCATGGTTGTGACATACCTTTGGTGACGCAGTCCCTGACCGCCTCACGGGCCCGGAACAGGCGCGACTTCACCGTTCCTTCCCGCAATCCCAGCACCTGCCCCATTTCCTCATAGGGCATCTCCCTCATATCACGCAGCACCAGCACTTCTCGAAACCCCTGATCCAGAGCCTTGATGCACCGTTCCAGCAGCTCCCTCAGCTGGGAGCGTTCCAACTGTTCCACAGCAGACGGCTGTTCCGCGGCGACCTGCAGCCCCCTCCCCTGCCCCGCCCCATCAGACACGTCAAGTGACTCCTCACGGTCACGCTTCTGCCGGTTCTGCTGCCAACGGGTACGGGCCTGATTGACGGCAATACTGGTCAGCCAGGTTGAAAGACAGGCGTCACCACGGAAATCCCGGAGTTTGCGCCAGGCAGCAAGAAACGTCTCCTGGACAATTTCAGCGGCATCGGCCTCATTGCTGCTGATCCTGTAGGCAACATTGTACAGACTGCGCTGATAGCGTAGCACCAGCTGTTCAAAGGCGCGGGTATCGCCGTTGCGGCAGGCAGACAACAGCCCTGCTTCATCACTGTTCTGCACTGAAGCACTCACCGGATATGACATCTCCCTGGCCGGAAAAGTTCCGGCAAAAATCAACTAAAAAAGCCCCGCAACATGCTGTTACGGGGCCTTGGTTTCGCTGCATCATACCACTGACACGAAAGATCTGCTCGTTACTTCAGCACAAAGGCGACCCGCGCATCAGCCATAAAGCCGTTGTTCTGGTTGGCACTGAAAATCTGCAGGGCAACATCATTGCTCACCTGCAGATCAGACGGACTGACCGTACCGGAGGCCTTCACCACCAGCGGGTTGTTGACGCCACGCTTGCGCAGGGCGGCACGGGCCTTGTCCACACTGTTGGTGTACTCACCGCAGCCCTGCTCAACCAGTACCTTCTGGCTGATCTTGGCCGGATCGTAAAGCACCTCACCCTTGGGGTTAAAGATCCGGTTGATCAGCGCCGGACGGAAGGAATATGCGGTGGCATCGATGATCAGACCGTCAAAGGCCTGTGCAACCGGTGCCGGAGCAGGAACGTCAGCAGGCGGTGTATAGACCGGCTTCTCAACCTGTTGTTTGATTTTGGGCTCGGTCAGGACCTTTTCATACATCATGGCGGCAAAGCTGCCCGGACCATTGATTCCTACCCGCAAAATAACCAGGGCGGTCTCCTCTTCGGCATTCCAGTCTTTTACCACCGGATGAAAGCCCTTGATAAAGGTGTTCACTGAAGACCTGATCACATCAGACTCAAGCTCTGCATCCCTGACAGTTGTCTCGCCAGTGATGGAGACCCCTTTCAGCAGTTCTGCCAAGGCCCGCTGGGCAGCTACTTCGGCAGCCCTGAGGGCCGTCAATCGTTTCTGTCCGCCGGTGGTGCCCTTCTTTGGCACCCCTTCTCCCACCACCAGGATCGCATCCTGCTTGAACGCCTGCTCAACCGTCACCGTGACGGTTACCTTTTCTTTCCTGATGTACTCACGGGCCATCTTGTAGTGCTTCAGGTCCACTTCATCTGCCTGGGCCAGTCCTGCAAAACCCATCAGGGCCACTGCTGCCAGTATGATGCTCTTTTTCATTGAAACTTCCTCCTTGTCAGATTGCGTACCACGTAAGGGTTTAGATTAATAGATATTGATTTTTTGCTGCAGCATCCGGATGGCAAGAATCGCCTCGGCGCCGTCAACCGGCTCGTTAAAACGGAATTCACCGGACAGCTCACCTTCCATAATCCCGCGGCTGGTCATGTTCATGACGGCGTTGTAGAAGGGAGAGGTTGCCTTGACATCCGGGAAGGGTGAGCGTTCCTGGCCAAAATAGGCGGTGGCCAGCTTTTCATCGCCGGTCAGCTTGATCAGCACATCTTCGAGGATAAAGGCCATCTCACCACGCAACACCTTGTCTTCCGGTTTAAAAAGATAGGCCTTGGTGGTCTGGTCAAACTTGGGTTCAAGGCCGCGGACCTTCCATTTCATGATGGTGTTGACTTCATCGCGGAACGGATGGGACAGCAGGTCTGCCGGTGTAAATTCGGCCTTCATGGCATCCAGTTGCGATTTGACCGGGATACGTCCGGCAAACAGCTTGTCGATCTTCATCTCATCAACCAGCAGGGCAGCCAGATCACCACGGGATACCGCTTCCTTTACCGCGACCTTGCGGCCAACGTCGCCAACGGTGATTCCCCCCATGGCCCGCACAATCTTGGCAGTCTTTTTCCAGGCCTTGTCGGCAGGTTCATTCCACTTGCCCATCTTACGGCTGTCCAGGGTCTCACGGAACTTATCCTCCGCCTTGCGGAACTGATACCCTTCCAGGTAGGCCAGCCCCATGAAATAGGCAGCGGCCTCCTTGCCCTGATAATAGTCCAGCCGCCGTTCATCCAGCTTCTCAATGGACTGTGCCGCACGGTAGGCCGCTTCCGCCCGGTCAAGCCAGTCTTTGCCCTTTACCGCAGTTGCCGTTCTCAACACAGCCAGCTGGTACTCAAAACGGTCATTGTCGGTTTCAGTAAGCTTCAGGGCTTTCTCAAGGTATTCCTCGACACGGGCCACCTCTACGCCACGATAACTGGCGTCATTCATCCCTTTGGCTTTCAGGGCTGCCACAATGGCCTTGCCGCCATAGGCCGCTGAAAAATTCTCCTCACAATAGAGCGCCCGATCAAATTTATCCTGGGCCACCTCAGTTTTACCGGCCTCAAGCGCCTCCATACCACGCAGATAATGATGTGCCGGATTGTCTTCCGGTGCCGTGCAACGGGCTACCTGTTTAGCGCAGCCCCCTGCCAGCACAGCCAGTGTCAACGCCAGGAACAACCAGATTCGTTTCATACGTAACCCCCTAAATATGCTTTAGTAACCAGTCAAACAAGATTATTATGCCAGAAAGGATACCATCATTTAGCTGAAAGTAAACTCCCAGGCAAAAAAAACAGATTGTCTAGCACCTCTTCCCCGCAGCCAGCAACGCCCCTCCCACAAGTCCGGCATCATCCCCCAGAGCTGCCTGACAGAGCCTCAACGCTGCCACCATCTGGGGGAAGGCACGCTGTTTGAGTGTTTGCAGCACGGCTGGGGCAAACAGATCAAAACTGGCCGCCACACCACCGCCGATGATAACCCCTTCGAGATTCAGGGTATTGACCAAACCGGCAAGGGCGGTCCCCAGCCAGTAACCGATGGTTTCGAATGCAGCACAGGCACCAGGGTCGCCTTCCCCGGCCAGCAGGGCCAGGGCTTCCGGTGTATTACCCTGGCCATACCGGGAAAGGGCAGCTGCCGACACATACTGTTCCAGACAACCGCGGTTACCGCAGGGGCAGGGAATCCCTTCCGGTGCAACGGTCAGATGTCCGAATTCAGCGGCAAAGCCATCAGCACCTGTCCAGAGTTTACCATCAAGTATCAAACCGCTTCCCAATCCGGTTCCAATGGTTATCACCGCCAGCGAGCGCATGCCCTGTCCGGCACCGGCCCAGGCCTCACCCAGGGCGATCAGATTGGCATCATTGGCAGATAGTACCGGTATTCCCAGCCGGTCCTCCAGTGAACGGGACAGATTCATCCCCTCCAGCGGCCGCAGGTTGACGGATGAATGAATGACACCATCGCTTCCGATCAGACCGGGCACGCCAACACCGACAGCACTGACCTGCAGACCGGAAGCACGGGCATCAGCGATCAGACGCTCAATTTCCTCTGTCAGGCGCCCCAGGAAAGAATCTGCCCCGCCCTCAACGACACTCTTCGCCCTGAAGCGGGCTATCACCTCACCCCCCGGCCGCACCAGCGCACCACGCAGGTTTGTCCCCCCGATATCAATGCCGATATAGCCGGCCGCCGCATCAATCACCGATAACTCCTGGACATGCAAGATAGCGATTCACGTTCGGATTGGTATAATACGGCACTCGTGTAGTCATCTCAACTCTTACCGCGCAGAAATAGAATATTTTTTTATTCAGGACTGATAGCGCTTGACAGCCCCAGGCAAGGGGCATATATGTCTTTAGTCAGAATAAACACAAACCAGTGTAATCAGGACCAAATCAACCATTTTTTTATCCCTACTAAATTATTTGGAGGAATGTCGACCATGGCAAAGATCAAGGACGCTCTTGAGTACCATTCAATGGGTCGTAAAGGAAAGATTGAGGTTATCTCAACCAAACCCTGTCAAACCGCAGCAGACCTCTCGCTGGCCTATTCTCCGGGTGTGGCAGAGCCCTGCCTGGCAATAGAAAAAAATCCGGATGACGCCTACAAATACACCGCCAAAGGAAACCTGGTAGCCGTTGTCTCCAACGGTACTGCGGTCTTGGGCCTTGGCAACCTGGGGGCACTGGCCGGCAAGCCGGTCATGGAAGGGAAAGGGGTTCTTTTCAAGCGTTTTGCCGATATCGACGTCTTTGATATCGAACTTGACACCGAAAATCCGGATGAGATCATCAAGGCCTGCCAGCTGCTGGAGCCGACCTTTGGCGGTATCAACCTGGAAGATATCAAGGCCCCGGAATGTTTCTACATTGAGGAAGAGCTGAAAAAGACCATGAAGATCCCGGTCTTCCACGATGACCAGCATGGCACCGCCATCATTTCATCGGCAGCCCTGATCAACGCACTGGAGCTGGTTGGCAAGAATATTGAGGATATCAGGATCGTGGTGAACGGTGCCGGCGCGTCTGCCAACTCCTGTGCCAAGCTGGCGATTGCCCTGGGGGTCAAACCGAACAACATGATCATGTGCGACACCAAGGGGGTCATCTACAAGGGCCGCAAGGAAGGCATGAACCCCTACAAGGAGCTCTTTGCCGCCGAGACACCTTTCCGCACCCTGGAGGAGGCCGCCAAAGGGGCCGACGTCCTGTTCGGTCTTTCCGCCAAAGGGGCCTTCACCGCCGACATGGTGCGCAGCATGGCGCCCAACCCGATCATCTTCGCCATGGCCAACCCGGACCCGGAGATCACCCCCGATGAGGCTCGCGCCGCCAGAGGTGATGTGATCATTGCCACCGGACGTTCCGACTATCCCAATCAGGTCAACAACGTGCTGGGCTTCCCCTTTATCTTCCGCGGCGCCCTGGATGTGAGGGCCAGCTGTATCAATGAGGAGATGAAGCTTGCAGCGGTCAAGGCGCTGGCCAAGCTGGCCCGTGAAGAGGTACCCGATTCAGTCAGCAAGGCCTATGGCAACGTCAAGTTTTCATTCGGCAGGGAGTACATCATTCCCAAGCCATTTGACCCGCGGGTACTGCTGCACGTTGCCCCGGCCATTGCCCAGGCTGCCATGGACAGCGGCGTTGCCCGGCAACCGATCGAGGATATGGAAAAATATATCGAACACCTCGAGTCAACCCAGGGCAAATCAAAAGAGATCATGCGCTACATCATCAACAAGGCCAAGACCGACCCGAAACGGGTGGCCTTCCCGGAAGGTGATAACGAGAAGATGCTGCGGGCTGCCCAGGTTCTGGTGGATGAAGGGATTGCCAAGCCGATCCTGATCGGTAACAGCATCAAGATTCGCAACAAGATCGATGAACTTGGACTTAATCTGGACGACGTAGAGGTTGTTGATACTGAAAATTCAAAATATACCGAGCCCTACTCACAGGAACTGTACCGTCTGCGCCAGCGCAAAGGGATCACGGAAACTGAGGCACGCCGGATCATCCGCCGCAAATCCCGCAACCATTTCGGCGCCATGATGGTCAGAATGGGTGATGCCGATGCCATGCTGTCCGGTATTGACGCCCACTACCCCGAGACGATCCGTCCGGCACTGGAAGTTGTCGGAAAACAGCCGAATCTGACCTCGGTGCACGGCATGTACATGATGGTCTTCAAGAAGGGTGTCTACTTCATGGCCGACACCACGGTTGAAATCGACCCGTCTGCTGAAGAACTGGCTGAAACAGCCATCCTGGCCGCGCAAAACGTCAAGGTGTTTGATATTGACCCACGGGTGGCCATGCTCTCCTTCTCAAACTTCGGCTCAGTCCGCCACCCCCTCTCAGACAAGGTGCGGCGGGCCGTCGAGATCGTCAAGGAGCGGGAACCGGACCTGATTATCGATGGCGAGATGCAGGCCGATACGGCAGTGGTACAGGAACTGCTGGATCACTTCAAATTCTCCAAGCTGAAGAACACGGCCAATGTCCTGATCTTCCCGGACCTCAACTCAGGCAACATCGCCTATAAACTGTTGGCCCGCCTGGGGGGGGCTGAGGCGATCGGACCGATCCTGATGGGGATGCAGAAGCCGGTCCATGTCCTCCAACGGGGTGATGACGTCAGTGACATCGTCAACATGGCTGCCATCGCCGTCGTTGATGCACAGGGCCGCAACAGCTGACAGATCTGCAGTCCGTATGACGGAGCATTCCGTCATACGGACTGCCCCAGCAGCAGATTCCCCTGGTCTCCAAACAATCTTTTGACATTCAGCAATGCCTATCGTAACGTATACAGTATACCCTTCAATTTCTGCCGCATTGTACTGTCAGGAGGATTAAGCATGCTTCGTCTCCCGAAAGGCACCCCTCTTTTTGAAAACCTTGATGCCGCTGAACTACAACTGGACGCCATCATCACCAAACTTGCCCACGGTTGCTTTACCGGCTATGCCAGCCTGACCTTTCCCACGGCAGTCGGCATCCTAGTGTTTGAATCAGGCAAGCTGGTCAGCATCATCTTCGAAAACAACCAGGGTGTACGCCTGAATGGCTTCGAAGGCATGACCGCACTGGCAGAGCAGATGCTTGAGAACAGCAGTAGCAGGCTTAACGTTTACCGGCTTTCCGACGATCTTACCATGTGCATTCATGCCCTGCTGCAGGGGGAGGCCCGTTACCGCGCTCAGGAACTTGCACTGATTGACATCAAGGTCTTGCTGGAGCGGGTCAAGAACGAACAGATGAACTGCTGCCTCCGGATCTATACCCAGGACCGCTCTGCCATGATTTTCTACAAAGAGGGCAATCCGCTGGGGTTTTTCCATGACGGTTCCCATGAGATTGAAGCCTCACCCGGTGACTCGCAACAGCTTGCTCAGGACCCTGCCGCCAAGATAGATCTCTATACCACGGTGAGTGCCAATGAACTGATGGGGCATGACCTGCTGGAGATGATCAATGTCGCCAATGTCTGGAAAACAGCCGTCAGCCGCCATCAGAGCAAGACAGGCGGTGCATGAGCTCGCTTTAATCAGGCCGGATTGCAGCATTAGAAAAGCCCTGCCACGATTTCGTGGCAGGGCTTTTGTGTAACGACAAATCCATTCAAATGGAGTTAGCGCCTTGATACACAAGAGGACACTATTTCAGCTCAAAGTCCAGCAACTCATCCTCACTGAAGTCAAGCCCGCCGACACTCTTCCCTTCTGAAGCATCATGCAGACGTGCTGAGACGTCACGGTAGGCGGGATTTATACGCTCAACCTCCTCCAGGAGTGCCCAGGCCTCATCGTTTTTGCCCAAAACGGTCAGGGTCAATGCCAGTTCATATTTAAGCGCGCAGCTATCCTCAGCAGAAAGCGAGGGTAACGCAAGCAATGCACGCAGCGCACTCTCTGCCAGCAGCAGTTCGCCCTTGTCCCTGAGACAGGCTCCCTGCAGAATCAGACAGGAGACACGGCGTTCAGGGTCTTCTGCTGCCTGACGCAGGGCGTTGATCGCCTCATCATAGAGTCCCATCTCATGGAAGGCCAAGCCCAGGTCGTACTGGGACTGGGCATCGTTATTTTCCAAGCCTGCACCAAAACGGACCTTGCCGGTCTCGGTCTGGATGTTGTCAAATATGTCGTTAACGGTTTCAAACCAGGTATCTGCAGGTGCAGCGGCTGCACCGCCAAGATCTTCGTCCAGCTCAACCTCAATCTCGTAAAAATCCGCTTCAAGTGAGGCCTTGGCATCGCTAAAGTCGCTGATATCCAGTTCACGCGGCCCCGTGCCATGGGTTGGTTCCGGCAAGCCCGCAGCTTCAGTCGGCCCGCCAGTCTGCAGCTCCAGTTCGATCTCAGGCTCCACCTCCGGCAGCAGCTCTTCCAACTCCACAGCAGCCGGTTCTTCTTCAACAGATACCGCAGCTGCCGGCTGCCCTCCCCCCAGACCTGCCAGTGAACCGATCTTGGCGGCAAAGGAAGCGGCCTCTTCACTCATTCCAGCAGCCTCACATGCCCGGGCACAGCCTTTCAGAATACGGATGTTGATCGGCACCAGATCGTTCAGGGCCAGATAGAATTCACGCAGTGTTCCCGCAGCGCCGGCAGCAATGAAGAGTTGTTCACTCTCATCCATAAGGGTCAATGCAGCGGCGGTATCCTGCTCGTCCAGCAGGACACGGATCAACTGCTCACGGGGAAACAGCTCTGCGGGAAAAAATCTGATAAAATGCTGACAGACCGTCTTGAGGCGGGTAGCATTTTCAAGCGAACGGTACGCCTGTACCAACAACCGCCAGGCAGACAGCTGCTGTGGATTGGCCTTGATCAGTACCTGCAACAGTGCGGCCGCCTGCTCTGCGCCGCCATCAGTGATCTTTTGCTCAATAACCGAACAGGTAAAGTCTCCTTTGTCCGGAAAAAGCTGGGAAAGACGCCCCGCAAGGCGGGAAAAAGCAGCATCATCCCTTCGTTCCACCAGCAGCAGCCCAAGCGACCTGAATGCCTCCAAAGCTTCATCAAGCCGCCCCTGTTGAAACAGCACTTCAGCGTACTTCAGCTTGATATTGGGGTTATGGGCATCTATCCGCTGCATGGCCTCAAGTGCTTTTAAGGCTTCAACATGATTCTGCAGCCGTTCAAAATGGTCATACGCCCGTTTATATTCAGACAGCGCATTGGCGGAAAGACCATGTTTTTCGTTCAGTCCCGCCAACGTCAGGGCAATGGCGATATCGTCCGGAAACAGCTTCTCTATCTGCTTGTAGACGGCAATGGCTTTCATATAGAAACCGTTTGCAGTCAGGTTTTTACCAATGGTTTCGAGTTCTTTACGCGCCTCATCAGCACGCCGAGACTTGGCAAGCAGTTCAGCAAGGCGTTGGCGCACCCTCAGGTCAGCCGGGTCCGCCGCCAAGACCTCCTGGTAGCAGATGATAGCCTTGTCGGCCTGCCCTTTTTGCAGCAGCTTCTGGGCATCTGCGAGTAATTTGTCCTTTTTGCTCACCTAAAACACCCCTTGGATAGTGGAACATGACAAAACGTGCCATAATTGTGTAAACATAGCTGCATCACCCAGCAGTGTCAAGCCGTATATCTCTAATTTTACATATAGTTACACTGTCCACCAGTGTCTGATAATCCTTTGACAGAGCCCGGTAAATACAGTAGGTATAGACGGCTGAAGTATCACATTACCTTGAAGCGAGAAAGTGCCATGTTGATCCTGCCGCGCTCCAACCCCCTCTACGAAAACATCCCGGTTCAAAAGATCAATCTGCCCGAAGCCATGAAAAAGATGGGGACAGGCGGTTTTACCGGTTATCTGGGCTACGGTTCAAACAGTTCGGAAGGCTACCTCATCTTCATCAAAGGCACCTTGATCAGCACGCTCGTGCTGGAGGGAAGCACCCGCAAAAGCGGTTTTGAGGCCGTCACCAGCCTGTTCAGCCACGCCCTTGCCGAAGGCGGCGTTATCAACGTCTACCGGATGACCGTTGACTTGGCGGTCTGCACCCATGCGCTGTTGCATGGCAACGTGGTATTCAAGCCCGAACTGGTCAGCAACCTGGACCTCAAGGCCGTCCTGGCCCGAATGAAGAACCAGGCGCTGAACGGCACCATGCTGTTCTCGACGCCGGATCGCAGCGCCATGATATTCTGCAAGGAAGGCACACCAATCGGCTTCTATCACGATGCAGCGCAGGAAATTGAAAACTCTCCCGCTGAATCGCAACGGATCGCCGCCCTGCCCGGGGCCATGCTCGAAATACGCAGCACGCCACCAGCTGAGGAGCTGTTGCACCATAACTTCCTTGAAACCCTCAACATAGAACGCCTCTGGCAGGCATCGTACAGTCGTCATACTGCAAGCCAGGCCAGACCTGCTCCGGCAGCAGCTCCACCTGTTGAGCCCCGGACATCACCGGAGCCGGACGAGACAACCGAAGAGCCGCCCAGCGGTAACGAGGCCCAATTGGCCGAAATTGTCGACGACCTGCAGGAAATTGCCAGAGCCTACCTTGGACGCCAGGGGGCAGATCTGGTAGACGAGCTGCTCAACCTTGTGGGTGGCAGGGCCGCGCTGCTCGACAACCAGAAGCAGACTGCCTTTCTGGCTGCCATGTCCGCCCAGGCCCCTGACATTGACCCGGAAGCAAAAACTGAAGAGATGATTGATCTGATGCGCTCTGAAGTTGCCGGACGCCTGTCCGTCTAGTCACCATGCCGCCATCACTTACCGGTCTTTCCGTCATCCTTGTCGAGCCCCAGTTTCCGGGCAATATCGGCATGGTCTGCCGTGCCATGAAAAACATGGGGCTTTCACGTCTGCGCCTGGTGGCAGGCTGCGACCACCTGCACCCCGAGGCATTCAAATTTGCGGTCTCAGCCAAAGACCTGCTGGAACAGGCAGAGCTGTTCGACAGCCTGTCGGACGCCCTGGCAGATATCAGCGTTTCAGTGGCAACCACACGGCGCAGCGGCAAATACCGTCAGGAGCTGCTCAGCCCTCCCCAGGCAGCCCAGGCACTGTTACAGGCGCCGGGGTCTGCAGCGCTGGTCTTCGGACGAGAAGACCACGGGCTCTCCACAACGGACCTCTCCCTCTGCACGCTGCAGGCAACCATACCGTCAAGCTCCGAGTACGGTTCGCTTAACCTCGCCCAGGCAGCCCTGATCTTCTGCTATGAGCTGTTCGGTGCAGCCGCCGCGGAGACCGGCTCCGTGCAACGGACTCCGGCACCATCCGGAGAACTTGAACCACTGTTCACCCACATGGAACAGACCCTGCTGCGAATTGGCCATTTAAATCCCCAAAACCCTGATCACATTATGCGTTCGCTGCGCCGTATATTTTTCCGGTCCGGGCTTGACAGCCGTGAGGTTGCCATCCTGCGCGGCATGTTATCCCAGATAGACTGGGCAGCCGGTGACTTCAACAACCGGAAAAAAACGACATGACTCCCACCCTGATCGGCTTGATAGCGGGACTGCTTACCAGTGTTGCCGCCCTGCCGCAGGTTATCAAGACCTGGCGCAGCCGTCATGCACGGGATCTTTCCATCTGGCAGCCACTTCTTTTGTCCGTCGGGGTTGCATTGTGGTTAATCTACGGTATGCTGATCGGCGATACGCCCCTGATCCTTGCCAACATCACACCACTGGTTTGCAACCTGCTGTTAACGGCTATGAAGATCAGATTCAAAGACAATGACCCGGAACACGACGAGGAGACACCACCATGAAACGTTTTTTACTCGGCATACTTGGCCTATTCTTACTCTCAACACTGTCCGGCTGTGGCTACAACACCATGCAGGCCAACGAGGAGGCGGTCATCGCGGCCTGGGGCAATGTTGAGTCATCCTACCAGCGGCGCAACGACCTGATTCCCAATCTGGTCGAAGTGGTCAAGGGCTATGCCAAGCATGAGGCAGACACCCTCAAGGCGGTCACCGAGGCACGGGCAAAAGTAGGCAGTATGCAGCTCAGCAAAGAGGTTATCAATGATCCCGCAGCCCTGACCAAATTCCAGCAGAATCAGGGTGAACTGTCATCTGCCCTTTCCCGGCTGATGGTGGTGGCAGAAAGATATCCTGACTTAAAAGCCAACCAGAATTTTCTCGACCTGCAGAAACAGCTGGAAGGGACGGAGAACCGGATCAACGTAGCCCGTGAGCGTTACAACAAGGCTGTGCAGGTCTTCAACACCAGTATCAGAACCTTTCCCAACAGCATGACCAACTCAATGCTGTTGCACCTGAAGCGTAAAGAACCGTTTAAGGCTGAGGAAGGTGCCAAAACAGCCCCCAAGGTCAAATTCTAACCAGAGTCCCACGAGGCCAGCATGCGTTTTAATGCCTTCAAACTGTTTGTGCTGTTCATCATGACGCTCGTCTGTCTGGCGCAGAATGTTTCAGCCCTTGATGCACCGCCCTTAAAGGGCAGAATCAATGATTATGCCGGGATGCTCTCTCCTGCAACCGCCCGTTCCCTGGAACAAAAACTGGCCGCCTTTGAGAGTGAGACCACTAATCAGGTTGTGCTGCTGACAATTCCGTCACTGGAAGGTGATGTCATCGAGAGTTTTGCCATCCGGGTAGCCGAGGCCTGGAAGATTGGACAGAAAGACAAAAGCAACGGGGTGATCCTGATTCTTGCCAAAAAGGAGCGCAAAATCAGAATCGAGGTCGGCACCGGTCTGCAGGGGGTCCTGCCTGACATCACCGCCGGCCAGATTATCCGCAATGTGATCGCGCCGGAACTGCGGGCCGGCAACACGGATCAGGGGATCAGTGCCGGTCTCGGTGCAATCATCGGCGCCACCAAGGGGGAGTTCAAGGCCACAGCAGCTGACAAGAAAGCGGCGAAAAAGAAAAAGGGCAGCGGCTACGGCCTCTTCATTATCCTGCTGCTGGCGGCCATCGTCATAACTGCAGTTGCCGGTTCATCCTCCCGTACTGCCGGTATCCTGGCAGGCGGTGTGAGTCTGCCGGCTGCCGCAGGTATCGGCCTGGGAGCGGTACTCTGGAAGCTGGGGGTACTGGCACTTTTGGGTGGTGCCGCCGGATTTCTGATCAGTCTCCTGATGCGGCTCCTTAATGCCGGTGGTGGTGGCGGCGGGTCGTACGGTGGAGGTTGGGGAGGCCCGACCATCTTCTATGGCGGCGGCGGAGGCGGCTCATCGTCAAGCGACGACGGTTTTTCCGGTGGGGGAGGAGACTTTGATGGTGGTGGCTCTTCAGACGACTGGTAACTTGCGATGTCGATTTTTTCTGGTATGCTGACGCCTATTCCCTGAGCCAAAGGACCAAGCAAGTGCGTTTTATCCTGTTAACCCTCAGCTGTCTTGCTTTCATGCTTGCCTCGGCAGCTGCCCTGGCTGCCCCAAAGCCTGCTGACGGAGAGCGTCTGCTCCTGATTCGTGCCGTTGGCGGCAGCGCATCCGAGAAGGAACTGGCAGCCCAGGCCGGTGTCTATGACAGCATGGTAGAATATCTGACAGACCGGGGCTACCGGGTGGTGGACCGTGCCGCTGCAGAAAAGGCGGCCATGCAGATTGCCGCCACCCATGAGATTGATCCTGTCCTGAACAAAGCTGCCGCTTATGGCCTTACCTTTCTGGCCGAATATTCCATCCATTTCAAGACATCCACGATTGTCAAAGATCCGGACAAAGGGATCGGCGCCCTGGTCAGGGTCAGCGCCAAAATCATTGACAACACGGGCGCACGGATTATCTCAGCCAAACTGGCTGAGGCATCATCAAGTGGACATACCACTGAAGATGCCATTGACAAGGCAGCCAGAAGCGCCGGCAAAAAACTGACCGAACAACTATCCAGAGGGCTTGAACAGCATGTTGTTCAAAACGGCAACGAAGGCCGCACCGTCACCATGGTCTTTGAAGGGCGGGAGGCCCAGACCGAACGACTGATTGCCCTGCTGGAAAAAAACAAGACTGTCGCTGCCGTCAAGGAGGTCGAGGCCGGCGGCGGTAAAGCCACCCTGGAGATCATCTGCAAATCACGGCGCGACCAACTTGAACGAGAACTGCTCAGACTGGCTTCCCAGCAGGGGATACAGTTACAGAAGATCAGATCAGAAGGTAACCGCAGCACATGGAAAATCAGATAGGAGGAAAAAAACATGAGACGAATTTTGCTACTGGTTATCGGAGCAATGCTCCTCAGTGCAACGGCAGCCTTTGCTGCAGCCGTAACAGCCACCGGTGAAGGCCCCAGCAAGGAGGTAGCCCTGGCTACGGCCATGCGCCGGGCTGTGGAGCAAGGGGTTGGCACCTTTATCAAGTCAGACACTACCGTTATTGACTCGGCACTGGTTGACGACAAGATCCTTTCGCACAGCAAGGGTTATGTCACCAGCTACAAGATCATCAAAGAAGAAAAGACCGCTGATGGCGTTAACATCACCATCACTGCCACGGTTGACAACAAGCTGATCAAGGGTGACATTGATGCCCTGACCATCCTGCGCAAAAACGCCGTGGTGGGCAACCCCCGCATCCTGGTGGCCTTCAGCAACAAGTCCAAAGACAAGATCTTCAAGGACAAGGAGTTCACTGAGGAGATCTATAACGGCATCGTAGAATCCCTGACCGACAAGCAGTTCCGCGTGGTGGACAAGGCCTCTGCTGAAAGATTTTCCATGCAGCAGGCCGAGACCCACGAGATTGATGTGGACCTGAACAAGGCAGCCGCCTACGGCCTCAAGTTCCACGCCGAATACACCCTGTTTTACAACGTCAGCGGCGTGGTCCGCGAAGGGGCCATCGGCAAGAGTGTGCTGGTAAACGTCAAGACCCAATTGATCGACAATACCCGTTCCCAGGTCATTACCAGCAAGAAAATCGAGCAGGCCGGCATGGGACAGACCGTTGAACAGGCCCTTGAAAAAGCAGCCCGCGAAGGTGGCAAGAAGATCGTCAATCCGATGATTGATGTGCTGCAGAAACACTGGATGGACCAGCAACAGAACGGCGCCATGTATACCATTATCATTGACGGTGTGGATGACCCGGAAGAGATTGCCAGGTTCACCGAGATGTTTGAAAAATTCCCGCTGGCAACCGGTGCCAAGGAGGTCGAATCCGGTGGCGGCAAGACCACCTTTGAAGCCACCTACAAAGGCAAGCGTGACCAGCTTGACCGTGATGTGATCCGTGTTGCCAAAGAGCTGGGCTGGACCATGAAGAAGATCCGCGCCGAAGGTGCCAGAAGTACCTGGAAGAAACAGTAGGGGGAGACCATGAAACGGATCATTATACTTGCCGTATCAATCCTGCTTGCCCTCTGCAGCTTTGCCGTTGCCGATCAGTTTACGGCAACCGGTCGCGGCATGTCTGAAGATGCAGCGGTTGCAAGCGGCCTGAACAATGCCATTGATATGGCAGTCAAGCAGATCCTTGACGAAGAGACGGTCAAAAAAAACAAGCAAAAGATCGCCTCTGCCCTGAAAGGCAAGACCAGGAAGCTGGCCCGGCTTGTTCAAAAAGGTGAGCCGGAATTCACCGGAGCCGGTTACGAGCTGCAGTTGACCGCTGAGGTAAACCTGAAGACGCTGGAAAATGAGATCAATGCCTTGGGGTTGATGCAGGATGCCATGGGCAATCCCCGCATCATGGTGCTCTATAACCCGAACCTGCCCCAGGGAGCCACACTGGGCAGTACCCGGGCCGATCTGGAGGCGTTCTTCGACAACTCCTACGGGGCGATTGTTGAGGTACTGGCTGACAAGGGTTTTGACGTGATCGACAAGGCCTCAGCCCAGAAATTCTCCGTTCAGGTGGCCGAGACCCATGAGATGGAGCTTGACACCAACAAGGCGGCTCTCTACGGCCTGAAATACCATGCCGATCTGGTGCTGTACTACCAGACGGTCGGCATTGGCCGTGAAGGTTACTGGCAGTACACCGGCGGGGCTGCCAAGATCTTCCTGCGCGCCCAGCTGATCAACCCCAGCACCTCGCGGGTGGTTGCCAGCAAGGATGTTGAATCATCCTCCCATGCCGGTACCCTGCAGGAGGCACTCTACCGCTCTGCCAAAGATGTGGGCCACAAGATCTCAAATGTGATGATCGACTCCATCAAAAAGAGCTGGAAACGCGAAAAGTCCGGCGCCGGCACCTTCATTATTGTCCTGGATGGTGTGGCCGAGATTGACGATGTAACCAGCTTTAAAGACGCCCTCAAGGCGGTTCCCGGCATGGAAAACATCCGCGAGCGGGAGTCCGGCGGTGGCAAGACCACCTTTGAGATCAAGTCCGGCAGCAGCGCCGATGCCGTCAAGAGCGCCATCAACAAGACCGGCAAACAACTGGGTTGGACACTGAAACTGATCCGCTCCGAAGGTGCCCGCAGCACCTGGAAGCGGCAATAGATTCTCTTAACTTTCCAAGAAGGAGGCTTTACCAATGAAACGCATCCTGCTGATCATGAGCACATTGGGGCTGGTATTGCTGCCGCTTCTGGCTGCTGCCGAAGTGCGTACCTATACCGAAATTGTTACTGTCAAGGTGGATGACGACGAGTACACGGCCCGCAAAAAAGCAGAACAACGCGGTCGCGAACAGGCGCTTGAGCATTACCTGCGTGACGTCTATCCGGACAGGGCCGCTACCCTCAACCTGACCGGCGACGAGAAATACATCAAAGACCTGGAAATCCTTGAGAGCAGTGTTGAAGGGATGTTTTCCAAGGAGTTGAAAGCCAAGATCAGGATCACCATCAACGAAGAGGCGGTACGGGCCTACCTGAAACGCCAGGGGGCGGTGACCGGCAAGAATGAGGAGCGCCGGATCGTGGTCATGATCATCCCCGGCAAGATGGACACCGGTGATGCCCCGATGATTCTGGACAATGTCCGGGCCGAGGTCCGCCGCAGTCTGACCGCTGCCGAGTACACCGTGATTGATTCCGATGACGAAGCGGTTAATCAGGCGCTGACCGAGGAGGCTGATTACAACAAGATGGTCAAGCATATGAACAAGATTGCTGACCAACTGGCAGACAAAGGCGAGTGGCTGGTGCTGGGCAAGGTGGACGTCAGTGTTGCCCCCAGCGGATCGGCCTATGTCTACCGTGCCATGATGACCGGCAAGACCGTCAGCCTGGCCAGCCGCGACCTGATGTGGGAAGGCAACCCGGATGGCGCTGCCCGTGCATCAAAAGATGAAGCCAAGGCTGCCATTCGCCTGGCTGCCATTGCCGGCGGCAAGAAGTTTGCCAGTGAGGTTGTCAACGCCCTTAACACCAAGACCCTGACCCAGGAGCGCCGTGGTGCCCGTTTTGAACTGGTATTGCCGACACGGGGTGAATACCGCCTGGAGCGGAAACTGCTTAAACTGCTCGGTGAGGATATCAAGGGATTGAAGAACGTCAGCCAGAAGAACCGCGGCAAAGGCGACATGGTGGTTGACCTCTACTACGCCGGCAAGATCAGTGACCTGGTTGACCTGTTGATGGACAACTTTGAAAAAGACGCGCAACTGAAACGCTGGAATCCTGAAATTCAGGGCAACAAGGTGGTTTTCAAATAGAAATGAATTAATCTTGAGTAAGGAGGGCGCTACTTTATGAAGCGATCGTCACATCTACATCATCTGAAATACCTGGTGTTGTCCGGCCTGCTGGCACTTGCGGCCGGCAACCTGTCCGGCTGCGCCACCGGCATGTCGGCCATTGAATGCGGGGCAGAGTCCATGAACCCAACCGTCATGGCCGCCCTGGACTCCTTTGAATCAGCAGCCATCTCAATCAAACTTTCCAACCGGGTCCTGTTGCAGTCCCCCCTGTCTGAGCAGGACACCTGGCCCAAGGATCTTTACGGCGTCCCCTCCGGTGGTGCCCTGTTCAAGATGGGGCTCTCCGCCTTTGCCTCATCCCAGGGAATCACCCTGGCCACTGAGATTGACCCGGCCACCGGCTGGCCACGTCCCACCAGCGCCCTCTACATCTTCCTGAAGGACCGGGAAAAGCTGCTGGACAAGCATGTGGACAAGGGGGATGTCGCCTTCTTCAAGAACCAGACCCAGGATGTCTATTTTCGGGAGCTCGGTCCTCGCAAGCTGCCGGACACTATTAACGAATATGTCTACCGCAACCCCCTGATGGCCTACGCGGTGGTGACCAACAACAAGAAAGAAATGCTTCAGCTGGAGGCGGAAATAGCATTGAACGCACGGGGCTATACCCAGTGTGATGCATTCCTGCGTAAGGCCAGCGCTGAGGTGGGCGAAGAGGTCAAAAAAGCTGCCTGTAAAGATCCCAGCCTGAAAGATGAGGCCATAACGGCGGCACTGAAGGAAAAAACAGAAGATATGGCCACCATGGAGAAAAACTACGGCAAGCTGGCCAACAAGGTCTACTCTGCCTCCGTGGCAGGTGCTGACTTTACCATGGCTTCAATGGTGAAGATCGGTTGCGCCGTGGTAAACGGCATCCGCGCCTTCCCCAACATCAACAAGGAATTCAGCAAAATACGCGGAGTCTACAACGCAGTCATGCTCTTCCCGCGTATCAAGATGGTGCTGGGCTCACTCGGCATCTACAAGGACAACCTGGGGCTGCAGTACACGGTCTACAAGACCATGTACCAGCAGATCAAAGGCAAGTACCAGATCAAGGATGATGACCCGGCTGCAGAACAGAAGACCAAAGAGGCCCTGCGCAGGATTGAACTGGCAGAGGCGGCGATGCAGCAGCTGGAGCCAAAACTGATGCTGGCTTTTGCCGGAGAGCAGGTTGAGTTCAGTGATCAGGAAGCTAAGAAAATAGAGTTGATTGCGGCCATGTTCCCGGCTTCGGACGGCATGACCCAATTGGCAGCCCTCGACCGCCTGCCGTAGAGGGACCTGAGTCTTTTATAACTAAGGAGTATGCCATGAATCGCTATCTTCGTTATGCGGGCTTCAGTCTGCTCAGCCTGCTTGCCTTTGGTTGTGCAACGGCACCCCAGACCGTCTATGTTACCGAGGCGCAACAGGTAACCACCCAGGCGCTGGAACCGGTCAACCTGGATGCCATCGGCCTGAAGCAGGACCTTGGTTCAAAGTTTGCCCGCCAACTCCCGCCGGAGATGACCGATGAGCTGATGAACGACATCCAGGCCCAACTGGCCAACACCAAACGTTTCACCAAGGTATTGATGAACGCCTCAGATCAGGAGACCTACATCATTGAGCCACGGATTGAGAGCCTCAGCTCCTTTGAGTCTCCCATGAACATGGACCCGACCCGCAAGCTGGTTACCTTCAAGACCCGGGTCAGGCTTGATGTCAAGTTGATGAATGCCAAGGGACAGGTTGAACTGGTAAAGTCATACAGCGACGACCGCAAGCTGGACAGCAAGATCCCCAAGCGTGAGGTCATGGTGGCCGAGAAGAAGCAGGAGTTCTTCAAACGTGCCGTCACCGTCGGTTTCAGGGCCGCTGCAGACCGTCTGGGCATGGGCTTCAATCCCAGCTACGAGATGGGCAGTATCAGCCGGATAAACGGCAGGATCGCCTACGTGCAGATCAACACTTCAAAACTGCGTAAGGTACCCAAGAAGCAGCAGGCCATTGAGGTGGTTGATGACAACAATCAGGTACTCGCCAGTCTGGGGGAATTGCAGATTGAAGATGGAAGCATCTCAGGCCGCTATTTTGAAAAAGGCGGTGCTTCCGTCAAGGAAGGGATGAAGGTCAGGGCTCGGGTTAACGCAATGCTGCTGGAGTAGCAGTCACCGGCTGCAGTCAATAGTACGCGCTAAACGGAGAGGCAGATACGCCTCTCCGTTTTATTTTGGGTCCGGTTCAGTGCTGACAGCAGGATTTCAAGAAATTCGGCAATACCGGAATACTGTGTGTGGCAGTAAGCCGAGCGACCGGAGACGAGCCAGTGCAGATTGTGCCATGAAATGAAATTGGGAACTATTTCATCAGAATCTTCAACGCCTGTTTCAGAACATCTTCAACAGAAGCCGATCCTGCACAATCAAGCTCGGCCAGCACCTTCCTGACCTGCGGATCCTTGTACCCCAAATTTACCAGCGCAGAAGAAACATCGTCCAGGACACTGCCTGCAGGCAGTGACCGTCCCACCGCGTCACCCGCCGGGATGCTGCCGCTATCCAGCTTGCCTGCCTTGTCCTTCAACTCCAGCACCAGGCGTTCAGCCGTCTTTTTGCCGATGCCGGGAATGGCGGACAGTTTGTGCAGATCACCCTGTTGCAGGGCAGCAGCCAGCTGAGGTGGCTGGATGTTGGAGAGGATGTCCCGCGCCAGCTTGGGACCGATACCGGAGACCGAGATCAGCAACTGGAAAAAAGACTTTTCCGTGCGGGTACGAAAGCCGTAAAGCAGGATGGCATCCTCCCGCACACTGGTGTGGATATGCAGGGTGGCCTGCCCCTCTTCAGGCAGTTCATAGTAGGTGGAGAAAGGGATCATGACCCGGTAGCCGACCCCGTGAACATCAAGGATGACATGGTCCGGTGACTTGTGGGCAATCTGACCGGTTAAGAGTGCAATCATGGCCGGTAATTCCTCCAGGAACTGCTGCGACGGGATGTCAGCACGGCAGGGCCGGCCTGTTGCCGCAGCTGATATGAATTGATATGGCAGATCGCAACGGCAACAGCATCGGAGGCATCGGCCTGGGCCACCTCCGGCAGTCCCAGCAGCGCCTTGACCATCTTCTGGACCTGCTCCTTGCCTGCCCTGCCCTGCCCCACCACCGCCTGTTTCACCTGTGAGGCCGTGTACTCAAAAACCGGCAGCCCGGCATGAACCGCTGCAGCGATGGCAGCGCCCCGGGCCTGTCCCAGCTTCAGGGCAGCGCGGACGTTTTCAGACACATAGACATCCTCAACCGCCACCGCATCGGGTGCGTATTCTGCAATGACCCTGCTCAGCCCTTCAAAGATCAGACGCAGACGATCAGGGAAATCCCTCGCCTTATCGGTAAAAATGGCTCCGTTGTCAAGGTGCACAAGGCGGCTGCCGTGCTGTTCCACCAAACCGTACCCGGTGATGCGTGAGCCTGGGTCAATGCCGAGGACACGCACTAAAAACCGCAGCCTCCGCCGTTTTTCCGGTGATACTGCTGGTGATACTCTTCAGCCTGCCAAAAGGCACCTGCCGGTACAACCTCGGTGACCACTGAACGCTGATAGCGTCCGGAATGATCGACTGCCTCACGGGATGATTCGGCCTGAAGGCGCTGTTCTTCTGAATGGTAGAAAATGGCTGAACGGTACTGACTACCGACATCCGGCCCCTGCCGGTTCAGCTGCGTTGGATCATGGGCCTGCCAGAAGATCTTCAGCAGCTGGTCATAACTGATTTTGGCAGGATCGAAGCTCACCTCAACCGCCTCGGCATGACCGCTGGTACCGCTGCATACCTGCTGGTAGGTCGGATTCTCAAGCGTGCCGCCGGTATAGCCTACCCTGGTTGCAACAACACCCGGCTCATCGTAAAACGCCTCTTCCACGCCCCAGAAACAGCCTGCTGCAAAGGTTGCCTTTTCCATCCCCGCCTCCATGCAAAAAAGGGGGCCTCTGGCCCCCTTCCGGTTACATCATCTTTTCCATCTCATCCGCCGAGATATCAAAGTTTGCATACACATTCTGGACATCATCACAATCTTCAAGCCGGTCCATCATCTTCAGCATGCTTTCTGCCTGCTTGCCCTCAAGGGCCACCTGAGTCTGAGGGATCATGGTGATCTCGGCACTCTGGAACTTGAAGCCTTTTGCCTCAAGCGCATCGCGCACCTCAATGAAGCTGGACGGCTCCGTGTACACCTCTATCTGCTCATCTTCTTCAACCACATCCTCGGCACCGGCCTCAAGAGCCGCCTCGAACAGCTGGTCAAAATCCAGCGAAGGGTCGTAGCTGATCACACCTTTCTTATCAAACATCCAGGCCACGCAACCGGCTTCCCCCATGTTACCGTTACACTTGGTAAAGATGCTGCGTACTTCAGAGACCGTACGGTTACGGTTATCGGTCATAACCTCAACCAGCACCGCCACACCGCCGGGACCGTATCCCTCGTAGACGATCTCTTCGTAGACAACCCCTTCCATACCGCCGGTACCTTTTTTAATGGCACGCTCAATATTATCCTTGGGCATATTTTCGCCCTTGGCCTTATCAATAGCCGTTCTCAGGCGGGGGTTTGCAGCCGGGTCACCGCCGCCGAGCTTCGCAGCAACGGAGATCTCCTTGATGATCTTGGTAAAGATCTTGCCGCGCTTGGCATCAGCGGCCCCCTTTTTGTGTTTGATGGTACTCCATTTATTATGGCCCGACATGTCCCTACTCCTTCACCCTGTAATCAGTATCTGCACCATGACAGAATCTGTTTTTTTAACATGGGGGCTACTGGCTGTCCAGAGCGAAAATGCTGTTGCTGTGTACTGGACAGTCCGTACGCATCCTGCTACTCTCAGCCCACCAATCCAGACAACGGAGGAACCGGGTCATGACAACCGTCAGCTTTCTGCGAACCTGTAGTATGATACTCCTGCTGGCACTAACCGGTTGCTCAGCCATCCCCACAACCGGACCATCCAATCAGGATCTGCCACCAGTGCTGGCTCAGGATGAACTCCTGCGCCCATACGAAAAAATGGGCAGAATCCAGATCATCCGCGAGGTCTATTTTAGCGATTACAGCCTCAGCCCCAGCCTGCAGGAATGGGGTCTCACGGCACTGCGCGAAGAGGCCCGGAAGATGGGGGCAGACGCCTTGATCCTGCCTGAAATCGAAAGCCGTCAAATAACCATTGTCATGTTCCCCGCTTTTCCTGCTACAGAGTACCGGGCAGCCGGTGTAGCGATTAAATTCAAATAACCTTGACAGTCACGCAGGATATTATGTATAAAGTTAATTCTTCAAAGTTGAATCGGCGACGTAGCCAAGTGGTAAGGCAGAGGTCTGCAAAACCTTTATTCAGCGGTTCAAATCCGCTCGTCGCCTCCAATATAAAAGGGGTTAGCTCATACAGCTAACCCCTTTTCCTGTTCAATCAACCATAGATTCACCCTAAAGGAAATGGTTTCTGCGATGCTCCTGCACAAAAAAGAGATACTGAACCTGCTGGCTGAAGAACCCGAGGCACTGCACTTTGCCTCACTGCTCCGCGCCTTTGGCGGCCGCCATATCAAAAATGAGCTCAAGCAGATTGTGGATGACCTGGTACGCAGTGGCGAGATCCTGCGCCTGCGGGGCAACCGTTACACCCTGCCGGGAGCCGACAACAGCGGCACCGTGCAGGGCAGCATCTCGATTCACCGCGATGGGTACGGCTTTGTCAAGCCTGAGAGCGGCGGCGAGGACATCTTTATCCCGGGCAAGAACATCAATAACGCCCTGCATGGTGACAAGGTATCGGTCAGGGCCGAGAAGAGCCGCTCCCAGCGCGGCAAGCTGGAAGGCCGGGTGGTTGCCATACTGGAACGGGCCAACAGCCGGATTGTGGGGCGCCTGCAGCAAAACAGGCGTGGCGCAACCGTGGTTCCGGAAGAACTGCGGATCGGCACCTTCTTTACCGTGCCAGCCAATGCAGTCAATGGCGCGGTTGATGGGCAGCAGGTGGTGATTGAAGTCACCGCCTGGCCGGTCGGGGGGCGCCCGCCCGAAGGCAAAGTGGTTGAAATCCTGGGCTGGCCCGATGACCCTGATGTTGAAGTACAGACGGTGATCCGCAAGTTTGATCTGCCCCACACCTTTGAACCGGAGACGCTGGCAGAGGCCCAGGCAGTCCCCTCTCAGGTCGGCAAAAACGACCTGAAGGACCGGGTTGACCTGCGCAAGCTGCCCACCGTGACCATTGATGGAGAAACAGCCAAAGACTTTGACGATGCCGTTTCCATCAGACAGGAAGGCCAGAATTTCAGACTCTGGGTTTCGATCGCCGATGTTTCACACTACATCAAGCCTGGCAGCATGCTTGACCGCGAGGCCTACCTGCGCGGCACTTCGGTCTACTTTCCGGACCGCTGCATCCCGATGCTGCCGGAACGCCTCTCAAATGGCATCTGCTCCCTCAATCCCCACCTGGACCGGCTGACCATGACTACCGAGATGCTCTTTGACCAACAGGGCCGGATGCTTGAATCCAGTTTCTACCCCAGTGTGATCAAGAGTGACGCCCGCCTGACCTACACCAAGGTCAAGCAGGTCATCATTGATGGCGATGAAAAAGTGCTTGAAGAGGATCGTCCCCTGGCCCCGATGCTGCTGCAGATGAAAGAGCTGGCCCTGATTCTGCAGGCAATGCGCAGACAACGGGGCAGTATTGACTTTGATCTGCCGGAACCGGAGATCATCCTCGGCCTGACCGGCCAGACCGAGGCGATCATCAAGAGTGAGCGCAACCTGGCCCACCAACTGATCGAAGAGTTCATGCTGGCGGCCAACGAGGCCGTAGCCCGCTTTGTGTCCGAGCAGGAGATGGCATTCATCTACCGGGTCCATGAACCGCCTGATCCAACCAAACTGACCGCTTTCCGCGACTTTATCCTGCCCTTTGGCTTTACCCTGGAGATGCAGGGGGATCGGGTGGAGCCGTCAGCCATGCAACGCTTGATCAACGACGCAGAAGGCAAGCCGGAAGAACGGCTGGTTAACTACGGCCTGCTGCGTTGCATGAAACAGGCCCGCTATGCGGCTGAAAACCTGAAACATTTCGGTCTGGCCTCCAGCTGCTACACCCATTTCACCTCGCCGATCCGGCGCTACCCCGACCTGATTGTGCACCGCCTGCTCCGGTTGGCCCTGGAGCGCAAAGCCGGGACACTGGACAAAAAAGGACAGCGCGAACTGGATCGGATAGGCAGCACCCTTTCCGAAGCCGCCGAGCATACCAGCACCCGCGAGAGGGTAGCCATGGAGGCTGAGCGGGATATTGTCGAGCTGAAAAAACTGCAGTTCATGCAGGGCAGGATCGGCCAGGAGTTTGATGGTTTTATCGCCGGGGTGGCCGGTTTCGGCTGTTTTGTGGAGTTGTCGGAGGTCTTTGTGGAAGGACTGATACATATCTCCACCCTGGCGGACGACCTCTACAGCTTTGATGAGCCAACCCACGCCCTGATCGGCCGGCGTTCCGGGCGCACCTTGCGGATCGGCGACCCTGTCCGGGTACGGGTGGTGGCGGTCAATCCCCAGGCCCGCAGGATCGAGTTTGTACTGGAAAGCCACAGCACTGTCCGCAGGGACGTGGCCACAGCCCAACCGGCTGCCACAGAGGAATATCCACGCATTCCGATCAGGGGCAAGCGCCCAGTACTGAAAGGCACCGGCAACGGAAATCGCCGGCGTTAGTTGCGCCTTTGCAACGCCTGTGCTAGCTTTGCCGGATCATCACCTACAGGAGCAATCATGTCTGAAGAACCATCCAAAGTTCTCCCCTTTATCGAACACCTGGTCGAGTTACGCAAACGCCTGATCATCATCGTGGTGGCAGTGGTCATCGGCATGGGCCTTGCTTGGAACCTGGCCGACGAGATCCTGATCTTCATGGAAAAACCGTTGACCGGCACCACCTATCTGGATACGGCCAAGCAGAAGGGCTACCTTTATCTGAAGGAGCACTATCCGGCCATTTATGGCCGTGCCAACCTTGAAAAGGAACTGAACAAGCCCAAGAAGCAGCATGCACTCAACTATACTGCGCCGCTTGAACCGTTCTTTATCCAGTGCAAGATCTCGGTGATTGCCGGCTTCGTACTGGTACTGCCGATTGTGTTTCATCAGATCTGGGCCTTCATCGCCCCCGGCCTGACCCGCAAGGAGCGTAAACTGGTGGTGCCGTTTATCACCGTGGCCACCATCGCCTTCTGTATCGGTGCGATGTTTTTTCTGACCATTATCTGGCCTTTCATCATCAACTTCTCACTCTCCTACGAAACCGAGGGACTGCGCAGCTGGCTGTCACTGTCAGCCTATGTTGATTTCTGTCTGCGTCTGATCCTGCTGTTCGGCCTGATTGCCGAGCTGCCGATTATTACCCTGCTGCTTTCACGCTTCGGCATTGTCTCCTACCAGTTTCTGGCCCCCAAACGCAAATACGCCCTGCTGGCCAGTTCGATTGTGGCCGCCTTCCACTCAGACCTGGTAACCATGTTTGTGATCATGATCCCGCTCTACCTGATGTACGAGGTCAGTGTCTGGGTAGCACTGTTCTTCGGCAAGAAAAAAGAGAATCAAACCGCCGAGCCGGAGGCCGCATAGCTGTCACGACAACGTCCCCACCACAAAAGCCGGGCTGCATGCCGTCATACACGGGGCACTGACGTTATGCAGTCTTCACGATACAGGAATCAGCGGGGATCATGCCGGGAAGGCAACAGGACTTGACAAGTCTTTTGCCGCCACGGTATAAAGGGATCATCAAAGTCCTTTTAGGAGTCCCCTATGATGGAACTGACCCGTAAGGGTGATTACGCAATACGTGGCATCATTTATCTGGCAAGTCAGCCTCCCAACAAGATTTCACTCCTCAGCGAAATCGCTGTGGCCGTGGATGTCCCCCAGACCTTTCTGGCAAAAATTTTTCAACAGTTCAGCAAAACCGGTATTGTAAAATCATTCCGCGGTACCGGCGGTGGGTTCCTGCTGGCCGGCCCCCCGGAAAGCATTACGCTGCTGCAGGTGGTTGAGGCGGTCGAAGGGCCGATCCTGCCGAACCGTTGCGTCCTGAAACCGGGTGAGTGCGAACGGGACGTCACCTGCACCGTTCATCCCGTCTGGCGTCAGGTACAGCAGCAGGTGCGCAGCATCCTGGCAGGCATTACCCTGAAAGACCTAGCCACACTATAACATACCGTATACACTTACTTTTACCTGTTTTGGGTTGACATGCAGCATAAGTTTTGATAGAAGACGGCTACAATTAAACCTGAGGGTTCAGCTTAAGTCTCGCGTCTACCAGCGGGACTTTTGTCGTTTTGCAGCCCGGTAAGAAAATTTTACCGGTAATTTCAGTATGAAAGGAGTTTGCCGGACATATCTCCCATCACTTCCGGCCCTGGTTGCCTGTCCGGCGCCATCCGCCCAGCCTTCCCCCTAAAATCTATGAAAAAACAAACTATCATCAAAAAAATCAGCTACATGAGCATTGGACTACTCCTGCTCTGGACTCCGGTCCTCTTCATGGCCTGCAGCAAGGGGCCTCAACCGGCGGCCTCCCACGCCTCCCTTGACCGTGACCTGAACGAGACCTCTCTGGAAAAAGAGATCCGCAACGTCATGGAGAAGGGGATCTCTCTGGATGAGCGCAAGCGCCAGGTGCCGGTGATTGAACTGGCCTTTGCCCGTCAGACCACGCCGGAACGTGCCCGCAACCTGGCGGCTCTCTGTTATTTCAAAACCCTGGGGACCCCCTTTTCCCCTCTTGATCTGGCTGAAATCGCTCTGGCTGAGACCGGCGGACATCAGCTCTCCTCCAAGGCGACATCAAACAAAGGGGCCATCGGCGTCTGGCAGCTCATGCCCAAACAGGCCCGCAGTCACGGTTACACGCCGGAAGAGATGCGTAATGACGAAAAATGTGCCGAGGCGGCGGTGCGAACCCTGCTAAGCAAACTGGAAGTCGCCGACGGCAACATGGACCGCGCCAAAAAATTTTACTGCGGTGTAGGCCCCCAGGCCGATGCCTACCTGAAAAAACTCCGGACCATCCGGCAGGCACTGATTGAAGAGCTTGACCAGACCAGAGAAAAGGTCGCGTTAAACGAGAAAGATAGCAGTATTCAGTGAAACGCCTCATGGTGCTCCTGACCCTGCTGGTGGTGCTAACCGGTTGTGCTGCAGTTGTCACCCCTCCGGAGGTGCGGCTGCAGCAGATCACTCCGGTTCGCATCGACGCAGCCGGACTGGCTATTGAGGTCGACCTGCTGGTACGCAACCCCAACCGGTTTGACCTGACCCTGCTGGGCTACTCCTACACCCTGCAGCTGGCAGGTCTGCCGTTCAGCTCAGGCGGGTCCCGCCAGACAACAACCTTTCCAGCCCACCAGGAGCAACTGGTCAGGATTCCCGCCCGGATACGGCATGGTGAGCTGCTGGAACTGTTAAAGCGCCAGTCAGGCCCGGATCATCTGCCTTACCGTCTGATTGCAGAACTGCAACTGGCTACCCCGCTGGGAGAGTCAGTCATCCCGCTTGACCATCAGGGCCGGCTCACCATCCCTGAAAAGTACCGTCCCGATGCACTCATGAACCACTTGAAAGGTCTTTTCAGCCCCCCCTGACCGCCCCCTTTTCGCTTGCCCTGATCTGCTCAGCTCTGGTATAGTTCCACGGCTTTTTAAGGCACCTGCACCTCGAAAGGAACTGTTCACCGTGGAAGGAAGCAACCCCGGTACAACCTGCTCCGGCCTGAAACTACGCACCAGGATGTTTCTGCTGTCGATGGTCTCCTTTACCGCCATCCTGGTTGTTGTGATACTGGGAGTGATGCTGTTGAATGAGGTCAGGATCAACGGCAGCAACTACAAAACCATTCGCAACAGCAAGGACGCCCTTGAAAAGATCGCCCTGCTCAAGTCTGACATCTATCAGTTAAACGGTGAGGTGCTGGCCTTCATGGCTGAGCGTGACCGCAACGATGCCCAGGCTCTGCTGGCGAAGATCAAGGACCACACTGACGACATCGATTTCAAGTACGATGACGTCCAGGGCCTGATCGAGTCTCAACAGAAGCGTGAAGCCATCATCAAGGCCGAAGCGATCTGGAACGACTACAAGAAAACCCTGTTGGAAGAGATTATTCCCTCGGTTCAGCGTAATGACATGGTACGTGCCAACGCACTGCTGAGCGGCATTCAGGAACAACGCTTCAGTTCCTTCACCTCCACGGTGGCCCTGATGGTTGACAACCTGCGCCGTGATGTCTACCAGACGGAAAAGCAGATCACGGCCATTACCCGCAGCAAGACCATTACAACAGCTGCCGTCATCTTTATTCTGATCACCCTGATCACCGTACTTTCCACCTTTATTACCGAATCGGTCACCCGCCCGATCAAGCGTTGCGTTGATTTTGCCAAGCAGGTGGCAGGCGGCTCGCTGGAAAACCGGCTGACCATCAAGGCCTGCGGCGAGGTGGGCGATCTGGCTGCCGCCATGAACACCATGGCCGAGAACCTGCACAACATCATCATCCGCCTGAATGCCTCAACCGGCGAGCTGACCGCGATCGACCGCAACATCGAGACAGCGGCCCGTCAGGTCGTGGGGGCAACCCGGCTACAGGAAGATGCCATCAGCGAGACCTCCCGCACGGTTGAGCTGATCAACGGTTCGGTACATGAGATCTCTGAAGGGGTCGATCAACTCTCCTGTTCGACCACCGAGACCTCCTCCTCGATCCTGCAGATGGCTGCCAGTATTGAGGAAGTCGCACTTAACACCGACAAGCTGGGCGAATCGGTGGATGAAGTCAGTTCCTCCGTGATCCAGATGGCGACCTCCATCAAAGGGATCGGCAATAACATCACCAGCCTGCTGGATGCCTCAACCACCACCGCCTCCTCGGTTGCCGAGATGGATGCCACCATCCGCCAGGTGGAGAAAAATGCCATGGATACGGCCATCATCTCGGAAACCGTCAAGACCGATGCCGCTAACGGACTGAAATCGGTACAGGAGACGATTGTCGGCATGCAGGAGATCCGGCGGGCCTCCCGGATTACGGCCGAGGTGGTGGAACATCTCTCCCTGCGTGCCCATGATATCGGGGCGATCCTGTCGGTGATTGACGAAGTGGCTGAGCAGACCAACCTGCTGGCCCTGAATGCCGCCATCATCGCAGCCCAGGCTGGTGAGCATGGCAAAGGGTTTGCCGTGGTGGCGGATGAGATCAAGGAACTGGCCGAGCGCACCTCGACCTCAACCCGTGAAATTGCCCAGGTCATCACCGGCGTCCAGGAGGACACCGGTCGCGCTGTGGCTGCCATCAATCAGGCTGAGCTGGCCATCGGTGCCGGTGAAGAGCTGTCTGAACGTTCCGGCGCCGCCCTGGAAAAGATCGTAGCCGGTGTGCGTCAGGCCGGTCTGCAGATTGATGCCATTGCCCGTGCCACGGTGGAGCAGGCCAAGGGCAGCCAGAGCATCCGGGTTGCCATGGAGCAGGTTGAAGAGATGGTGGAACAGATGGCCAACTCTGCCCGGGAACATAGCCGGGGCAGTGACCTGATCACCGTTGCGGTAGAGCGGATGCGGGAGATGACCGGACAGGTCCGTGGTTCCACCAGAGAGCAGAGCAAGACCAGCGCCCTGATTGCCAAGGCCACTGAAGATATCACCGTCATGATCGACCGGATCCGGGAGGCCTGCGGAGCCCAGACCGTACACAGCCGCTCCATTGACCGGATGGTTGAAAACATCCGCCAGTCATCTGCCACCACCTCCCAGGCTGCGCAGGTCATGAACAGTGCCGTTACCGGACTTTCCCATCAGATAGACCAGCTCGAAAAAGAGATGTCAGGATTCAAGATATGAAGAACCGTATCGACAGCCGTTTCACACAACTGCACAAGCAGGGTGGCAAGGCCCTGGTCACCTTTATCACCGCCGGGGATCCCGATCTGGCCACCACAGCGGCCCTGCTGCCGCGCATGGCAGAGGCCGGTGCCGACATCATTGAACTCGGCATCCCGTTTTCTGACCCGATGGCTGACGGCCCCACCATTCAGCGAGCCTCGGAGCGGGCTCTGGCACAGGGTGTCACCCTTGAGGCGGTCCTGGCAATGGTCAGACAGGTCAGAGAGCAGGTTTCGGCACCGATTGTGTTGATGGGCTACAGTAACCCGATCTACTCCTATGGCTGGCAGCGTTTTGCCCAGGATGCCGTGCAGGCAGGTGTTGACGGCCTGTTGCTGGTGGATCTGCCACCTGAAGAGGCCGGCGAACTGCTGCCGGCAGCCAGGGCAGCCGGACTTGAGATCATCTTCCTGCTGACCCCCACCTCGGATGCAACCCGGATCACACAGGTCAGCCGCTGTGGCAGCGGTTTTCTCTATTATGTTACGGTGACCGGGGTTACCGGTGCCCGGCAATCCGTCTCCACCAGCCTTGAGCATGAGCTGCAAACGGTACGCAGCACCATCAGGCTCCCGGTTGTGGCCGGTTTCGGCATTTCCACCCCGGAGCAGGCAGCCCAGGTGGCAGCCGCCGCCGACGGCGTCGTAGTCGGCAGCGCCATTGTCAAGCTGTTTGAACAGTACCGGGGTGAGCAGTTGCAGAACGAAGTAACCGGATTGATCAGATCTTTAAAACGTGCCATTACGCCGTAAGATTTTTTTCCGAGAGGATATTCCATGAGCTGGTTCAAGCGTGACAAGACAGGGATAGAAAAAAGCAGCACCAAGCATGTCAAGGTGCCGGAAGGACTCTGGACAAAGTGCCCGGGCTGCAGCGAATCCCTGCTCACCAAAGAGATTGAGGACAACCTGCAGGTCTGCCCCAAATGCGGACACCACTTCAGAATCGCCACCCGCAAGCGGCTGCAGGCGTTGCTGGACAACGGCAGCTGGCAGGAATTCGATGCAGAAATGACCTCGATCGACTTCCTGAACTTCAAAGACACCAAGAGCTATCAGGAACGGATCAATGCCACGGTTGCCAAGGGCGGTTCCCGCGATGCCGTGATCTGTGTTGAAGGCAGTATTGAAGGTATTGCCACCCAGGTTGCCATCTTTGACTTTGCCTTTATGGGCGGCAGTATGGGCAGCGTGGTGGGAGAAAAAATCACCCGTTCAATTGAGCGCGGCCTTGAAAAGAAACAACCGGTGATCGTGATCTCCGCCTCCGGCGGGGCCCGGATGCAGGAGTCAATCCTGTCGCTGATGCAGATGGCCAAGACCTCTGCCGCCCTGGCCAAGCTGAAGGCCGCCGGCCTGCCGTTTATCTCGATCCTGACCGACCCCACCACCGGCGGCGTCACCGCCAGCTTCGCCATGCTGGGAGACCTGAACATTGCCGAGCCCAAGGCATTAATCGGCTTTGCCGGGCCGCGGGTCATTGAACAGACCATTCGCCAGAAGCTGCCGGCCGGGTTCCAGCGTTCCGAGTACCTGCTTGACCACGGCATGGTTGACATGATCGTCTCACGGCTTGAGATGCGCAGCACCCTGGGCCAGATCCTGGCCATGCTCACCAAGCAGTAGGCGTGCCCGCTTCACAGCAGCTTTCCCGGCTTTTTGGCCGGCGACGTTTCAACATCAAGCCGGGACTTGAACGGATCATGGCCCTGCTGGAGCGCCACGGTCACCCGGAACGCTCCTTTGCCGCCATTCATGTTGTCGGCACCAACGGCAAAGGCTCCACCGCCGCATTTCTAGCTGCCATCATTGAACAGGCCGGTTATCGTACCGGCCTGTTTACCTCTCCCCACCTTGTCAGCTACACGGAACGATTTCGGGTTAACGGGGTTGATTGCGCACCTGCTCAACTGGAGCTGCTCATCCAGGAGCTGCTTGAACAGGCCGGCCCGGATGACACATTCTTTGAACTGACCACCGCCCTGGCCTGCCACTGGTTTGCCAGGAACACGGTCCAGCTGGCCGTACTGGAAGCCGGCATGGGGGGACGCAGTGACGCCACTGCCGCGGTAGCGGGCATAGCCACGGTCATCAGCCCGATTGCCCTTGATCATTGTCAGTGGCTGGGCAGCGACCTGCAGTCCATTGCTGCGGAGAAGGTTGCCATTGCCAGACCGGGCAGCCCGGTTATCTCTGCAGCACAACCACCGGATGTGCTGGCGGTGATTGAGGAGTACTGCCGGAGAAACAACAACCGGCTCCTGCTGGCAGGCCGGGACTTCAATGCAACCCGCAACGGGGCTGACACCGGCCTGACCTTCACCAGCCGCTCCGGCAGTCTGTCCGATCTGCACCCCAGCCTCCACGGCAGCTACCAGACCGGCAACGCCGCCCTTGCCCTGGCCGCAGCAGAACAGCTGGCAACACTCGGTTTTCCCATTTCCGGGCAGGCCATGCAGGACGGTCTGGCCACGGCACGCTGGCCGGGCCGCCTTGAACGGCTCACATTGCCGGACGGCTCCGAACTACTGTTGGATGGAGCCCATAACCCGGCAGGTGCGCAGGCCCTGGCAACGGCGTTGCAGGAGCTTGGTGAACGCAGGGTCATCCTGCTGCTGGGGATGATGGAGGACAAGGACCTGCAGGGCGTATTGCAACCATTGCTGCAGCGGTCTCAGCAGGTTATAGCGGTCAGCCCCGCGCAGGAACGCGCTCTTCCGGCCACCGAGCTGGCTGCCAGCTGCAGGGCGGCAGGAACCCCGGCCACAGCCGCAGACTCCGTTGCAGCCGGTCTTGAGGCAGCGCGGGCAGCAGCCGGCCTCGGTGATCTGATCGTGGCTGCCGGCTCACTCTTTCTGGTGGGTGAACTCAAGGCCTTACTGGCCGGCATGCCCTGTGAAGCGGTGCGTGGCTAGATCATCACCGTGCAGACTCAAAACTCGTATGTTGCACCTCCGGTTCCAGCCCAGGGATGGTATCAAGGCGGCGAGGAATCCGGCAACAGAGGCGTGCACGCAGTACGGTGAGGAGCCGGTAACGAGCCAACGAAGAGAGCCCCCACCGGAATAAGGACTTTATCTTGAAACTACGTACCTGCATTCTTCTGCTATTCCTGCTGATGCCGGCCCTGTTGCAGGCTGCCGAACAGACCGCCGCACCGGGCATGGTTATCCGCGCCGATGTCATGAACCATGACGCTGCCAGCGATCAGATCAAGGCCAGCGGCAAGGTTGAGATGATCTGGCAGGACATGACCATGACCGCCGATGAGGCCACCTTCAACCGCAGCAACCAGACCCTGGTGGCCAGAGGCAACGTCCATCTGGTTAAGGCCGGCGACACACTCTGGGGTGATCAGCTGGTGCTGGACACCGAGAGCGGGCGGGCGGAGATGGAAAACGGCCATATCTTCATGGCCCAGGGCAACTTCAGGGCTGACGGCCGACAGGTCGCCAAGACCGGTGATGATGACTACGCCCTGCGGGACGGCGGCCTGACCACCTGCGATGCAGCCGTTCCCAGCTGGAAATTCGGGGCATCGGAACTGGATGTTTCTCTGGAGGAATTTGCCACCGGCAAACACGTCATCTTCTATGTCAAAGATATCCCGGTTTTTTACTTCCCCTACATCATCCTGCCGGTCAAGCGTGAGCGCCAGTCCGGCTTCCTGTTCCCCAAATTCGGCAATTCCTCAAAGCGCGGTGTTGCCGTTGACATCCCCTTCTACTGGGCCATCTCACCTTCGCAGGAGGCAACCGTTAATCTGGATGTCCAGACCAAGCGGGGGGTCGGCCTGGGGCTTGACTACCGCTACAAGCTCAGCCGGAGCAGTGAAGGCTCACTGGGCGGCTACCTGATTTACGATAACAACGAGAACAAAGAACGGGGCCAACTGGTCCAGTTCCACAAAGAATTGTTCTCAGACAGTTTTTCCCTGATCAGCAGCCTTAACCTGACCAGCGACCGGAATTTCCTGGCCGATTACGGCGAAAAAAGCGGTGAGTACAACCGGCAGTACTATGATTCACGGATCGTACTGACCAAATTCTGGGATCACTGGCTGACCAGTGCCCAGACCATCTATACCCAGGATTACTACACCGGCAGCAACACCGCCACACTGCAACGTGCACCGGAGCTATCACTGTATGCGGTCCGGGAGCAGCTTCCCTACATCCCCAACCTCTATTTCGATCTGGACCTGCTGGCCACCAACTACTACCGCGAAAAAGGGACCGATGGCCAGCGGGCCGTGCTGGAACCGCGCCTGACCTCAACAAACAGCCTGTTGGGCGGCCGGCTGAACCTCTCCCTGTTCGGCAGCCTGCAACTGCGGGGCTACAACACCAACCGGGTCGATCCCGGCCTCAAGGATGATCAACTGCTGGCCATACCAAAGGCCGGAGCCCAGATCAGCAGCTCCTTCAGCCGGGTCTTTGACGCCTCATTCCTTGATCTGCAGCGCCTGCGCCATGAGCTGGTTCCCACCCTCTCCTATCTCTACGTCGGAGATAAGGATCAGAGCAGTGTGCCGCTCTTTGACCAGCTTGACCGTCTGAATGCCCAGCAGACCCTGGCACTCTCCCTTGCCAGTCACCTGGGTGGCCGGATAGCCAAAAAGGAAGGGGCAGCAGAGTACCGCAACCTGATGACCCTGCGTTTGTTGCAGAACTACAGCCTGAGCGGCACCCGCACCGACCTGTTGACCCTGACCGATGATTCCCGGCGTTGGGGCGATCTGACCCTGGAGAGTGAGACCTGGGTACACCGCTCTGTCCGGCTGCTGGCCGATCTCCGCTACAGCCATTATGACCACCGTATCTCCAGCACCGCCAGCGGCGTCGAATACAATGATCTGCGCGGCAATGCGGCCCGGATCAGCTACCGGATGGTTGACCGCCAGCTTGACTACCTTGAAGGCGGTACCAGCATCGCCCTGACCAAGCCGCTCTATGCGACCTACACCACCCGCTACTCATTTGATAAACATGACTTCCTTGAATCCTACTACGCCCTTGAGTTCCGCCATCAGTGCTGGAGTGTAACCGCCGGCTACCGTGAACGCCCGAACGACAGGGCCTGGACCGTCAACTTCAACCTTACCGGCCTGTTCGGCATCGGCAACAGCCCCACAGGAGGCGCACGATGAAACGTCCCCTGCCCAAACTGGTCTATGCCGATGCCCAGGGCCAGATCTACGACCACCCCTTTCTGACCATGGCCGGTATGAGTGGCCCGGAAGCGGTTTTACCGGAGCAGGTTGAACTGATCCCGCTGCCGGAAGGCAGCCGCCTCTTCACCATTCCCGGCACGCCGCCGATCGCCTGGGACAACCGCGCCAAACGGTTTACCACGGTGGAAAAGGCGCCCGGTATCAGAGGCAGATTGCAGGCGGTTTCCGCCTTCATGGCGCCGGGCTTTGCCCGCACCCTGCTGCCGGCCTGTGATTACAGCAAAAAACAGGTGGTGCTGCCGCTCTGGTCCTATACCGCCGTGGGATGGGATGAAGCGCGGGACTGCTTTGTAGTGGCCGCCACCAGGGTCGACAGCAACACCAACTGGAACCCGGAAAACTACGATGACCGGCTGCTGGACCCGCTGGTACGGCAGCGGCTGGCAGAACAGTCGGACAACCGCCTACTGGAGCAGCTGGCCCGCTGTGCCATCGACTACCACTGTTTTGCTGCCAAGAACCTCTTCTTCCGCCGCTGGGAGGCACCGCTGCCCACTTCGCCGGTCTGCAACTCGGCCTGCCTGGGCTGTATCTCGCTGCAGGCGTCGGAATGCTGCCCCTCCAACCACGACCGGATCAGTTTTGTACCCACCCCGGAAGAGATCATTGAGCTGGCCCTGCCCCACCTGGAACAGGCTGAACAGGCAATTGTCTCCTACGGACAGGGCTGCGAAGGGGACCCGATCATGCAGGCCCCCACCATCGCCGAAGCAACCCGCCGTCTCAAGGCAGCCACCTCACGGGGCACGATCAACTTCAACTCCAACGGTTCCCTGCCGGAGCGGATAGAGGAGTTGTGCGACGCCGGTATGGACTCATTCCGTTTCTCGCTCAATTCGGTCCTGGAAGAACGCTACAACGCCTACTACCGGCCCAAAGGGTACAGCTTCGACAATGTTATCCGCTCCCTCAAGATCTCCAAACAGGCTGGCCGTTTTACCATGGTCAACTACCTGATCTCCCCCGGCGTGACCGACGCACCGGAGGAGGTGGCGGCACTGAAACATTTCGTGGCTGACACCGGGGTTGATATGCTGCAACTCAGGAACCTGTCCATTGATCCTGATCTCTACAACCGGGCCATGCAGGCCAACGGCCGGGGGATCGGCATGCACCGTCTGCTGACTGAGCTGAAGCAGGAGTTCCCACGACTCCAGTTTGGCTACTACAACCGCACCAGAGAAAATTTCTTCCCACCCGGCTTTGAAAAGGGCTGGCCAATCTCAAGCAGCTAGCAGATTCAGCACCATCCCGGTTCCGGTCACCAGGGCTCCGGTCATGTCGTGCAGTGCACGGCACAACCGGCAGCCCTTACCCCTCCAGTACAATTCCGATTCAAGCTCACCACTACCGCCTTAGCAGGTTGTTGAAAAACTACTGTGGTGCCCGTCTACGGCGTTGCGCGGTGCTCGCTCCTTCGCCTAACTATCTGTTATGTCTCAGTCGCTGTGCGCCGTGCGCCTTGTAGCCGAGCTTCCTCGTGACGTTTTTCAACAGCCTGTTAGAGACGGGGCGTCTGTCGCAGCCCTGCGCCTTGTACTGCTCCATTCATGATTTCCCCTGGCCTTGCTGACAGGCCATCCTGATTCCACTGGCAAATCTGTTACCGCCACCAGCAACTGCTGCAACAGCTATCTCCTTTACAAGCTGTTTACATCCTGCCCCCCGACCCTCCAGCCGATAGCTGCGGGCTGCCGTTGTTCACTCTGCAGGCAGTCCCCTATCCTTGCCTGCCTGCACAGCTCGTTCCCGGCTCTTCTCAACAATCCCGGCGGCTTGCCCATCGCGTACAGCTCATTTTGGTATTGACATCCGTATAAAATCATATATGGTAGTCATATGAATACCTATGAAGGCAAACCCCAACAGGAACTGACTCAGCGCCAGAAACAGGTGCTGCAGTTCATTACGTCATACACGGATGACAACGGCTTTCCGCCCAGCCAGCGCGAGATCGCCCGTCACCTGAATGTCTCAGGCACACTACCGGTCATGAAGCATCTCGGGGCATTGGAGCGCAAAGGGTACATCAAGCGGGAGAGTGTCAACCGGGGCATAGCCCTGGTGCGGCCGGCCAACCGTTCAGTATCTCTGCCGGTGGTCGGTGTCGTGCGTGCAGGGCACCTTGCCCCTGCAATTGAAGATATTCAGGGGCACTTCGCGGTGGATCCGATGGCGGTCAAAGGAGATGACTGCTTCTTTCTGCGGGTAAGTGGTGATTCCATGATCAATGCAGGCATCCTGGACGGCGATCTGGCAATGGTGCGGCCGCAGCAGACTGCCGGCAACAAGGATACCGTGGTTGCCATGATTGATGGTGAGGTGACACTGAAATGGTTCTACCGGGAACGGGACCACATCCGGCTGCAACCGGCAAACCCGAACATGGAACCGATCATTATCCGCCCGGAAGATGGCGAACTGAGCATAGTCGGCAAGGTAATCGGCGTGTACCGCCGGATGAACTGACCCAAGAAACCAACAAACCTTTCAGGAGCGTGAACAATGGAACCGATCGTCTTATTTGGGGTACTGATACTTGTTTTTGGATTGTGGCTGGAGTTTGAACCGGTAATAAAGCGGATCAGTAGTCTGGCTTTCAACAACAGCATTGTGACACGACTGACTTCATCATTAACCGAGCAACGACCTGTTTACGGCGCCAATACCTGGTTGGAACGCAAGGCAGGCTGACAACAGGCCGCTTTAAAAAGCATCGTGCAGCCTCTCCAGGGCACAGCTGAACGGAGCATGGCAAAAGCGGCTTTGATTTTGAAGGCCAGAACTGCTACTGTCGTTCCGGCTACAGCAACCGGAACAAAACTTCTTCCTGCCTGTTTTTGAAACCGGCCGGCAATCAGGGGGTGGTTATGACACAACAGATTTCTCAGCTGGCAGCAGTTTTGGGACTGCTTCTGGCACTGACCGCATCACCGCTTATCGCGGCAGAACCGGTCAGCATCCAGGTCGCAATGCCGTCACTGACCTGCGGCAAGGATGGTCTGGAACCAAACGAATGCATCCTGAACGGCATGATGCGGCTGCGCGGTGCAGAGAGCCTGAACGGCCCGCTGCGCTACTTCTGTGACGTACGCTACAGTTATGTTGCTGCAGGGAATGAGAGTCAGGCCATCCGTTTTACCGGACGGGTCCTGTTCCATGGTGAGGAAAAACTGATCCAGGGGCGCGCCAAGCGCGAACTGGCAGAGAAACTATCCCTCAAGCTGTCCAGCAACGCCAGACAGGTTGAGGTCAGCGAGATCGGCTGCGAACGGGAGTAACCGCTACATGCGCCGTTATTTAAGCGTCTTCAGGTAGGCCATCAACGCCTGCATCTCAGCGGCCTCAAGGGTAGCAAAGGAAGGCATGGAGGTACCGGGATGGGATTTTTTGGGATAGGCTACCTTGGCCTGCAGTTGGGCCTCCGACATACGGGCAGCCACCTTGCTCAGATCAGGACCAATCGCCCCACCCCGCCCCCTGACCACATGGCACATGGTACATTTGCGGTTAAACAGCTTTTCACCTGACATATCTGCCCAGGCAACCCCGGACAACAGAATGAATACCAGCAGTAGCAGACCTGATCTCATGACACCTATCCCCGCTTGTAATAATTTTCAGCATCTTAGCCCTTCAACCAGCCGGTTGCAACCGGTTAATGCCTAACCACCCGTGTTCTCCCGCCTCTACCTGCATATCCCCTGGTGCCTCAGCAAATGCGGCTATTGCGCCTTCAACTCCCAACCGCTTGAACCACACAAGCTGGAGCAGACCTGCAATCTGCTACTGCAGGAAATGAAACTGGCTGCCAGGGCCTATCCAGACAACCAGCCGCTCCGTTCACTCTACTTTGGCGGCGGAACCCCTTCCCTGCTTGATCCTGAACAGATCAGCCGCTTGATTGCCTGTTCCCGCAGCCTGTTTGGCCATGCCGATGATGCCGAAATTACCCTGGAGGCCAATCCCGGCACGGTCAGCCCTGACTCACTGACCGGCTATTACCAGGCTGGAGTATCCCGGCTTTCGCTGGGAGCGCAATCCTTTAATGACCAGCTGCTGCAAACCCTGGGCAGACGCCACACCGCAGCCGAAACCCGCAGCGCCTTTCAGCTGGCGCAGCAGGCCGGTTTCAGCAGCATCGGACTTGATCTGATCTGTGGCCTGCCCGAGCAGACCATGACTGCCTGGCAGCAGGATCTGACAGCAACGCTGGCGTTGCAGCCGGATCATCTCTCCATCTACGGCCTGACCATTGAAGAAGGCACCCCCTTTGCCGGGTACTATCCTGCAGATTCACCGGAACTGCCGGACCATGATCTGTCAGCAGACATGCTTGAAGAGGCTGACAACAGACTGAGCGCTGCCGGTTACGAACATTACGAGATCGCTAACTTTGCCCGCCCAGGCTGCCGCTCCCAGCACAACTGCGGCTACTGGCAACGGGACGGCTACCTGGGAATCGGCCCCGGTGCCCACTCATTTCTACGCCAGGACTGGGGTCTGCGCCGGGGCAATCAGAATGATTATGAAACCTGGGCTGCTGCCATCCAAAACAACAACCTTGCTGTAACAGAGCAGCAGCCCCTGACCCGCGAGGACGCCCTGTCGGAGACCATCTTCCTCGGCCTGCGGATGGCAGACGGTATCAACCTTGACCGGTTTGCAGAGCAGTTTGGAGAACGGATGGAGCAGCGTTTTGCCCGTGAAATAGAACAACTGCAACAGGCTGGCCTCATCACCTGCACCACTGAAACCATCGCCCTGACCAAGCAGGGGATGTTGCTTTCCAATCAGGTCTTCGTGCGTTTTCTCTAACTTGTGCTATAAGGATCTATATGACCCCCAAAGCCTTTTCATATCAGATTCTACGGCCATGAAACGCCTGCTTACCGCATGCCTGCTGCTACTGCTAGTTCTCAGTCTGCAGCCGGTTTCCGCTGCAGACGACGCCTTCAGCCAGCTCTGGGGCGGCTTCAGCACCTCACTGCAATTACGCTCAGACCAGCAGCGCCACAACACCGCCACTGCCGCCCATGATCTGGACCAGGTCATCATTGCACCGGGGGAGACCTTCAGCTTTAACCAGCTGGTCGGCGCCCGCGATTCCGGCAAAGGCTACCGGCCTGCGCCGATCATCACTCCATCCGGCCTGCTGGAGGATATCCCCGGCGGCGGCATCTGCCAGTTGGCCTCCACCATCTACAATGCCGGGCTGCTGGCCGGTATGCAGGTGGTGGAACGACACCCCCATTCCCGCACGGTTGGTCATGTTCCGCCGGGACGGGATGCCACCATCGCCTCCTGGCGCAAAGACCTGAAGCTGAAAAACCCCCACCCCTACCCGCTGCAGCTGCGGATTGTCCTGAACCGGAACCGCCTGACCACCTCGCTCTACGGACCGGTTGCAAAGCCGTTCAGCACGGAAATTATTGTCAACCGCACCCGGCTGGAGCCGGATACCGTCGTGCTCGGTAATAGCGCCAACAGTCCACAGCAGACCGGAACCAGCGGTTTTTCCACGGAAACCAGACGAATAACCAAAGAGAACGGACAGGTGCGGGATGAACTGATCTCGCAGGATATCTATCCGGCCCCCAGCCGGATCGTGGCAGGCACCAGCCGATGAAGATAAGCCCTGTCCTGGTACTTCTGCTCTGCTGTCTGCTGGCCGTCACCGCAGCAGCGGAACCATTGCCAAAGCCGGACCAGCAGGCGCTGTTGCAGTATGCCCGTCAGGTCATGGTCAACCGGCTTGAAAACCGTACTGCGCCGTCACCGCCAACCGGTATCAACACATCACAGCGGGCCTGCTTTGTCACCTTCTTTGTCAAACGTCAGGTCATGGCCTGCTTTGGCAGCTTTACCCCGCGCCACGCTGCGCTGCATGAAGAGATCAGCGACAACATCCGGCTGGCCCTGAAAAACGATCCCCGTGCTGTCCGGCTGACACCGGAACTGGCAAAAGCCGCTGAAATCCAGATCACCTTTCCAGGTCAGCCGCAACCGATCAGTGACTGGCGCAGCGTAGATCCGCTACATGAAGGACTGCTGGTGGAAGGGACGGATGGCCGCGGCGTGGCTATTGTACCGGGTGAGGCCCGCACCGCCCACTATGCCTGGCGTTCTGCCCTGCAACGGCTGGGGCTGAACCAGCGCAGCAACGGGGTCAGGCTGTACCGCTTTACGGCAGACTGGATCAGGAGTGGGCCATAGGATCGGCAAGAAAATTCCATTGCCGGCTACATATTTCAGACATTTCAAAATTAATGCGAATGGTTAGAACTAATCAAGATCGGCAAAAACATCGGCAGCACACTATCAGTTTCATCTGCTGTCCCGAAAATTTGCTCAAGGCAGAGCACGTCAGAAATGAACACTACACCCCATGACCCCAGCGACCATCACAACCCACAGCCGTGCTCCGCAGGAGTTGCGTACCATCCATGATTTTACCGATACGTTTCTGGTGGTCTGCCCCCGCTGCAGCCGGAAGGCAGACGTAACATCTTCAACCAAAGAACGACCGCCACGGTTTAGCTGTCTGCACTGTGGTTTGGTACGTCAGTGGACATCAGACAAAAAAGGTGTACTCTTTTCGCAGCAGTCCGGCGACTGGCCAGAAGGTCAGTATGCCCTGGGTGATGCGGCTGACCCCTATTTTCATCTGCCGCTCTGGCTTCAGACCCCTTGCTGCGGGCATACCTTATGGGCGTTTAATCCGCAGCACTTGCAGTATCTGCGTGACTTTGTTGCTGCTAAAGACAGACATACACCCCCTCGGGAAGCCAAAGACCCGTTAAACGCCATATAACCCAGATTTTCCATTGGGACGCGAGATGCTGCCGTGATGATTTCCGAGCAGATGTTCGTTCGTTTGACAAGCCGATAGCAGGGACTATCGGCGCGGAAAACGGGGGAACAGATGCCGGAAAGCATCGGGCAGGGCTCGCGTAGGCGCTTCGCGCCGCCTAATGGAATATCTGGGTTTAATAAGCCGTCTGCCCAAATGGATGCAACTGGCAAGAAACCGGCATGCGGTACTCCATAGCATTGCGCTGTTGGAGACGAAACTTAGAGATGAAGCTGCGGGAACAAGGCGGTAAAACAGTTTAGTGTACTGTCCTCAGAACGACTAAAAGAATGGATAATAAATGGAAACAAATTCCAACCAGAACCCATTGATATCTGACACCATCCTAATATCAGTCTTAACTGCGTTTGGATATATCATCGCATACTGTTATGAATCTGGTTTTTGTGGCTATTTCTACATACCATCTGACTTAATAGAAATCAGCATAACAAGAGTTATTACAGTAACATTAGCCATGTTTGGGTCGCTTATAGTCTTAGGACACTTTATCTCTCCGTTTTTGGGTTTATTTAGCTCTGAAAGCATGGTCAAGCGGTTGATTGCTAAATACATCTTTTTTGGAATGTTTTTCGTAATAATTTGGTGGTCCGTCGATGACATTTCCACTATGGCCTTTGTCTTTATAGGCCCTGGCCTGGAGCTATATTTTGATCTTATTCACCCGCTGATTAGCAAAAGGAAGATAGTTGGTTATGCAAACAAGCTTGAGGCATTCCAGGCCGAATTTGCTGAGGAAAAGACAAGAAGCATATGGTTCAATGACAGAATACAAAGACTCTTACGCAGAGAGTACGCAATAATGATTGTTGCTGGATTTACAGCATTGCTAATAGCCTCGGGTTTAGGCAGGGCGCAGGCCAAAAACCAAAAATATTACCTATCCGCCAAGACACCTAATCCAATCCTAATTCTAAGATATTATGGTTCCTATTACATAGGCGTAAATATTGACAAAAACAACATTCTTGTTAACGGCATACATGTAATAGAGAGAAGCAATTTAAAGGATCATGGGCCATTGATGCTTCAGAAATTAGGGCCTATAAAACCAAATCCAGCTATGAAACGAACCTCTTAATTACAATACCTTGGCAACACATGCTCAACGCGGTCAGAGACCGGTCGTGTTATCGTCTGCACCGGTCACCGCCGCGCCGTCAAACACAAAACCACACCACAGCCACCCGTAGAGGAGTCTGTTATGCAACGCCTGTTTACCCTGCTGTCCATCCTGATCCTGTCGCTGTTGATCTCTGCCCCGCTGTCTGCGGCCCCTGCGTCAAACAACCAGATACCGGTGCAGATTACGGTACTGTCGGCAGAGACCAACAAGCCGATTCCCGGCGCAACCATTGAGTTCCGCCAGAGCAGTGATCGGGCTGCGGTGATTGCCACTGCTACGGCAGATGCCAACGGCATTGCCACCACCAGCCTGCCCAAAGGTTCCTACCAGTACCTGACCAGCGCAGCGGGCATGGGTACCGTCCGTAACTACCTGTATCAGGAAGGGCAGCCCAAGATAGAGACCAAGGTCTGGCTGAACAAGGCTGCCGCCATTAGCGGACGCCTGCTGGACAGCAGCGGCAAGCCGCTGGGAGGGTTCAGGATGCTGGTTGACCGGCTGTTCAGTACGACAACCGATGCCACCGGCAGGTTCCGCTTTGACAACCTTGACGCTCGCGGCCATGACCTGATCCTTGAGCAGGCAGGCTGGGTGCTGGAAAAATCATACTATCCCCAACCCGGCATTGGAGAGACCAAGCAGTTGGGCGATATGACGGTGCGGCGTGCGGCAACGGTTGAGATCAACGGTACGCTTGCCATCCACAAGCATATGCCATCGGCTGAAGGGGTAGCGATCTCGTTAAGCGGCAACAGCGCCTGGCGCAACGGCAAACTTGATGCTAACGGCAAACTGCTGCTGACGATGCTGCCTCCCGGCACCTATACGGTTGCCATCTCCGATTCCCGAATGGAGCGGACCGAGCAGCAGATCACCCTGCAGGAGGGAGAGCAGCAGAAGCTACACCTGGTTGCCACCACCCGTCCCCCCAGCCTTGAGGTTGAGATGTACGGCGATGTGATTCTGTCCAATCAGCAGGTGCCGCTGCGGGTCTACGGCCTCTGGACCGACAGGGCCAAGGTTACCATCTACCAGCTTCCAGCCGAGTCTATCATTGCCAACCGGATCAATCTGAACAAGCCGGAAGATATCAGCAGCGTCGGTTTAAAGGTGGTTAAGCGTTTTCCCATTGCCCTGAAGCCGCTGAAAAGCGACTACCGTAACCGGACCCGCTTCAAGCTGCCGCCACTGCCGGGCGGCGCCTATCTGGTGCAGTTGCAGGGGGATGAGGCGGTTACCCAGGTTGCCTTTATTGCCACGGATCTGGGGCTGGTTGCCAAGAGCGCACCTAACGAGACCGTCCTGCTGCAGGCGCTGCATATCAAGACCGGCAAGCCGCTTGCCCGTGTGGCCCTGTATGGCAACGACCCCAAACAGGCGGTTACCTCCAGTGCTGCTGACGGCAGCGCCACCTGGGATGCCGGAAAATCGGGCAACAGAATTGTGGGGCGGCTGGGGGGCAGCCTGGCAGTGCTGACCCTGGGGGCTGAGGAAGGATCGGCCAGGGCCAGTGATAGCAAGGGCTACCTCTATACCGAACGGACCGCCTACCGTCCCGGCCAGACTGTATTTTACAAAGGAATACTGCGCAAAAAGGGCGGCGATGACTATCAACTGCCACCAAGCAGCAGCATCAACATCAAGGTGACCGATTCAGGCGACAAGACCGTGTTTGAGGAAACCCTGACCAGCTCTGCAATGGGCTCGTTCCACGGCCAGTTCAGCCTGCCCGCAACCCCGACCCTGGGCGAATACAGTATTGTTGCCACCAGCGGTAGCGATACCTGGCAGGGCAGTTTCAAGGTACTGGAATACCGCAAGCCGGAGTTTGAAGTGAAGCTGCGAGCCGATAACCAGTTTGAGCTTGGCGGCCGCCAGATTCCGCTGAAACTGTCTGCCCGTTACTATTTTGGTGCGCCGGTGGCCAATGCCAAGGTGGCCTGGCGGGCCTTCAGCCAGCCCTGGCTGCAGGATGAGCGCGAGGGGGGCGGTTTTGGCGAAGAGATGCCGTACTACGACGGTTACAACGAGCTTGTAGCTGAAGGCGAAGCCACGCTGGATGCCAATGGCGAGGCGGTTATCCAGGTAAGTGCCAAGACCCATGAGCAAGCGGTGCGCTATTCTGTTGAGGCGGATGTGACCGACCTGTCCTCCCGTCAGGTAACCGGCTCTACAGCTCTGACCATTGTCCCTTCCCTGCTGGATATCCGGGTTAAGGGGGAACAGTACCTGCTGCAGCCGGGCAAGCCCAGCGGGTTTATGGTACGGGTGTCGGACTGGCAGGGCAACCCCAGCGCCAATGCACCGGTAGCGCTGATTATTGAACAACAGGTCTATGACAAGAAGAGCCGCAGCTATAGCTGGAAAAATGCCGCCACCCTGCATGATCATACGGCCAAGGATGGCGCGGTCCGGTTCAGCTACCGCTTCCCGGCCTCGGATTACTGGCGGCTGCGGGCAGAGACCTTTGACGAAGGCAAGCGCCGCAACTTTGATGAAACCTACGCCTGGGTCTGGGAACAGGGCAGCAGTTGGGCAGGCAGTTACCGCGAGTTGGAGGCGGAGTTTGACAAAAAGAGCTACAAGCCGGGAGAAAAGGCCCGCCTGATCCTGCGGGCACCGTCGCTGGGTGGTTCACTGCTGCTGACCTTGGAAGGTCGCCGTATCCATCAGCACCGGGTCATCCCGATCACCTCGGCGGTGCAGGTGGTGGAGATTCCGGTCAGCAAAGAGCTGGCCCCCAACATCCATGTCTCGGCCAGCATGATCGCCAATGGCCGTTTCTACCATCAGCAGGGGCTGTTGAAGGTTGACTATCAGCCGGGCAAACTGGATCTGACCGTGACTCCGCAGCAAGAGGTATATGCCCCTGGCGATACGGCAAAAATTGTCATCAGTAGCACGTCTGAAGGCAAGCCGGTACCGGCTGAGCTATCACTGGCCCTGGTGGATGAGGCGATCTTTGCCGTGGCACCGGAGACCCGTGAGGAGATCTACCGCTTCTTCCGGGGACGGCGTGACCATCTGGTACGCACGATCTACTCCTTCCCGCGGCTCTATCTGGGGGGCGCATCCAAGGATCTGGCCAAACTGGCCGGTGATGACGACCTGAAAGGGATCAAGGTTCGCAAGGTGTTTAAGGACACTGCCGCCTGGCTGCCGCTGCTGACCAGCGACAACAACGGTACGGTGGTTGCCGAGGCACAACTGCCGGACAACCTGACCAAGTGGCGTGCCACCGCCGTGGGCCACACGGCCACCCAGCAGTTCGGCAGCGGACAGGCAACCTTTATCAGCCGCCTGCCGTTCATGGCCCGTCTGGCACCGCCCCGCTTTATGGTGGCTGAAGATCGTCTGGAGATTCCGGGGATCTTGAACGACGCCAGCAACAAGGATCAGCAGGTCAAGGGCCGTTTTGAGGCCACCGGCCTGACCCTGCTGGGCGAAACCGGCTTTACCGACAATCTGGCGGCAGGCGGTTCGCTGCGCCGGAACATGCTGGTAACGGCACCGCAACCGGGACAGGCGCTGCTGAAGCTGACCGCCGCAGGCAGCGAAGGCAAGGATAGCCTTGAGATGAGCTTCCCGGTGCTGCCCCGCGCCTTGCAACGGCAGCAGGCCGCAGCGCTGTCACTGCGCAGCGGTCAGTCAGAGCTGCTGCTGGTCCAGCCGGCCGAGGCATTAGCGGGCAGCGGCAGTATCAAGGTCACCTTCTCCCCCACGGTGGCGGAGAGCCTGATTCCGGCCCTAGAATACCTGATCTCCTTCCCCTACGGCTGTGTGGAACAGACGGTTTCCCGCTTTGTACCGGCGGTCTATGCCCAGCATCTGTTGACCAGGCAGGGGCGCAACGTCTCACCGTCACTGCAGGCCAAGCTGCCGCAGATTGTGGCAGAAGGGCTGCAGCGTCTGGCTGACCTGCAGCATGAAGACGGCGGCTGGGGCTGGTGGAAAAACGACCGCACCAACCCGCATCTGACCGCCCTGGCCATGCAGGGACTGGCCACGGCCAAGCAGGCCGGGGTTACGGTTGATGAGCCGCTGCTGCAGCGGGGCAAAAAGGCCATTGAGGCACAACTGGAAAATGCTAAACCTGAACAGGCAGCGGTGCTGTACCGCGCCCTGACCGCCCACGGCGGAAGTAATCCACAGGTGGAAAAGCGGCTGACCAGCGGCCTGAAGAACCTGCCGGTGGAGGCAAAGATAGCGGTTGCCGAGGCACTGGAAAACCGTGGCCAGCGGCAACAGGCGGTTGCTATTCTGCATGAGCTGATCACGTTGTTACAGCGGGACAGTGAAGCGGCCTGGCTGCCGGAAGACGCCAACGGCTGGCGCTGGGGCGGTTCTTCTCTGGAAACCACGGCGGCGCTGCTTTCTGCCATGAGCCGGATCATGCCGGAAAATGGCGTCACCCCCGCTCTCGCCCGCTATCTGGCTCGCCACCAGCGGGGCGGCTGGTGGCAGACCACGGTTGCCTCGGCAGCCGGTGTCAGGGCACTGGCTGATTTTGTTGCGTCCAGCAACGAGCTGTCTGCCGACTACACAGCCCGTCTGCTGCAGAACGGCAAGGAGGTTGAGCGGTACACCGTTGAAAAAGGACGCCTGACCACTGGACGGGCCACCCTCACCCTGCCTGCAGATACGGCCCGCACCAGCCTGCAGCTTGAAAAAGCAACCGCCAGCGGTACCGCCTACCTGAGCGCCAACCTTACCTACCGGGTACCGGTGGAGCAGACCGCCAAGACTGACTCACTGCAGGTGGAACGGACAATCTACCGGATCAGCTCGGTACAGAAGAACGGCCAGTGGCGTCATGAGTACCAGCCCCTGAAACCGGGAGAGCCGGTGCTGGTTGGTGAAGACCTGGAAGTGCGTCTGAGCGTGAAGAATAAGGCTGCACTGGAATACCTGATTCTGGAGGATTATCTGCCGGCCGGGTTTGAGGTGCGTCAGGCCGACCGTGATCCGCGCTACGCCAATGAGGCCTACTACCAGGGCTGGTATGACCACAAGGAACGTCGCGATACCCTGATGGCCTGGTTTATCAGCTACCTGCCCGGCGGCGACCACGAGTTCCGCTTTGTGGTCTACCCGGAGCTGAAAGGAAAGGTCTTAGCGCTGCCATCAGCCATCTGGCCGATGTACCGGCCGGAGCTGCGGGGTGAGAGCAGCCCCTGGCAGGTAGAGGTGCAGTAGCCGGTCTGACTGTTTTTTTATTCCGGCAGCACCATCCAAACAGAAAAGGCCCGCTATTCAGCGGGCCTTTTCTCTGCTGCATGCAACGACAGGTCAGTATCAGGAGAGCTTAAACTGGGCCATCAGCCGCCGCAATTCCTCGCCCAGCGCCGACAACGAATTGGCCGCGCTTGAGGTATCTGCCGCCCCCTTGGCTGTCCCTTCAATAACATCGGATATCTTGTGAATGTTGCCGGTTATCTCGCTGGTGGTGGCGGTCTGCTCTTCTGCAGCGGTTGCAATCTGGCTGACCTGCATGGTCACGGCATTCACCTGCTCCAGTATCTCCATCAGGGCATGTTCCAGCTGGCCCGCCTCAGCCGCGCCTTTTTCCGTTGCCTCCACCCCCGCATCCATGGAGAGGATGGCAGCCCTGGTCTCCTGCTGAATCGCCCGGATCATCTCGCCGATCTCTTTGGTAGCGCGGGTCGTCCGCTCTGCCAGTGCCCGCACCTCATCGGCAACCACGGCAAATCCCCGTCCCATCTCACCAGCCCTGGCAGCTTCGATGGCTGCGTTCAAAGCCAGCAGATTGGTCTGGTCGGCAATATCTTCAATGGTTGCCACAATGGCGCCAATCTGATCGGAACGTTCCCCCAGCGTGGCAATGGCCTGCGCTGTTTGACGGGTATTTTCTCCCCGTTGGCGAATACCGTCCACCGTATACTTGACCACATCAAACCCTTTCTGGGTCGTGTTGGCTGCGTGCTGGGCACTCTCGGCCGCTGCATAGCAGTTGCTGGCAATGTCGTTACTGGTGGCTGCCATCTCTTCGCTGGCTGTGGCCACGGTCGAGGCCTGGGCCGCCACCTCTTCTGCACTGGTGGCCATCTGGTCGGCAGTGCTGTTCAGTTCATAGGTGGCTGATGCCAGGCTCTGACTGGTTTGAGATACGCTGGACAAGGTTTTATCCAGTTTTGCAATGAACTCGTTCAACCAATGGGCGGAATCAGCAAATTCGTCTTTACCCTGCACCTCCAGGCGCTGGGTCAGATCCCCTTCACCAGCAGCAATATCCTGCAGGCGATGCACCATGTCATCCATCGATTTCTGCATGATCCGCCACAAGGCCAACAACATCAGATTGATAAGGAGGATCGTCACCCCCAGCGTGATGACCGTTGTATAAAAGGTGCGGTCACCAAAGGCTGTCAAGGCCTTATGTTCAGCCTTCATGTCAGCCGTCAGCTCCTTCTGGGTATCCAGAATTGCATCCTTGATTTCACGCCATTTGGGTGTTTCCTGCTTGACCATCAACTCGATCGCCTCGGCCTGCTTGCCATCCCTGGAGAGCTTAATCACCTCATCCTTGATAGCCCCTCCCTCATCCCAGAGCGGCGCCAGTTTCTGCAGCTTTGCCTCATAACCTTTCAGTCCCTTGGCCAGCTTGAGACCGTCACCAAGGAGCACCTTGAAGTCTTCCGAGGCCTTTTTGTAATTGTTGAAGGCCTTTTCATCAGCAGGGTTCAGGATAACGTTCCGGATCGCCTGTTCAGTCTGAAGCCCCTGGGCATACAGCCCTTTTACCGTCAATGCCAGGGCCTGATATTTATCGACAAACAGGTCAACCCTTTCATCAGCCCCTTTCATACCGACGTAGGAGACCGCCATGGAGATCACCAGTAAGATCGTGGCGATCGCCCCAAAAACAGAAAATTTCCAAAAAAGTTTGATATTTCTAAAAAATGACATTACCCCCCCTGAACAAAGTTTTTATCCGCACCCTCGTATTTGTTTTTTTAATTATATGCGGCAACCATAATCGTGTTTTTTAATAATACATAAGCAGACCGCAAATTAGAACTGTTTTCTACAGCTGTTCTGGTCGCGGCTGTTGCCCTTTGTTTGCTGTCACATTACCCGGCACCTGTCTTAAATTTACTCATAGTCACCAGACAAAGCAAGGCAGTACTGCTGACAACACGGTGCTGGATGCCCTGTTTCAACCACTCTACGCAGTTCGTACCGTTCGGCATGGATAGTGTAAGGTGGTGCAGTGAAATGTAAGCAGCAATGCAGGCTACGCGGCTTATCCAGACAATCCGCAGCACCAGACAACGAAGGGAGCCTTTAGCTCACAAAGCCAGGGGATCATGGGGCAGCTTCAGCACCATGCAGCGGCTTCTTCTGCTACCTCAAACAGCTCTTGTTCACTGCGGTGAACCAAAGGAGGCCTCTATGAGACAGGTAGCAATCTACGGCAAAGGCGGCATCGGCAAATCCACCACCACCCAGAACACCGTGGCAGGACTGGCATCAATGGGCAAGAAGGTCCTGATCGTCGGCTGCGACCCGAAGGCGGATTCAACCCGCCTGATCCTGCATGCCAAGGCTCAGAACACCGTCATGGACCTGGTTCGCGAACTGGGTACGGTGGAAGATCTTGAACTGGATGCCGTATTGAAAGAAGGATACGGCGGCATCAAGTGCGTCGAGTCAGGCGGCCCTGAGCCGGGCGTTGGCTGTGCCGGGCGCGGCGTCATCACTGCCATCAACTTTCTGGAAGAGAATGGTGCCTATACCGATGACCTTGATTTTGTTTTCTACGACGTTCTGGGCGACGTTGTCTGCGGCGGGTTTGCCATGCCGATCCGCGAGGGCAAGGCTGAAGAGATCTATATCGTTACCTCAGGTGAAATGATGGCCATGTACGCAGCCAACAACATTTCCAAGGGTATCCTTAAATACGCCTCTTCAGGCAAGGTCCGTCTGGCCGGGTTGATCTGCAACGCACGCAAGACCGACAAGGAGTTCGAACTGATCTCGGCTCTGGCGCGCAAGCTGGGCACCCAGATGATCCACTTTGTCCCCCGTGACAACCAGGTCCAACGGGCCGAGCTGCGCAGAATGACCGTGATCGAATATTCACCGGAGCATCCCCAGGCACAGGAATACCTGACCCTCGCCCAAAAAATCAGCGACAACAAGATGCTGGTTATTCCGACCCCGCTGGAGATGGAGGAACTGGAAGAGCTGCTGATGGAGTTCGGGATCATGGAGGCCGAAGACGAAAGCGTGGTTGGCGTGGCAGAAGCCGTTGCCGGCTAGGCCGTTATTCATTACATACAACAGCGGCCCGGGGGTTAGTGATCTGTCACTGGCCCCTTTGCCGTTTCTATGCTACAGAAGTGGCCAGAAACCAGCCGTAGAGAGGAAACTGCAACCATGGCCAAAGGATACAACGCCAATCAGGAACACCTGGCTGAAATCAACCGGCTGGGCAAGGAGCTGGCCAAACGGGCCGGATTCCGCTGTGAGTGGTGCGACAGCAAGGATGAGCTGCGCCCCTGGGACCATGCCCCGGACCGGGAGCCCGCACCGGATACTCTGGCCCTGCTCTGCGGACGTTGCCGTGAGCTGGCAGGCGGTGCGGCAGCAAACCCCAACGAGCTGCACACCCTGCGCAACGCCCTCTGGTCTGATATCCCGGCGGTTGCTGAAGGGGTGGCACTGGTTCTGATCCGTTCCCGCCAGCCCTGGGTACGTGAGGCGATTGAGGAGAGCCTGATTGCCGAGGAGACACGCAACCGTCTGTTGGCCCTGCTCTAAGCGCCGACAGCTGCATGAAAATCTATCCCCATTGCCACAAAATATGCTATAGAAAAAAACTTTCAGATGAATGAACCTGTGAAAACTCATTAAGGAGTCTCCCATGCCCACGTTTATTGAAGGCAATCTTGACGCAAAAGGCCTGACCTTTGGTATTGTGGTCAGCCGTTTTAACAGCTTTATCTGTGAGCGTCTGCTGGAAGGGGCGATTGATGCCCTGGTGCGCCACGGCGCCAATACAACCGATATCACCGTGGCACGTATCCCCGGTGCCTTTGAGATCCCGCTGGCAGCCAAGACCATGGCAGCCTCCCGGAAGTATGATGCCGTGATCTGCCTGGGTGCGGTCATCCGCGGCTCCACCCCCCACTTCGAGTACGTCTCTTCCGAGGTATCCAAAGGGGTTGCGTCGGTTTCCCTGGAAAGCGGACTGCCGATTGCTTTTGGCGTGCTGACCACCGACACCATTGAGCAGGCCGTGGAGCGGGCCGGCACCAAGGCGGGCAACAAGGGCTTTGAGGCTGCGGTTACCGCCATTGAAACCGTCAACGTGATCAAGGCGATGAAATAAGATGGGACTTCGTCGCGAAGCACGTGAACTGGCGCTGCAGATGCTCTATGCACAGGACACCCTGCAGGGCAGCCTGCGGGACACCCTGCGGGGCTTCCGTGAAGGGGTTGAAACCGGGGAGCGGACACGGGAGTTTGCCGAGGCCCTGGTGCAAGGTGTGATGGAGCATCGCGAGGCGATTGATCAGGCCATTGTGGCCCGTTCAAAAAACTGGGCCTTGTCCCGCATGCCGCGGGTTGACCTGAACATCATGCGGATGGCAGCCTATGAACTGATGTTCAAGCGGGACATCCCCAAGAAGGTCAGCATTAACGAGGCGATCGAGATCGCCAAGAAATATGGAGACAAGGAGTCTCCCGCCTTTGTGAACGGCATCCTGGATGAGCTGGAGGCCTGCCCCAAGGATGAGGAGCGGAGTGATACGGAATGAATGAGATCAAGGTTGGCCTGATCGGCTTTGGCAATATCGGTGCAGGCGTGGTCCGGCTGCTGCAGGAAAATGCGCAAACGGTACAACAGAAGGTGGGTAGCGGCATCATCCTGAAACGGATTGCCGACCTGGATATCACCAGTGATCGCGGAGTTTCCGTTGATCCAGCCATGCTGACCACTGATGTGAATGATATTTTCAACGATCCCGAGATCAGCATCGTGATTGAGCTGATCGGCGGCTATGAACCGGCCAAGACCTTTGTACTGAAGGCGATTGAGGCCGGCAAGCATGTGGTGACCGCCAACAAGGCCCTGCTGGCCCTGCATGGTGACGAGATCTATGCCGCTGCCGCCCGCAAAGGTGTTGAGGTCCAGTTTGAGGCAGCGGTAGGGGGCGGTATCCCGGTCCTGTCAGCCATCAAGGGCAACCTGTCCGGCAACCGCTTCAGCTCGGTCTTCGGCATTATGAACGGTACCTGCAACTACATCCTGACCCGCATGACCCAGGAAGGCGCCGATTTTAACGACGTCCTGCAAAGCGCCAAAGAGCTGGGCTATGCCGAGCCGGACCCCACCTTTGACATCGAGGGGGTTGACACGGCCCATAAACTGGCGGTGCTGGCCTCGCTCTGCTTCGGCACCAGGATCGACTTCAACGCCATCCACACCGAAGGAATCACCGCCATCTCCGGCATTGACATCCGCTTTGCCGAGCAGTTCGGCTACCGGATCAAACTGCTGGCGATCGGCAAACTGACCGCTGACAACCAGCTCGAGGTGCGGGTACATCCCACCATGATTCCGCTGCGCAACCCTCTGGCCGATGTGAACGGCGTCTTCAACGCCATCCATCTGACCGGTGACTTTGTCGGGCCGGTGCTGTTCTACGGCCGGGGAGCGGGCCAAAACCCCACTGCCAGTGCCATTGTGGGAGACCTTGTCGCCCTTTCACGCAGCATCGCTGCCGGTGTACAAAACCGCAGATCCGCGCCGTTGGGCTTTCTGGACACCACCATCACCACCCTGCCGCTCAAGCCGATGGAAGAGATCATCACCAGCTTCATGCTGCGCTTCACCGCCCAGGACCAGCCCGGCGTACTGGCCGGCATTGCCGGCGTGCTGGGCAAAAATGGCATCAGCATTGAATCGATGGTGCAGACCGCCCGTCACAACGGCGGGCAGGCCGTACCGATTGTGATCAAGACCCACGAGGCCCGCGAAGGGGCGATTCGCACGGCCCTGGCCGAGATCGACAGCTTTGACTTTATCAGCGAGAAGAGCCGCCTGATTCGTATTGAGGACAATTTGGAGTAAAAACTACTAACACATCTTGGAAACGAGGATTTTTTCGTTCCAGGATCGGCAGTCTAAGTAAGTGCAACGGAGGCGTACAACCGGTACGTCGAGTATGCGCGAACGCAGTCTGACGGTGCTGGGGCGGAAAAAGACCGTTTCAGCTGGAGGAATAATGCAGACCAAGATAATCCTACCTGAGGATAAGCTCCCCAAACAGTGGTACAACATCATCCCTGACCTGCCAGGCCCACTGGCACCGGTTATTTCTCCCCGTACCGGCGCACCGGTCACCCCGGAAGAGCTGCTGGCCATCTTTCCGCCTGCCATTCTGGAACAGGAAATGTCCAGCCAGCGCTGGATCGATATCCCTGAGCAAGTGCGCGACATCTATACCATGTGGCGGCCATCCCCAATGTTCCGGGCTCACCGTTTGGAAAAAGCACTGGGTACTCCGGCCAAGATCTACTACAAGTATGAAGGGGTCTCTCCGGCCGGCTCACACAAGCCCAACTCGGCTATCCCCCAGGCCTTCTATAACAAGCAGGCCGGAATCAAGCGCCTGGCCACCGAGACCGGCGCCGGTCAATGGGGCAGCTCGCTGTCACTGGCCTGTTCCCTGTTCGGGCTTGAGTGCACGGTCTACATGGTCAAGGTTTCCTACTTCCAGAAGCCGTACCGTAAATCCATGATGCAGATGTGGGGCGCCACGGTGTACCCCTCCCCCTCTGAAATGACCGAGGCAGGTCGCGCGGCCCTAGCCGAAAACCCGGACTCAAACGGCAGCCTGGGTCTGGCCATCTCTGAGGCGGTGGAGGATGCCGCTACCCACAATGACACCAACTATGCCCTGGGCAGCGTGCTGAACCATGTCTGCATGCACCAGACGGTTATCGGCCTGGAGGCCCTTGAGCAGCTCAAGATGGTTGGGGACTACCCGGATGTGGTGATCGCCTGCTGCGGCGGCGGTTCCAACTTCGCCGGCCTGGCCTTCCCGTTCCTGTCTGAAAAGGCCAATGGCAAAGAGGTACGCTGCCTAGCGGTAGAGCCTGCCTCCTGCCCGACACTGACCAAAGGGGTCTATGACTTTGATTACGGCGACACCGCCAAGCTGGGACCGATTGCCAAGATGTACACCCTGGGACACGACTTCATGCCGCCCGGCATCCATGCCGGTGGTCTGCGCTACCACGGCGAGTCACCGCTGGTTTCCCAGCTCTACCATGCCGGCCTGATCGAGGCCCGTTCCCTGATGCAGACCGCCTGTTTTGAAGGTGCACTGCTGTTTGCCAAGAACGAGGGGATTGTACCGGCACCGGAATCATCCCATGCCGTCAGGGCCGCCATTGATGAGGCACTGCTGGCCAAGGAAGAGGGCAAGGAGCGGACCATCCTGTTCAACCTGTCCGGCCACGGCTTCATGGATATGACCGCCTATGACAACTACCTGGCCGGCAACCTGGAAGACTACGAGTATCCGGCGGAGATGGTGCAGGAGTCGTTAAAGCATCTGCCAAAGGTTACTCTGTAGGCACGACCTGCAGCCCCGGTCTTCCCCCGTGCCGGAGGGAGACCGGGGGCAATCTTTCATACGAGTGATTACGCCATGATACGTGTAAAAATCTGCGGCATAACCAGCCCCGAGGATGCCCTGACCGCTGTTGAAGCGGGAGCGGATGCCTTGGGGTTTGTCTTTTACAAGGAATCCCCCCGCCACATCTTCCCGGAAGAGGCGGCCCGGATCATCAACCTGCTGCCCCCCTTTGTACAGGCGGTGGGGCTGTTCGTGAACGAGGCGCCGGAAATCGTCAACCAGGTCAGCCGCAACTGCAGACTGGGACTGGTGCAGCTGCATGGTGATGAGACACCGGACTACTGCAGAAAGATTGAGCAGCGGGTCATGAAGGCCTTTCGGATCCGCTCCCTGACCTGTCTTGATCCGGTGGCCGACTACCGTATGTCAGGCTGCCTGCTGGATGCCTATTCACCGTCATTCTATGGCGGCACCGGCATGAGCTTTAACTGGGAGATCGCCCGTGAGGCGGTGGCACGCAGTCACCGGATCGTGCTGGCAGGCGGGCTGACCCCGGACAATGTAGCAGAGGCGATCCGCCAGGTACGTCCCTACGGGGTGGATGTCTCCAGCGGGGTTGAATCCGCACCCGGCAAAAAAGATGCAGACAAAGTGCGGGAGTTTATCCGCAATGCAAAGGAAGTCTATAGTCATGAAACAACCTGATAAACGAGGCCACTTTGGTATCCACGGCGGACGCTATGTGCCAGAAACACTGATGCCCGCCCTGAAGGAACTGGAAGAGGCCTATGCCCATTACCGCAATGACAAGGAGTTCAAGCAGGAGTTTCAGTACTACCTGCGGGAATATGTCGGCCGGCCATCACCACTCTACTTTGCCGAAAAACTGACCCGCCAGCTGGGTGGCGCCAGGATCTACCTGAAGCGGGAAGACCTGAACCACACCGGTGCCCACAAGGTCAACAACACCATCGGCCAGGGACTGCTTGCCAAACGGATGAAAAAGGAACGGGTGATCGCCGAGACCGGTGCCGGTCAGCACGGCGTGGCCACCGCCACCATCGCCGCCCTGTTCGGCATGCAGTGCGAGGTCTTCATGGGAGCCGAGGATATCCGGCGTCAGGCCTTGAACGTCTTCCGGATGAAGCTGTTGGGGGCCACGGTTAACCCGGTGACTGCCGGTACCGCCACCCTCAAGGATGCCATGAACGAGGCGCTGCGGGACTGGGTTACCAACATCCGTACCACGTTTTATGTGATCGGCACCGTAGCCGGCCCCCATCCCTACCCGATGATGGTGCGCGACTTCCAATCGGTGATCGGCATTGAGGCCAAGAGGCAACACAAGAAGGTCGAAGGTCGCCTGCCTGATGCCCTGGTGGCCTGCGTTGGCGGCGGCAGCAACGCCATGGGGCTGTTCTACCCCTTCTTAAAGGATAGCAGCGTCCGCCTGATCGGTGTTGAGGCAGCCGGCCACGGCATTGCCTCCGGCGCCCATGCGGCACCGCTCTGTGCCGGTCGCCCCGGCATCCTGCATGGTCAGCGCAGCTACCTGCTGCAGGACGCCCATGGGCAGGTGGCCAACGCCCACTCCATCTCCGCCGGCCTGGACTACCCCGGCGTCGGTCCGGAACATGCCTGGCTCAAGGACACCGGCCGGGCCGAGTATGTCTCAATCACCGATGACGAGGCACTGGAGGCGTTCCAGCGTCTGACCCGCGAAGAGGGGATCATGCCGGCCCTGGAATCCTCCCACGCCATCGCCCATACCCTCAAACTGGCTCCCGGCATGTCCAAGGACCAGACCATTGTGGTCTGTCTCTCAGGTCGTGGCGACAAGGATATCCATACCGTTGCCGATGCCTTGGGCGTAAAATTTTAATCTGGTTTTATACCTGTTTCAGTCAAACTAAAGCCGCGTTTCAGCGGCTTTTTTTGTTGACGAGCAGTGCCCATTCAGGTATCTAGCAAAAACTTGTTTTATTTTTAAGAGGGAGGAAGAACAATGCATCTTGTTGACCAGATTAAGCAGAAGGCACAGAAGAATCTGCAGACTGTGGTACTGCCGGAAAGTTACGATGAACGGATGCTGTATGCCGCTGAAAAAATTGTTACCGAAGGGCTGGCAAAGCTGGTGATTCTGGGTGACCCTGCCAAGATCCAGGCCGAAGCCGCGGCCAAGGGAATCAGCCTGGCCGGTGTGGAGCTGCTTAATCCGGCCGATTCACCCAAGCTTGACCAGTACATCGCGGACTTTGTTGAACTGCGTAAATCAAAAGGGATGACCGCTGAAGAGGCAAAGAAGCTGCTGACCGCCGATGACAACCTCTACTATGCCGGTATGATGGTACGCAACGGTGACGCAGGCGGCGAAGTGGCCGGTGCCACCGGAACCACCGGCAATGTCCTGAAGGCTGCCTTCCAGACCGTCGGGCCTGCTGCGGGGATCAAGACCGTGTCATCCTTCTTCCTGATGATCACCAAGACACCGAGCTTCGGTGAAAACGGCATCATCCTGTTTGCCGACTGTGCCGTAAACCCCAACCCGGATGCCCAGGCCCTGGCCGAGATCGCCGTTGCCACGGCCGGCAACTGCAAGGCCTTTCTGGATGTTGAGGCCCAGGTGGGGATGCTCTCCTTCTCAACCAAGGGCAGCGCGGCCCATGCCGATGTGGACAAGGTCACCAAGGCTGCCGAGATCGCCAAGACCATCAAGCCTGATATCCAGATCGATGGTGAGCTGCAGGCCGATGCCGCCCTGCTGCCCAAGGTTGGCGAGAAAAAGGCCCCTGGCAGTCCGGTGGCAGGCAAGGCCAACGTGCTGATCTTCCCTGACCTGGATGCAGGCAACATCGCCTACAAGCTGGTGGAGCGGGTGGCTGGTGCCGAAGCAGTCGGCCCGATCATCCAGGGCCTGGCCAAGCCGGTCAATGACCTTTCCCGCGGCTGCTCAGTGGAGGATATTGTCAACGTGGTGGCGATCACGGCGGTCCAGGCCGGGGCCTAACAAGGAAAGGGTTCTTTTCCGCCCTGGCGGCGTCAATCATCGGGCTTGCTTGTGCGACGTACCAATGTGTACGCCTCCGCGCAAGCCCTCGATTTCCTGCCCAGGACGAAAAACTCTTCCTTTCCCAGAATGCGATGCACACAATAGAAAAGCCGATCCTGTGCTTGGATCGGCTTTTTTTATAGACAGCCCAGACCCGGCTGTTTTATACAATCACCTACAAACTTACGACAAGGATCGCCCATGCGAGCCAGATACCTGCACCACACACCGTACGTGTTACCTTAAACCCCGCCCCTCCAGGCGGGGTTTTCGTTTTTTCAGGGTGTAAAGAAATTTTACAGTTTTTCAACAACAAGCCGGAATTACAAGGCTATCTCCAACCGGAAGCAATCTGTACGGCATATGCCACCCATGGCGAAACAGAGTTACGACAACAGTTGCACGCCCTGCAGGCACGCTGTTGGAGGGACGGCTGTTGGAGGATCTACTTAAGGCCAAGCATTACCGATAGAAGTAGCCAAACAGGTTACCTATATAATCAATTTATCACCTATATCGGCAACGAATTACTTATATAGGGAAACCGTAGATTAACGGTTGAACGTCAAATCTTCACTTAAGGAAATATGTGCAAGCTAGGTGACCCAGACGGTCATTAAGGATAAAAATGAAAAAAACCCAAAATAAACAGCAGTCAAAAAACATACCTTTGACCCTTCTATCGAAAAGCATTGCTGAAACGAGAGGAAAGCTGCACCTTGATGCAGATTCCACAGTGTTAATGAAGGGTGATGCCGGTCGAAACTATACTTGTGAAAAATGCGGGGCTATTCTGCTAGAAAAAGTTCCTCGGCTAATGATGTCAAACGGGGCCATTAGGTGCAACCGATGTGGCGTTTATAGTAGCTCTGAGAAACCGAGCATTTACATTAAAAAACCGACAACCCTTGATGACCTTGCATCTCTATCCTCACCCACAAATAGATATGAAGCCAATGATTTATGGACTCAGCATCTATATAAAGATAAATTTGGCTCTTTATACAGCCAGTTCTTTGAAGAGTTTCAACATCATCAGGGCGATCGGCCTAAAGTATTGTATCACTACACTACATTTCCTGGTCTCGAAGGAATCTTAAAGACAGGTACTTTTTGGCTAACAGATATTGCCTACCTAAATGATGCTTCTGAAATGCAGGTTGCAATTGACACTATAGAAGGATGTTTATCCGAAATAAGACCGAACGCATCAGAATTAGGAAAAGAACTTCTCAGCAGAACAACTGTCACTACCTCCCCTAAGAATGCAGCTCAAGGTTTTTATGTCGGGTGTTTTTGCAAGAACGGTGACTTGCTTAGCCAATGGCGTGCCTATGGTGCAGGAGGTGGTGGTTATGCGTTGGGGTTTAATTCACATGATTTAGGAACAAATGGTTTCCTTGTTAGGAAAATCATCTATGATCCCGATGTGCAGAAGAAGATGGTTACATGGGTAGTTAGCGAAACGTTAACTCTACTGCAAGAAATCTGCAAAAACATGTCAATTGTAAAAGCAGACGAGGGCAATACATTACCTGCATTTGCTGCTTTCCTTTCAGACCTCCTCAAGGAATTACTCTTTATTTTTAAGCACCAAGCATTTAGTGAAGAAGACGAGTGGCGCGTGATTTTCGACTTCCACAGGTCTGCTCATATCAATGCTTTATGCTTTCGTAATGCTGCTGGATTTCCAGTTCCATATGTCGCGGCACCTCTTTCACTTCAGGAAAAAGGAATGCCGCCCTTGCCACTTGTTGAAGTAGTTCATGGACCAACGCTTCATCCAGATTTAACCCAAAAAGCCCTTCATTTGATTTTAGAAAGATACAATTACGAATTTGTTGAAGTGAGAGGATCAATTGCACCATTGAGACCATAATAAATGATGAATGTGTGAGCTTTCAACCACTCGGCGGCAGACGGTCTCCGCTAACGCTACGCCGCTGCGCCTCGACCACGTTGGCAGGACTATCCTAGACAATTTCAGTTATCTAGGACAGCCCCTTTAAAAAAGCTGCCTGTCCCCGTTATCTGTCCCGCAGAGCCGGTGTACCTAATCACGTTATGTCAGGATTTCAAATGGATAAATTGAAAATTATTCCTGTCCTTATTCTCCTCGCATGGAGTTCCCCCGTGGCGTTTGGGCTTCGTGTTACAGTAAGACAAAAGAACAGGCCCTCAATGGTTATGCTCTCAATAGCTGCCTTCTATCTTGGGGGTCTATGGCTATTGTTTATGTACGAAGTGGTTTTAAACTTCAAAACTATCGGAATAGGGGATGATTGCGGTTTCTTGTTTTTAATTCCGAGCATTATTACTATTCTTTGCACAATATTTGGTTTGGTAGCTCTGGTTAAAGAGGAGAATGACCGTGAAGAGACATAACTAGAGGCGACAACGGTCTCCGCTGGCGCCTTGAGACGTTGAAAGAAAAATGATTTGACTTGAAGCAACCACCAGCGTACGATTTAACGTACGAAATGGAGGTATTTAAAATGACAACACTATCAGCAACAGAAGCAAGAAAATCCCTATATAACCTTGTCGACGATGTCGCTTTATCGCATGACCCAATCCAGATTGTTGGCAAACGGCACTCAGCAGTTCTTATCTCAGAAGACGATTGGCGTGCCATTCAGGAAACTTTGTATCTAACATCAATTCCTGGAATGCGAGAATCCATCAAGAAAGGTCTCAAAACCCCGGTATCCGAGTGCAGTGAGGAACTTGCATGGTAGGCTGGCAACTTGTTTTTACCAAGCAGGCGCAAAAAGATGCAAAAAAGATCACGCACTCAGGGTTAAAACCACAAGCTGAACGACTACTTGCAATCATCAAAGAAAATCCCTTCAAAAATCCCCCACCATACGAAAAACTTGTCGGCGACCTGTCAGGTACGTATTCCCGTAGAATCAATATTCAGCATCGACTGCTTTATGAGGTGCTAGAAGATATCAAAACAATAAAAATAATCCGAATGTGGACGCATTACGAATAACGTATCATCCAACCACTCGGCAGCAGCAGGTCGGTGCCTATAACCGTGCCACCGCTGCGCCTTGACCATGTTAGATAAAACCAACCCTCTAGGTATTTGGTCGTCCCTGAAAAAGTCGTCGTTTCCATTAGGCAGTGTTGAATTGCAGGGGAGATGGTCTCCCCCAGCCGAAAACAGTCCGTTCTTTTACAAGCCAAAACAAGAGGAGCTTGAGCAGTTTCC
>Ga0074199_1000181_pt1 | contig 124669 bp, 101 predicted proteins | sample EPASupsiteSAE347_FD_64528 | JGI IMG/M metagenome (GOLD analysis project Ga0074199, IMG submission 64528) | Bioremediated contaminated groundwater from EPA Superfund site, New Mexico - Sample SAE3-47 | ecosystem: Environmental > Aquatic > Deep subsurface > Groundwater > Contaminated ...
GAAGCAGCGGATCACCGTCGTCTTCACCCGGACACTGGATACAGCCGGTATGCCGCTCCCCGACCACTCGATCTCTCTTGAACAAAGAGCGGAAGTTGAACGGATTTATCCTTCCTGGGTTTCGTGGCTCAAAGCTCAAACCGGAGGCAAGGATGTCGAGGAGAGAATGCATCTCTGGGACATGATCTACATCCCTCCCTTTTACCCATGAGGATCGCTAACAAACATAAAGAAAAAGGTGATATGTCATCAGAGTCGAGGAGGAAGGGGCTGGAAGGTGCTTGGAAGCACCGGCGTGGTGAAATTCTCATGGGCTTCATATTGCTTTTAGCAACTCTCGCAATGTTCCGGGAGCTGCAGTCCTTTGAGTTTGTAAATCTGGATGATGGCCCCTACGTATATGAAAATAGTCAGGTGCTGGGCGGGTGGAGCCTTGAGGGGCTCAAGTGGGCATTCACGACGACGCTCCACGGGCATTGGCATCCCATTACCTGGCTCAGCCACATGACAGATTGCCAATTTTTCGGAAGTGCCCCTGGTCCTCATCACCTGATGAATCTCTTTTTCCACCTCGCCAATACTCTCTTGTTGTTTTCAGTGATGAACCGGATGACCGGCGCGCTGCTCAGAAGCGCTTTTGTGGCGGCTTTGTTCGCTTTACATCCACTTCACGTGGAGGCGGTTGCCTGGGTATCGTCTCGCAAGGATCTCCTCAGCACCTTTTTCTGGCTCTTGACGATCTTGGCCTATGTCCTTTATTCCCAGAAGCCGGGGGTAATGCGGTATGTCGCGGCGCTCGCTTTTTTCGCTCTCGGGCTGATGGCCAAGTCCATGGTCGTCACGCTGCCCATTGTACTCCTCTTGTTCGACTACTGGCCGCTCGGCCGTATAGCGAAAGTGCCCTCGAATCCTGCCGGTTCCCTCTCCTGCTCTCATATCCCGTGCCTCGTTATAGAGAAAATTCCATTCCTTGTGCTTGCGGTGATTTCGTCCGCGGTCTCGTTCCTTTCCATGAAGAGCGATCATCCCATCTATCATCCCAGATATTCCTTCAATACTTCCGGATTGGAGACTAAGAGCTCCCACGTCGCCGACGCATTGATATCGTATTGGATTTATGTCAGAAAAATGATCTGGCCGGTGGATCTTGTCACTCCCTATATGGAGTCGGGAATGATCCCCTGGTGGGAAACGACTGGAGCTGCGTTATTCCTTGTCATAACGGTCGTTCTGGTTTTCATGCTGCGGAAAAGATATCCATATTTCCTGACTGGATGGATGTTTTATCTCATCACTTTGTTGCCTGTCATCGGTTTCGTGAGAAGCGGCCCTCATCTCATGGCAGATCGTTATACCTATGTCCCTCTGGTGGGGCTTTTCGTGATCGTTGCCTGGTGTGGCCGTTCGGAAGCCGCACCACCACGGCATCGAGCCGGCTCGTTCGTTGCCGTCCTTTCAGGAGTCGTTCTCATAATTCTTGGCTATTGTACGCATCGACAGTTGCAGTACTGGCGCGATGGCGCGACTCTTCATTCCCATACTCTCAGCCTTATGCCCAACCATCCGGAAGCCAACAACAATTTGGGAGCCGCCTTGGCTTTACAAGGGAAGAATCAGGAAGCTATCCGGCATTTCGAGAGAGCGCTGGAGCTCAAGCCGCGTTGCAGGCAAGCGCTCAACAACCTCGGGCGCTTTTTGGTCTTGGAAAATAGGAGCGATGAAGCAATTCAACATTTGCAGAAAGCATTGGCAGGTGGACTGGAACATCCGCAAACCCATTACAATCTGAGTATGGCTTTGGCCTCGAGCGGCAGAACCGAAGAAGCGAGCCGGCACTTGGAGAGTGCTTTGAGCTTGAAGCCCGATTTTGCAGAGGCCTACAATTATTTGGGAGTTATTTTGATTTCGGAGAGAAAGACGGAAGAGGCCATTGAACACTTTGAGAAGGCGCTGGCGATCAAGCCGAATTACCACGAGGCACACAACAATCTTGGCGGTGCGCTCCTGTCGGTAGGGAAAAGAGATGAAGCGGCTCGGCACTTCCAGGAGGTATTACGGATCAAACCGAATGACGGCAACGCTGCTGCTAACCTTTCGATGTGCCAATTCAAGGAATGAGCTTCCGTTTCCACGGTTGTGCCTTGATTTGAGCCATCTCCCATTTCGGTATCTTCTTGAAGGAGAGTGAAGCAAGGCGGACCTCCCCGGGAGGGTATCAGAAAGCGAAGGTTTGAGTGAACATGCGGGATTCAAGCTTTCCAACGATTGTCCATCTGGGTGCTGAGCATTGCGTAACGGGCTCGTGTCATATGCTTCAGGCCAAGGGAATCAACATCCTGGTGGACTGCGGTCTGGCGCAGGGGAGCGATAAGGTGCATCCGATCCGGGATTGGCCGCTTCGTGCTTCCCAAGTGGATTATCTTTTTCTGACTCACGCCCATATCGATCACGTCGGACGCCTGCCTGAGCTCATCAAGAACGGCTTTCGAGGCGAAATCATCATGACTCATCCGACGAAGATGCTTCTTCCTCATATGCTTCAGGACGCCATGCATTTTTCTGACCTGAAGGACGAGGAGATAGGGCCTCTCAGTCGAGCCATCGAAGACCTTTCCTGGGGATTTGAGTACAACGAGACCTTTGATCTCAAGCAGGGCATACGTTTCAAGCTCGGCAGGGCCGGCCATATCCTCGGCTCCTCGTTCATCCGCTTCGAATCCCTTGATCCGCCATGGTCCGTTCTTTTTTCGGGAGATCTTGGCTCGAAGGATACTCCCATCCTCCCCGACCCCGATATTCCTGATGCATGCGATTTACTGATTCTCGAATCAACTTATGGAGACACACTTCACGGCGATAGAGAGCATAGAATGGAGCGGCTGGGGGCCGTTTTGACGAAATGCCTCTCGGACGGGGGAAAGGTCTTTGTTCCCGCTTTTGCTTTGGGCAGAACCCAGGAGCTGATCTACGAGATGGACAGGCTCACCTCGGATTCCACCTGGCGTAAGCGCTTTCCGAAGCTAACACCCCATTCGAGAATACCTGTATGTCTGGATTCGCCGCTGGGACTGGAGATCACGAAGGTCTATTCGAATCTCAAGCCCTACTGGGATAGTGAGGCAAAGGAAATTCTGAGAACGGGCGACGATCCGCTGGACTTCGGGCAGCTCTACGCTGCCGTGAGATTTGATGATCATGCGAGGCTCATGGCAATGAAAGGCCCCGCTGTCATCATTGCAGGAAGCGGTATGTGCTCGGGCGGAAGAATTGTCGATCATTTAAAGGACGGGCTCGAAGACCCGAGAAACGACGTCCTTTTCATAGGCTACCAGGCGGAAGGATCTCCCGGGCGGGATATTCTTCGAAACGCGGGCAAGCCGGGTGGTTACGTGAAGCTGGAGGGAATGAGGGTTTCGATCCGTGCACGGATACAGACACTCACCGGATACTCGGCTCACGCCGACTCCAGGGGGTTGCTCGAGTGGGTTCAGTCCATGCCCGGAAAGCCAAAACGAATCAAGCTTGTCCATGGGGGAGCGCTTGCACGGCAGGGGCTGGCGAAAAAGCTGCGGGAAGTCGGGTATCAGGTTGAATGAATCGCCAAACCGGCCGAACAGGCAATGTGACAAAGTAGAATCGAGCTTGATCTCTCCGTAGAGGGATCAGACTGAGAAGAGCTAAGAGCTATCTCCCGTCGGAGATAGCTCTTTTGTTTTTTGACACGTTGCATTCGCAGCCTCTCTCTCGATCATCTTGTTTGATGACTATCAGTCCCGGGATGAGACCCATGGGGCCTCCTTGCCTCTGCGATACGGCATCCCGTGGACTTGAGCGAGGAATGCGGATATACTGAAAAATCAAATGAAGTGTGTTTCAGGTTTTCCCTAATCTTGGCAGCGAAGGTACAAGGCATGGAAGAACTACTTGAATTGCGAGAGTACATCGAGCATGCACGCTATGCCGAGGCTCTAAGCTTGCTCGGAGAAATGGAGGAGATGAGCAGGGATGAGAAGATAAACAAGATAGAGAGCTTCATGGAAATCCTCCTCATTCACCTCATCAAGCAACATGCGGAGAAAAGGTCTACGCGTTCATGGGAAGTTTCGATCAAGAACGCGGTTCACAAGATCGGAAACATAAACAGACGTCGAAAAGCAGGAGGGTACTACCTGGACGAGGGGGATTTGCAGGTAACGCTCGAAGAGGCATGGGAGACAGCCTTGGCTATAGCGTCTCTGGAAACCCTGGAAGGATGCTTCGACGAAATGGAACTGGCCGGGATGATCAATGGAAAACAGATAAAATACGAGGCAATGCGACTGATCCTGGGCAACGGTTAGCGCGTGGGCTCGGTTCCGTGTAACAATCGGGGTCTTGAGCAGGGGATGGTGGGAGTGACCCTGCTTGAGTGTGTGCTCATCCAATGAATAGTATTCGACAGACCTTCCTGCAGTGAGATATTTGCAGCCCAGCCCGTCGCACGAAAAAAAGCCTCCGTTGCAGCCACCGAATGGCGAATATCTCCTGTTCGCACGGGGAGGAAGGACAGCTGCCGATTGTTGGTTGTCAACTCCCGAATGAGCTCAGCGAGCTCCAAAACGGTGGTGGCTTTCCCTATGCCAATGTTGTAGACCCCACGGACTGTGGAAGCGGGCGGGACGGTGAGGCCGGCGGAGTGCAGGTAGGCTTCCACTACGTCTGAAACATGGACAAAATCGCGCGATTGGTGCCCGTCACCGAAGATGGTGAGAGGCCTTCCCTCGATACCCAGATCGATAAATCTGGAAATAACACCGCTGTAAGGGCTTTGGGGATTCTGACGAGGCCCGTAGATATTGAAACAACGGAGAGCCGCTCCTATGGGACTGGCTGCCACGCGCCGTGAAGCGAGGAATTTCGAGAGTCCGTATGGGCTCAGATGACGGGTTTTCTCGGTTGCGTATCCTTCCAGAAGCGGGAGCCGCTGGTCATCGCCATATTCCGCCGCGGAACCGGCGAAGACAAACTTCGTGAAATTCAGATTTTCGGCTTCCTCCAGCAAAGAAATGGTAGTCCTGTAATTCAGGTTCATCGTTTCCTCGGGATGAGCTACCGAGTAGGGGACGCTCACGACCGCCGCGAGATGGAAACAACAGTGCAGCCCGGGATGACGCTCTCTCAGTTCCGCAAGGAGACCGGGCTCGGCCACGGAACGTTCATAGAACGTAAAGGCCGGGTGGTTGAAGATGGTGTCCATGTTCTTTCGGTTTCCGGAAGAAAAGTCATCCACTCCCACAACGGCACAGTTTAGCGACAGCAGCCTTTCAGTCAGATGGCTTCCCACAAAGCCTGCTGCTCCCGTGACGATGCAGCCAACTTTTTCCTGTTGAGCTCTCATTGTATTCTGACCTCCTTCCAGATAGGGTGATAGCTGATAAGGGCTTCGATGGCAAACGGAACTTGCTTGGGTGCTTCATATGAACAACATTCGAAAGATCGGAAGAAGTGAAGGCCTGAAAGTTAATGGAGAGAAGCCGGAAATCTTGCAAATCCCCTGAATCCTGCCTACGTTGTCATTCGTTCACAAGTATCCGGTTTTGACGGAACGGGCTTTCCGTCCGAATAGAAGGAGATTGGATATGACCAGGCAGCGTCTGAAAGTCCTCCTGATCGAGGATGATAAAGATGACTATGTTCTCGTTCGTGAGCTGCTCTCGGATGTCTCTTCCACGCGCTACGATCTTGAATGGGTCAACACCTATTCCGACGCGCTGGAAGTGATGACTGCCAGGAAGCACGACGTGTGCCTTCTCGACTACCGCCTGGGAGACCGGAACGGACTGAGCCTGTTGCACGAGGTCAGCCGGAGAGGCTATGTGACGCCTGTTATTTTCCTTACCGGGCAGGGCGACCATAAGGTAGACATAGAGGCCATGAAGGCGGGATCTGCTGACTACCTGGTCAAGGGCCAGACCAATTCCGATTTGCTCGAACGCTCCATCCGCTACGCCATCGAGCGCAGGCTCGCCGAGAAACTGCTCAGGGAGCATGTGCAGCTCCTGCAGACGCTGATCGATACCATTCCCAATCCGATTTTCCTGGTGGACACTCGAGCCGTGTATCAGAGATGCAACGTGGCCTTCGAGAAGTATCTGGGTGTCGACAGGAAGGCCGTAGTCGGAAGATCCATTCATGACCTCTACGCTCCTTACTTTGCCGACAGATTCCGGCGGATGGATCTGGAGCTTTTCGAGAATCCAAGGCTGGATATCCGGGAAGTCAGCGTTCCGTTTTCCGGCGGGGCACGGCGGGACGTCATTTTGATCAAGGCGCCTTTTGTAGACGGTGATGGTGTTGTTACGGGGCTGGTTGGAGTCATGGTGGACATTACCGGGCGCAAAAGGGGAGAAAGAGAGCTGAAGGCTGCCAAAGCCAGGGCTGAAGCCGCCAGCAGCGCCAAGACCGATTTCATGGCCACCATGAGTCATGAGCTCCTTACGCCGTTGAATGCTATTATCGGTTTCACACGCTTCCTCCTCGACCGCGGCGCCGGAGAGCTGAATCCATCGCAAGAAGAGTATCTGAACGACGCGCATGGGAGCGCACGGCAATTGTTGGCTCTTATCGATTCAATGTTGGATTTGACGCAAATGGAAGCTGGGAAGCTGGAAATGGAGCTCCATTCCATCTCTCTGAAGGACCTGCTTGCCCGATGTATCTCCATGGTTGGCGAAAAGGCCGCCGCGCGGGGTATTCGAATAACCACTGAAATGAAGATGCTTGTCCCCGAAGCCATCGTGGGCGACGAGGCCAGACTGAGGCAGGTGCTCTACAACCTCCTTTCCAATGCCATCAAATTTTCACCCACCGGAGGAGACGTGCGCGTCGTTATTCAGTGCGCCAGTGCCGGCGAGCTGCAAAGCCGGGGTATCGACATGCGGGAAGCTGAGGCTCAGCCTGCACGCAAGCCGGATGTGGCGGAGCAGGAGTGTTTCGCTCACCTTTCCGTAAGTGATTCCGGTATCGGCATCAGCCGGGATAACCTTGACCGCATCTTCACTCCTTTTGGACAGCTTGATACTTCCTTGAACCGCAAGTATCAGGGGGTAGGATTGGGACTGGCTCTGGCCAGGAAGCTGGTCGAGCTGCACCATGGCAGGATATGGGCCGAGAGTGAAGGTGAGGGCAAAGGGAGCTGCTTTCATGTCGCTGTCCCCGCGATGAAGAGGCTATCGACATAAGCCGGGCCAATCTTGTAAGCATGTTATGAACGGGCACCGGGTGAGCTTTCTTCACCGCAGAGGCGCAGAGGGCGCAGAGGAAGCGCAGAGAATCCCGGAGATTTCCAAGAGCTTTTCTCTGCGCTACCTCTGCGCCCTCCGCGCCTCTGCGGTGAGGACAGAAGCCCACCATCACCTTGCCGCAAGCTTTTCCTGGATCAGCTTTCGGGCCAAAATCAGGGCGTCGTCGAGCTTGTCCGGCCTGTTTCCGCCCGCCTGAGCCATATCCGGGCGGCCGCCGCCGCTGCCGCCGACTTCACCGGCGATTTCCCGGATGAGATTTCCGGCCTGGAGCTTCTTGGTAAGGTCGGAGGTTACGCCGACCAGGAGAAGGACTTTTCCGTCCTGAACGGCCCCAAGAACGATAACGCCGCTCTTGAGCCGGTCCTTGAACTGATCGCTGATATCGCGCAGAATCTTGGGATTATCCGCTTCCACGCGTGTCACCAGGACCTTGGCTGTGCCCACGTCTTCGGCCCGGGTCAGAAGATCCGCGGAATGCTTGCCGGCAAGGGAGGACTTGAGGGCTTCGAATTCCTTTTCGGCCTGTTTCTGCTGCGCCAGAAGCTTTTCTACGCGATCCGGAACGTCGAGAGGATTGGTCCTGAGCAGGGCGGCAGCTTCACGGAGGATAGTCTGCTGTTTTTGCAGGTAGGCCAGAGCGTGACGGCCGGTGAGAGCCTCTATTCTGCGGACTCCCGCCGCTACGCCGGCTTCCTGAACGATGGTGAAAAGACCGATGTCCCCCGTGCGATGCGTGTGAGTACCGCCGCACAGCTCACGGCTGAAGCCGGGGATTTCCACCATGCGGACCCGGTCGCCGTATTTCTCTTCGAAAAGGGCCATGGCTCCGGTCTTCATGGCTTCTTCGAGGCCCATTACATGGACCCGGAGCTCATCGTTCCTGCGGATTTCGTCGTTGACCAGGCGTTCGATTTCAGCAATCTCCCGGGGGCTCAGGGCTGTAAAGTGTGAAAAGTCGAACCGGAGCCGGTCAGGAGCGACGAGGGAGCCTGCCTGCTTCACGTGGTCACCCAGCACATGGCGCAAAACGGCGTGAAGTACGTGGGTGGCGGTATGGTGGAGTGCGGTGTCCGTGCGCAGGACTTTATCGACTTTGAGCTGCACTTTATCCCCGACACGCAGCGTTCCTTCTTCCACCTTGGTTACGTGGACGATTAGATCTCCCGGGAGCTTGAGAGTATCCGAAACAACGGCGCGCCCCTCCGGGCCGGCGATCTCACCTTTGTCTCCCACCTGGCCGCCCGATTCGCCGTAAAAAGGTGTTTCCGCAGTAATGACCTCGACTGTTTCCCCCGCATCCGCCTTCTCGACGTTTTCTCCCCCCGCAACCAGAGCGATCACCGAAGATTCCGCCTCGACCTGTTCATAGCCGAGAAAGCGGGTGCTCACACCCCTGGTGGACAGTTGGCGGTAGACTTCCGAAATCTCTCGCTCCCCGCTTCCCTTCCAGTGCATGCGGGATTGTTCCTTCTGCTTTTCCATCAGCGACTGAAAACCCGCTTCATCGGCCTCGAGAGAAATGTCCCGGGCCATGTCGGTGATGATGTCGATGGGAAAGCCGTAGGTGTCGTATAGTTTGAAGATGAGTGCGCCCGGAATGACGGTTGCGCCTTCTTCGCGCAGTCGCTTGATTTCGTTCTGAAGAAGCCTCAAGCCGTTATCCAGGGTCTCGTTGAACCGTTCTTCCTCGTGTAGGATGACGCGTGTGATGAAGCTCCTGCTTTCGAGGAGCTCCGGATAAGTGTCCTCCATGGCATGCATGACGGCAACGGCGACTTCATGCAGGAAGGGGCGATCCAGGCCCAGGACTCGTCCGTGGCGAAGAGCCCGCCGCAGCACTCGCCGCAGCACGTAGCCTCGGCCTTCATTGCTGGGCAGGATGCCGTCGCCGATCAAAAAGGCCGCCGCGCGGCTATGGTCCGAAATGACCTTGACGGAAACGTCCTTCTCGGGGTCCTCTCCGTAGCGGTAGCCCGTCATTCCGGTTATGGAGGCTCGCATGGGAGCGAAAACGTCCGTATCGTAGTTGGATGGAACGTTCTGGGTCACGGCGGCGATTCGCTCGAGGCCCATTCCGGTGTCTATGCTGGGCTTGGGGAGAGGATCGAGTGTCCCGTCTTCTTTACGGTTGAATTGCATGAAGACCAGATTCCAGAGCTCGAGGTACCGGTCGCAATCGCAGCCGGGCTTGCAGTCCGGTTTGCCGCAGCCGATGCCGGGCCCCTGGTCGATGATGATCTCGGAGCAGGGGCCGCAGGGGCCCGTGTCCCCCATGGACCAGAAGTTGTCTTTGGTAGGGAAGAGCAGGATGCGGTCAAGAGGCAGATACCGTGCCCAGAATTCGCGGGCTTCCTCATCCGGCCCGAGCTTCATGGTCCTGTCTCCCTCGTGAATGGTGGCGAACAGCTTATCCTTGGGCAGCCCCATGACCTCGGTCAGAAAAATCCAGGCGTATTTGATCGCATCTTCCTTGAAATAATCTCCGAAGGAGAAATTTCCCAGCATCTCGAAGAAGGTATGGTGCCTGGCCGTCCTGCCGACGTTTTCCAGATCGTTGTGCTTGCCTCCGGCGCGCATGCACTTCTGACTCGTGGTGGCACGCGAGAACGGGCGCCGCTCTTCTCCCAGAAAACATCGCTTGAACTGGACCATCCCTGCGTTGGTGAAAAGCAAAGTAGGGTCGTCATGAGGAATGAGCGACGAGCTGTTGACGATGGTATGGCTCTGCTGCTGGAAGAAATCTAAGAATGCCTTGCGGATTTCACTCGCTTTCATCAGGTACGGTCTCCTTGGTTGCGTGTGCTTCGTGGTCCAGTTGTGCTCTCAGGCAGGCTCTTGCCGCTAATCGACCGCCGGCGTATCCACCTCCACCGGAGTGGTCGTGAATTTCAAGTCGTGAAGCTCACGGATTCTCTGCTCGATATTCGAAAGAACGTCGGGGTGCTCCCTTAAAAAATTCTTTGCGTTTTCGCGGCCCTGTCCCAGCCTTTCGGAATTGTACGAATACCATGTGCCCGCCTTTTCAACCAGGTTGGCGTTCACCGCCAGATCCAGGAGATCACCTTCCTTCGAGATTCCGCGGCCGTAGACGATATCGAACTCAACTTCCTTGAAGGGCGGCGCGATTTTGTTCTTCACCACTTTCACACGGGTCCGGTTGCCGATGATTTCCTGTCCTTCCTTGATGGGACTGATCCGGCGGATGTCCAGGCGCATGGTGGCATAGAACTTGAGCGCGTTGCCGCCGGTGGTGGTTTCCGGCGAGCCGTACATGACTCCGATCTTCATGCGGATCTGGTTGATGAAGATGACGCAGGTTTTGGATTTGCTGATGGCGGAAACCAGCTTGCGCAGAGCCTGGCTCATGAGCCGGGCCTGCAGGCCGACGTGAGGATCGCCCATGTCGCCTTCGATTTCCGCTTTCGGCACCAGGGCAGCCACCGAATCGATCACGATGACGTCGATGGCATTGCTTCGGACCAGGATCTCGGCGATTTCAAGAGCCTGCTCACCGTAGTCGGGCTGGCTGATGAGCAGGTCTTCCACGCGGACGCCAAGCTTGCGGGCGTAGGAAACGTCCAGTGCGTGCTCGGCATCGACGAAAGCCGCCAGACCGCCAGTCTTTTGTGCTTCGGCGATGATGTGGAGCGCGAGGGTCGTCTTTCCGGAAGACTCGGGGCCGAAAATTTCCATAATGCGGCCCCGCGCCACGCCTCCGATTCCCAGTGCCAGGTCGAGGGATAGGCATCCGGTTGGAATTACCGCTATTTCAACCAGCGGGGAGTTCGCGCCCAGACGCATGATGGCGCCTTTGCCGCACTGGCGCTCGATCTGAGACATGGCCGTATCGATGGCCTTTTGCCGTTCATCTGTTGCCCCCATAAGTGGGCCTCCTTCCAGGTGTTTTGTAGCCGGCGATCAGCGGGCGGCGGTCGCCGGCAGCGACCGGTAAATGCCGGTATTTGCCGATAAGTGCCAATAACCAATCGATGGTCAGCCTTGATGACTTTGGAAACAAGGTCGAGAAGCTTCGGGTCTTGTGTTTGTGATTGTTCCGGAGACTTGCCGAAACGCGAGACCGGACACGGGGAGCTCTCTCCCCGTCCGGCGGAGCCACCGCCGGTCAGATCCGCCCGAGCCACTATTCACCGGCCGTTTCGCCTCCGAAGACGGCTCGAAACAGCGGCGTGTAATGGGCGCCTTCCGGCCTCAGCTCACTTTTATACAATACAAGCTCGGTAACGTCAAAAGCTTCCGCCTGGAACTGCTGGTTGGCCAGGAGGGCTTCCTGTAGCAGCCTCAGGTGTTGTCTTCCCTTGACCCTGCCCAGAGTCAGATGCGGCTTGAAGGGACGATCCTCGGGCTTGAAGTCGAGTGCCGCCATGGCCTCTTCCACCTTCGCCTGAAGCCTGCCGAGAATCTCGTCATCTCCGTACAGCCCTACCCACACGACGCGCATCTGTTTCAGGGATGGAAAGGCGCCACACCCCGAAGGCCGAAGGCGGAAGGGGAGGGCGGATGCGGCGATTTGTTGCAAGGTTGTTTGAATGCCGGAGATCTGCTCGGCCGAGACGTTTCCCAGGAATTTGAGTGTCAGGTGGATGCGGTTTGCTTTCACCCACGAAACGGGGGCCTCGGTTTTCCGGAGCTCCCGTGCGAAATTGTCCAGTGCCTTATGAACCGTGCTGGGGAGCTCAATGGCAATGAAGGTTCGGATCATCGGACAGCGTCCTCCAAAGCAGGGCGAGAGCGGCCTGGGCCGCGCTTTCCTGGATGTGTTCACGGTTTCCGCCGAAGAGATACTTTTCGACGACATTCTTCCGCGGGCTGACGCAGGCAATGAACACGGTTCCGACTGGCTTTGCCGGAGTGCCTCCCGTCGGGCCGGCAATGCCCGTGATGGCGAGGGAAACATCCGCCTTCGCCTGCCTGCAGGCGCCCTCGGCCATGGCCCGTGCCACGGGCTCGCTGACGGCGCCGTGAGCGAGCAGCATTTGTTCGGGAACGCCCAGGAGATCCATCTTTGCCTGGTTGCTGTAGGTGATGAAGCCGCGGTCGAAATAGTCCGAAGCGCCGGAAATGGCGGTGATCTTGTGGCTAAGCAGACCGCCGGTGCAGGATTCGGCCACCGCGATCTTCCATGAATGCCGCAGCAGTTGCTGTCCGATCACCTTTTCGAGGCATTCGTCGTTGTGCCCGCTGATATGTTGTGGTCCAAGCCGCGGGATGATTTGCGCTTCGGCCTTTTTGATCTTCTCCTCGATCTGACTCCGGCTTTCCCCCGTCACGAACAAGGTCACCCAATTCTCTCCCACCTGAGGCAGGTATCCGATATCGATTCCGATCTGATCCAGGCTCAGATCCTTCAGTTGCAGGTTCATTTCGGATTCCATGAGCCCCTGCACCCGGAGGATGTGCTTGGTGTAGACCATGCGGTGTGGAAAGCGCTGCTCGAGGTCCGGAATTACCACTTCGGAGAGAAGGGTCTTCATCTCGTGAGGCACGCCGGGGAGAAAGTAGCAGGGAATGTTTTCATATTCGATGAAAAAGCCGGCCATTTCCCATCCCAGCTTGGTAGCGCCTTGGGGAAGGTGAGCCATTCGCCCGAGCTGTTCGGACCACGCAAGGCCCCGCTCGGCCAGGCGTTTTTGCAGCCAGCTCATGTAATCGGTGTTCAAGACGAGTGGCCGGTTGAAAGCCTTCGAGGCCGCGCTGCCGGTGCGGTCATCGTCGGTGGGGCCGAGGCCGCCGGTGACGATGAAAAAACGGCATTCCGTAACGCACTTTGAAAGAAAGTCGACAATTTCCTCTTCCCGGTCCCCCACCGTGACTATCCGGTTCAGGCGAAAACCTCTGGACCTGAGCTCGGAAGCAATGTGATGGGAGTTTCCGTTGGGAATGTCTCCCTGGAGCAATTCATCACCAATGGTAAGGAGCGAGCCTACGATTTCTTCTGGCCTTTTGATCATGGCGCATCCCTGAGTGGCAGGTTGAGTTTTCGGTTGATTCGATCCGGTCTATCCCTCATGTCGCACGGCTATTCTCACAACTTTCTCCCTGCTTATGATAACTCCTCATCACCCTTGCCGGGCGTGGGGCATGGTGAGTTGACGGCGGCCAGGGGGGTGCGAATTTCAAAAGTTGACTTTTCTTTGTAACATATGAGCTTGACACGCAGCAAGGGCAATGCTAAGGTTACGAACTCCAATGGATGGTGATTGCGATTCCTTGGAGGGATGGCCGAGTGGTTTAAGGCGGCGGTCTTGAAAACCGTTGTTCCGTTAGTAGCGGGACCGTGGGTTCGAATCCTACTCCCTCCGCCATTTAAAACATGTCAAGTTCGGAGAGATGGCCGAGTCGGCTGAAGGCGCTCGCCTGCTAAGCGAGTGTAGGGTGTAAAGCTCTACCGAGGGTTCGAATCCCTCTCTCTCCGCCATATTGGATATTCTGGCCGGCTTCACCTTACCTGGTGGGGTCGGCCTTTTTGTTTTAGTGTACGCTGCTTATGAATAGTCTGAAGCGACGGATATTTTGTCTTTGGTTCTCTTTGATTGTATTGAACCTCGTGTATCCCGGCCGGCTCGTTGAAGATTGCCGTCCCATAGCAGTGAAGTTCTTTCAGATATCACGAATCGACGAGAAAAAGATCCCGTGCGGTCAGGCATATAGAAAGGCCATGGCCTATTTCAACGCAAACCGGTCAAGAATCCACAACGGGCAATATCTCACCATTATCGACTACACCAAGCCGTCCTACACCAAGAGATTGTACGTTATCAATTTGAAGACGGGCGAGATGCATAAGTATTTCGTAGCTCACGGCAAGAACTCCGGCTACGTGTATGCGGTAGATTTTTCCAACCGGGTCGATTCGCTGAAAAGCTCCAAAGGGTTCTTTCTTACCGGCCGAAAGTTCACCGGTGATCATGGAACCGCCCTGACGTTGTATGGTCTGGAAAAAGGCATAAACGACAACGCCCTGGCACGGGGTATCATTATGCACGGCTCCAGGTACGTAAGTTCCGAGGCGGCTCGAAGCAACCGGAGCGGGCTTGGCCGCAGTTGGGGGTGTCCGGCGGTTTCGATGAGTGAGGTTGACCGGATCGTGGATAGAATCAAGGGTGGGAGCCTGTTGTATATTCATACGGGCAGTTATACTTCGCAGGGGCATTGACTGAGCTTTTCACCGCGGAGACGCAGAGAAAGCGCAGAGAAAGCGCGGAGAAATTTCATGAGAATTCTAACGACCCTCCGTGTCTTCTCCGTGTCCTCCATGATGGAATCCGAGAGCGCCAAAGTTGGGGCTTGACTTTTTGGACATTTGGGGACATGTTCCCTCCCCGGTGTACGGTTGTCCAGGGTTTCCAATTGAGGCAGGCAGAAAATGCAGCTTGATGTGAGGGATGCCGCAGGCATCTTCGATGTTTCGGAAAAAACGATCTATCGTTGGATAAAGCAAAAGGATCTACCAGCGTACCGCATCAACGATCAGTACCGGTTCAACCGGGCGGAGCTGCTGGAATGGGCAACTGCCCGCAAAGTAAATGTTTCGGCCGATATTTTGCACGAGCCCGACGCGGGAGAATGGCCGCCGCCCAGTCTCGATGAGGCCTTGCGGAGCGGCGGAATCCATTATCGTGTCGGGGGAGCGGACAAGGCCTCCGTGCTGCGTGCCGTTGTCGATCTCATGCATTTGCCTCGGGAAGTGGACCGCACCTTCCTTTACCAAGTATTGCTCGCTCGTGAATCACTGGGCTCCACCGCGATCGGAGAGGGCATAGCCATTCCCCATGTGCGTAATCCCATTGTGCTTCACATTCCGCACCCCACAATAACCCTTTGTTTCCTGGAGCATCCCATAGACTTCGGCGCTTTGGACGGCCTGCCCGTGGGTGTCCTGTTCACGCTGGTCAGCCCGACCGTGAGGGCCCACCTGCATTTGCTGTCCAAGCTGGCTTTCGCTCTGAGGGATCCTCAGTTCAAGGACGTCATGATACGAAAAGGCTCCCGCGAGGAAATAGCCAACGAGGTCCGTCGCATAGAAGAAAGCATCGGTTCACCGGTCACCAGCTCACATTCACGTATCTCCAACGGAAGCTGAAGATTCCTCATATTCATCATTCTCCAGCGGATAAAGGTTTTTCATGTTGCTCCTCCTCCTGGCGTTGATTTTTGTGTGCTTTTGCGGACTGCTGTCTCTGTTTGCCGGAAGCAGCGCACGATGGGCGACCGTCATCGGATGCGGTGGTGCTGTTCTCGGTTGTCTCACGGGCCTGATTCCGGCCGTTCGCATCCTTTTGACAGGACATACCGAAGAAATCCGGTACGCGTGGGGAGTGCCCTACGGCTCTTTTTTCGTGCGAATCGATACCCTCTCGGCGTTTTTTCTCATCCCGATTCTGGTGCTCAGCGCCCTGGCCACCCTTTATGGCAGCCGGTACATGATGTCCTACCACGACCGAAAGAACTTGGGCTCCTTCTGGTTTTTCTTCAATATTTTGATTGTGGGCATGGTCATGGTGATCGTTTCCGGAAACGGAATCCTGTTTCTGATTTTCTGGGAGATCATGTCCCTGTCTTCCTTTTTCCTGGTCACCTTCGAGAATGAAAAGGAAAGCGTACGCCGGGCGGGCTGGATTTACCTCGTTGCGACGCACCTGGGAACGGCCTTCCTTCTGGTTCTCTTCCTGCTGCTCGCTCATCGGGCCGGAGCCGGACCCTTCGACTTCGACAGAATCGTGGCCGAGCGAGCCGCCATGGCTCCCATAGCCGGCGTTGCCTTCATCTGTGCGATCATTGGCTTTGGTACAAAGGCCGGCTTCATACCCTTCCATGTATGGCTGCCCGAAGCCCACCCGGCGGCTCCGAGCCATGTTTCCGCCATCATGTCGGGAGTTATGATCAAGACGGGTATCTACGGGCTGGTGCGAACACTCACCTTCCTCGGAGCACCGGCCCCCTGGTGGGGATGGCTTCTCATCGGAATAGGGCTGACCTCCGGAATCCTCGGCGTCCTTTTCGCCCTGGCCCAGCACGACTTGAAACGACTGCTGGCCTACCACAGTGTGGAAAACATCGGAATCATCACTCTCGGCCTCGGTTTGGGGGTCCTGGGGCTCGGCATGGGCTCCCCAGCCCTTGCCGTGCTCGGGTTCGGAGGCGGATTGCTACACATAGTGAATCACGCCTTCTTCAAAGGGCTTCTCTTCCTCGGAGCCGGCTCCGTTTTGCACGCGACCGGCACTCTGGAAATCGACCACCTTGGCGGTTTGATCAAGCGAATGCCCTGGACGGCGGCAACATTCCTCGTGGGCGCCGTGGCCATATCGGGCCTGCCGCCATTGAACGGCTTTATCAGCGAATTTCTCATCTACGTCGGTGCCTTTGCCGCCGTGGGAGAGCCGGCCATGGGGACCGCGGGCGCGGCGGTGATCGTCGGGCTGGCGCTCATTGGCGGTCTGGCGGCGGCTTGCTTTACCAAGGCTTTCGGCATCGTCTTTCTGGGTGAGCCCAGAAGCGAGCATGCCGCTCATGCTCACGAAGCCGGCTGGACCATGAGGGCTCCCCTGCTGATCCTTGCTGCGGGGTGCGTGGGAATCGGGGTATTCGCTCCACGGGTTGTGGCCGTAACGAGCCGTGTCGTGGGTGCCGTTACGGGTTTTTCGGCACGGGAGGTCCAAAAGCATATGTCTCCTGCAATGGGCTCCCTGTCGTCCATCGTGATGGTCACCGGCATTTTTATCCTGCTTATCGCCTTGATTGCCTGGGGCCGCCGTGCTCTGCTCTCGGGAAGAAGCGTGGAGGAGAGCTGCACGTGGGATTGCGGCTATGCCCGCCCGACTGCCCGGATGCAGTACACGGCGTCATCCTTTGCCCAACCGTTGATTAAAATGTTCGAGACTTTTCTGCGGCCGACGTTCGATTGGGAAAAACCCGAGGGGCTGTTTCCCGCCTACGCCGGTTTGAAAACGGAAACGGCGGATTTCTTTCGCCACAATTTCTACCGCCCTCTTTTCGAAGCAGTGACGTGGCTTGCAATGCGCCTTCGCTGGCTGCAGGAAGGCCATGTTCAGCTCTACATATTCTATATCGCTCTCACGCTCTTTGTCTTGTTGGTCTGGAACCTTAGATGATTTTGAATTCGAGACGATCCCATGCATGCTAGCTCTTTAGTGCTCCCTGTTTCCGCCTTGATCCTTTCCCCTCTGCTGTCGGGAATCATCAATCGAGCCAAAGCCTTTTTCGCAGGACGCCAGGGGCAGCCTCTTTTGCAGCTCTACTACGATCTGGCTAAGCTTCTGCAAAAAGGTGCCGTCTACAGCCGAACGACCAGTTGGGTGTTCCGGGCAGGGCCCGTGGTTGGGCTGGCATCGGCCATGACGGCCCTTTTTTTGCTGCCCATGGGAGGCGCCGCGGCTCCCGTCAGCTTTACCGGAGACCTGATTCTTTTGGCGTATTTGTTGGGTGTCATGAGATTCTTCACGGTCATCGCCGCCCTCGATACGGGATCGGCCTTTGAAGGGATGGGGGCCAGCCGCGAGGTGCAGTTTTCGGCACTCGCCGAACCGGCCCTGCTCCTGGGGCTTGCCGCGATTTCCCAGACGGGCCCACCCTCCGTGGCGAGCGGATACACGAACGCCACCGGCTTCCTCGCTCTTTCCGAGATGTACGCTCGCCTTTCCGTCGGTGCATGGATGAGCGCGGCACCGGCGCTTCTCATGGTCGCGGGAGCATTCCTGGTGGTCTTTCTTGCCGAGAATTCCAGAATCCCCGTGGATGATCCCAACACGCACCTCGAGCTGACCATGATCCATGAGGTGATGGTGCTCGATCACAGCGGGCCTGATTTTGCGATGATTCTCTATGGAGCGTCCCTCAAGATGTGGATATTGGGCTCCTTGCTAGCGGGTCTTCTCGTGCCTGTCCGAACGGGTAACGTATGGCTGGATGGAGCGGCGACCCTTTGCGGCCTGTTCGTTCTGGCCGTCGTCACCGGGATTATCGAATCAACCATGGCCAGGCTGCGGCTGCTGCGTGTGCCTCAATTGCTGGTAAGCGCGGGGTTCTTATCCACACTGGCGCTGGTTCTGGCACTCTGGAGCTGATATGAATCTTCTCGTCGATGCCATGATCGTTTTGCTGATTCTGACCAACCTGAGGCTCATCGCCTCGAGCCGCATCACTTCGTGCATTACGGCAGTGGCCGTGCAGGGTGTTCTCCTTGGCATTCTGCCGCTCCTGGTGGGGACGGACCATCTGACGGTCCGGGCATGCATGCTTTCCGGGACGGCGACATTGATGAAAGGAATTGTCTTTCCCTGGCTGCTCTTTCGTGCTCTTCAGGCTTCCAATGTCCAGAGAGAGATGGAGCCTTTCGTCGGCTACACGATGTCTCTTCTGGTCGGTGCGGCGCTGCTGGCCACGGCCATGTGGCTCGGCGGACAGTTGCCTCTGCCGGTGCCTGCAGCTTCTCCCCTCATAGCACCTCTGGCCATGTTCAATATTCTGATCGGACTATTCGCCATTGTCAGCCGCCGTAAGGCCGTGACTCAGGTGCTCGGATATCTGGTGATGGAAAACGGCATTTATGCCTTCGGACTCTGCTTTGCCCTGCAAGAGCCGCTTCTGGTGGAGCTCGGTGTTCTGCTGGATGCTTTCATGGCGGTTTTTGTCATGGGAATCACGATCTTCCACATCAGCCGGGAATTCGATCACATGGATGCGGACCAACTGAGCGTATTGAAGGATTGATCACCATGCTTGCGACGTTGATTCTTTTGCCCCTATTGGTGGGAGCCGCGGCGTTTTTCCTTCCATCCAACAGTCTCAGGCGTGGACTGCTGGTTTCAACGGCTCTTGGGCACACGGCGTTGACCGGCTTTTGCTGGCTTCGACAGCCGGCACCCCTCCTGAGTGGATGGCTGCTTCTCGATGCACCGGGGCTTCTCTTTCTGAGTATTACGAGTGTCCTCTTTTTGGCGGTGTCCCTTTACGCTCTCGGATATCTGCGACGGGAAGACTGGGGGAGGAGACAGGATTTCGAAGAGGGATTTCTATTCACCAATGCCCGTGAAGCCACTTTCACCGGATGCCTGCTCCTGTTTTTGGCCATGATGACCCTGGTTGCCGTTAGCCAGCATTTCGGCCTCCTCTGGGTGGCGGTGGAAGCGACGACACTTGCAAGCGCCCCTCTCATCTACTTTCACAGGCATCGCCGTTCTTTGGAAGCTACCTGGAAGTATCTGATGATTTGCTCGGTGGGGATCGCTCTGGCCCTGTTGGGCAACTTCTTCCTGGCCGTTGCGGCCACCGTCGGCGCGGACAATCATGTGCCCATGCTCGTGGGCGCCCTGATGGATCAGGCCAATCTGCTGCACATTCCATGGCTGAAAGCCGCGTTTCTTTTCCTCCTGGTCGGCTACGGCACCAAGCTAGGCCTTGCACCCATGCACACCTGGCTGCCCGACGCTCACAGTGAAGCTCCCTCGGTCATCTCGGCGCTTCTTTCGGGGGCTCTCCTCAACTGCGCCTTCCTGGCGATTCTTCGTATTCAGCAGGTTTGCATCGCTGCCGGACAGGGGCAATTCGGACAAAGCCTTCTGCTCGGCTTCGGCCTGGTCTCCATGCTGGTGGCTGCCGTCTTTATCCTGCGCCAGAACGATTTCAAGCGCATGCTGGCCTACTCCAGTGTCGAGCACATGGGTATTCTGTCTCTGGCCATCGGGCTCGGGGGCCTGGCCAACTTCGGAGCCATGCTGCACGCGGTCAACCACTCCCTGACGAAGGGCATGCTCTTCCTGGTGGCCGGTAACATCCTGTCCGTATACAAGACCAAGTCCACCACGGATATCCACGGAGTCGTGCGCGTCCTGCCCATCTCGGGAGTCCTCTGGGTGGCGGGGTTTCTGGCCATCACCGGCTCACCTCCCTTTGGGGCGTTCCTGAGCGAGCTCGTCATTCTCAAGTCGGCTCTCGATCAGGGGCGAATTCTTGTGGCGGTAGCCTATCTCCTCCTGCTGAGCATCATTTTCATCGGCATGGCCACCAGCGTGCTCAGAATGTATCAGGGAGTACCCTTATGCCCGCCTGCCGAAGTCGACGATGAGACAACCGGCGGGATATCCGCCGCAACGACCGAAGGCAGCCTCTTCAAGCCTGTTGCGGAATCTGCCCTTGCAGTGATTTCACCCATTGCTCTCGGGATAGCGGTACTGATGCTCGGTCTCTATATTCCGCCGGGCCTTCAGGACGTTCTGGAGCGCGCGGCCAGGGCTATTGCAGGATAAGATGCCGTGAAGGCGGACGCCCGGCTCAACGCCTACTGGCCGAGATATGCCATATGGTCCGATCCGGTGTTATTCAGGAGTCTTAGGAGTTTTATTAGATGTCGGTTTTAGCATCCAGAGTATTTTCCATGAGCAACGGTCAGGCAGTGGATGTAAAGAGCGTTTCTTCCATGGCCACCGTGGACTTTCTGGAATACATCATCGAAGCCGTCGAACACGGAGTCAGGATCTCGGCTCTCTTCGGCCAGCCCCTCGACAGTGGCCGAGCTCGTCTTTGGGCTATACTGTCCTATGACAGTCAATCGCTTATCCTGCCTGTCTACACCGATTTGACCGAAGATCGATATCCCTCGCTGACGCCCTATTGTCCTCAGGCTCACTGGTTTGAGCGGGAGATTTACGAGCAATGGGCGATCAAGCCCGAAGGGCATCCATGGCTGAAGCCCATTCGGTTCCATAGCCCATACCGGCAGAGCGTTTCTTCAGACTCGGTTGCGGAGACAAGGCCGGAGATCGGAGTGACGGATTTTTTTCGGATCGAAGGCGAGGAAATCCATGAGGTAGCCGTGGGACCGGTGCATGCGGGGATTATCGAGCCAGGGCACTTTCGTTTTCAGTGCCATGGCGAGAATGTCTTTCACCTCGAGATTTCCCTTGGCTACCAGCATCGCGGTGTGGAGCGCATGCTGGCGGAAGGCCCGGACAGACGGACGATTCATACCGTGGAGACGCTCGCCGGCGACACCACGGCAGGCCATGCGACGGCATACTGCCAGGCAGTGGAGGCTTTGAGCGGGGCCAATGTGCCGGCAAAAGCCCATGTACTTCGCGGAGTGGCACTCGAGCTCGAACGGATCGCCAACCATACCGGGGACCTCGGAGCCCTTGCCGGCGATGTGGGCTATCTTCCAACGCTTTCCTACTGCGGTAGAATTCGCGGCGATGTACTCAATATGACGGGCTTGATCTGCGGAAACCGCTTCAGCAGAGGAATCGTGCGACCAGGAGGTACTGGATTCGATGTCGATTCCGCTATGCGCGATGAGCTCATCGAACGTATGGACACAGTGGAGAAAGATCTGGCCGTCGCGGTGAATCTGCTCTGGAACACCCCATCGGTCATGGCGCGGTTTGAGGGAACCGGTGTTATCACCAAGGATATGTGTGAGGAAATAGGGCTTGTCGGGCCTGCCGCACGAGCCTGTGGTGCCGACCGGGATGTCCGCCGGGACCTGCCTCACGGGATTTTTCAGCTCGCCCAGATTCCCGTGTCCACATGGCACTCGGGAGATGTCTTTGCACGGAGCTATGTTCGATGGATCGAAATCCAAAGATCGATTTCGTTCATCCGAGAGCAGCTCGAGAGCCTGCCCAAGGGAGCGACACGCTCGGATGTGGGGCCGCCGGCACCAAACCACATTGCCGTGTCCCTTGTCGAAGGCTGGCGTGGAGAGATCTGTCATGTAGCGCTGACCGACGGAGGGGGGAGATTTTTACGGTACAAGATCATCGACCCGTCGTTTCATAACTGGTTCGGGCTGGCCTGTACGTTGAGAAACCAGCAGATCTCCGATTTCCCGCTGTGCAACAAGAGCTTCAATCTGTCTTATTGCGGCCATGATCTATGATCCATGGTGAAAGACTTCCGCGCCCATATTTGATATTCGAATGGAAAGGTTAATTATTTCATGCTGGATGTTCTTTTGGCCAGACTGCAACAGAGATATCGAACCATGAAGTTTCCTGACGGGCCGGCTCCCGTTCTGCCTGAGCGCTTCGCGGGAAGGCCGACGATCTGCTCCGAAAAGTGTCCGGCCGACTGCCGCCGTTGTGTCGAGGTTTGTCCGACACAGGCTCTGTCCAAATCCGAGGCGATCCACATCGATCTCGGTGAGTGCCTGTTCTGTCGAGAGTGTGCCGCCGTTTGCCCCACTCAGGCGATCCGTTTTACGACTGAATACCGGATGGCCACCAGCAGACGAGAAGATCTGATCCTTGGGTGGGAACCGCGCCACCTTGCACAGCCACTCGATCATAAGATGATGCGCCTCTTCGGAAGATCCCTCAAGCTGCGTCAGGTCAGTGCTGGAGGCTGTAATGCCTGTGAGGCCGACACGAATGTGCTCGGCACGGTTGGATGGGATCTTGGGCGCTTCGGCATCCAGTTCGTAGCCTCGCCAAGGCATGCCGATGGGCTTCTCATTACGGGGCCCGTGCCCGAGAACATGCGTCTTGGCCTGCTTAAAACCTACGAGGCCGTGCCTGCGCCAAAGCTGGTTATTGTGGTCGGGGCGTGCGCCATCTCCGGCGGCCTTTACAAAGGCCGGGACGAAGTCCACAACGGCGCGGATGGTCTGGTTTCCGTGGATCTGTTTATCCCCGGCTGCCCTCCTCATCCCCTGACAATTCTGGATGGCCTGCTGCGACTTATAGATCGAGTCAAGGAAAACAGCGTTTCAGCGGCATAGTGTATGGATTTTCAGATAACAGATCCATAGTGCTTCGAGGGAAGGCTCGGCGGGCGTTTCAGTGCGGAGACGCAGAGGAAGCGCGGAGAAAAGCTCTTGGAAATCTCAAAGCCCCTCTGCGTCTCTGCGGTGAAGAAAGCTCAGCCAGTGCCCGTTCAGAGTATACTTATCGGAAAAAACGTCTTGGCGCGGAAATAAAAAAGCCAGAGCTTTTTCAGCTCCGGCCTGGTGTTCATGGGTATTTTTCAGCTATGCTTAGGTTAAAGCTTTCTTACCTGGGTAGCTTGGGGGCCTTTGGCGCCTTTTTCCTCTACGAACTGCACACGCTGGCCTTCGCTCAAGGACTTGAAGCCGTCGCCTTCCAGGGCGCTGTAATGGACAAATACATCATGCCCACCGTCTGTTTCGATAAAGCCATAGCCCTTGCTGTCATTAAACCATTTTACTCGACCTTCCGCCATTTTTTGTTCCTTTTCTTGGTGTTTTGTTATCGGTGCTTTTTGGTGCGGTACTGAGAGCTACTTTGGAACCGTACCTCGACTTGGCGAAAGACCGATTTCCTAAAATAACCCAAAATATCGAACTCATTCAGCGCTACCTTTGCCAGTATAGCGAAAAACGGGAGTAATACAAGTAAAAACTGCCGTATTACTGATTTATTTCGCAAGTATCTGCAATGAAAGGAATTCGGCGATAGACTCGTCATTCACGAGATGTGTACATAGAGTAGCCTCTGACTTGGCTTTTCCTTGCTTTTGTTTGACATATCCCGGAAATGTCCATAGATTTACACCACTGCCTGGAAGTGGCGAGTAGCTGAGTGGTCTCGGATTCAACTGCCAGACTCACTTTGGATAGGTATCAAGGGGAGTTGCAGGGGAGCTTCGTAAGGAACAAGCGTATTTTTGATGTCTACAGGAGGAATACAATGACTTTTTGGGGATCAGCTTCAAGGAGAAATAAGACTATGAAACATTTCCTGAAAGTACTTGCAGTAATCATCACCCTGGCCGTTCCGGCATTTTCTTTCGCTTCCGTTTGGAGTATCGACCCCGACCATTCCAGTGTGACGTTCAAGGTGCGGCACATGATGGTCTCCAATGTGAAGGGTGAGTTTACCAGCTTCAGCGGTTCGGCGGATATAGACGACGAAGATATCAAGAAGATGAAAGTAGAGGTAGCCATCGATCCTGCATCCCTCGGCACAGGGGTTGAAAAGCGGGACGAACATCTGAAGGGACCCGACTTTTTGGATGTGGCTAAGTATCCGGCCATGGCCTTTGTTTCCAAGCAGGTAGTCCAGGTTGGCGACGACAAACTGCGAGTGTATGGAGACCTCACCATGCACGGGGTCACGAAGGAAGTGGTGCTCAACGTGGAAGGACCTACGAAGCAGATCAAGGACCCGCGGGGAAATCTCAGAAGGGGTGTATCCGCAGTCACGCAGATAGACCGCAAGGACTTCGGCATGACATGGAATGCTCAGATGGATAACGGAGGAGTCGTGGTCGGCGATGAAGTGATAATTTCCCTGGAGATCGAGCTCCTCAAGAAGTGATGAGTAACTTGAACAAAAGCAAGAAAATAGCCTGAGACTTCGTTCAGGCGCGAAAGGTTGATCGATGAAAATGGCGTCTCCTCCTGATCCTGCTCTGAAGACCGGACTTATCCGGCTTTTCGTTGCGATGCTGATACTCCTGCTTTCCCTGCCTGCCTGCAGCCGTTCGGGGGATGAGAAGACTTCGTCGAAATCATCCCAAAAGGCTGCCGGGCAGGCGACCGGCCAGAAATCCGAGAAAAAATCCGAACATGCCATTCCGCCCGGCAAAGCCCTTTGGGTCATCAACAACTCCCTTATGGACAGCAAGCTCTTTCGCATCGATCCTTCGGCCCGCAAGGTCACGGACAGGATCTCGATAAATGGAGCACCCAGAGGTATTGCCGCAGGGGAAGGCGCCATCTGGGTCACCGATTTCTCTTCCGACAAGGTCCTGAGGATCAGCCCCACCTCCGGCAGTGTGGAAGCTTCGATCAGCGTGGCCAAGGCTCCAACCCGCATCACAACAGGAGAAGGAGCGGTGTGGGTAATTAGCAGTACCGAAGGCCTGTTGACACGCATCGATCCCAAAACCAACCAGGTTTCATCCACGATCCGCATCACCAAGAGCGTGCTCACCGATGTTGCTTATGGTGAAAACGCGCTGTGGGTCCCCAGTGTCGATTTTCTCGTTACCCGAGTGGACCCGAAGTCCGGGACAGTCGCCGCCTCGATCCATCTGGTCGGCAATCCTAACGCGACTGCCGTGGGCGGAGGAGCGGTCTGGGTGTCAAACCCTTCTTTCAAAGAAATATTGAAGATCGATCCGGCAACGAACAAACATACAACTATCAAAGTAGACCATGCGGTGCGAGCGATAACCTTCGGCAAGGATGCCCTCTGGCTTGCCCGTCAGCAGGGAGGATCGATTTCCCGCCTGGATGCCGCCTCGGGAGCCATGGCCGCATCCTTTAAAGTGGCCGGTGATGTCAATGCCCTGTGCTTCGAGGGCGACACGCTGTGGGTAACGTCGAGTGCCGAAAACAAGCTGCTGGCCGTTGATCCCGGCTCGGGCAATGTCCTTGGTGTCATTCAACTCGAAGCAGGACCTGCCGCCATGGCTTTCGGGCCTTAAGCCGAGATAGCGTTCTTTCGTGAGCGCCGGCTTCCATGCCTTAGCTGGTTGCGGCCATTTGCATTAGGCCTGATAGCGGGTTAGAATTTATGATGTTTTAAGTACCGGACTGCTCATACTCTCGTAAGGAAAGAAGCTATGATCGACATTGAATACATTGAGAATGGCAGGAGAGTGATCATCCCTGTCGAGGTGTGGGAAGTGATCAAAGATCTGGCCGAGCATGCCGAGATTTACGACCTCATTCAGCAGCGCAAAGATCAAGCGGCCGTTCACTCTCTGGATGACATTCTTGCTGAAGAAGGTCTGAACCGTGCCGACCTGGAAGGTTAAGCTCACCGATGAGGCGAGAAACGATCTCAGAGAACTGGACGGAAGGCAGAAGATCCTTATCGTCAAGCAGCTCGCCAAGCTCGAAAGAGATCCCCACATCGGCAAGCACCTGGGAAACAAGATGGGGATGGATCTGACGGGGTATTACAAGCTTTACGCCGACAAGAAGCGCGTCCGCATTGTTTACTCGATTGATAGCGATCTGATCAAGGTCATTGCGATCTGCGAGCGCGAAGAAATGGAAGTATACCAACTGGCGAGCAGAAGAATTCCACCAAAGCCACAGTAGAACATACTACTCGAGGGAGTGCCCGGGAAGGACATGGAAGAACTTCATCACATAGTGAGTATAATAGCTCTCACGATGGGCGTGGCGTGGGCCAGCGGGATCAATCTCTATGCGTCGATCTTGATGCTCGGGCTGCTCGGAGCCGCGGGCAGCGTCAGTCTTCCGCCGGACTTGCAGATTCTCACAAATCCACTTGTGATCATCGCGGCGGGATTCATGTATGTCGTGGAATTCGTGGCCGACAAGATCCCGGGAGTGGATTCGGGCTGGGATGCTCTCCACACCTTTATTCGCATTCCGGCCGGTGCAATCCTTGCGGTGGGCGCGGTGGGGAGAGTCGATCCCGCCGTTGCCCTCGCTGCCGCGATCGTGGGTGGCTGTCTTGCTGCCGGCAGCCATGCCACCAAAGCGGGCACGAGAGTCTTGATCAATACCTCGCCTGAACCCTTCAGCAATTGGATTGCCTCGGTATCCGAGGATTTCCTGGTCATCGGAGGGCTCTGGAGCGCACTCTACCACCCATGGCTATTCCTGGCTCTGCTGGCGGGATTCATCCTTCTCATGATTTGGCTGTTGCCGAGGCTTTGGCGGGGAATCAAAAAGGTCTTTGGCTTTTTCGGTCGATTGTTCGGGCGCACTCAATCCGAAGCTACTACCCGAATGGACCCAATGCCTCGAGCGCCGACGAAGAATGGGGATCAGGCGAGAAGGGAATAATCACCGGGATCATTCGAGCCCTTACCTTGGCCGTGCCACAATGCATCGGCCGTCGATGTATTCATTTACTGAAATATACGTATCGAGCCGCATATCAAGGGCTTTATCCACTGCAGGGAGTATATTCCGACTGCTATGGATGCCCGTTAAGAGCCCAGCCATAGGCACATACATTTATAACTCCAGGTTAATGCTTGCCTGAAGGCGTGATGCTCAATTCATATGAAAACGGCTTGCATCGATCTTCGCGGTGTTTATCTTGAGTTGAAGCCAATAGGGGCGGAACCAAGATGTCAAGCCATTGTATAGTCGTCGGGCAGCCCCTCGATGGTCCGGGAGCCCGTCCCTTCAACTATGCACCCGAAAAGAAGTGGAAACCAGTTCCAAAGGCTGCACAAGGACAATTCCCGTCCGTGGAAGAGATCATGAGCCGTGGTTCGGTGAAGCCCCGTCTCGCGCAATAGTCGGCAAAAGCCAGACCCGGAATCCCTCCGCCCCCTTCTTTCCCGACGGTGGTCAAAGGGATTTTTCGGGTCTTCCTTCCTACCGAGTCTCAGCCGTCCTGTCCTGCACCATCCTCAATGGGCGGCATCCGCCCCCTTGCGATAGCTCCCCAAAAACTTGAAGAATTCAGCCTTCTTCTTCACCTCTTCCAACATGCTCTGATGCTCCTCGTCGCTCAGATCCACTTCCAGATCCACGTAGAAAAGGTATTCCCATGGTTTGCTGTGGATGGGCCTGGATTCGAGCTTTACGATGTTGACCTTGCTGTCCGCGAAAATCTTGAGGGTTTCATACAGAGCCCCCGGAGTGTCGCTCACCGAGTAGATCAGCGATGATTTATTCCTGGGACCGCTCAGGAATTCGTCCCTGGACACCACAACGAAGCGGGTGAAGTTTCGGGGATTGGTCTCGATTCCTTCCTTGAGCACGGTCATCTGGAATATCTCGGCGGCCTCCATGCTGGCAAGGGCGGCATCGCGCGGATCGTTGATCTCCTTGACTCTTCCCACGGCGGACGCCGTGTCCTGGCAGGCGATCAGGTCCCAGCCGGGGTGTTTTTCCAGGAACTCACGACACTGCTGGAACACCTGGGGATGCGAGTAGATCCTTTCAATGCCGTCGATGGTGGTCTCGGGGATGCCCATGAGGTTGTGCTTGATTCTAAGTGTCACTTCTCCGACGATTTTCAGGTCGTATTCCAGCAGGAGATCGTAGTTTTCATGGATACTGCCGGTGAGGCTGTTTTCCACCGGAACGATACCCAGGGATGAGTCTTCACTGTCGACGATCTTGAACACTTCCCTGAAGGAAGAACAGGTCTGGATGGGCGCGTCCGTGCCGAAGAACTGCAGGGAGGCCTTGTGGCTGAACGATCCCGGAACGCCGTTATAGAGTATCCGGGCGGGAATCTTCCCGATTTCCCGTGGACGCTTCATGATGGCGGCCTTTTCGAGGTAGCTGTAGTCGAGCTGCTTTCCAACGACTGGTGCAATCACGTAGAGGTCGCGCATAAGTTGTTCGAATTGTTCGGGATACAGGCTCTGAGGACCATCCGAGAGGGCCTTGTCCGGTTCCGTGTGGACTTCGATGATGAGGCCGTCGGCACCGGCGGCAATGGAAGCGCGGGCCATGGGGCTCACTTTGTCCCGAATTCCCGTGGCGTGGCTCGGATCTACGATGATGGGAAGATGGGTTAGCTTCTTGATCACCGGAACTGCGGTGAGATCCAGGGTATTGCGGGTATAGCGCTCGAAGGTGCGAATTCCGCGCTCACAGAGAATCACCTGGTCGTTTCCCTCCGAGAGTATGTATTCCGCGGACATGAGCCATTCTTCGATGGTTGCGGAGAGGCCGCGCTTGAGGAGGACCGGTTTGCCGATGCGCCCGACGCATTTGAGCAATTCGAAGTTTTGCATGTTCCGGGCGCCAATCTGGACAACATCCACGTATTTCATCATCAAATCAGCCTGACTCGTGGAGGTCATTTCCGTGACGATCCCAAGGCCCGTTTCCTCCCTCACTTCCTGAAGGATGCGCAGGCCTTCCTCTCCCATGCCCTGGAAAGAATAGGGGGAAGTCCGCGGCTTGAAAGCGCCGCCCCGGAAGAGCACCGCACCTGACTTGCGGACGGTGCGGGCGATATCCAAGGTACGCTTCCGGTCTTCGACACCGCACGGCCCGGCGATGACCACCAGTCGATCCCCACCGATAGCCACATCTCCCACGTTTATGACGGAGGGGCTCGGATGCATTTCCCGGCTCACCAGCTTATACGGTTTCGAGATGGGAATGGCTTTCTTCACTCCGGGTAAAATCTCGAAGTGATTCGCATCCCTTTGAACTGTTCCCACAACTCCCAGAATCGTTTCCTCCACCCCTTCGATTTCTCTGATGAGATAGTTTTCCGACCGAAGCACTTCTTTCAGGTCTTCCTTTTCCTTTTCGGTAATCCCTTTTTTCAGTACGAGAATCACGGTTGAGCCTCCTGCAAGGTTTGATGAGTGCACAAAATAAAAAAACCCCAAGGTTGAGACCTCGGGGTTGTTATATGCTTGCAACCCCGGGGGAGCTTTTCCTCCACCCGGGGCTGCGCTATTCTATCTAGACGTCAACGACCCGGATGGACGGTGATAAAAAAACAAAAAAAGCCCTGAAAATATTCGGAGACGAATACTTCCGCAGGGTATCCACCGGGTTGTGAAACAAAAGATTTTGAGCGCATCGAATACTCCATTTTCTACCTTTCTAACTTCGCGTTGAGAAATAAATGCCTTTGGTGAAATTGTCAACCTGAAAATGATCAGGGAATAAGATCCAGCTCGATTCCTCGTGAAGAGTCAGATGCCTTTAGGAACGGGAAAAAGCGCGGTTCTCACTTCCGCTGAATGCCTGAAGGTATTAAGTTAGACATGTAATGAATACGTCGTGAAAGGTTGATGGATCGAAGTGATCCGGAAGCGGCGTACTGTTCGTATGGACAATTGATTGATGGAGAGGGAGGTGGTTTTCATGGAGACCACACAACATTTTGAAACATTGCCGTCCAATGGCTGCGAATGCTGCCAGTTCAGCTCCGAGATCGCCGAGGAGGCGTATGGGTGCAAGGACAGGATGATCGGTATTTTTACCCTGAGAGAACACGACGTTCTGAGGCGCATCCGTGAGCTTAGAGAGCGGGTCAGAGGTCTGAAGGAGTATATTCGGCAATTATCTTCAGGAGACGCCGAGGGATTGGCGGCTCGTGAAACTGCGGTGCGAGAGCTCGATAAAATGAAAGAGCAGCGCGCTCAACTGGAAGCGGAGCGCATTGCAGCCGCTGATGAGCGTATGCGTCTCCTGGGACATCTGTAGGATTGAGATAGCGTGTTTGATCGGGCATCAGACTGTAACGAGAACTGGTTGGTTTTCGTCTGAAGCATTCCATCCCACGAAGTATTCCAAGAAACCCGGGGCGAAAGTCCCGGGTTTTTCATTCATGGATCAGACGGCATGACTGCTACCGGGAGATGAAACAATGACCGATGAAAAAAACAGGGCTGACAAGAAGCGTATACTCACGGGAGATCGTCCCATGGGGCGCCTTCACCTTGGCCATTTCGTAGGGCGTCTCCACAACCGGGTTAGGCTTCAAGACGAGTACGACACCATTCTCATTGCCGCGGATCTCCACACGCTCACTACAAAGCCGGCACGGCAGGATGGCTCTTTCCGGGTTTCCGGGGGCTCCTTTGAGGTCTAACACGAAATTGCTCCGCACCTGGTTATGATGGCGTTCCTGCACCGGGTGGTAAATGGAGGAGGAACTTTGGAGCGAGAGTACGCCATAGGCAGAGTCCGCATGGACCTCTGCCTGCGCTATAGAGACACCACGCTGGCCATCGAATTGAAGGTCTGGCGCAACGGAGAAAGCGATCCTTTGAACGATGGGCTGGCCCAAATCGATGGTTACCTCAATGGGCTGGGGCTCGATTCCGGTTGGCTCGTGATTTTTGACCGACGTAAAAACCAGCCGCCTATCAGTCAACGCACAGGGACTGAAGCGGCGGCCACGCCATCGGGACGAGCTGTGACGGTGATTCGTGGATGAGACGGGTGGTCAAAACTTTTGTTAGCGCGCATAACCCTATGCGCGCTATGCGTGCTAACAAACATCATGATTTACAATTGAGCTACCACAACTGCAGATACCCAAGGTGCCGATTTCCAACAGTGAAGTGGCCCTCTGGGGTGGGCCAATTCTGAGTATCGAAGTGGGCCAATTTAGAGTATCGAGCTCAGGTAAGGAAGATGCCTGTTCCAAACACTGTTTGACAATCATACAGCCAGAAGCTAATATTCGCTTGAACAGCCGTTAGGGGTGCCTGTAAAACAGGCTGAGAAGAAACCCTTAGGTACCTGATCTGGGTAGTTCCAGCGGAGGGAAATGGCTGAAAAGGCGCTTCGTTTTTTCAGACCGTTTCCGTTGGGGATTCGGTCTTTTTTTATGGATTTTAGGTTGTTAGTCTTAGTTCGTATCCGCCGGCATATTGGGAATGGCTAATAGGATTATCGTTGAATAGCCAAGTCGAAAACGGCCTTAAAGTACTTAGTTAGGCCCAGATCATACTGGCGGAGGAATCGGCGCACAAGATGAGAGCTTTCCATCGGCCGTGCTCCGCAACGGCCTTTTTCATTTCCGAGAAGCGTCCGCAGAGATCCGGATTTTCAAGAAACAGTCATTTCACACCCTTTGGAGGTCCTTTCCTTTATTGAGGCAGGGCGAGAATCAGGGTGAGGGGGTACTCATGGTAACACAGTTGGATTATGCAAAGGCCGGTATCGTCACAGAGGAAATGAAAAAGGCGGTTATAGGAGAGCCGATCACCGCCGAGAAGCTGCGGGAGCTTATCGCCACCGGGCGTGCCGTGCTGCCGAAGAACGTACGCCATTCCTTTCCCGTCCCGTGCGCCATCGGACAGGGTCTGAAGACCAAAGTCAATGCCAATCTGGGAACGAGCGGCGAGTGCTCCGACACTGGTCTGGAGGCTGAGAAGCTCAAAGCAGCGCTGAACGCCAAGACGGATTCCATCATGGATCTCTCCACGGGCGGAGATCTCCCGGGTTTGCGCCGCTTTTTTCTCGATCATTCCACCGTTATGGTGGGAGCCGTTCCCATCTACACTCTGGCCACCGAGATGTTGCATAAGCATCAGCCCCTGGAGAAAATGGACCCTGCTCAGCTCATGGAGAGCATCGAAAAGCAGTGCAGCGAAGGGGTTGATTACATAACGGTGCACTGCGGGGTGACTCAGGCCTCGGTAAAGCGGCTAGAGACTTTTGAACGTCTGATGCCCTGTGTCAGCCGGGGCGGCTCCATCCACATGTATTGGATGAAAAAGAACCGCAAGGAAAATCCCCTCTACGAGTACTACGACGATCTCCTGGAAATCGCGCATAAGTACGACGTTACACTCAGCCTGGGAGACGGATTCCGCCCCGGAACCATCGTGGACGCCATTGACGGTGCCCAGCTCGAAGAGCTGATGATTCTCGGAGAACTGGCCAAACGCGCCCGAAACCGGGGAGTTCAGGTGATGATCGAAGGTCCCGGCCACGTGCCTCTGGAACATATCCAGTCCCATATCCAGTTGCAGAAAAAAATCTGTGACGGCGCTCCTTTCTATGTGCTGGGTCCTCTGCCCACGGACATCGGCGCGGGATACGATCACATCACCGCAGCCATCGGAGGCGCACTGGCAGGCGCCGCGGGTGCTGATTTCCTGTGCTACGTTACCCCGGCGGAGCACCTCGGACTTCCCAACGTGCAGGACGTCCACGAGGGCGTCATGGCCGCACGCATTGCCGGCCACGTGGCTGATATCGCCAAGGGACTGCCGGGCGCCATGGATGCGGATCGCAGAATGTCCGAGTGCAGGCAGAAGCTGGATTGGGAAGGCATGGTTCTGGAGGCGATCGATCCGGAACTGGTGAAAAAAAGACTCCAGATCACCGAAGACAGGGAAGCATGCAGCATGTGCGGCAAGCTCTGCGCCGTTAAAATAAGCCGCCAGGCGACCTCCGGGATCTGAGAGACGAAGTGATTACGAATTAGGCGGAGCTTGTGTGTCCTCTGCGCCTCTGCGGTGAACACACAAGCTCAGCTAATCCTCCGGCTCCATAATGACGCAGTTTCGGCCGCCTCTTTTCGCTATGTAGAGCATTTCGTCGGAGCGCTTGATCATGGCTTCCAAGGATAAGCCCAGGCTGGTGGCTACTCCGGTGGATATAGTAAACTTGATGCACTTGCCCATGTAATTGATCTCTGATTGTTCGACTCGTTGTCTCGTATGTTCGAAGAGGGCTTCGGCGTCTTTTCGATTCACTCCCGCAGCCAGCACACAGAACTCCTCACCACCGAAGCGGCCGACTACACTCGAGCTGCCAGTGGCGTCCTGGAGCAGTACGGCCAGATACTTCAGGGCTGCATCGCCGGCGTCATGGCCGTAGACGTCGTTGATCTTTTTAAAAAAATCAATGTCGATCATGCCGATGGCAAAGTGAGGACCGGTCTTTGTCGCTTCTTCGAACAAAGCGCGGCCGGCTTGAAGGCAGTATCTTCTATTGAAGAGTCTCGTCAGGGGGTCCCGGTTGGCGGCTTCTTTCAGCTCGCAGATGAGCTCGATCATCTCGATATTTTGGGTCACTCTTGCATAGAGCTCTTCCACAACGAAGGGTTTTTTCAGGAAATCATTGACCCCCAGCTTAAGGAATTTCGCTGAAAGGACCCCGCTGGCCTGGGTGGAGAGGCCGATGATGGCGAGCTGATCCTTGCTGTATTTTTTTCGCACGCGGGCGACCAGCTCGAAGCCGTCCATGTTGGGCATGTTGTAGTCGGTAATAATCAGCTTGATATCCGGATGTTGTTGCAGCACCTGCAGGGCGAGCTCCCCGTCTGCGGCATCGAGGACCTGGTAGCGCTGGGCTTCCAGCAGAGACCGGTAGTAGAGCCTGAAGCTGGATGAATCGTCCGTCACGAGCACCTTGATCGACTGGTTTCGATAGACCCGGTTTATGAGGCGAGTCACGTATTCCACGCTCCAGATGCTTTGCTTCACCACATAGTCCACCACGTTCCGGGACAGGATTCGGTCCCGGACGTCGTCATCCAGAGTTGCGGTAAGGATGATTGCGGGGATTTGCCTCGAGAGTACAAAATCGACGATCTCCCCGTTGGGAGCATCGGGCAGATTCAGATCCAGCACGGCGATGAAAAAATTGGAATCGTTTTCAAGAATATTCCTGGCTTCCTTGAACGTGTAGGCTGGAATAGTCTGAAAATGCAGCTCTGCTTCGATCTTGGCGCGCATGAACATGGAAACTGATTTTGTATCTTCAACTACCAGTACTTTTTCTGAAATCATGTTGCTCTTCAAGTCCTTCGAAGGCTGTGCATCCGCCACCTGGAGCTTATGTCCCGTTGGAAGTCTTCATCCGGTAGAACATGGCTCCCCCTTGTTCCACCATGGAAAAGGCGCTCGTGTAGCCGCTGACCGTTTCCCCTGTCCCCAGAAAAAGGTAGCCACCCGGCGCGAGAAGGTGAGTGATGCGGTCGAAGAGCTCCCTTTTCAGGGCATCGGCAAAATAGATCATGACGTTGCGCAAAAAGAGAACGTCGATGGGCGCGATGTCTCCGGGCTCGATCTTCAAGTTACTTTGTTTGAAGGTCACCAGCTTCTTGACGGAATCATTCAGAGCCCACAGGTTGTTTTCCTTTTGGAAGTGGCGGAGCAGGTATTTTTGAGGCAGCCCACGATTGATGGACGTATTGTCGTACTTTCCCCGGGTGGCCAGGGAGAGAGAGCTCTGTGAAATGTCCGTCGCAAGTATCTTTACCCAGTTATGGCAGAGTGCGTCACCGCCCGAGGCCTGGAAGAAATCCAGGACCGTGAGAGCGATGGAGTAGGGCTCCTGCCCGGTCGAGCAGCCGGCCGACCATATGTTGATCTGGCTTCGTCTTTTCTGGTCGATTCCCTTCTGTAGCTCCGGCAGGATCAGCTCTCTCAGTGCCCGGTAAGGGTATTGATCGCGGAACCAGGAAGTCTCATTGGTGGTGATGGCGTCCACCATCAGGCGGCAGAGTGTTTCCGCTTCGGGAGAATTCCTGGCTTTGCGGTAGAATTCTCCAAAACTGGCGCATTGTGATTCCCGGACAAGATTCGAGAGGCGGGTTTCGATCAGATAGGCCTTGTTGTCGGCAAGGAAGATGCCGCATTCCCTTTCGATAAGGTCACGAAGAAGCTTGAATTCTATTTCGGTGATGCGAATCGTCATGTCATCTCACTCTTATCTGCGACCTCTGGTATGTTCAACAATGCGGTCGGCCATCTGCTCCAGGGTAACTCTTTCATCCGACAGGCCGGCTTCGTCAACGACTCTGGGCATTCCGTAGACAACGCAGGTATCTTCCGTTTGGGTCATGCAGTAACAGCTCTTGCGCTTGAGAAGGCGGACTCCTTCGGCTCCGTCACTTCCCATGCCCGTCATGACGACGGCCAGGATAGCGCCTTCATAGACTTCCGCAATGGAGCTGAAAAGCACGTCCACCGAAGGACGGCAACTGTTGACCGGCGGATCGTTGAGAAGCCTGATCCATCTGGCGGCCGGGGGCGCGGAGGGATTCCTGGATCGGGTGACGATCATGTGCTTACCTCCTGGGGCCAGGTATACCGTGTTGGATACCACTTCCATTCTATCGGCGGCTTCGCGTACACAGATCATGGATTTCTTGTCCAGGCTGTCCGCCAGCGAAGCCGTAAGATCCGCCGGCATATGCTGCACCAGGAAAACCGGCACGCCAAGGTCCGCCGGAAGCTGCGGGATGATTCTGGCCAGAGCGTTCGGCCCTCCCGTGGACACTCCGATAGCAACCGCTTCGACTCGGGTGTGGCCCATCAGGGGCCTGAGCTGAGTCAGGGCAGGCCGTACCGTTTCGACGATGGAGCCGGTTTCATGGGCCTCTGTCCCGGGCTCTTCGGATTTGACGTTGACGGAAGCACGGCTTCTCGAAGCCGGTTCCCCAGCCATACGCCTGGTCAGGCGGGCCTGTCTTCGAGCCCGAAAGAGGCCCATCAGGGTTATCAAACGCCGGCGCAACGCCACCACGCTCCCGTGGTTTTCACCCATTCCTCCTTTGGAGACAAAATCGAGCGCTCCCATTTCGAGGGCCTTGATGACCTTGTCCGCTCCGTCCTGGTAAAAGGCGCTGACCATCACCACGCCCACCTCGGGATACAGCTCCCTGATCTTATCGAGTGCCTCCAAGCCGTCCATGAGGGGCATTTCGATATCCATCAGGACAAGATCCACCGGCAACTGCTTGAGCCTGATGAGGGCGACTCTGCCGTTGTAGGCGGTGCCCACCACCTCGGCGCCTTCTATTGCATCCACCACTTCCACAAGGAAATCACGGTAGGCATCATTATCATCCACGATGAGTACTTTGAGAGAATCAATCGTCATTCGGAATCTTGACCTGTAATCGGCAGGTTGGAAGCAGCCGACTTCCTTGTAATCTATAGTTTGAAAAGCCCGACCAGCTCGTGGAGGCGGCTGGCGAGCCGGGCCAGCTCTTCGGCCGCTCCGTTGGTATCGGCCGCGCTTCGGACGGTCTTTTCAACCGCCATGCGCACGCCTATGACGTTTTCGGCAACGACTTCCGTTCCGCCGGCGGCTTCGGAAGCCTTCCCGGCAATGACATGGGCGCTCCTGGCAACCTCCTCGATGTTCTGAGCAACCTGCGCTTCGGCTTCGATGGCCACCTGGACGTTCCTGGCGGTTACGGCGGCTCCTTCGGCGGCCTCCTGTACGTTTTTCGACACCGAGCCCGCAGCGATGGCCGCTTCGGAAACGCTTCGCGAGATCTCATTGGTGGTCGCCGTCTGTTCTTCGACTGCGGCGGCTATGGTGCCCATAATGGAATTGATCTCGGTTATGACTTCCACGATCTTTTCTATGGCTTTGACGGCCGTGTTCGTACTGGTCTGAATGGTTCCGACTTTCTCCCGGATTTCTTCAGTCGCTCTGGCCGTCTGGCGGGCCAGCTCCTTGACCTCGTTGGCTACCACGGCAAAGCCTTTTCCCGCCTCTCCGGCACCAGCGGCTTCAATGGCGGCGTTGAGGGCAAGCAGATTGGTTTGTGCGGCGATGCCCTTGATTAGATCCACCACGTCCCCGATCTCTCTCGCCGATTCCCCGAGGTTGTTCACGATCCCCGAGGTTCTGTCCGCCATCTGCGAGGCATCCCGCGTCACGCCGGCCCCTCGGCCCGCATTCCTCGCCACCTCGTTCAACGATGAATACATTTCTTCGATGGCCGTGGCCACCGCATTCACCGAGCTCGACATTTCCTCCGCGGCACTGGCCACCATGTTCAGATTGGTGGATACATTTTCCGTCGCCGCTCCGATTTGCTCCATCTTCTTCGAAATATTACCCGACGCCGAGGCAACGGAAGCGATTTGGGCACTGACTTCCTGCGCCGCCGCCGCCATGCTGCCGATACCCGCTGAAGCCTGTTCGGTGGCGCTTGCCGCGCTTCGTGAGCGGCCGTTCATTTCCTCGGCCTCGGCAGCCAGACACTTCGAGGTATGACTCATTTCCTCGGATGAATGAGACAGGATGCGACTCGTTTCACCGATGTTTTTGACCATGCTCTGTATATAGGCCACCTGGCGTCGAAAGAGCATATAGGTCATCAGAAGCACGATAACAAGACCTATCACTCCGATCGATATACTGATGTTTCGAACCTCACGAACTGAATCGAACACCCCGGCCGTGGAAGCTCTCACCAGAATTCCACCCAGCACCTTGCGCGAATTGTCATGGCATTGGAAACAACGCGGCTCGTTGAAGATGGGACGGTAGATGTCGAGGTATGGCCTTCCGTCGATCATCTCGTCACTCGGCTCCGGTGCAGTCTCTCCCCGTGCGATCATCCGGGCGATGGCCTGCACGATTCCCTCTTCAGCGACGAAAGACCCTATATTCTTTTTGATGAGATCCGGGTCCGTTGCAAATAAAATGACCTGGTTCAAATCGTAGACCACAACATCCACGTCCGGAATTCGCTGCTTGAGCCTCAAGAACTGCTGCCGGACGGCATCATTGTTACCGGAGGAAAGCGCGTCACTCATGCCGCCTTCTATCGCGGCAGCCAACACCTCTCCCTGGCGATTCACCTGCTCCCGGATCACGGCGTTCTGGCTCCTTATATTGAGGGTGATCATGCTCCCCATGACCAGGAGGATCAGCAGGGAAAGTATGGTGAGCGTTCTGACCCACATCCTGTCGTTAAGAAAAGAAAACCATCGCATCATCTTTTTCTCGATCTCAGTTTTTGTTGTATTCCAGAATCTTGTCCGCCGACAGAATCACCAGGAGCTCACCTTGCAGCTTTACCACTCCCTCGATGAACCTTCCCTCGATGCCCGACACGTTGGCGGGAGGAGGCTCGATCTCCCTTTCATCGCACTGGATGACATCACCGATGGTATCCACGAGAAGGCCCACCAGATCCCGCTTGGCCACCACGCTGTGGCTTTGCGGAGTAATCTCCCGCGCCCCCAGTCCCAGGCGCACCCCCAGGTCGAAGATGGTAACGGTCTGACCCCGCAGATTGACCAGACCCCGCACGTAGTCCGGAGCATGCGGAACGGGGGTGATATCTAGGACACGGTTTATTTCGCGCACTTTGAGGACATCGATCCCCAGGAGATCCCGGTCGATCCTGAAGGTAACGAACTGCTTCTTTTTCATGGAATCCTGGCTCCTCGAGTCTCGGTTCATCAAGTCTCGGCTCCCCGGTACGGCCTCAGCCCCGGGAAGCTTCCTTGTAAAACATGTTCAGGAGCTCCTCTGTATCCAGAAACATCGTCATTTTTCCTTCCACAACCGCCGCCCCCAGGAATCCTTTGGCAATATCGGGACCCTTGCGGATGATTTCCTCCGCTTCGACGGTGTCCATGATCTTCGAAGCCAGGATGCCCACCGAGGAGCTGTTGACGTCGATGGGCTTGGGGATGATTACGAACAGCTCATCGGTATCTTCCGGAAGAGGGCGGACGGGGAGAAATCTGTCGAGGTGGATCAGAGGGAGCCCCATGCCCCGGTAGGTGATGTATTCCTTGTTCCCCAAGGTCTCGATCATCCCCCTATCGATTCTTTCCAGGCGAGAAACGCCGCCGAGGGGCAGGGCGAAGTATTCCTCCGGGGAGCAGTTGAAAACAATGACCGGCCGGCGCTCGGCTGCCGTGATCCCATGGCTGCGCAAAGCCTCTCTTTGCCTGCGCATCTCTTCGGCGTTTACCTCGCCGAAGCGCAGTCCCGCAAAATCGGCGATTCCCGAAGCATCGAGAATCATCGCCACGCGGCCGTCGCCCATGATCGTGGCCCCGGCAAAACACTGGCAATCCTTGATATGGCCGGACAAGGGCTTGACGACAATCTCCTCGATATCGAACAGCTCATCCACGATCAGGCCGAAAACGTTTTCTCCCACCCGCAGGACCACCACATAGACGTCTCCCTGGCGCCTCACACGGCGTCCTCCGGGATTTTTCCTTCTATCGTCTCCCGAGGCCGACGGATTCGCCGCGCGGCGATCCGAGATGTTAGCGCGGCGGTCCACTTCGACCTGGCGTGTTTCCGGGTGGACGAAGGTTCGCTCATATCCCAGGATATCAGCGAGACGGACCAGGGACAGAAGCCTCTCCCGGAGGCGCAGCACAGGGGCTTCACCGACCTTTTCGATCCTGCTCCCCACTTCTTCGGGCTGCATGCCTACGAGCTCCTGCACATTGACCTGGGGAATGGCAAAGCGCTGCCTCCCCGCCCTTACGATGATGGAAGGGATGATGGCCAGGGTGAGAGGCAGCCGGATACGGATGGTGGCTCCCGCTCCAACGGTGCTGTCGAGCTCGATATATCCACCGAGCCTTTCAATGTTGGTCTTGACCACGTCCATCCCGACGCCACGCCCGGAAATGTCGGTCACGGCCCCGGCCAGGCTGAATCCCGGCAAGAAGACCATGTGCAGTTTCTCTTTTTCGCTCATTCTCCTGGCGTCGTCCGCCGTGAGAGCCCCGTTGGCCATGGCTCTCCGCACCACTTTTTCGGGATCGATCCCGCCGCCGTCGTCCGTAATGGTGATATTGACCTGGCCGCCTTCGTGAAAGGCTCTAAAGCGGATCTCGCCCGTCGAAGGCTTCCCCAGCCTGCTCCGCTCCTGAGGCGGCTCGATGCCGTGGTCGACGCAATTGCGTATGATGTGCATCAACGGGTCGGACAGCCCCTCGAGGATCGACTTGTCCAGCTCGACGTCTCCCCCTTCGGTGATGAACGACACCTCCTTGCCGAGCTGGTCCGCCAGATCCCTCACCTGGCGCATGAGCCGGTTCAGGATATTGCTCAGCGGCTGCATCCGCATCTGCATGATGCGATCCTGGATCTCGCTGGTGACCAGGTCCACATTCTGAATTGCGCTGTTCAGCTTCGGATTTTCATGGATGGTATTCTCGAGAAACTGCCGCAACTGGTTGCGGCTCAATACAAGCTCTCCCGCCAGATTCATGAGCATGTCCAGCAGCTCAACGTTCACCCGGATCGTCTCGGGCCCGCTGCTTCTTGTACGCTCGGCCGTTCCCGCTTCTTGCCTGCAAACCGTTTCCTGCCCGGATGGCTCGGTTTGAAATATCTCCGGCTCGATATCCGGCGAGACGGAGGGTGAGGCGCCTTCATTGCGCAGGATACGGTTCAAGCGGCGAAGCTCGTCTTCACAAGGAACTTCTTCACTGGCTCGCACGTCGTTGGTCATGAGGCGCAGCTTATCCACGCCATCGAGGAGGATGCTGATTTTTTGACGATCAGGAGCCATCTTGCCGTTGCGGAAGAGAAGAAGAACATTCTCCATCGCGTGGCTCAGCTCCATGATCACATTGAACCCGAAGGTCCCGGAGGCTCCCTTGATACTGTGCACGGCCCGGAAGACGCGATTGATCACCTCGGAATTCGCCGTCTGCCCGCCGTTTTCCATCGCAAGCAGATCCTGCTCCGTGGCATTGAGATGTTCGTGGCATTCGGCTACAAATTCATTGATCACGACTTCACTGATCATGACCGGCCTTCTCCATAGTGGAATACATTTCTCCAAAAGACTTGAATATCGAGTATAAACTATCTATTCATGGAATGCACATTTCAATTTGACCACTTTGCCCGGCCCTGCAAACGCTCCGTCACAGCGGCCACCTACATAAGCCGGGACAACCTATCGATTCAATATACTCTGAGCGGATAGCGGCTGAGCTTTCTTCACCGCAGAGGCGCAGAGGACACAGAGGAAACGCAGAGAAAAGCTATTGGAAATCTCTAAATCTTCTCTGCGCTTTCTTTGCGTCCTCTGCGCCTCTGCGGTGGACGCTCATGAAATGCCATGCGAAACGACGCCAACACAAGAGCTGCTGATTTCACTTGGCCTTTTGTGAAAAACGGTTTAGATTGAATGCCAGGTATCAGTCTATTGCTCTCCTGCCTTTTGTGCCATACTTGCTTTTCAATTGCAAACATACCCCGGTTCAACGAGGAGAATATCAGCACGCATGGACGTTATATGGGTTTTGGGTTTTTCGATAATATTCCAATTTGCGGCGGCATTACTGGCCCTGAAGCTGATCCCCCTGACCGGCAAGCGCAGGGCATGGATGCTTATTTCGCTCGCCCTCTTCGTCATGGGTGTTCGCCGCTGTATCACCTTATACCAGCTTCTATCCGGGAGCATGGCCGAAATGGCCGGCGTTTCCAGTTGGTCCGAATGGGTTGCCTTCTCATCTTCCGCGCTCTTCGTAGCCGGAACGGCGGGAATTTCTCCCTTTTTCCAATCCATACTGCGCTCGAAGGAAGCGTGCAAGGAAAGCGAAGCCAAGTTTCACACTCTTTCCGAGACTGTTCCCTCTCCCATTCTTATCTGTCAGGGCTACAATTTCCGGTACGTGAACCCGGCTGCTGAAACGGTCAGCGGCTATACGCAAAAAGAGCTCCTCGAGATGGATTTCTGGAATCTGGCCCATCCCGACTTCCGGGAGCTCGTCAAGGAACGGGAGCTGGCCCGCCAGAGAGGAGAACAGGTTCCCTCGCACTACGAAGCCAAGATCCTTACCAGGGAAGGAGAAGAACGCTGGCTGGATCTTGCCGTCGTCCAGATCGATCTGGAAGGAGCACCCGCCGTCCTGGCCTCCGCCATCGACACGACCAGGCGCAAGCAGGCGGAGGAGATGCTCTCTTGGGAAGCCAGGGTCAATGCCTCCGTTGCCGACATATCCAAAGGGATCATTTCCTCGGTTGATCTCGAAACGATCTCCCACCTCGTTCTCGATCACGCAGAGCGCCTCACCGCCAGTTCCTGCGGCTACGCCGGCCATATTGATCCGCAGACAGGTTTTTTGGTATGCCCGAAAGAGGCCATGGATATGATTACAGGCAGCGGTATCCCGGATATGGGCTTGATCGGGAGCACCCATATTCAGGATGCCGGCCAGGGCCGGGAGAAGAGCATCGTATTTCAATCTCTCGATGGCTTGGGGGGGTGGGTGCTTGAGAATCGAAAGTCCTTGATGACCAACGCGGCGGCGGAAGATCCCCGATCTTTAAAGAGCCCTGAGTGCCCTGTCCTCATTCAACGCTTTTTGTCGGCTCCGGTCATGATCGACGGCATCCTGGCCGGGCAGGTGACGGTGGCCAATTCCGACCGTGATTACGGGGAACGGGACGTGCAGCTTATCGAGCGCCTGGCGTCCCTTTATGCTCTTGCCATTCAACAGAAACGGGCTTTTGAAGAGCTGAGCAGGCATCGCCATCATCTTGAAGATCTGATCAAGGATCGCACGAGAGAGCTGATGGAAGCCGTTGAATCCCTTCAGAGGGAAGTGAGCGAGCGCAGGAAGGCGGAGGAAGCTCTCGGAAAGATCAGCCACCTCAATAAGCTGATTCTCGAGTCCATGGTGGAGGGGATCTGCGGACTGGATTCCGAAGGAAAGGTCACTTTCGTCAATCCCGCCGCGGCGCACATGGTGGGATGGAAAATCCCGGATCTCGTCGGCCGGCTCATGCACACCATCATTCATCACACCCGTCCGAACGGCTCTCCCTACCCCCGCGAGGAGTGCGCCATCTGCAAAGCTTACAAAACCGGAGCCATCCAGCACGTGGATAGCGAAGTCTTCTGGAGAAAAGATGGAAGCTCCTTCCCCGTGGAATACATCAGCACGCCCATGCATGACGAGGAGGACAACCTGGTCGGTACGGTTGTTGCCTTCAAAGACATCACCGAGCGTAAACAGGCCCAGGCAGTGCTGCAGAAAGAACAGGAGCGCCTTGCCATCGTTTTGGACGGAAACCCGATCCCGGCCTTCGTCATAGACCGGGAGCACAAGGTGGTATTCTGGAACCGCGCCTGCGAGACTCTGACGGGGGTCCCGAAAGAAAAGGCCCTTGGCCGGCCCGCGGACTCGGAGGCTTTCTACCCCGGACAGGTTCGGGCGACCCTGGCGGATGTCGTTCTCGAGATGGACGAAGATCTGATGCGCATGCTCTACGGCAACAAGAGTCTCGCCAGGTGCTCGTTCCATTCGGAAGCCTTCGAAGCCTCGGATCGTTTGAAGGTCGCGGGGACGGAAAAATATATCTATTTTCTTGCCGCCCGCCTTCGCGACTCGAGTGGAGAAGTAATCGGAGCCATCGAAACGTTTCAAGACATCTCTGAACAGGAGCAGTTGCACAGACAGCTTAGACAGGCCCAAAAGATGCAAGCCATCGGGACTCTGGCCGGTGGGATAGCACACGATTTCAACAATATTCTCATGGCCATAATCGGCTATGCGGACATGGCGATGGAAGAAGTACAGGAAGGCAGCACGGCATGGCAACACCTGGATCAGGTCTTCAAGGCGGGCCAGAGGGCGAAGGATCTGGTGAAGCAGATCCTGGCGTTCAGCCGTCAGAGTGAACAGGAGCGGCAGCCGGTGCAAATTGTTCTCATCATCAAGGAAACTCTCAAGTTCCTCAGAGCCTCCCTTCCCACGACCATCGTGATCCGCCAGAAGGTCTCCTCCGGCTCGGGCCTCGTCATGGCAGACCCGACTCAGATGCACCAGGTACTCATGAACCTTTGCAGCAATGCGGCCCATGCCATGCGTGAGAAGGGGGGGGCTTTGGAAGTGAGCCTCATGGACGTGGATATCACCGCCGAAGACACAACGGCGAGATCTGACCTCAAAGCGGGAGCTTACGTGAAGCTGACCGTGAGTGATACCGGCCACGGCATGGACCGTGAGATCATGGAAAGAATCTTCGATCCTTATTTCAGCACCAAGGGACCGGGCGAAGGGACGGGCATGGGGCTCGCCATGGTTCACGGAATCATCAAGAGCTATGGAGGCAGCATCATCGCTCACAGTGAGCGTGGAAAAGGATCCACCTTCCAGATTTTCATCCCGAGGATCGATTCCGAAGTCGGAAATGATGGAATCGAGGACGCGGAGCCTCTGCCCAGGGGCACGGAGCGTATCCTCTTCGTGGACGATGAAGAGATGCTGGTCAATATGGCTGAGCTCATGCTGGATCGCCTGGGCTATGAAGTGACGGCTACGACGAGCAGCCTTGAAGCCCTCGATGTTTTCCGCACCCGGCCGGAGGCCTTCGATCTTGTAATCACCGATCAGACCATGCCCATTATGACCGGCGCAAAGCTGGCCGAGAAAATGCTGCAAATCAGGCCCGATATCCTTATCATCCTCTGCACCGGGTACAGCGAATCGATCAACCCCGAGAGAGCAAAAGCCATAGGCATCCGCGAATTCATCCCCAAACCCCTTGTGCGTCGTGAAATAGCCAGGACCATTCGCCGTGTCCTGGACGAAGGCACATCAGGCAAAGGAAAGGAAGGCGGAAAGACACGGGAAAGCACACCAGCGTGAAAGGCACCATTGCCCCCTTGGCAGTTTGTATCGAAGTGCTTATCTAAGCCCGCATCAGAGTGATGGGGCTAAGGTTTTTCTGATGCGGAGGTATAAAGTTGATCGATCTTGTGCGCAATTTCATTCTCGGTTGGGTTCAGGGCTCTCATTTTCCGCTTCGATTTCTTCTTCTTTTCTGTGTTTTGATCTCGACCGCACTGGCTTCCCCGGCCAACGCCCAGTCAGGACAGGCCTTATCGGAGTCTCGAGCAAAATCGGAGCCTCAAGCAAAACATTCAGGCATATGGGAAAACGATCTGGGTGGAGGGTTCAGGAAATGCCGGATGGATGCCTCCCTGGCAGCCGGCATCGGCTTTGGAGTGAAGGCGTTCGGGAGCCGCACCGCACACAGCCTGACCCTCACATCCATTGACATCGGATGGATCACAAGCCATCTTCTGGCGCCCGGCAAGTGGTATGCCGGGAATGTGGAATGCCGCATCGAGATCTTCGGAGGTGGGCAGTTCAAACCGGACGTCAGCCAGTTTGTGGGATTGGCTCCTTTCCTTCGCTATGATTTCGCGACGGGAAGCCGCTGGGTGCCCTACGTCGAATTGGGGGCCGGCGTTTCCGAAACCGATATCGGAGGACCGGATTTGAGCACGAGCTTCGAGTTCAATCTCCAGACAGGCTTTGGCACCCATTACTTTTTTGCGGACAATGAGGCCCTAACCCTGCGGTATCGCTTTCTTCATCTTTCCAACGCCGGCATAGACTTTCCCAATGCCGGCGTGAACACCCAGGTATTCAGCCTGGGTGTGACCTGGTTTTTCTAAGAGAGCCGGTGGGGCGAGCAAAGCGCAGAGAGCGCAGAGGCACAGAAGACGCAGAGCCCTTGTTATCCTTCTTGAATTTCTTTTCTCTGCTCCTCCGGGCTTTCTGCGTTTTGCTCGGTTCAGCCACCACACGCCCTTCCTTGATCCCCTTCACTGCTTCGACTTCTTTAAATCGCTTGGCTTTTTCCCATGAATGAGCGATAATATTGCCAAATTTGAATCTTTAGAGAAAGCTTGATTGAAGAGGGCATATTTTTGGAATTCATATCACGGGAAAGACCCGTTCATAAAAGGCACCGAGGAAGAGCTTCCGCCACTGTTTCGTCCGGAAAAGCAGCCAGGCCCTTTGCCTTGAAGATCCACCGTAGTGTGCGTCCGATCCTGGATCGGATCAAGATCCCCGAGCCCACTCCCTTCATTCCTGATTCTTTTCAGGTGGAGGCTTTGGAGGCGCTCGAAAAGTCCGACGTACTGGTGACGGCACCCACGGGCGCAGGGAAGACCTACATCGCCGTAAAGGCAATCGAGCGAGTCTACAAGAGCGGAGGGAAGAGCTGGTATACTTCGCCCCTCAAGGCTCTTTCCAATGCCAAGTACGAGGAATTTTCCGACATCTTCGGCCAGGAAAACGTGGGGATAGTGACAGGGGACCGCAAAGAGAACACACAGGCCCCCATCATCGTCGGCACAACTGAAATCCTCCGCAATCAGCTCTACGATACCATGCACCAGGGACAGGACCTGTCCGTTGACCTCGTGGTACTGGATGAAGCTCACTACCTGGGCGACAAGGACCGCGGAGTCGTGTGGGAAGAGGTTCTCATATATCTCCCCATCCGGGTGCGATTGCTGCTGCTTTCCGCCAGCATCCAGAATGCGGAGGGAATTTGCAACTGGCTTCAATGGATGCGGAACATGCCCTGCCGGTGGGTGGCGACCCTTGAAAGACCGGTGCCACTGTTCCCCCTCTTTCTTTTTCCCTCCGGTGAGCTGGGACCTTTGAGCACCCGGCGCGGTTTGTTCGCCAAGATCCGCACCGTGGACCGGACGTCTTTCTCCCGATACGAGCTCGCGAACATTCCCCAAATCCTGCACGTGCTGAGGGAGACCAATCTCCTTCCGGCCATCTTTTTCCTCAAGTCCAGAGCCGACTGTGAAAAGTCCATTACATTCTGCTCTCCGGTCTCGGACTTGAACGGCCGCAAAGACGCGGACCTTTTCCGCGCTCGAATCGATGAGCTCCTGGAGGATTTCCCTTTCCTGCATCAACATCAGCATCTGTCCATCCTGAGGCGCTGCCGCGTGGGAGCCCATCACGGCGGTCAGCTCCCCCACTGGAAGCTTCTCATGGAAAAGCTGATGCAGGATGGATATCTGGACGCTATTTTCTCCACCTCCACCGTGGCCGCGGGAGTCAACTTCCCGGCGCGAACGGTGGTCGTTTTACAGAGCGATCGCTTCAACGGAAAGGAATTCATAGGGCTTACCGCCACCGATCTCCAGCAAATGACGGGAAGGGCGGGCCGCCGGGGCATGGACGAGATCGGGTTTGTGCTGGTAATACCCGGCGCCTACCAGGATCCGCAACTGCTCCACGATCTGCTGCTCTCGCCCCCCGATCCCATCGTCAGCCAGATCCGCATCAATCACTCGATGGTTCTCAACCTGCTGCTGTCTCATACGCCCGAGGAAATCAAGAAGCTCTTCGCCTCTTCCCTGGCCACTTTCCAGAACCTGAACCGTGAGCATCAAATCGGCCGGGAATTCGAGACCATTCAGAGGGATCTGGATGAGTGGACTCCGGAAATGGCATGCGGATCTCTGGATCGATTGGAGGAAGTCCGCCCCACTTTCACGCTTTTGAAAGAGGACCTTCGAAAGGTAAGAAAGCTCTGGAAGCGGCAGGCGTCGTCGGATGCTTTCTACGGAGCCCTGACTCCCGGCAGGATCTTTCTCAGCCGCCGTGGAACACCCTATGTTGCCATTGCGTATCCGCAACCGGATCAGCAAACAGTTGAAGCTGTCCGGCTCGCCACGCCCCTCCGTTCGAGGCGTGGACGGCTGCGGACCTACCAGGTCGGCTTCCGCCGCATTCAGGACCTGGGGGATAAGCTCGACCTTCTGCCTTCACTGAACGCCAAAAGCCAATGGGAAGCCCTGATCTCCAAGCTTCCCGTGCAGCCGCACCGCCTCACCGATCAGGAGTCCTCCATTGAAGGGGCGCATCAACTGGACACCGCGTCACGGCAATTGACCGGCATGTTGTCACAAAAGGCAGCTCTTCCATGCAATGTGTGTAATCTGTATGGTCCATGCCTGAAGTCCACGTCTCATCCCTTCACCTCGTCCCTGCAAAGGTACTTCGAACATCGGACACAAATGCACGGCATCCAGGAACAGCTCTGGCGATCCTTTCTTCATCATTACCATTTCCTGCAGCAGGAAGGCTACGTGGATGAGGAGGGTCGTCTCACCGAAGACGGCCAATGGGCGTCCAAGCTGCGGCTCGACCAGCCTCTGCTCATATCCGAAGGTATTCGAAAGGGCATCTTTCCCTCCGATCAGCCCGAGCTCCTGGCCGGTCTGATTGCGTTGTTCGTCATGGACAGAGACCGGCCGGGTGATATGCAGCTCTCCGCCCTGGTCTACAAATATCCGGACCTCGCAAAACCCTTCTTCAAGCTGCTGGAAAATCTCCAGCCGTTGCGGGAGCATTTGAAAGCCGCGGGATTCACCACTCCTCCCTTGCCCTTTCTGGCTCAGATTACCGTCTATCACTGGGCCTTGGGGGCGACATGGGATGCAACGAGAGAGATCTCCGGGATGGACGAGGGAGACCTGGCCATGGTGATCCTGAGAACCGCCGATCACCTGCGGCAGGTTGAATCACTTTCGGAGACCCACCCGCGGCTCGCTGCCTCGGCTCGTCAGGCGATATCACTGATCTTGCGCGAGCCAGTGCTGATCACTTAGAAGTCTGTCCCGGCCCTTTTCTTTCTTCCACGGATCTTTCCAGTGTGCCGGGATTTCCGGACAGGCTTTTCACTCGCGGCCGTCACATGTCAGTGGCCACCGAGCAGGAATCGAAAGTCGACAAGATGCCACGCATTGGGATAATCTCGGATGTGCACGGAAATCTGGAAGCCCTGGAAGCAGTTCTGAAAGCGACACGAGAAGACGATATCGAGTATCTGATCCACCTCGGTGATCTGGTCGGATACAATGCCAGTCCCAGCGAATGTCTTCAGCTCCTGCAGCGGGAAGGGGCTATCTCCGTCCTGGGAAATCATGATCTGGCCATACTCGAGCCGGCCAGCGCCGAAGGCTTCAATGTCCTGGCATACCAGGCTCTGAGCTATTGCCACCAGCAGTTGACCTCTCGGGACATTCGCTATCTCCAAAGCCTGCCCCGCATCGAGGTGCTGTGGGATCGATATCTCCTTTGCCATGGAACACCCGAGAATCTCGAGACGTACATCATCAATGTGTTTCAGGCCAAGAGAATCTTCAACCTCCTGCGGAAGCGCTATGGGGGTATTCATATTTGCTTTTTCGGACACACTCACATCCAGAGGCTCTGGATCAGCGATCAACGAGGCAAGGTCTTCGCTCCCGCGGTAATTCCTGATGCCATATCCCTGCAATCTGAAAACATGTACCTGATCAATCCGGGCAGCGTTGGTCAACCCAGGCAACAGGACAACCGTGCCCGGTATCTTCTCTTCGATTCCGATCAGGGTGTCATTTCTTTCAGGGCTGTACCCTATGACGTCGAAAAGGCTCAACATAAAATTATAAAGGCTCGGTTGCCAGAATATCTGGCGCGTCGCTTACAGGATGGGATCTAGCAACGGGTGGGTTTAATGTTTTTGGGTCTTAGGCTTAAGGAGATTCTCATGTTCGGAAGCAAGGAAGGTAAACTGAAGGACGGAACCATTGTGACGATCCGCCCCATGGTGAGTGCCGATGAAGAAGCCCTGTACAACTTCTTTCAGAAGCTCTCCGATGATCTTCTTGTCTTCATCCGGCACAATGTGAAGGAGAGGGAGATCATTCATGAATGGGCTCAACGCTTGAACTACGAAAGAGTCCTTCCCCTGCTGGCCCTCAAGGGAAATGAAATCATCGGCGACGCCACCATCCATCGCGTTACCCACGGCTGGAAGCGCCATATAGGACGCGTCCGGGTTGTGGTATCGCCCGAATACCAGGCGCAAGGCCTGGCCACGTTTATGCTCAATGAAATCGTGGAGCTGAGTCATGAGCTGGGCCTGGAAAAGCTATGGGCGGAAGTCCCTCTGGACTCCGTTCAAGCCATTCGAGCCTGCCGTAACGCGGGATTTGCATGCAAGGCGGTGATTGAAGGAATGGTTAAAGACGCGCAGGATCAGAACATCGACGTCCTCATCATGGTGTGTGACATCGCGAGTTACTTCGATCGATCCTGGGATAAAACAGCACCTGCGTGAGTCAGACCTGCACCAGCACCTGACCCTTTCCGAAATGAGGAAAGGCGGTCAGCAGGGCCTCGCGAAGCTCCACGGCAGTCCGATAGCGCCCGGTCCAGTCTTTCCGCAGACACTTTAGAATTATGGCCTCCAGTTCTTCCGGAAGGTCGGGCTCCAGATTGCGCGGCAGTTCGGGCTCCAATTCGAGGATCAGGTCCATCAACTGTTTTTCATTGTCGTCGTAGAAGGGAAGAAAACCGGTGGACAGGGCGTAGAGAATCACTCCCAGAGCCCAGACATCGCTTGTCAGACGGCTCTTGCCCATGATCTGCTCGGGCGCCATGAACGGCCGTGATCCGATGACCGTACTGCTGATGCTCCGGCGCGTCAGGTCTTTCCCCGTACCGAAGTCGAGCAGCTTCAATACCCCGGAAGGGGTGATGATGATGTTCTCGGGCTTGATATCCCGGTGCATGAGGTTCTGTTCGTGGGCACAGGCGACCACGGCGAGGAGCTCGAGGAAGGCTTTTTCTTTTGCGTCGTTTTCCATGCCCTGATCCAGCAGCTCCTGAAGCGTCGTCCCTTCCACGTATTCCTGAATGATGACGACCTTCCCATCTTCCTTCACCACTTCCTTCAGTTGCACTGCGTTGGGATGGTCCCTCAGCCGCTTCAGGTTGGCTGCTTCGCGGATGAACTTGGTGTTCAGCTTCCGGCTGTGAGGAATCTTGGCCACAGCCGGAGTGTCTTTTCCCGTTTCTCCCACCAGCCACACTTCTCCGAAGCTTCCGAAGCCCAGCCTGCGCATTTTTTCCCATTTGCCGGCGATGAGAGCGACCGGCTTGCACGCCTGAACCGGTTCAGATTCCGAAGTAGTAAAAAAGCGCCGGAGGACGCCCCAAAACCGGTGCCACAGAGGATGTCCTCCAGACCCGGTGGGATACCTCGGATGAAGCTGAGCCCTTTCTTCTCCACCTGCGGCAGACTGACCCCATTCGAGCAGCACGCAAAAGCGAGGAGGAAAGGAGGCCGTGTCCAGCGGGAGTATCCAGTATTCATCCGCGCCGGCCCGGAGATAATCTTTCACCTTGCGGGCGAGGTCGGGAATAATCAGAAGCAGGACAGGAACAGGGCGGGAAAGCGCTCGTTTGATGCGCCGGATGTCCTGATCCGGCCTTTTTCGCTTCTCATCCACTTGAAGAACAACCAGAACAATGCTTCCTTCATTCAGATGCGGTTCAGCCTCTGCAATGGTCGCAAACAAGGAATACCCGATCTCCGGATCAATACCGGCCAGCAGCACCTGAATGTGCTCAACGTTCTCAGGAGTAAAGTTGATAAGCAACAGCTTCTCGGAAGGCATCGCCCATACCTTTCGCACCCTGGAAACCGGAAAGCCCCCTGACGGGGGCTTTCGATAACAAAGTGATGTGATGAGAATAGATGCCGATCTATTTGGCGGCTGCGGCAACCGCGCTCCGCTCGTCCTCCAGTACCGGCCTTTTCGTCACCAGGCTGAGGATAACCGCTGCAACCAGCACGACGCCCGAGAGATAGAATGCATAGTCCAGCTTGCCGGTGGCGTCTTTGATGTAACCGGCCACCTGCGGCACGAAGAAGGCGAGTCCCCAGCCAATGAACACCAGTCCATAGTTGAAGCCGAGGTTCTTGGCGCCGAAGAAATCCGCAGTAAAGGCAGGCAGAAGGGACAAACCGCCGCCGTACTGCCAGTAAGCGATACCAACGGCCAGGAACAGCAAGAAGATCTTTCCACCCTGGGATTCCATGTTCATGATGGTCGGCATCATGAAGAGGCAAACGGCGGAAACCACGCCGTTCAGGAGATAAGCGTTGGACCGTCCTATCTTATCGGAATAGAGACCCGTTCCAATACGACCGGAAGCATTGATGAAGCCACCGTAGGAAACGAGGAGCCATGCGTTGGCAACGAAGAAAGCCAGGGTACCTGCCGTCTTGTTCAGCATGGGAGCGGCGTTGGCGATGATCAGCAAGCCGGATTGTGAGCTGCCGATGAACATGAAAACCAGAGCATAGAACTGCCAGGTCTTGATCATATCACCAGCCACCCAGTCTACACTGGTGAGAGTAGGCTTTTTCGAGCCGGCCGCTGTTGCGGGAGGTCCCGGAGGCACATAGCCGGCCGGAGGCACGGCGAGAAGCTGTCCTGCAATGAGCACGACTACGGCAAACAGGGTGCCCAAGGCGAAAAAGCTGCCGGAAATTCCATAATTGGCAATGAGCCATTTTCCCAAAAAGCCGATATACATTGCCGCGCCGCCGTAGCCACCCACGACAAGACCGACGATGAGACCGCGCTTGTGAGGACCGAACCATTTAACAGCAGCCGGGGTAGGAGCGGCATAGCCGATGCCCATACCTATACCACCCAGAATTCCGAAGCCGATAATCAGACCGGTGTAGCTCTTCATGATTCCGGCAAGAATACAGCCGGCCGCCAGAAAAAGCCCGCCCATGGTCGCCCCGAGCTTCGGGCCGTACTTATCTTGAATGCGCCCGCCGGGAATCATGAAGAGGGCAAAAACGATGCCGCAAATAGCATAAGCCCAGGTAGCCTGTGCATCCGTGAGATATACCCAGCCTTCGTTCAAGCCTGTCATCACTTCCCCCGCCACGTGTCCTTTCGGGGCAAGCAAGGCCGATTTCCAAATACTCCAGGCATACAGAATACCCAGACACAAGTTGCAAGCGGTGCCCGCGAAGGTAACCACCCAAGCTTTTCCTGGAACTTTATCCAACGGTGCTGCCATTTTTATTCTCCTTCATCAACGCTTGATTCCGAAAAACTCAGAGCTCAAACCGTTTACATGCCTATTTTCTCAGCCCAAGCTTCACCGCCCTTCAATGATGAAGCTACGTCGAAGCTTTCCCCTAGTTCGGCGGGAAGGCTCAGAAAAATTTTCCAAGCGTAAAAGTCTAAGAATTGCAGTAAAATAGCTATCTTCCCCACATGAGATGCTCTCACCGCCCGGGCCCAGGCATGACGTTTTCTCCCCCAGCAAAAAAGGTAGAAATGCTATAAATAATCTAAAAATAAGCTTAGCCCAAAATAAACAGCAACTTGTGAGTAGTAACAGCTAAAGAGCAGGATCTTTGAGGATGAACTGGAACGGTGAATAGCGCATGCAACGGCGTTCAAAAAAAATCGAGATCAAAACACTGTAACCACCATCGTCACATGCTAACAGTTAGGAGCAGGAAAAGAACAGTCTAACGCGATGACTACGAGATAGATGAAAAACGTATTAGCTAATTCACCCCCCTTTCCTGAAAATCGCCGCGGCACCTCCTTTCTTTCTCAATACCGAATCAACGTTAACTTCCTTATCGCCTCGTACAAGGTGTTTTCTTATGGCACAGGTCCAAAAGGGTGTCAAGGAAGATTCTTATTCTTTTTAACTTGTTACGAAATGCACAAGAGAGAATTATTGAAATAAAGGACAAAAAGGGGCATGCAGGGAAGGGGGATTGTTTCCGTTGCCATTTTTCATGTCTTAATAGATTTCCAGCGAGGCGAGCCGTGTCTTGGAAATAAAGCGGCAGAGCTCTCCTCGCCGGTCCCGGCACATCGGGATCAACATCACCTGCCGAAAGGCTGCAGATGGAGATGCTCTACCTCGGGCTTAAGGAAGAAGCGGCTCTCCTGAACTTTTTTCTCTAGCATGCCGGTAGTAAAAATCGTCTTGTGCACGGAAGGGAAGCTCGCGAGGCTTTTCACGGCCGAAAGAGTAACTAGAGTGTCGAAGCACACTGCGTGAACAATCTCCATGTTTTGGCTCAGGGCAATGAGATCGATGGGACGGTCCTGTATCCGCGGAGGCATGTAGTCCGCCACGACCAGATACTTCATCACCAACAATCGCCCATACAGGTGGCACTGCAAGGTGCGGCGAACTGTATGCTCATTCCGGTAGGCCTTTGGGATTTCCCTCCAGGCCGCTTCCAGTTCCTTTTTCCAGCTTTCCAGGTCCAAAGATATGTCTTCCTGCATTTCATTTCTCCCTACAATCATCCAATCTCAATCAGAGCCTCAAGCCTCAAGCCCCAAGCCCCAAGCCTCATCCATATTCGCACTTTTGAGAAGCTTTCCTACAGAAGATTCAATTTCATGTCAAAGGAAAGTCCTTACATGAAATACGAAGAGCGATGAGGAGGACCGTTTCGCGAAAGCGGATCGTTTACAGCCTTTATCACGGTTGGTCAGCTCAGCTCAGCTCCCGTCTCCCGGGGCAATAATAGAGGGCGCATCCCCTTAGAATTACCATGGATTAGGAATGGTAATATTTTTAGGCAGTTAAAGATAATCTTCATTGATTTTTTGCCTGAGTTTCGGTAAGGTGACCATGGTCTCGATTCAACTGGAGTTAATGGCTCAGGAAGTGCAAAGGAGAGGAAGGGATGGACAACTATCGCCTGATACCACGTATTTCGCCTGAAGAGCTTGCGCGGCGAATCGATGAAGTGGCTTCTCGAATCAACCAGGACTATGAAGGAAAGAAGCTGGTTACCATTGGCATCCTGAACGGTGCTTTCGTTTTTATGGCCGATCTGGTCAGGCGCCTCTCGGTCCCTTTACAGGTGGATTTCGTTCGGCTGGCGAGCTATGGGAGCAAGACGGAAACAAGCGGCAGCGTCCGTATCACCAAAGACGTGGAATTGCCTCTCGAGGGGCGCCACGTTCTGGTGGTCGAGGATATCGTGGACACGGGGACCACGCTTGCCTGGTATCTGGACCGTCTGCGCGGCCGCCGGCCTGAATCCATAAAAGTCTGCGCTTTGGTTGACAAATTGGAGCGTCGTCAGGTAGATATACCTCTCGAATACGTAGCCGTCCGTCTTGAGAAAGGGTTTCTCGTCGGCTATGGCCTGGATTTCTCGGAAGAGCACAGAAATCTTCCCGGGATATACGAAGTTCAATTCACTGAATAGCGGCTCGCTTTCGAAGCAAAGCGTTTTGCCTGGATCGGCGTCGTTCCAACGATTGCTTACGGGATGCATAAGGAAGATTACCAAATGATTGTGACTTGTGAATCGTGTAGTACCAAATTCCGCCTTGATCCCAACCGCATGAAGAAACCGAAGAGCAAAGTTCGCTGTTCCCGGTGTGGACATGTTTTTGTGGTGGGACAATCGGAAGACGAAGAGCTGATTCAGGTTGATCTTTCCGAAACAACAACCGACACCGAGCAGAAGAAGCCCTTTTCTCCTCCTTCCTTCAGTACTCCCGCTCCCGCTCAGCCCAAGAAGCGCCTTCCGGTGAGAAAGCTGATCCTATGGTCCGTTCCCGTCCTGCTCGTGCTTTTCGGGATCTACTGGCTTGTCAGCCAAAAAGGTCCGGGGACATCCACGGGCGCGGACGCGGAAAAGGCAGCCAGTGCCGAAGCTCAGCAACCCTCCGTCACAATTTTGGATTCCACTCAAGCCTATTTCCTTGAAAATTCCTCCGCCGGACAGATCTTCGTGGTGGAAGGCGAAGTCAGCAACGAATCCCAGAAGCCCATCAGCTTCATTCTCCTGGAGGGAAAGCTCTACGGCAGAGACAATCGGGTTGCGCAATCCCAGAGATGTTTTTCCGGAAATGTCATGACGCGCGACGAGCTGCATAAGCTCAGCATCACGGATATTCAAAATCGCATGATGAATCGGGAAGGCAAGGAACTGATGAATGTTCATATTGCGCCTTCGAAACGGGTCCCCTTCGTGCTGGTTTTTCAGAACTTGCCGGAGCTGGATGCGCTTAGCGATTACAGTATTGAAGTCATCAGCGCCAAATTCGACTGAGGTGCCGCCGGGAAATGGCAATGCCAACCTATTGAACTAACAAAAGGAATTGACAAATACTCTTTTTCGGTATAAGAAGAGCTAACTTTAACAGGTTGAAAACTGTAGAAAAACAATATCCAAGGAAACGCTTCCCGAAAGAGCAGGGTGGAATATGTTGGATCTCAAGTTCGTCCGTGAGAACGTAGACCGGATACGCCGGATGTTGCAGGATCGCCGGCTTGATATGGATTTGAAGCCTCTTCTGGATCTGGATGAGGAGAGGCGCCGCATCCTGCGTGAGGTCGAAGAGCTCAAGCACCGCCGCAATGTGGCTTCGGAAGAAATCTCTCACCTGAAAAGGGATAAGCAGGATGCTTCGCAACGCATCGAGGAGATGCGGGAGGTTTCCCAGCAAATCAAGGTGCTGGATCAGGATCTGGCCGATATAGAACAACGCTTCAGGGACTTTCTCCTTTTGATTCCTAATATGCCTCACTCCTCCGTGGCCGTGGGAAAAGACGAAAAGGACAATCCCGTCGTGAAGACCTGGGGCACTGCTCCTGTTTTCGACTTTGAGCCGAAACCTCATTGGGAGATCGGAGAAAACCTCGGTATTCTGGATTTTGAGCGAGCGGCAAAGATGACGGGCGCCCGCTTCACCCTTTACTGGGGCCTGGGTGCCGCCATGGAGCGCGCGCTCATCAGCTTCATGCTGGATATTCACACGCACCGGCATGGCTACACCGAAGTCCTTCCTCCTTTCATGGTGAACAGTACCAGCCTGCTTGGCACCGGTCAGCTCCCCAAATTCAAGGAGGATCTTTTCAAGCTGGAAGGCCGGGATTTTTATCTGGTCCCCACGGCGGAAGTCCCCGTCACCAACATCCATATGAACGAGGTTTTGGAAGAAGAGCAGTTACCGAAGCATTATACCGCTTTCACCCCTTGCTTCCGTTCCGAGGCGGGCTCTTATGGGAAAGACACCCGCGGCCTGATTCGCCAGCACCAGTTCAACAAAGTGGAGCTGGTCAAGCTGGTAAAACCCGACACCTCCTACGAGGAGCTGGAAAGGTTGCTTTTAAACGCCGAAACGATTCTACAGGAGCTGGGGCTTCACTATCGCATCGTCATGCTTTGTACGGGGGACCTTGGCTTTTCGGCGTCCAAAACCTATGACATCGAAGTATGGCTGCCTGGACAAAACACTTATCGAGAAATATCTTCGTGCAGTAACTTCGAGGACTTCCAGGCCAGGCGAGCCAACATTCGCTTCCGGTCCAAAGGACAAGCCAAGACCGAGCTCGTTCATACGCTGAATGGATCGGGATTGGCCGTGGGACGAACCCTGGTAGCCATTCTGGAAAACTACCAGCAGGAGGACGGAAGCGTCCTGATCCCGCCGGTGTTGCGCCGTTATCTGGGAGATGTCGGTAAGATTGAAAAACGGGCATTGTAAAGTGCTTTTAAATTGATAGGGACCAAGGAGCAGTAGACATGACAAAGAGTCAGCTCATCGAATCGTTGGCCAAGGCGGAAGGTATCACGTTGAAGGCTGCGGAAACTGCAGTCAACGTCACGTTTCAAAGCATGGAACAGTCTCTCATTCGGTCGGATCGACTGGAAATTCGAGGCTTCGGGAGCTTCAAGGTCAAGAAGTATGAAGGCTACAAAGGAAGAAACCCGAAAACCGGTGAACTGATCGAAGTGCAGTTCAAGAAGCTTCCCTTCTTTAAGGTGGGCAAGGAGCTGAGGGAGCGGGTGAACGACTCGGTCTCGAACGCGATGCAGCAGAAAATGAACGAAGAAACCAGGTAAGAGCGTAGGGGTAGGTCTTTGGGTCTCAAGTTTTAGGTTTTAAGGCGAGTGACGGCAATTGCTCATGCCTTCACTCGAGATGCCGATGTCCAACCTCCGAGGGTCGGCACCTGAAGCTTAAAGCCTAAAACCCACTATCCCGTATGAGCTGTCAAGTATTTCGAGGCGTTCATTTCTCACGAACGAAGAAGAAATAGCCGTTGACCACCACGAGACCAACACTGACCGCAATGAATTCCATGAGATTGGAAAGAGGGATCGACTCTCCGGCGGGGGGGAGAATGTTTTGGAGCACAACGGCAAAGACGACGAGTGAAACGGCCAGAATCAGGAAATGTATCTGTCTTCTCCAAACGGCCAGGAGAATAACCGGAATTGCCACCACCCAGGCCATGGGACTGGTCAACAGGTCCAGCCAGTTCACGTTTCGCAGTGCCGAGGACGTCTTCTGGATGTCGTACTCGGTGAGAAAATGGACAAAGCTTTGCCAGAATTCTTTCATCTCTTAGATAACACTACCTCCCGTAGCTGATGTCAAATGCGGTTAAGCTTCCGTCATATACCTCTTCCAGCATTTCCACCTGGTCCACGCGACTCAGAGGACTCCCCTCGCGGCACCATGCAGCCATATGCTCGACCTTGTCCGCGTCTCCTTCAAAAACGGCTTCCACCCTGCCGTCGGGGAGATTCCTCACCCATCCGGCCACGCCGGCCCGAAGGGCTTCGTCCCGCGTGAAAGCGCGAAAGAAAACCCCTTGCACTCTTCCTTTGATCCATACATGGACACGTCTTTTTCCCATATTTTACCCTCGTCCGGCAAGACCCTTCACTGTCCGCCCCCAATCCGTTGCAGGAATTCTTCCTCGTTCAGAATCGTGATGCCCAGCTTTCCGGCCTTCTCGAGCTTCGATCCGGCGTCTTTGCCCGCTACGACCACGTCCGTGCTCTTGCTCACGCTGTTGGTGACCCTGGCACCCCGGACCGTTACGCGTGCCGCCGCATCCTGCCGGGTCAGCGTGGAAAGAGTACCGGTGAAAACCACGGTTTTTGACTGCCAATAGGTATCTTCCAGCTTAACGGCCCTTTCGGATGTTTTCAATTGAATTCCACAAGCCATAAGCTCGTCGACGAGCTTCTGATTTTCCGGGTGTTCGAAATAGCGCGTGACGCTGTAGGCAACTTTTTCCCCCACGCCCGCAATGCGCTCCAGATCTTCCCGCGTCGCCTTCCGCAAGGCTTCCAGAGAGCCGAAATGATCGGCAAGAAGCTCAGCCAGGTGGCCTCCTACATGATAAATTCCCAGGGCATGGAGAAAATCCGCAAGTGTTGTCTCCTTGCTTTTTTCGATGGCGGAAACGAGATTCCGTGCGGATTTATCGGCAAAGCCCGGAAGCTTTGCCAGGTCTTCGCCGTCGAGTCGATACAGATCCGCCACGGACTTCAATATGCCCTCGTCGACGAGAAGCGAGATGATCTTTCGGCCAAGTCCGTCGATCTGCATGGCTTCACGACAGGCAAAATGCCAGATGGCCGCCTTGATCTGCGCCGGACAGTTGCGGTTCAGGCAGCGATGAACGGCCTCGTCAGGCAGGCGCACCACCTCGCCGTGACAGGAAGGGCACTCAAGGGGCATACCAAAGACTTTTTCCTCTCCTGTCCGTTTTGCTTGCACCACCTCCACGACCTCGGGAATCACTTCGCCCGCACGGCGCACAAGCACCGTATCCCCGATCCGGATGTCCTTGCGCTCGATTTCATCCAGATTGTGCAACGTTGCCCGCTGAACGGTGACGCCCCCGACCGGTACAGGCTCGAGCACCGCCACCGGCGTCAAAACTCCCGTTCGTCCTACCTGTACTCTGATGTCGCTGATGCGGGTCTCGGCCTGCTGGGGCGAAAACTTGCAGGCTATGGCCCAACGGGGACTACGGGTTTTCTCTCCCAAAAACCTCTGCAGATCCAGACGATTGACCTTGACCACCATCCCGTCCGTCTCATAGGGTAGACGGTCTCTTTCCTCTGCCAGAACGGCGAAATACTGAATGGCATCCTGGATCGCAGGGCACTGTTTAGACCGTGGATTGACCGGAAGCCCCCAGGATCGCAAAGAGTCCAGAACCTGCCACTGGCTCTCGGGCTCATGACCTTCAATCACCCCTATTCCATAAAAATAGGCCTTCAGGGGACGACTGGCCGTGATGGACGAATCCAACTGACGCAAGGACCCGGCAGCCGCGTTGCGAGGATTGGCAAAAGGCGGCTCGCCCTCTTCTTCACGGCTCAGATTGAGAGTGTCGAAGTCCTCCCTGTCCATGTAAACTTCACCCCGCACGGCCAGCCTCCGTGGAGGCGCGGGACCACCGGGCGGCGTCATGAGCCGCCAGGGAATGGCGCGAATCGTCTTCACGTTGGGTGTCACATCTTCTCCGACCTCGCCGTCCCCACGAGTCCCCGCCCGATCCAGCACGCCATTTTCATAAAGGATTTCCAGGGCCAGCCCGTCCATCTTAGGTTCGGCCACGTATTCGACCTCCTCGCCCGAGCCCAGAAGCTTCACCACGCGGCCGTGAAATTCCAGAAGCTCCTCTTCCGACATGGCATTTTCCAGGCTCAGCATGGGAACGGCATGCCGAAAGGGCTCGAACTTCTCGAGAGGCTTGAATCCCACCCTCTGGGTGGGGGAATCGGGAGAGGCAAGCTCGGGATTGGCCTTCTCCAGGTTGACCAATTCCCGAAAGAGCAAATCGTATTCGGAGTCGGAAATGACAGGGGCATCCAGAGCGTAGTAGCGGTAATCGTGAGCACGGATCTCCTCGCGGAGCTCTTCCATTCTGCGTCGAATTGCTTCCTTGCCGGTCATTGTAAATCCTCTACCCGTATCTGCCTCGACTCCTCCGTATTCGCGCTGGAGCCTGCGAAGCTTTCCATGGCTTTTAATGTCAGCTCGACTATGCTTGCCCTGGCCTGTTGAAAGCGGGCTTCCTTGAAGCCATGCACCCACTTTAGAGAAGAAAGGTCATCGGAGACGATGAGCGAGGCGCCAAGGCGAATGCCGCGGAAGCGAGCGACGGTGAAGAGAGCGGAAACTTCCATATCGACGGCCAGAAGGCCCTGTTTCCGATAGGCCAGGACTTTCCCCGGCGTTTCCCGGTACGGAGCGTCCGTACTCCACACTTTTCCCTCATGAAGGGTGAGCTCGCCTTCTTGAAAAGACTCCCGAAGGGGGCGCAGGATTTCCGGCGACGGCCCCGCCTCCTCGAGTGCCAAAGGATAGTGCCTGGAGGTTCCTTCTTCCGAAAGGGCTCCCGAGGGCAGTATGACATCGCCGATGTGTACCCGGGGCTGCAGCGAGCCACACCAGCCCAGGGCCAGAACGTCCCGTACCCCCAGGGCGATGAGCTTCTCGACAACGAGCACAGCCTGAGGGGCTCCCAGTACAGGACCCGCCAGGGCAATGGGAATACCCTCCAAGGACCCGGTATAGACGTTGGTCAGGAAGATTTTGTGCGTTCGTTTGGGGGGATTCGGAAATGAACGAAGGAAAAGATCGAGATCCTGGAGAGTGAAAATCAATAGGCAAAGCGAGGGCAACGGTGCTTCGCGTTTTCCCTTCTTTGGCTCGATGAGCGCTGCTTGTTCATCTAAGAGCATTACCGTTATTTGAAAGTCCGTGATAGGGTCGCCGGAATGATGACCAGGATCCCGGTCTGCCGCTCTTCCTGCCGGAACCGGAATCCTGCCCTGATTATTTTACGGTTTCTCTAAGCTTGCTTCCAGCCTTGAACTTCACAACTTTGGACGCCGGGATGACGATGGCTTCGCCTGTCCTCGGATTGCGTCCTTCCCGCTGTGATCTTTCCGCGACTTCGAACGTACCGAACCCCACAAGGGTAATCTTGTCTCCGTCGCTCAACGCGTCGGTTACGGCCGCGATCAGGCTGTTCAAAGCCTTCTCCGCCGTGCCCTTGGTGATACCAGCGTCATCGGCCATTCTTGAAACCAACTCTGCTTTCGTCATCTTCTCCTCCTCGATCAAAAGTTACCAATTCAAAATTGTGCCGGCCCCATTCCCCGTAAAGACCAGTCAGGCAGGATCGCGTCTAGCCCACGACACCAAACCCGCATACTGAAAGGCGATTATACTTACCTCCAAATCCATGGCAAGAACTAATTGACTCGAAACAGACCGCAAAACAATATTTCCCGCCGATTTGATACCCTATAGCCCTGTTTTTCAAGTTTTCGAGATAGGAATATCCTCAAAAGATGAGCTCTTCGCTAATGCCTAAAACCTAAAACTTATATTTTAGGCCAATAACATTGACTTCAGAGATGGGACATGGTCAATTTCTCAGTCCGGCGGGGCTACCGTCATAAGACGGGACATGCCCTTGTGTGTTCACCGCGGAGACGCAGAGGACGCAAAGAAAACGCAGAGAAGCTTTAGAGATTTCCAAGAGCTTTTCTCTGCGTTTCCTCGGTGTCCTCTGCGTCTCTGCGGTGAAGAAAGCTCAGCCGCTGTCCGTTCAGAGTATATTGACAGGTGTCCCGGCTTATGTGGGTAGCCCGAGGGGGATACGAGCCTACGGTGTGATGATCCAAAAATCAGGCGATCCGCGACGGGCGAAAGCGAGTCTCCGCATATTGCCTCAGAGCCAAAAAAACGGCCCCCTCCCGCACGGGTCGAAGTTTTCTCGGCTGGTGCCGATCTTCAAGGCAGTCGATCTCTCCAAACCGTCACCGACAAATCAGGATGATACTTATGGGCATTCAATCCGGTTCTGCCACGTTCACTCGCTTTTTTGTTCCAGACCCCGTTACCGAAGATTTTTGGAGCTACGTAGACGAAAAATTGCAAGCGGGAAGCTTCAAGGGCATAGAGGAAGGCGAGGAGCAGGCAGCAGGCTTTGCCTCGTGGGACGATTTTTTTGATTCCAGCTTTCCCTACGGCTCCTACCACAAGGGGGAGTACGTCGCTTTCAATTTTCGCCTGGATCAACGCAAGGTCCCTGCGATCATTACCAAGCAGTATGTTCGGGAGGCCGTTCAGAAATTCCGCCAGGAGCACGACGAGAAATGGCCTTCACGGCGGGAGAGGGCGGACATACAGGAAAACATCAAGAATTTTCTCCTGAACCGTTCCTTTCCCCAGCCTTCCGCGTGCGAAGTAGTCTGGAATCCGGCGGGGAAGTGGATGATCGTCGGCACGACCAGCACAAAAATGATGGAAGCCTTTCTGGAGCTTTTTGAAAGCCTCTTCCGCCTCTATCCCATGCCCCTCTACCATGTCCATTGGGGGCTCAATATGATTCCTCTGGACGAGCGGAGCAAGGACGTCTTGAATTCCATGGTGTCCGTCAAGTCTCCGCAGGCCATGGAAGAAGGCCGCTACCTCGGGCATGAATTCCTGACCTGGTTCTGGTTCCTTACGGAGCAGACGGATGGAGTGATCCGCATTTCCGATGAGAAGCAGGTCGAAGTGAACCTGGGCGAACGCCTTGTGCTGACTCTTCCCGGTGAAGGAAAAGAGCGTGTTATATGCACCACCCAGGCCAACGCCCTCCATGAGGCACGCACCGCCCTGCAGCAGGGAAAAATGGTGGAAGAGCTGCAAATGTTCCTCAGGATCGGAGAAAACGAATACCTCCTTACCATGGACAGCTCCCTCTGGGCCGTCAAGGGCCTCAAAGCCCCCAAGCAGCTCCCCGATTTCGACAAGGATGATCCCGACGGCCGCTTTCTGGAGAAGATGTACTTTATCGAAGAAATTACCGCGGCCATCAATGCCATCTACGGGCAGTTTCTCTCCCAGCGGCTGGGCCCCGGGTGGGAATCCGACACCTTGCCCGTTTTCAAACAATGGATTGCAGGGAATGCGGAAGAAGGGGAAAGGGTGCGGCCTGAAAGGAGCCGGGAGGTGGAAGCCGAACCGGCGGGCACGAGTACGGAGATCGGGAGAGACATGGGCACGGAAGACGAGTCGGCTCCCTTTTGATCACCTCTTATGAGCCTATTTCGGCGGTAGCTCATACTTCAGAGATTTGCGACCCATTTCATATTTCATATCGAAGCGAATCGCCGCTTGTGACGATACCCGGCGATTCGCTTTACCTTACGATACCTATTCGGGAGCCATGAACGTGCAAGGACCTGGAGAGCTATTCCTGGAATTGCTTCAGCGGCACTTGATCAGTGCGATTTTCCTCTTTTTGTCGCTGACGACCGTCCTTGTGCTCGTGGGGATTCGCTGGTGGTTCAAACGCCGCTGGAAGCGACTCCTGGAGGAAAAATACGAGGAAGAGAACGAGCTGGATGTCTTGTCGCCGCTGGGGCCTCAGGATCAGGAGGCTCTGGATCTAATCAGGCAATTTCGCCATGAAGTGTGGGAGCTTCCCGAAGCTGAGCTCCAGCTCAACCTCGAGTCGCTGAACCAGCGAGCCGTCTACATCATCCGCTCCATTGCCGCCGTCTACCATCCAGGCGACGAAGTCCCCCAATATGAAGCTTCCCTGACGGAACTGCTGCAAATGATTCGGCGCGTGAGCGCCAAGCTCTACCGCCTGGCGTCCGTCGCCCCTTTCAGATTCCTGGCCGACCGGAAGTTGAGCGACTACCAGCGGTTCTATGAAGTCTACCGTAAGATCAACGATAATCCCGTGCTTCAGATCCTGAAGCGCAATCCCCACATATACAGGGTAGCCCGATGGGCGATGAACGTGAAGAACCTGGGAAATCCTCTCTACTGGGTGGGAAAGGAGCTCAGCCGCGAAGGCTACTTCTATATGCTCCGCTGGTTCTACCTCACCTTCATAAACCAATTGGGGCGGGAGGCCATGCGGCTCTATAGCGGCCGTCACTTCCAGACCGAGGCGGACCGCGACGCGGCCCTGACCTGCTATCGCCTCTTTGCCCTCGCACGCCAATGGGGTGGTCCTTCCCCTGACGAATGGGCCACTCTGGTGGACATCGTGGTCAACCATCCAGGCCTCGAATCCGAAGTCAAGCTCCACGTCCTGGGCCGGTGGTCCCGGGACCGCCTCCCCAAAGACCTCGACCAGCAGCGCCTCCAGACCAAGTCCGGAACGAAATGGTATCATCAGGGACTCAAACACCTTCTCGATAACGATCCTCATCCGCTACCCACGAAGATCCATCTGATCCAGCGCGAACTGGCTATCCTGGAATAAGTAAGTTGGCCGTTTACGGCAGGTTGTTGAAATTCGCCGTCTCCATAAACACAGCATCATGACGGGAGGTCCGATGAGCCCGAAAGGCGCGGACAAGAAGCCGATAAGAATCGCGGTAATCGGAGGAGGCAGGCGCTGTGGGGCCTTTCTGGAGATGCTCGAGGCAAAACGGTTTCCTCGCCTCCAGGTTCAAGTCGTCGCGGTGGCGGACCCGGATGAAGAGGCTGTCGGCATTCGGCTGGCGCGCCGGCAGGGAATCATGACGACCCGAGACTACCATGATTTCCACAAGATCCAGGATCTGGATCTTGTGATAGAGCTGACGGGAAAGGAAGCCCTGCTGAAAGATTTCCTGCGGAAGAAGCCGCCGAAGGTAAGAGCTCTCCAAGCCGCGCTTTCAGACCTTCTGGGAGATGTTGTTCATTTTCGGGAAGATTACCTGCTGAACAAACGCCGGTTCGAGCTCAATCGGAGTATTATCGAGAGCGTCTTTTCCAGCATTCAAGATCGGGTATTGATCCTGCAACCGGATATGAAGATTCTGGATGCCAATGAAGCTTTTCTTCAATCGGTGGGGTTGATCAGGGAAGAAATCGTAGGAAAATACTGCTATCAGGTAAGCCACTGGTCCGCCAGTCCCTGCGAGGAAAAGGGCTTGCACTGTCCGCTACGGGAAAGCGCCAAGACCGGAGGAACGGCTCATACCATTCATGAGCACTTCGACAGGAACAGCGAGGCCTTGTATTGCGAAGTGACCATCATGCCCCTGAAAAACGAAACGGGAGCGGTGGAGCTGTACCTGGAGATCATGCGGGACATTACGGACGAGCTGGAAAAGAGAGTCAAGGAAAGGACCCACATTCTCACAAGCAACCTGACTCGCCTGATCCACGAAGACAAGATGATCGCTCTGGGAAAGCTCGTGGCCAGTGCTGTCCATGAAATCAACAACCCCCTCTCCGGCATCCATGCCCTTGCCCGTCTGGTGTACCGGGAGCTCGAGGCAAGAGCCTCAGGCAAAGAGGAAGGCGTTGAAAAGCTGGATAAGCTCTTGTTTTACCTGAATCTTATAGATACGGAATCGGCCCGCTGCAGTACCATTGTCGGCAATCTACTTTCCTTTTCCCGTCAGCAGAAGATGGAGCAGAGATATTTCCGGCTCAACGATCTCGTTCAGCGCGTGGTTTTGTTATTCAACCACAAAATGCAGTTGCAGCACGTCGAGCCGACTCTGGATCTGGACGAAGCATTGCCTGAAATGCTGGGTGATCCCGGCCAGATCCAACAGTGTCTCGTCAATCTCTTGTTCAATGCCATGGAGGCCATGCCGGAGGGAGGATCGATCACCATTCGGACCCGTTGGGAGGCATCCCTGAATCTGATACGCCTCGAAATGGAAGACACCGGTGCCGGGATTTCAAAGGAAATGATGTCGCATATCTTCGAGCCGTTTTTTTCCACAAAGAATCAAGACAAGGGAGTGGGCCTGGGATTGTCGGTGGTCTACGGGATCATCAAGGAGCACCACGGCTCTATCTATGTCAAGAGCGAGCCGGGGAAGGGCTCGACCTTCATTGTTCGCTTTTTCGTCTTGTCCCCGCCGGATACAATTCATGAGAAGGGGCGGTTGTAGCTGGGTAGGCCTGTTTGCATCGAAACCGGGTGGGGATTTTGAGAATCATCCACGCAAGGGAGCACGGGAGAAAACCATGGGAGAGGTTGTTCACACGTCGAGGATCAGAATCGTTAGGGAAAAAGGACCTACGAGAAAGGCTCTGATCGAGGGGTTTGCCGAGCCCATCTATTACGGTGTACACGGAGGAATCAAGCGATTCTACAATGTGGAGCCGGAAAAGGAGCACGCGGCCACGCTCGATCATATCGTGGCCGCGACGGCGGCCTGAATGATGGGAACCCTGGCCGCGGCGCTGGCCGGAAAGAAAATTCGAACTTTTGAAGAGCTTTACAGGGCGGATGTGGAAGGAGATATCGAGAACGTCGACAATGTGCTGAAAATTACCGAAATACGGGTCAACTATCATCTAAAGCTCCCGAAGGAAAAAGCGGAGGAGGCCAGGGATGCCTTCGCCTCGTATCTCGGCCTTTGCCCGGCGGCTCAGAGCCTGATCGGTTGCATCCGTATTCGAGATGAGCTGGAGATAGAGGAAATAGCCCAATAGCCTGTGACTGCGTGGCTACCGGCATAAAACGGGACATGCCTAAGGCGGAGCTTGTGTGTTCACCGCAGAGGCGCAGAGGACGCAAAGAAAGCGCAGAGAAACTTTAGAGATTTCCAAGAGCTTTTCTCTGCGTTTCCTCTGTGTCCTCTGCGCCTCCGCGGTGAAGAAAGCTCAGCCGCTATCCGCTCAGAGTATATTGAATTGACAGGTTGTCCCGGCTTATGTTGGTGGCCGACTGCGGCAAGGGTTCGTTTGCGGCCCATGGCGGAATGCGGCTCAATGAGGGATCTCCACCCGGTGGTAGGCTTCAGCGAGCTCATAGGGCTCACCCCTGGCCATGGAGCGGCAAAGGTCCTTGAGCCAGCTTTCGAGGTCGGGCATGGGCAGTTCCTTTACCTGGCTTTCGTGACGGCGGAGTGCGGCGAGCTTGAGAGCGAAGGTAGGGGTGATGTCCACCCGGTAGTTTACGTCCTCGGAAGCCCAGAAGAGGATTTCTTTTACCTTGTGGGGCTCGAGGCCTTCGTCCAGTAGGCTGGGGTAGGCCAGATGGTCCCTGGCGAAGGGGAAGACGGCATCGAGGACTACCTGGCCGATGATCCGGTGGTCGCGGTGCCAGATGTAGCGGCGGTAAGGGTCCGATGTGACCACCACTGTGGGCCGGTACTTGCGGATGACCCGAACGATATCCTTCCTGAGCTCGGGGGTGTCTTCCAGACCTTGATCGGGATAACGGAGGAACGCCACCTCGCTCACTCCCAGTACATCCGCCGCGGCAAGCTGCTCCCGCTCGCGTACTTTCGCGAGATCCTCCGGTCTCACGTTCCGGTCGCTGGTTCCTTTTTCGCCGCTGGTGCACGCCACGTAGACAACGGTTTTCCCTTCACGAGTCCAAAGCGCCACACTTCCCGCCGCTCCGAATTCCGCATCGTCGGGATGGGCCGAAATTACCAGGATGTTTGCCTGAACGGTCACGGTCATCGTGGTTCTCCTTCATTCACTTTCATTCCACTCATGCTCGAGGTCATGAGGTCATTGTCGGGAGCGCCGCAGCGTTCGAGTAACATCCGGTAGTGGCTGTCCAGGGATGATGCTACGAGACTCCAGTCATAGTTTTCAACCGTTGCGCGGATCGAGTCTGCTGTTGCCTTTTGTGTATCGTGCTGTTCGAAAATCCGGCGCATTCCCTCGGCAAGGCTTTCGGGGCGGTTGTCCGGAGCCACCCATCCGTTCATTCCATTCCGGACAACATCTTCCACGACACCTACCCGCGTTGCAATGACCGGGGTGCCGCAGGCCAGGGCTTCCAGGACCACCAGGCCGAAGCTCTCGTAATGGGATGGAAGGACCAGGGCATCGGCCGCGCGGTAGTAGTCAGGCAGTTTGCCATTGGCCATGCGTCCCGCAAAGGTCACGGAATCTTCCAACGATAGCTCCGAGCACATGGCGTGAAGCGCCCGGTCTTCGGGGGCGTTCTCTCCTCCTCCGCCGACCAGAACGACACGAAGAGGGATATCGTGACGAAGCCTGGCGGACGCGGCCAGCAGCAGGTCGACCCCCTTGATCGGATCGAACCGCCCTACGTAGAGGACCAGCCTTTCGGCTCCGCTCAGCCCCAAGCGGGCTCGAGACTCCTCTTTGCCGCCAGCGGACGGGCGAAACCGTTCCAGATCGACCCCGCAGGGGACCACTCGAATCCTCCGGGGCAGCGCTCCGTAGAGCTCGATGAGGTGGCGCTTCTCCCTTTCCGTGCCGGCCAGGATGAGATCGCATTCAGTGGCCAGGTGTCTTTCCACTGTGATCCGGTAGTGGGGCTCTTTTTCGGAGCCGGCGAGCCGGTTCTTGAGGGCTCCGAGGGTGTGGAACATGAAGACGTGAGGGATATGCCACCGTTTCCGGGCCATGCGTCCGATCTGCCCGGAAAGGTAGTAGTGGCCGTGCATGAGATCATAGCGAATACCTTCCGCCTTTCTGAAATGCTCGATGTTTTCGAAAAATTCCGGAAGATAGCGGCACAGGGAAAGGTGAGGAAGAATCCCCGGCGGCCCGGCCTGAAGATGGATTATGCGAACGTTTCGAAATGGCCGCATCACTTCTACACCTGCCTGGTGCCTGGCACGAGTGAAGACATCGACGGCGTATCCCTTTTCGCCCAGTCTCCGGGCAACCTCCCGGACGTAGACGCTCATGCCCCCCGTGTCCCGCGTCCCGAGCTCGCCCATGGGACTCGAATGCACGCTGATCATGGCGATCCTCAAGATCTCAGTCTCTGCTTTCAATCCCTCACCCTTGCACGACTTGAACGGGCACTGGCTGAGCTTTCTTCACCGCAGAGACGCGGAGGACGCAGAGAAAGCGCAGAGGATCTTCGAGATTTCCAAGAGCTTTTCTCTGCGTTTCCTCTGCGCCCTCAGCGTCTCTGCGGTGAACACACGAGCTCCGCGTGAGGCATGTCCCGTCTTAGGTCGTTAGCCCGAAGATACGGCAGCGGCTTCCACCACTACTTCAACATCACTCCAACACACTTCGACACCACTTCAAAACAGTGTCGCATGACATCTCCACAGCGGAATCGCTTTTCCGCCCAAGCGGTATTTGTAAACTTCGCCGCCTTTGAGAAAATTATAGCTTCCGAGCCCATCGTCAATCGCTGCCTTGAGGCTCAGCACCTTGCTCATCAGGCCCACGCCGAGCTCCTGGTAGGCAGCATCGTAGCCATTGTTGTACAGGTACCGTGTACCTTGATAGTCGAAACAGAAAACCGATGCCACCGGTCGTCCGTCCAGGTCCAGAAAGAAAAGTCTCAGCAACCCTTCCTTGCCCAGTGAAAGGCAGAGCGCCTGGAAAAAGGAAGCCATGGCATCGGTCATGAACTCAGCCTTGTCCTCTCGGTTCATGGTGAAGAGGCTCAGAAAGGTATCTACGGCGGCCGGGAGCTGTGTCATGTTATCGACCCTTCGAAATTCTACGGAGCCGGCGTCGTGGAGCCTTCGAAGCTTGCGCCTGAGCTCATGGCGCTGCTTGCCGTCGAGCTTACCGAGAAGCTCGTCCCAGGTTGCGGGAAGATCCAGCTCCGAAAAGACGTCTTCCTGTTCGGTGCACCATTGCACGGCACCGTTCGATTCGATATCGGGAAGGAACATCCGGATGCTCGCATCCGGGCGCAGAAGGCCGAGATCCAGCTCTCCAAGGCCCTGCGCCGTGAGGTGGGCAAGGAGTGTCGTGAAGAAGAGCCGTTCTTTGCCCTGGACCACGATGCAGTCGAAATAATCACAGACATCCGGGTCGCCCAGAAACCGGACTGTTTTGCCCTGGAGCATCAGGGGCGCTATGCCGATAATAGCCCGACGCTCCCGGACCACGACAATCAAAGGTTGTGCGCCGCGACCGAAGACGCTCCACCAGGAGCTCAGCCAGGGGGGCAGCACAAAAGGGCACGTCCATTGAAGCGCCGCCATGGGATCACGCCATAGGGCGGCGAGATCTTCCAGGCTTGCCAGGCTGACTTGACAGGACGATTCCCTATTGCATGTGTCTTCCATGCATAAGTGTCGGCTTACCATGGATCATCCATCGCTGTTCTGAAGCTTCCAGCGGGCTCCCCAGGGAGTGTCCTCCACGACAATACCGGAGTCATGCAGGCAATCGCGCAGGAGATCCGCATCGCTCCACTTCTTCTCCCGACGGTAGCGCTCCCGCAATAGGAGCAGCCTTTCGAGCAGGGGCGCAAGGCACTCACTTCTGTCAGCCACCGAGTTTTCCATGATCGACCCCAGGCGTACGACCAGCTCCCGGAACCGTTCCCGTGCTTGGGCGATAAACTCGGGGTCTTCCAAATCCTGCTGGCCTTTCCATACGATGCGGTCGAGCTCCAGCAAAGCGCTTGCCATGTTCCCCGAATTGTGGCTTTCCACTCCTTTTTCGAAGGCGGCCTCCGTGGCTTGAACCTGGTACCAGAAAGAACCGGCTTCCCCTGGAATCTCTTCGGACAATGCAGTCGCAACCCCGTCACGTTCCAGCCATTGACGATCCCCATCCCGAATCTTGTCCCCACGGAGCAGGTCGAGCGAAAAGCTAAGACCGCGTTCGAAGAGAATTTCCCGCCCGTTGCGCCTCAGTGTCACCCTGCCGATACCTCTCACCGTGCCTTCCCCGGTTTCCAGGTCCAGCAGACAGGCCGTGTGCTCATCGAGCCCAAGAATGGAGACGTCGGGAGGAAGAAGCGATTCCAGCTCCAGGAAGCGGCGCTCGCCCATGTAACAGAAGCGTGTGTCGTGGGTTCCGCCTTCGGAGTTGTTCCAATGGGGTATGACAACCAGAGGAAGTCCGAAATGATCCAGGAGGGCCAGGCCTTCGACCCAGTGGAGGTCTTGTCCTACCTTGTAGATTTCGTAGACCGGCAGGGTGAGCCGACCTACCGTAAGGGCCGCCGCACTGGCCGCGACCAGGCATGCGCCGTCTTCAATGCGTTGGATGAAGATGTCGGGGATAGGAGTGTCGTGCCACTGCGAAACCGCATAGGTTGGACTCCCCGGACCCATGAGGATGTAGTGTGCTTCACGAAGGGTGCGGTAAGCCTTCTCCGCTTCGTAGGCGCTCACGGTCTTTCCCGATTTGAAGGAGGCAACACTCATCGGGTGCCTGACCCGGTCGTGGAAGTACCTGATTGCCCGTTGAGCCAGTTCGTCGGCGTTGAGCTCAAACCCCGCCGGTGTATCGAGAAAGACGGCTCGCGGCGATCCCCCCGTGCTCCCCAGGAGCTCCTTGTGGACTTCAACCATGGTGGCGGTGAATTCGCCCGATCCCATAAGAGCGATCTTACCTTTTTTCGAAGACATTCCGTAAACCTCATTGAAGAACCTGCATTGCCTTGTCGGCCCGGAAACAAAAGATGGTACACTATGCACTTTTGCAGGAGCCGTCAATAACAGTATAATCACATTGGACGCTCCGCGAAGTGCCCGACGTATCGTTTGGAAAGCTCCGGTGGAATACGTCAGGGACTTCGAGTGAGCTCAGGAAACCAGGAGCTCTCCATGATTGGTGCCGTCATTCGAGCTGTTATTTTCGATTTTGGTCGCGTCATTTCGGCACAAAAGCCGGAATCGCTGTTCCGCGGATACGAACGGGAGCTTCGATTGACTCCCGGAACAATCAATACCATCATGTTTGAAAGCGCCGCCTGGCATGATGCCCTGCTAGGCAAAAAGACGACGGCCGAATATTGGCAGGTCATCGGGCCTCGTTTGGGGCTGCATTCGTCTTCACAAATCGAAGGCTTTCGACAACGCTACTACGATGACGAAAAGATCAACACCGATGTGCTGAACCTGATCGACGAGCTTTGGGGGAGCTATAAACTGGCGGTGTGCTCCAATTCGCCGCCGGGATTGATTCACTGGCTCGCGGAATGGAAAATCGACCGGCTCTTCGACGTCGTTTTCTGCTCGGGAGACGAAGGCATCGTGAAGCCGGACCCGGCCGCCTATGAGACAACCCTGTCACGGCTGGGCGTCGAGCCCTTCGAGGCTGTCTTTGTGGACGATGCTCTGGAAAACGTTGAAGCCGCTTCCAGGCATGGGCTCAGGGCGATTCATTTCACCGACGCCCCGGCGCTCGAAAAGGCGCTTTCCGCCATGCTCGGGTCGTTTGATGGAACTTAAGGGCGCGATGGTTGTCTAAATGAATGAGGACGGCAAACAGCCAGGAATGGAACAGCAGGAAGAAACGGCGTGGATCGAGGCCTTTCTGGCCGGAGACAGGAGCGCTTTCGACAGGCTGGTTTTGCGCCACAAGGACAGGGTGTTCAACGTGTGCTACCGAATGGTCGGTGATTATGAAGATGCCGGCGATTGCGCTCAGGAAACCTTCGTAAAAGTCTATCGGTCCCTGAAGGATTTTCGCTTCGGCTCGAGCTTCTCGACGTGGCTCTATGCCGTGGCCGTAAACACCTGCAAAAACAAGCTGAAGTCATCTGAATACCGCCGTCGCAAGAAGATGATTCCCATCGATGACCCGCCGGGTGATTCGCCCGGAGGGATGGTGGCTCGTGAAATCGAAGATCCCGCGCCTTCCCCGCTGGCCCAACTTGCGGAAAGAGAGCGGGAAAAGATCCTGCAGGGGGCCATTGACGACCTTGCGCCCGAGGCCAGAGCGGTAGTAGTTTTGCGGGACATCGAAGGGCTTTCGTATGAGGAAATCGTCCGGGCAACGGGCTATAATATGGGTACGCTCAAGTCCAAACTAGCGCGGGCAAGGCAGCAGCTCAGAGAGAAACTGAAGGGAGTCCTCTGAATGGAATGTTCCCATGTGAACGAGCTCTTTTCAGACTATATCGACGGCGCTCTCGATGCCACAACGAGGCGAAGGGTCGAAGAGCACCTTGCCGCGTGTGAGAGCTGCGCAGAGGATCTAAGAGCGTTGCAGGCCGGTATTTCGGCATTGCAGTCACTCGGCAGGATTCTTGCCCCGGCGGATTTCCTCGATAGAGTCAACGAGCGAATCGAGCTCGATACGCGGAGATCCTTGTTCAGATGGCTCAAGGAAAAGCTCCTGTTCCCGCTGCACGTCAAGATCCCACTGGAGGCGGCAGGACTTGCTGCTGCTGCTCTTTTGGTTGTCTTCATCTATCATGGAGCTCAGCAGGGAGCAGAGCTCAGTGGAGGGCAGGGGAGAGGGCCGGAGCCGAGCTACGCGCCGGCCCGGATAGAAGCCCCGGTAGCCGGCAAATCCGAGCGGAAGTCTGAAACGTCGTCTCAAGAGCGGCCTGAGCCCACACCTGCGCAGCTTCCGCCTCCGGCGCCTCCAGCCCCTGGCAAAGTCCGCATGAATGAAGCCACCCCGAGCCCTGCGCCAGCCTCCGTAGCAGCTCAGGCAGCGGCCCCGGCCCCGGTATCGAAGCCCACATCGAAGCCCACATCGGTCGAGGGAGCCAGGCAGCTTCAACTTGTACTCTTGATCCCGCAGGCGAAGGGAGCCACCACGGGGTTAGCCGAGAGCAACGGTCGAGCGGAGGAAAGCGACCGGCCCAAAGAAGCTCGTGACAGCACGTCCGCCTTCAAGCTCAAGAAAAAAGCGGCATCGGAGCCACCGCCTGCCGGCAAGGTTTCGCCCGAGGCCCCATCTGTTGCCCGAGGTAGTGCGATGCCGTACCAAATGCAAACGGACGGTACATTACACGACAGGCAAGCTACCAAGGATGCCCTCTCCGATATAGATGAGAAATCGGCACAACCTGCCCCTTCCCTCGGAGCCATGAGGCATTTGCCCGCCGGATCGAAGCCGACCGATGTACCGGCGAGTCCTGAAACAAAAGCTTCGGATCCATGGAAGGTGTTGGCTGAAATCAAAGGCTTCGTTCAAACCGCGGGTGGTACCGTGGAATCCGTGCAGTACAGTGATGTTACCAGCCAACCTCAAGACCTGATGGCTCGGCTTCCGGCCCGATCCCTCGAGCAATTCCTGGATCACCTTCGCCGGATCGGGCAGCTTCGCAATCCCGCCGAAATCCGCTCACTCGCTTCGGGTGTTGAAACCCTAACCGTTCACATCCACTTTGAGCTCGCTCAGGCTCGGCAGTAGCAGACTCTCAATCGACATTTTTATCTATTTCGGGAACCTTTCCGTCCGTTCGTTGTCAAACTCATTGAAGCGGCAAGCTTCGGCGGCTGGAGCAATATGAAAACGACGGTTCGACAACCCTCAAGACAAGGATGCTTCCCATGAAAAAAGCGAAACAGTTATTAGCAAGATCTCTTTTGGCGGGCCTGTTCGGTGTGATAGCGGGCTTATTGAGCTTCGGAAATCAAGCGTCTTCCTCCGGCTTGCCGGCGGCATCGCCTGCCTATGCCGCAGGTGCGGCGGAGGCGGCAGCCGCCCCTGAATCGGAAGGTGCCGACAAAACACTCTCGCCGTACTTTTTCGTGAAAAGCGACTCTCCGGACGTCGATCAACTGCCGCTGAAGTCTACCTCAGCGGTGGTCAACGTGGCAGGAGTCATCGCAGACGTCCAGGTGACGCAGGTGTACAAGAACGAAGGGCAGCGGCCCATCGAAGCCGTTTACATCTTTCCCGCCTCGACCCGTGCAGCGGTGTACGGAATGAAGATGACCATCGGCGAGCGAGTCATTGTCGCGAAGATTCAAAAGAGAGAAGAGGCCCGGGCCGCCTACGAGGAGGCCAGGAAGGAAGGCAAGAGCGCGTCCCTTCTCGAACAACAGCGCCCCAACGTTTTTCAAATGAACATTGCCAACATCCTGCCCGGCGATGAGGTCCGAACGGAGCTTTCCTACACCGAGCTTCTCACGCCCACGGACGGCGTCTACGAATTCGTCTACCCGACAGTCGTGGGACCGCGCTATTCGAATCAGAAAGCCGACCAGGCGCCTCCTTCCGAAAAATGGGTCGCTAACCCATACCTTCACGAGAAACAGCAGCCGACCTACACGTTCGACCTGACGGCTCGGCTGGCTGCCGGAATGCCCATTCAGGAAATGGCGTGCGCGTCTCACGCCGTGGACCTCCGCTATGAAGACCCTTCCCGTGCCGTGGTCTCCCTCGCGCCGTCAGAGAAAACCGGCGGAAATAAGGATTTCATCTTGAAGTATCGGCTGACGGGCGAGCGCATCGAATCCGGGCTCCTTCTTTACCAGGGTAACGGCGAAAACAAGAACGAGAACTTCTTCCTGCTCATGGCCCAGCCCCCGAAGCGTGTTTCGTCGGCCGACATTCCGCGTCGCGAATACATCTTCATCGTGGACGTGTCCGGATCGATGCATGGATTTCCCCTCGATATCTCCAAAAAGCTGCTCAAGGATCTCATCGGCGGACTCAGACCCACCGACAGCTTCAACGTGCTGCTTTTTTCCGGCGGCTCGCAGCTCATGTCCGAACGCTCGGTTCCCGCTACCCCCGAGAATATCCGCAACGCCATCGACCTTCTCGAACGTCAGGGCGGAGGCGGCGGCACCGAACTGCTTCCCGCCCTCCAGCGCGTTCTGGCTCTACCCCGCGCCGAAGGCACCGCCCGTGCCATGATCATCGCAACGGACGGCTACGTCACGGTCGAGACCCAGGCCTTCGATCTCATACGCAAACATTTGGGGGATGCGAGCTTCTTCCCCTTCGGGATCGGCTCGAGCGTCAACCGGTTTCTCATGGAAGGCATGGCACGCGCCGGCTCGGGCGAGTCCTTCGTCGTGGCCAACCCCAACGAAGCCCCGGCGATGGCCGAGAAATTCCGCAAGTACGTCCAATCGCCGCTGCTCACCCGCGTGAAAGTCGATTTCAACGGCTTCCAGGCCTATGATGTCGAGCCGCTTAGCATCCCGGACGTCTTCGCCGAGCGCCCCGTGATCGTTTTCGGGAAATGGCGCGGGGAGCCGAAAGGAACCGTTTCGCTTCGAGGAATAAGCGGCGCGGGCAATTATGAGAAGACCATCGACCTGGCATCGGTGAAGCCCCTGGAGTCCAACTCCGCCCTGCGCAGCCTGTGGGCGCGAGCCGCCATTACGCGTCTCTCCGATGACAACTTCCTCCGGGCAAACGATGAGAGAGTAGTCCAGGTGACCGAGCTGGGTCTCAAATACAGCCTGCTTACGGCCTACACTTCTTTTGTGGCCATCGATTCACAGGTAAGGAACAAAGGTGGGGATTTGACGACTGTCAACCAGCCGCTTCCACTTCCCGAAGGCGTTTCGGACTACGCCGTCGGAGGTGTAACCGGCGTGGCTCCACTCCCAATGAAAAAAATGAGCAAGTCCGCTCCCAGTCAATACCGTGGTGACGTCTCTCAATATGCGCAGCCTTCCGTGCCGCCCGCACCGGCCGCCGGCCATAGCGTAAATAGTCCGCCTGCAAGCGCGCAATCGAGCGAGCCCCGGCCTCTGGAATCCGCCGTTGGCAAGACCCGGTTGACAGAAAAGGACTCTCTCGCGGGATTAAAGGAAGAGAAGCGCAACGAAACCGAAAGCAGGCAAGAATCCGGCTGGAAGGTGGAAATCGACAAGATCGCCATCACGGGAGGAGCTTCGGAAGCAGTCGTGAGAAAGTCCCTCGAAGAGAAGGTGAAGGAAATCCTCGAATGCCTGCCTGCGCAGCCCAAAGAAAGCTCAAGCTACAAGGTTGCCGTGAAATGGACTATGGATGCGGAAGGAAAAGTCACGGACGTGAAGATCATATCGTCTAAGCCGAGCTCCCGGACCATTGAAAAATGCCTGGTCGAAGTTATCGCACGATCTCGCTTCGAGGCTGGAAAAGGAAGCAGTGTAACTGTTACCGCGACCTTTCTCATGAAAACGGGCGGGAAATAGTGTAAGCTCGAATTTCCTTATTGCATTTCATGGGGAATGGTTGTATAGAGTGTTTCGTTTCGCGGCGAGAAGGTTTCGATGCGCTGGGTTGCTTGGGTTGCGGTGGTTCTTTCGAGAAAATGTTGGCTTCTTCCTCGAAGACAAGGCGAGCGGGCGGTTCATCGGTTTGGCTCTTGGCGATTCGGATAAATGTATGGGCCGTTAGCTCAATTGGTAGAGCAGCTGACTCTTAATCAGGAGGTTGCAAGTTCGATTCTTGCACGGCCCATCAGCAAATTCAAGGGGGTTACGAGAATATCTCGTTCCCCCTTTTTTCGTGGTATGCACATAGTGTGCACGGATGTAGGCTGAAGCCTAGCAAGGATGTTGGTGTGCATGGGTGTGCACAAAAAAGAAAGCCGACCACTTCGGCTCTGCTAATTTCATTTTCAGAATCACGTTGACGTGATTGATAAAATTCTTGCGGGCGTCGGCAAAGAACGTGTCCGATGCCAATCCCACCGGCATACCACTCCACCGCTCCAAGGTGATATGCAATGGCATTTCATCTCCCCGTTCGTCCAAAAAGTGGAACCAAATTCCTGTTGGTATCTCGTCTGTGAACGCAAAGGGGTGAAGTCCAGATCGGAAGAGTATTTGTCAAACCTTGTTGAGACAAATACGACCATGAAAAGCCTCGACTTTTACCTGATACTGAAAGCTGCCGGTCAGATCGAAACTCTCTTGCAGCTTGGGGATATGGTCAGCTTCGGGCCACGGAAGTAATGAATCATGCTACACTTCTTATACGGCACTAACAGGAATCTGAAGGAACCACATGCAAAACCATTCCGAAATCGCCGAATTTCTCTGGAAGATCGCCGATCTTGTCAAGGATGACTATGACGCAAAGGATTATGAAGACGTTATCCTCCCCTTTACCCTGCTGCGGCGCCTTGATTGCGTCCTGGAGCCGACCAGGCAAGCGGTTCGCGAGGCGGCGGAGAAGTACAAGGGGCAACCAGACAATCTGCGGGATATGCTTCTGAAAAAAGCCGCCGGGCAGCAGTTCTACAACACCTCGGAATATTCACTGGCTGAGATGCTCAAACTACCAAACGACCTTGGCCAAAATTTTTCGGCCTATCTGTCCGGATTCTCGGCCAACGTCAAGGACATCCTCTACAACTTTTCCGGCGGCGAGGAAAAAGGCTTGAATCCCATCCACGAGACCTTGCTGCGCAAACGCCTGCTGTTCAAGGTGACGCAAGCTTTCAGCGAAGCGCCGCTCGATCCCGATACCGTGGATAATCACGCCATGGGGACGATCTTCGAGTACCTCATCCGCAAATTCAAGGAGGCCGGCAACGAGGCCGCCGGGCAATTCTACACCCCGCGTGACATCATCCGCCTGATGGTCAAGCTGATGTTCGAGCCGGACCGCGAAAAGCTGGCCAGGGAAAAGCTGCTCGGTATCTATGACCCGGCTTGCGGCACAGGCGGGATGCTGACCATTGCCAAGGAATACTTGCTGGCGGCGGTCAACCCGGGGCTTGAAATTTACGTCTACGGTCAGGAGATCAATGAAAAGACCTACGCCATTGCCAAGGCCGACATGCTTATGAAGGGGGAAGACCCGGAGAACATCAAGCGGGAAAACACCCTCAGCCGTGACCTGCTTCCCGGCAAGCAGTTCAACTACATGCTCTCCAATCCCCCTTTCGGCAAGGACTGGAAGAACATCCGCGACGAGATTTTGGCCGAGCACGCCCGTGGCTCCGCCGGCCGCTATGCCCCCGGCCTGCCGGATGTTGGCGACGGCGCCATGCTCTTCCTGTTGCACAAGATGAGCAAGATGACACCCCAAGGCTCCAAGATTGCCATTATTTTCAACGGGTCCCCCCTCTTTAACGGCGACGCGGGCAGCGGCCCAAGCAACATTCGAAAACATATCCTGGAGAATGACCAGCTTGACGCCATTGTCGCCATGCCCAACGACTTGTTCTACAACACCGGGATTGCCACCTATATTTGGCTGATCAACAACAACAAGCCCGTTGCCCGATACGGCAAGGTGCAGCTCATCAACGCCACGGGGGAAGATTTTCGCACCATGCTGCGGCGCAACCTCGGCAAAAAGCGTGTGGAGATCAGCGAAGACCAGGCATTCGCCATCCTCGGCATCTATGAGGCGTTCGAGGAGTCAAAATTCTGCAAGATCTTCGACACGACCGACTTCGGCTATACCAAGGTGACGGTAGAGCGCCCCTTGCGCTTGCGTTACGACCTGACGCCTCGGCAGCGGGACGCATTGCGGCTCGACGCAGCCGTCCTCAAGCTGAAGAACGACAAGGGCCGGCAGCTCGACGCGGCGCTTGATACGCTGACGGACAAGGCGCCCTGGCTGGATGATGGACCGTTCTTTGCCGTTCTTACCGCTACGCTCCCCTTCAAGCTCACCCATGGGCTAATCAAGAGCCTGCGGGCAATCCTCGGTGTACGGGATGAAGCCGCCGAACCGGTGCGGGATGCCGACGGCAATCAGGTGCCGGACTCTGAGCTACGGGATTGCGAGAACGTGCCGCTTAAGGAGGATATTGACGCCTACTTCACCCGCGAAGTGCTGCCCCATGTGCCGGATGCCTGGATGGACCGGAGCAAGGACAAGGTCGGCTATGAAATCAGCTTCACCAAGTATTTTTACGAATACACCCCGCTACGCTCCACTGCCGAGATTGGGGCGGAACTGCTGGCGCTGGATGAAGAGACGGAAAATCTGCTGCGGGAGATTGTGGAGGTATGAGCACAGTAGCATATAAAGAAAGCGGTATAAGATGGCTTGGTCGTGTACCGCTTGAATGGGATGTTGCGAAGATAAAGCGCCATTGTCTTGTTAAGCGCGGTGCTTCTCCGCGTCCGATTGATGACCCGAAGTATTTTAGCGAAGAAGGCGAATATTCATGGGTCCGTATTTCTGATGTTACCGCAAGCGACAGGTACCTAACTACAACTGATCAGCGGCTTTCGGAGTATGGGGCATCATTAAGTGTGAAACGTGAGCCTGGCGACATTTTTGTGAGTATCTGTGCAAGCGTGGGCAAACCGATTATCACAGAGATAAGGTGCTGCATACATGATGGTTTTGTCTGTTTTGACAGGCTGAAACTCGACAAAGAATATCTCTTTTATCTTTTCACAAGTGGGGAAATGTTCAAGGGGCTCGGAAACTGGGGTACACAACTCAACCTGAACACAGAAATCATTGGTGATATTATAATACCAGTTCCACCCACACACCAGCAACGCCGTATCGCCGCCTATCTTGACGAGCAGACAGCCAAGATTGACCGCCTCATGGCACTGCGGCGGCGGCAAATGGAACTGCTGAAAGAGCAGCGTGTGGCGATCATTCAGCAGGCTGTTACTCGTGGTCTCAACCCCGATGTCCCCATGAAGAACCCCGGCATTCCCTGGATGGGGAAGATCCCAAAACATTGGGAGGTAACGCAACTTCGACGCATAATTAAGTCTGGTACGTCAATAACCTATGGGATTGTGCAAGCAGGGCATCATATCGAGGGAGGAATTCCATACATCCGCACAAGTGACATGTCTGGAGATGCTTTGCCACTGGAAGGTTATCTTTGCACAACACCAGAAATAGACCACTCTTATCGAAGATCGAAGGTCTGTGCTGGCGATGTCGTTGTTGCGATACGTGCAACTATTGGTAAACCGCTTCCTGTACCTCCTGAATTGGAAGGCGCAAACCTAACCCAAGGAACGGCTAAAGTTTCGCCAGGAAAGCGAATTTCAACACAATTTTTGGTAGTAGCTTTGAAATCTGAAAGTGCTCGTCAACAGTTCGGAAGTTTGGCTAAGGGTACAACATTCCTCGAAATCACACTCGATATGTTGCGTCGCTTCGTAATCCCATTACCTCCGGATGACGAGCAAAAGGAAATTGTTGCGTTCATCGAAAATGAAACAGCAAAACACGATTCCCTCTATTCCGCCTATGTCCGCCAACTCACCCTCCTCGCCGAATACCGCGCCTCCCTGATCCACGAATGCGTGACCGGTCAGCGGGTAGCGCCGGACCTGCAACAACCTATCGAGGAAACCGCCCATGCCCTTTGACCCGCAAAAACCCTACAACGACCTGCCTCTGCTGCCGCCGGACGGAGACTTGGAAACAAAGGTCGTACTGAAAAAGGCCATCAGCGCCAACAAGGCCTTGGCCGAACTGAAGGGGGCTGGTGAGCTGATCCCCGACCAGTCGCTGTTGATACAGACCATCGGCTTGCAGGAGGCCAAGCTCTCCTCGGAAATCGAGAACATCGTCACCACCAACGACGAGCTCTATCGAGCATTTGCCGACGAAGGCCAAAGAACCAATCCCCACACCAAGGAAGTTTTGCGCTACAAGGATGCCCTGTGGCATGGCTTCAATTTGATCAAACAGGAAAACCGCCCTTTGACGACCGGCCTTTTCGTGGAGCTGTTCCAGATCATCAAGGAGACCACCGCCGGGGTGCGGCGCATACCTGGAACCAAGCTGGCCAATTCCCAGGGAGATATCATCTATACGCCCCCCGAGGGAGAAGCGGTCATCCGTGACAAGCTGGCCAACCTGGAAAAATTCCTCTACGATCACGACGATCTTGACCCGTTGATAAAGCTGGCGGTCATCCACTACCAATTCGAGGCGATTCATCCCTTTACCGACGGCAACGGCAGAACGGGCCGGATTATCAACATCCTCTACCTGATCGAGGCCGGATTGTTGGATATTCCCATCCTCTACCTGAGTCGCCATATCATCAACAACAAGAGCAGTTACTATTCCGGTCTGCGGAGGGTCACCGAAGAACACGCATGGGAACCTTGGATTCTCTACACGCTCGACGCGGTAGAGCAAACAGCAAAGACAACCCGCGAACGCATCCTGGCCATTCGTAACCTGATGAACGAGGGTATCGAGCTGGTCAAGCGGGAGCTGCCCAAGGTCTACTCAAAGGATTTGCTTGAAGTGCTTTTCCGCCAGCCGTACTGCAAAATTCGTTTCCTGGAGCTAGCCGGTATCGCGCAACGCCAAACCGCTTCGTCATATCTGCGAGAACTGACGAGGATCGGCCTGCTACAGAGCATAAAGGTGGGACGGGAATATTACTACATAAATACTAAACTACTGAAAATTTTAGTTAAATAACTTGATGTCGAAATTATGCAAAACTTTGAGCGGATCTTACTAATATGTTCACGCCATCGACATGAAGCAAAGATATGTCGAAAATTTTAAAAAAAATCGACATATATTGGTGTTATGTCGATGCTGACGACATGTTGCAAAAACGTGGGTAAATTTTCGGAGGATTTACCCATGTTCCCCGGAAAAGGGTAAATGAAGTCACCATTCTCTGGAGGATAACCGCCGATGCAGTCACACCTTGAAACCAGCAGCATTTCAGAGCGGGCCGCCGAAGAAGGAATTGTCGGCAGTCTGGCCTTGAGCCCATTCTACCGCGAACGGGAAAATACCGCCTTTGACGCCGTGACAATGCTTGATGTGGCGGAGACCGCCGCCTTCATCCAGGCCACCCAGCCCAAGGAATGGGCCAAGCTTTGCAAACAGTTTCCCGGTGGCGAGCAAGAAGCGCTGGCCGCTCAGCTTTCCATGCTGCTGCAAAAGCGCGGCACTCTGGAGGTATTGCGTAGCGGGGTATCGTTCAACGGCATCAATCTTCAACTTGCCTACTTCCGCCCCTCTGCCGGCGGGAACCCGGAACATCAGGCGCACTACGAAGCGAATCGCTTTGCCGTCATGCGTCAGGTGCACTTTTCCACCAAGACCCCCGACCAGTCGGTGGATGTTGTGGTGTTCCTCAACGGCCTGCCGATTGTCTCCATCGAGCTGAAAAACCATTTTACCGGACAATGGAGCGTGCAACAGGGCGTTGCTCAATATCGGCGGCGCAACCACCGTGAACTGTTCTGGGGACGCTGCCTGGTGCATTTTGTGGTGGATGACGACTCGGTCTATATGACGACAAGGATTGAAGGCGCGGAGACCGGCTTTCTCCCCTTCAACCGCGACACCCGTAATCCGGTCATTCCGGGACATTTTGCATCATCCTATCTGTGGGATGATTTCACCGACGAGGATGGTGAACCGCAACCCGGCATATTGCGGGCGGACTCCCTGCTGCTGTTGATCCAGAACTACCTTCACTCGGAACGGGACAAGAAAACGGGCAAGGAGAAATTCATCTTTCCCCGCTTCCATCAGCTCATGGCGGTGCGCAAGCTGGTGAGCCACGTCAAAATAAACGGCAGCGGCCACAACTACCTCATCCAGCACAGCGCCGGTTCGGGCAAGAGCAACAGCATCGCCTGGCTGGCCCACCAGCTTGCCAATCTCTGCGGCGCGGATGGTCAACCGGTGTTCGACAGTATTGTGGTTATTACCGACCGCCTCATACTTGACAGGCAGCTTCAGGACACCATCAAGCAGTTTGAAAAAATCAAAGGGGTCGTCACCAAGATCGACCGCAACACCAAACAGCTCGTAAAGGCCTTGGAGCGCGGCGACAAGATCATCATCACCACGTTGCAGAAGTTCGGCTTCATCGACGAGATGGCCAGGCTCGACCGGCGGTTTGCGATTCTCGTGGACGAGGCGCATAGCTCACAGACCGGCGAGAATGTGAAAGACCTGAAGATCGTACTGACATCCGACGAGCAGCTCCGGCAGGCGCTGGACAAGGATGACGAAGAGGAGATGGACCCGATTGAGGTAGAGCTGGAGAAGATCCAAAAGGCTCGGCAACGGCTGCCGCACCTGTCGTTCCTTGCCTTCACCGCCACCCCCAAGGACAAGACGCTGGAGCTATTCGGCACGAAAGACCCGTCGGTGAAGAAGGGTTTTCGCCCCTTCCATCAGTACACCATGCGGCAGGCCATTGATGAGGGCTTCATCCTTGACGTACTGAAAAGTTATACGACTTACAAGACCTACTTCGAGCTGATAGAGAACGAGAAAGCCGAGGGGGAAAAGGAGGTTGAAAAGCTCAAGGCGCGGCGGCTATTGCTGGAATATGTCGATCAGCACGAGTTTGCCATCAAGCGCAAAGCCCATATCATCGTTGATCACTTCACCCGTAAGACCGCCCACAAAATCCGGGGGCAGGCCAAGGCGATGGTGGTCACCCACTCCCGCGCCCATGCCGTTCGGTACAAGCAGGAAATAGACAAGATTATTCAAGAACAGACGCTTCCATTTGGCGTTCTGGTCGCCTTCACCGGCACCGTGACAATCAACGAGCAGAAATACACCGAAGAGAGCATGAATCCACCAGGCACCGGCGACATTGCCGAAGCTTTCAAGAGGCCGGAACAGAGAATGCTGGTCGTCGCCAGCAAGTTTCAGACCGGATTTGATCAACCGCTTCTGCATACCATGTATGTGGACAAGAAGCTTGGCGGCGTGGCGGCCGTACAGACCCTGAGCCGACTCAACCGCACCATGCCGGGCATAAAGCAAGACACGATGGTGTTGGACTTTGTGAACACCCAGGAGGTTATCGAAGCCTCATTCCAGGATTACTACCAGCGCACTGAGCTGGAAGGCGGGACCGATCCGAATAAGCTCTACAACTTGAAGTATTCCCTGGAGAAAATGAAGGTTTTCACCCCTGGGGACTTTTCCGAGTTTGTTGAGCTGTTCATCGTAAAAAAGGTTTCGTCTGAGAAGCTGCAACCGTTTTTTCAGCGTATCGTTGAGACTGGCTATAATAACCTTGCGGCAGAGCACAAAGGAACAAATGACTATGAAAAACGGAAAGCCGAGGCACAGGACAAGTTCCGCAAGGAAACCGCCCGATATGTGAAGCAATACACATTTATCAGCCAGATAATGACTTTCGTGGATACCTCGCTGGAGAAGTTTTACTTGTTTGCCAAACTGTTGCTGAAGCAGCTCCCGTATCGAAAGCAGACGCTGCCTCTGGAAGTGGTCGAGATGATCGACATGGAGAAATACCGGGTGCAGGAGGAGCAAAACGGCAGTATTGTGCTCGCCGGAAAGGATGGAACGCTGACGCCTTCACCGGATGACGGGCACCGTGGCGGGAAAAAGCAGGAGAAAGAAAAGCTCAAGATCATCGTCCAGAAATTAAATGAAGATTACGGCATTCTCTTTGATGAAGCCGACAGGGTGGTGAATGCCATCAAGCACAAGTTGGAAGAGGACGATGCCTTACGGACTGCTTTCAAGACCAGCGACATCGATCACCTGAGGCGTGATAAGCTCAATCGAACCATTAAGGATGCCTTCCTGAGCAATGCCGATGAGCTCTTGAATTTCATGGCAAAGACCGAAACCGACCCCGGCTTTGGAAAGTTTTTCTTCTCGGAAATGTTCGATTGGTATTCGGAGACGATAAAGGACGTAAGGGAGGCACCATAATGTTCCAATCAGACTTAGGGTTACCCTTGCGCGCGCGTAAGAGGCGCGTACTTTTCTCGGACAATTATTTTTTTACCCAACGTTAACGACAACTTCCACTTGTTAATACCTCTTACTTCGTCCGAGAATTTGCGGGCAAAGCAAACGACTCGAAGTGGCGCGTGCACAGTCTTATCTCGATAGCCCTACTCGTGCTTGCTCCCTCTCCAATTGGTTGCACGGGATGGTTTTGACACGCTGAGTATTAACCCCGACTCTCAATTTTAGCTATGTTTCAGGGGTACGCCCCGTAGCGATGCAACCTGGTACGTCAGGTACATATGCCGAATAGTTCCTTTCTCCTTTTTCAATAACAACCGAGTACCGCATTTGCTTACCTCGCTAATCCTGCCTGCCGGAGAATGCTCTTGAGGGTTTTAGGGTGCACATCGTCATTCAATGCACCGGCGATTGTGACACGGCCTTTCTTTTTTTGATGCTTGTATTGGTGGTGACTTCCATCTTGAGCCACTTTGTACCATCCATCCTGTGTACTCGTAATCTTCATCAAAACGTAACAGGATCTTCAATCAATCCCGCCAATTATTCGCTAATATCGCTCACGGTGATGAAGCCATGGGTGGTCGTAGTCGAGAAGAGAGGCTCTCTCTCACATACCAGAAGCGGAGGCATGTATGAAAAAGAATAAGAGGACCGGAATCGCCGATCTGCACCCGGTTACGGACAATCCGGTCGAAAAGAGCTGTCGGCCGATCAAGGAGATCATCGAGCTGCTTGGAGTGGAGATGGGCTCCCCGGACCGGTTTATCGACTCTCTTCCCTTTTCGCTCAACGACACGACGGCAGGCTCCGAAAGCGAGCTCCAGACGGTGGTCAGGGGAAGCAAAGGAGATGTGGATTTGCCGCTCACCATCGCACGGTCCAACTTTTTCGCAAACATTATCAGAAGGGCTAGCGCCGGTGAGACCTCGAGGAAGGCCGTCGTGGGCCTGGAGAGCTATCTCAACCAGAATTCCGAAGAGATCTGGGAAAACAGTTGGGTCCGATTCCCCTTGAAGGTGCTGAGCGCATTTGCAAGGGAAGTGCTCGAAAACGATCTTCTTGCCGACAAAAAGGACCCCGAAGGCGGGCTGAGGAGCGATGTAGATCATTTCATCTTCTATGAGGCCGGAGAGAAGTGGATTCGCATCCCCATCAGCTACCTCATCAAGCTTTCTCTTGCCGACGTCATGGGCGCACGGGCAAACGTTCCGGACGTTATCGAAGAAACGGGGCGAGCGCTGCTCGATCATTTTTCGAACGACAACACCTCTCCCGAGACGTTTTCCTTTTACGTCGTTCCCCTTCGCCCCAGCTCCGGTATGGGAAAAGCCATCGCCAGGGAGACGGCCAAACGCTTCTTGCTGACGCAGCTTCTGGCCATGTATGCCAACGCTCGCTTCAAGCTCCGGGCAAACGGACAACAGGCCGTCATATACTCCGCTCCCCACCCGCCCGTTCGGCAAAGAGAGCTGAACGAGTACGTTTCCGATACGTTTTACCGGGAGCTTTTCATGAGCCCCTGCCTTTCAGGTTGGGATAAGGGGGAGGAAAAACACGAGTATATGGGCCTGTGTCACCAGGTCTTGAGCCGCAGTCAGTTGAATGTGGTGGCAAAGCTTCGGGAGGCGGGCATTATTACAAGGAACCTGGTAGTTCTGCCCAATATGTCAAATATCAGTCTCGCCAACAACGGAGCTCATCTGAGCCTCGGGAGCATCAAGCTCTCCGGATGTTTCGGGGATAAGTCCTCCGGGCTGACGGCAGTGGACGAGAAGGTCGTGGGAGACCTGGTCATCAAGACCGTGGAGCATTTCCTGCCTCTCTTCGTTGGAACCTACAGCGCGGCACCCTACAGGCTGGACTTTTTCGATTTCCACCCCGAAAAGGCGCTCGGCTTTCTTCCCCATGAGCTCGACTACACTCACCTCAGAATGATCTGGCGGCGCTGGAAGAAAAAGGCCGACCTGAAAGTCTTCGGCCGCCCGGTCACTCCCTTCGGGCCTGAGTGGCTGGATCGGGTGCTCGAGGTCCTCTTTCGCCTGAAGGGAGATTTCGTCCCGGATTTTCGCTTGATCGACTACTTCGTGGCTCTCATGAGCACGGAGCGGAGCCCGGCGCTCGACGGAGAGCTCGGCAACGCGGAGAGGCTAAAACGGGACCTGGCCGATCTCGGGATATTCGACAGGAAAATGGCCACGTATATGCTCTACCGGCTTCGTGAGCATGGCGCCATGGGATTTAGCGGTTTCGAAGGAAGGTACTACAGCCTTTTTGAGAGCATGACGACCGACATGGCACGAGCCGCCGACCTGCAGACTCTCTTGAATGGACTCGCTTTCAAATACATCGCGCAAGGGAAAGTCTCGCACGCTCATATTCCCGATGTCCCATCCATCGAGAGCGAGCGCAGGCAGATCTTTTTTGGAGCCGCCATCGGAATCCCCACTTTCTTTGTTCGCAAAAATACCCGGAACGCATTTCTCCAACGGATCGTCGAGCGGTGCGCCAAAGTGCGGCAAAGCCGGAGGTATCCGGAATACCTGCGTGTCTACAATCTTGAATATCGAAAAGCCCTGGTGCGGATCATTGAGGAAGACGCGGCCGACCTGATCGAAGCACTCGATCTGGGAGAAGCCATCGAAGATCTGGTTACAAGGCTCGATCATCCGGAAGAGCATTCAGCTTTCGGAAAGCTGACTCGCTCCATCTTGAACGAAGCGGGCGCCGGCTCCCCCATGCGGATGGATGGAAAAGAATTCAACCTGGCGGCGGAAAGGTACTACCGAGACACGTTGCGGAAAAAGCATATGGAAGAGGCGCTCTCTTTCCTGGAAAAGGATATTCGAATACTTGATTCCGGATGGGCGGGGGAAGCCGCTACGTACAGAGAGGAGCTTCGGTTTGTCCCGCGGGATCGAAGTGCTCTCGATTTCCTTCATGAGATCGAGGCAGATCTGCTTGAAGAGACTGCATCCCTCGAGGAGCTGGAAACGATCATCGATCTCTTTCTGATCACAATAGATCAAGACATCAGACAGGCAAAGGCAACCTTGAATGGAATCACACCCGATGAAAAACCTCAGGCATCAATACATCGAGCGGCACACTGGTAGAGTCTTGAACGAAAGGCTATACGGAGACAAAGTGGTCAATCTCCTCTATTCGGAAGCAAGAGAAAGCTCCCGTCGGCTTTTCAAGTCGCTCACCAGTGCCCGGATGTCGAGCTTTCTCGGCTTCGTGAGCTACGACCTGTTGCTGGGCGCAGCCATCATGGGAAGCAGGCGCTTTCTCGGCTCATGCGGCATCGATTGGAGCGAGTGCCTGGATGGGCCTGAAAAGTTCAAGAATCTCCGGGACGTATTCGAGAGAAAGATCCGCTACCGGGAATGCAGGCCGATGCCCGAGGAGCCGCACGCCATAGTCGCGCCGGCCGACTCGAGAATGATCATGGGCTCGCTGGCCGAGACCTCCGGGCTCTTTCTCAAAGGAAAATTCTTCGATTTCGAAGAGCTTTTGGGCATCGACAAGAAGGAATGGCTGGGAGCCTTCGAGGATGGAGATTTTGCCGTCTTCCGGCTGACTCCGGACAAGTACCATTACAACCATACGCCCGTTTCAGGGACGGTTAGAGATCTCTATGAAATTCCGGGCCATTACCATTCATGCAATCCCGGCGCCGTGGTGACGGTTGCAACGCCTTATTCCAAGAATAAACGAGTGGTAACCATTATCGACACGGATGTTCCCGGAGGATCCGGGGTCGGCCTGGTGGCTATGATCGAGGTGGTCGCCCTGATGATCGGCGACATCGTGCAGTGCTACAGCGAGAAAGGGTACGAAGCCCCACGACCCGTCAGGTCGGGGATGTTCATGAAAAAGGGACTCCCAAAAAGCCTCTATCGCCCGGGAAGCAGCACCGACGTGCTCCTCTTCGAAAAAGGCCGCATACGATTCGCTGAGGACCTCATAAAAAACATGTATTTGCCGGGCGTCGAAAACCGCTTTTCTTCAGGGTTCGGAAAACCTCTGGTGGAGACCGAGGTAGCAGTACGCTCACTCATTGGGTTCTTCAGAGAATAGACAATAAAAGGAGCAAGTGAGCTCATGATCAATTCGCTGTTCGTTCTCACGTTGGCCGCCGGCTTCACATTGCTTTTGGCATGGAGCTTCAAGACGCTTCCCGGCGAAAGATGGCAGATCATCGCTTCCGTGCCCGTCGCAAAAGAGGCCCCCGGTCGTTGGCGGGGCGTCAACCTGACCTTCTATGGCTTGCTGACCGCCAATGCGTACGGCGCAGCGGTCGCCGTGCTGTTTGTTTTGCTGGGGTCAGTCTCGGTTCCTTTATGGTCCATACTCGTGGTGGTAGCGTTCATCCTGATGCTGTGCGTGCCGGCATCGAAGCTAATAGCCCGCGTCGTCGAGAAGAAATCCTATACCTTTACCGTGGGTGGAGCTTCCTTCGTAGGCATAGTGCTGGCTCCCTGGGTCATTACCTTCATCCGGAAGGTTTCCGCCGGGATGGTCGATATTCATATTCCCATGATGCCGGCCCTGGCGGCCCTCTCCATCTCCTACGCCCTGGGGGAAGGTATCGGACGTCTGGCCTGCATCAGCTTCGGCTGTTGTTATGGGAAGCCTCTTTCCCGGGTCCACCCCATATTGCGCAGGATATTCGAGAATCACAGCTTCATTTTCTTCGGCAAAACCAAGAAGATCGCTTATGCAAGCGGTATGGACGGCGAAAAAGTGATCCCCGTACAGGCGATTACATCGGTCCTCTACATTGCCGCCGCTCTTATCGGAATCCATCTCTTCCTGCACTCGCACTTTCCTTCCGCCCTTATCCTGACTGTCGTAATCACACAAGGCTGGAGAGCGTTCTCGGAGCTATTGAGGGCTGATTACCGGGGAGAAGGAATAGTGAGTGCCTACCAGATAATGGGAGTGATTGCCATCGTCTACTCACTCACCCTGCCCATGCTGTTCCCCTCGGAAGCTATCGGTCCCCCTGACCTTATGGCAGGCCTTGGATACGTCTGGAATCCGACGTCCCTTCTTTTCTTATACGCGCTGAGGTTAGCCATCTTCCTCTACACCGGCCGCAGCATGGTGACGGGATCGACACTCTCATTTCATGTCAATGGCAACAGGATCTGATGGTTGACCAGTTCAGCCAACCGGCGTCACCAGGAAGAGAGACGCAAGCCTGGAGCGGATAGCGTCAACGTCATGCTTGAGCAGGTACAGCGCATTTCAGAAGGAGAAGATCGATGAGCCTTTTCTTTGGTAGAAGGAAGTTATCCTTGCGAATCCAGTTGGTTGTACTGTGCGTACTGCTTGCTCTCATTCCCGTCCTCGTGATCGGCGGACTGGCCCTGTGGCAAATCAAGTCCTTTGGAGCTCAAACAGTTCAGCGATCCTCGTCGGCCATGGAAGAGCAGGCTATGGAAATTCTCTCGGCCGGGGTCGGGAGAGAACGGAACACGGTCCGGCAGCTCTTGATAAGGGTGAATACCGATGTTCAAAGGCTCGCGGCTTCATCCAACCTGAGCGGCTATCTCAGGGCCGCGGCGGGAGAAAACGAAGTTCTGAACAATCTCGTTCAGAAGGAAGTGAATGCTATCGTGGAAAGCATAGGGACCCTATGTAAATTCCAGCATGGAGTGCTACAGAAAAAAGTTGCCTCTGGTCTCGCCACTGCGGAGAATTTCCTCCTCTCCCATGGAAATATGGCCTCCGGGGCATCGTCCCTGGAGTGGGATGCGGCAAACGAGCTCACGAATGAGAAAAAGAGCGTCGTCCTTCCATACCTGCAACTGGGATCATCACCCATCGAGCCCAATTACAACGTCAATGAGACCTCTCCCGTCGTGGATGATGTTCGCGAAGCGATGGGTGAAGGAATATGCATCCTTTTTCAGAGAATGAACGACGAAGGCGATATGCTGAGAATCGCCACGACCGAGAAGGGCATGGGCGGCAAGCGCGCCATAGGCTCCTTCTTACCGGCTCTGAATACGGATGGGCGGCCGAATCCGGTAATAGCGAGCATCCTTCAAGGAAAGACATCCCTGGGAAGGTCCTACCTGGTGCACGACTGGCATTTGACGGCTTACGCACCCGTATTCGAAAAAGGCTCCAGGCTTGGAAGGGTAATCGGCATGTTGTGTACCGGGGTGCAGGAAAAAGGCTCCGGAGATCTCACCAATGTGATCACCAGCTCCAAAATAGGCCAATCCGGGTTTGTCTCCGTGATCAATTCCAAGGGAGCCGTTGTCGTTCATCCCCAAGGGGGGCTGACAGGCAAGAACGTCATCAGCGATCTGGGCATTCACGAGCTCAAGGAAGTCATGGACAACAGAAAAGCCGGTGAGACGAAGACTCTTTCCTATTCAGCCGAAAACCGGAAGAAGTTTGTGGTCTACAGCTATTTCCCCGACTGGGATTGGATTATCCTCGGAACAGGATATTGGGATGAATTCTCAGGCGAAGCCACGCTCGCCTCCAAGGCCATGCTGGAAGATGAGATCTCCGCTCTATACCGGACGGCGGCCGTTGAGATCGGCGGAAAGCAGGAGCCCTTGTACGATGAGGTTGCCTTCCTCGATTCGACCGGCCTGGAAGTGATCTCGTTACGGGATGGTGCAATTGCCTCCGAGTTGAGATCTCATGGAGAAGAGACCTGGTTTCTCGAATCCAGCCGGCTGAAGAAAGGCGAGATCTATAATTCCGGTGTGATCAGGGCTCCAGGCGAAAAGAAGTCGGAGGTGTTTTATGCCGCTCCGGTGTTTGTTGGAGATGCCTTCAAAGGAGCTCTTGTTTTCCACTTCGACTGGGAGCTCACACGCAAGCTTCTCTGCGACCATGCCTATGGGAAAAGCGGGTATGCGTATGTCCTGAACGAGCAGGGAGCCCTGGTCACTCATCCCAAATACAGCTTCAGCGACCAGGTGAGTATAGCCGATGAGAGCAAGGGAGATCTCGGGGGCATAGTCCGTGATCACATGCTCAAAGGCGAAAAGGGCTCCGGAAGATACACTTTTGAGGATACGGATAAATTCGTGGCCTATATGCCCCTGGCAATGGGGAGCAAGACATACACCATGGCAGTGACGGGGCCTGTCGATGAATTTCTCGTTTTGGCCAATGCGATCAAGGCGGAATCCGAATCAAAAGCGCAAGGGATCTTTCGATCCATTGGGCTCCTGGCTTTCTTGCTCATACTCATCGCAATCGGTGCGGGCTTTCTTTTTAGCTGCCGGATCACCAGGGCTATGACAGGCACCATCAAGAATCTCTCGGAGGGGGCCGCTCATCTGGCCGAAGCTGCCTCGGCCGTCTCCTGTGCGAGCAGGCAGGTGGCGGAAGGGGCCTCGGAGCAGGCGGCAGGCGTTGAAGAGATCTCTTCGACGCTCGAAGAAATCGCCGCCATGACGGGTCGGAATGCTCATAGCAGTGCTCTGGCCATGGATTCGAGCAAGGAAGCCCTCGATTCCCTTCTTGCGGCAAACAGGACCATGACGAAGACCATGGAAGCCATGGAAAACATCCGATCCAGCGGCAAAGAGACCTCTAAGATCATGAAGACGATTGACGAAATAGCCTTCAAAACGAATCTCCTGGCATTGAACGCGGCCGTGGAAGCAGCTCGCGCGGGAGACGCCGGCTCCGGTTTCGCCGTTGTAGCCAATGAGGTGAGAAATCTCGCCCGCCAGGCGGCCGAGGCGGCAAAAACCACCGAAGGGCTCCTTCAAATGGCGACGGGCCATATCAACACGGGGTCCAATATGTTGCGGGAAACCCGGCATACTTTCGATACTGCACTGGAAATGAACAAGAAGGTGGGTGAGATCATAACCGAGATCACCACTGCATCCGAGGAGCAGGCCCAGGGGGTTGCGGAGATAGCCAAGGCCCTGGCGCAGGTTGAAATCGTGGTCCAACAAAATGCCGCCAGCGCGGAAGAATCGGCTTCCGCTTCCCACGAAATGGATGCACAGGCCGGTCATCTGGGAACTGCCGTCGGTGAGCTCATGGCAGTGGTTCACGGCGAGAGCGGTGGTGCTTCAAGGAACGGCAATGGGACGGAATCCAGGCCGGTTCATCTGATTTCTTCCATGCGCATACCTGAAATCCACGGCTCGGGCTCGGCAGCCGGCAATGGTTATGGCAGGGTCCCTTGGGGCGGGAATGGAAACGGCAACGCCAACGGTCACTGGAAAGGCCTTAGGGTAGCGACGGCTGCACGGAGCACTCATGAAAAGAATCGCACGGTGGTAAGCGCCCTCGATGAGGACGATGACGATTGTGCGAATTTTTGAAGACGCTGAAGACGTTAGATTCAATGCACAGGGAGTCGTTCATTATGGCCAACTCACAGGATTTCAGCCAAAAGCTGGTTCTCGTTCTCACCGTCGCCTATTTCTTCATGGAGCTGTTTGGCGGTTTGTACTACCACAGCATTGCCCTCACCACGGACGCTTCCTTCATGGCTATCAATATCACCGGGCAGTTGATCGCACTGTACGTTGAGCGCCTGACCAGGAGGAGTCCCAATAATTCGAAGACATTCGGCTATGAGCGGGCTAAAGTTTTGTCGGGTTTGTTCAATGGGATACTGGTTGGCTTCATCATCTTCTATGTATTTATTGAAGCCTATGGCAAGGTCAAACATCCTGAGCCGTTGGAAGCCGATCCGATATTGCTGATCGCCCTGGTTGGCCTTTTCGTCAATGCCTTCGGCCTGTTCGAGCTATATCAACATTCGAAAAATATAAACATAAAAGGCGCTTTTCTGCTCATACTGAATGATACCTTGGGATCGGTTGGTGTTATTCTGTCAGCCCTCATCATAAAATATACCGGTCTATATTTTGTCGATCCAATAGCCGGTATGATAGTGGGATTGCTGGCTGCCTATCCTACATACTTTCTTCTCAAGAACAGCCTGCATATTCTAATGGAAGGGAATGCTCCTAACATATCCATTGAAGAGGTAAAGAGCTTCATTTTTGGTAATTTTGAAGATGTAAGTCACGTAAAAGACATACACGTATGGGCGTTATCTCCTGATATGATTATGCTTGTTTTGAGAATAAGGACTCATGAGTCGATTGAGTATAGAAATACACTGAGAAGCATGAAAGAGCTTCTAAAGGAAAAGTTCGATTTTTTTGACATCTATATCGAAGGCTACGAACGAAAAACTCCTCGCAGCCATTCCACCGGCCAGGCAAACGGAGGTGGGTGTAAAGTCGTTTATGAATAATTATCAGGAGAAATGAATGGAATAATTGTATACGGGCTATGGTGAAATGCACCTGACGAAGGATGGCTCGATTCGTTCTATGAAGACGGAAAGCTCAAGTTAGCAGCGCTCGGAGGAAAGGCAGTCGGCTGTCGCATATAAGCCGAATCCCGCGAATTAGTATTGTCCTCACAAATTTGTCAGTGTATCTTCATTGTAGATACGGAAAGTCAACATTGCAGATATTGGAGGTCAACATGAAGACACGGGTTCAGAAGTGGGGCAATAGTCTAGCCCTCCGCATCCCCAAGTCCTTAGCCACGGAGGCCGGTCTCCACGCGGATGCGGCCGTGGAGCTATCCCTCGTCGAAGGCACGCTCGTTGTACAGCCGGTCACGCGGCAACCGCTCACCCTTGAGCAACTGTTGCGCGACGTCACCGACGAAAACCTTCCTGGCGAGTGGGATACTGGGCCGGCAGTCGGTAAGGAGGTCTGGTGAGGCTGAAAGGTGAATATGTTCCGGAACGAGGAGATGCTATTTGGATAACGCTCGATCCGCAAGCGGGCCACGAGCAGGCAGGACGTCGCCCTGCCCTGGTTCTGTCTCCGTCGGCTTACAACGGTCGGGTTGGATTGGCTCTGTTATGCCCGATCACCACACAGGTGAAAGGCTATCCGTTCGAGGTGCCCTTGCCTGCGGGATTACCTGTGACTGGTGTGGTGGGGGCGGACCGGGTAAAGAGCCTGGATTGGCGGGCGCGCAAAGCGACCCGGATCGCTGCTGTCCCGAAGGAAATCGTTAGTCAAGTCATAACGCGTCTTCAAACATTGCTCGAAGAACACTGCTAACCGCCGTCATTCCCGCAATCTCCTGGCGAGAATGACGATCCAGTGTTACCCACATTTGAACCATGCCCTTTTTTCAAATGCCCCCGCTCGCAGCATCGGCCTTTGCTCATTAGCAGCAATAAATGTCACCAAAATTTAACTTAGCCTTAACTGCCCCGCCACATAACCCTTCTATAATGGCCCGAAGCTGGAGGTAGGCTATTTGGGGCCACGGCCTGCAGGCTATGCGCAACAGGAGTGGAGAGCTTTGAGGTCTGCCGCAGACCTTGCAAGTTTGATGCAACTTTCAAATCGAAAGGAAGGGGATATGGAGCTTCAAAAATTGATCGATCACACCGCGGAGAATGGCTCGATTGTACTGGATCTTGGAGTCTATACAAAGCGGATCATAATTCTCAGACCGATTACTCTGGACGGAGCCAACAGCACCATCATCACGGACAAGGGTCCCACGATGTCGGTGTTTGCGGACAACACCACGCTGAAAGGACTCAAGCTGGGGCTCAACGGAGAGGCGGACAACGGTGATACTCCGTTTGTCCTGATGCTCAGGCAGGATCACCGGATAAAACTGGAGAACGTAGAAATCAACGGGCGTGTCTGCGATCATTTGGGTCGACCGGCTACTCTCAGAGAGGTGGCAGGGAATTGGTTCGTCATTGACCCGCCGGATCTGGGGCGAGCTGCCACACTATCCAGGGAAGGGCAATTTGCCGGAACCGAATCCGAATCGAAAGAGCCGGGATCGATCGGGTCCGACGTAAAGGAAAGAGCGAGGTCCCCTGTCGTGAGATGGGCAGTGGCGGCTTCATTTGCCGTCGTGCTCGGGCTTGGCCTTGTCGGTTTTGCTTTCCGCGGCGGTTCGGATGATAGCATGGGAAGAACGAAGCGTCATGGAGCTGCCGAGGTGCAGGCTTCCGTCGGCAGGATGGCGGCAGCCGGAAATCCGGCAGGCGAGAATGGCCACGAAGGTGCCGGAAAAGAGCTGGTGAAAGCAGAATCGCGTGTTGAGAAGCCATTTAGGGAAGGTAGCGATGCTCCCGAGAATATCCGGCAACAGATGAAGCCCACCGGAAAGCGGGTAGAAGCTTCGCCGGCTGAATCGAAGCCGGGCATGGAATTAGCCAGGCTCAACGAGGCACACGGCACTGACGCGAACGGCGGCAACGGACAGGTCTCAGTGCCTGAGCCGGCAAGTTTGAAGCATGTCCGACTCGCCGATGGGACGACGTTCGAGGCCGGAATCACCGAAGAGGGCAGCAGGTACCCTCATTTCAGCGTGCATGTTTCGGTTGTCGAACGAGCTGTCTTCGCGCCGGAGCACGACGTGCTCCTGCTCAAAGCCGGTGGCGAGATCAAGGGGAAGATTATCGCTCATGAAAACGACCACTACGGGATTGTGGTATCGGCATCGGAGGTAACGAACATGGATTGAAAGCCATCGAAAGGAGTGGTAACGAGGCTGAGGGCCTCTACCGACATCCTCGATCGCCTCCTAAATGATCTCTATTGTGAAATTACCCAAAAAGGACAAATCGATGAAGTGTAGCTCTTTCTCTAAGTTTGTTGTGATGACTGTATTGATTCTCGCTACATACGGTATCGTGGAAGGCCGGGAGAGCGGCAAAAGCCCAGTCGGACAGGCGAAAGACGGCCGCGAGGTTCTCTTGCGTCTTCACGGCTCCAACACGATCGGAGCGACGCTTGCTCCCGCGCTCGCCGAAAACTTCCTCAAGAGCCTTGGGGCAACGGATATCAAGAAAACGCACCCGTCCGACATGGAAACGAGGGTCGAGGGAAAGATAAAAGGGAACACCCAGCCCAGCATCATTGAAATTCATGCGCACGGCTCTTCGACCGCATTCCAGGACCTGGGAGCAGGTGCCTGCGATATCGGGATGTCCTCGCGCAGGGTCAATGACAAGGAGGTCCAGGCCCTGTCCAGGCTGGGCGATTTGTACTCGTCTTCCAACGAGCACGTGCTGGCGATCGATGGGATTGCAGTGATCGTGCACAAGCACAACAGCGTCTTCAAGCTCGGCGCGAGCGACATCAAGAAGATCTTCTCCGGTCAGATCTCGGACTGGTCACAGGTGGGAGGCAGTCCCGGCAGGATCAACGTTTATGCCAGAGATGATAAATCCGGCACCTGGGATACCTTCAAGCACCTGGTGCTGGAAGACACCTCCCTGGTGAAAGGCGCAAAACGGTTTGAGGATAGTGAAAAGCTTTCCGATGAGGTAGCGAACGATCCCAATGGAATCGGCTTTATCGGGCTTCCCTATATAAGGAATGCCAAGGCCCTGGCGGTTTCAGACGGCTCGAACCCTGTTTTTCCTGAAAAGTTCTCCGTCGCGACTGAAGACTATCCCCTCTCCCGAAGACTCTACCTCTACACCCCTTCAGGTCCATCCAATGTCGAGGCGAGGCTTTTTGTGGAGTTCGCGCTTTCCCGCGATGGACAGAACATAGCAGAGGAAACCGGTTTTGTGGGTCTTAACATCAAGACAGTCAAACCAACCCTATCCGGTGACTTCTCCGGCGAATACGTCGATACCGTAAAGCATAAGGAGCGGCTGTCGTGCAGTTTCCGATTCAAGACCGGCAGCTTCGAACCGGACAACAGAGCGTTGCGAGACCTCGACAGGGTCGCCGGTTTTTTGAATGACAGGAATAACAGGGGACGTCGCATAATGCTGCTGGGATTTGCGGATAATGTGGGTGATGAAAGCCTGAATAAGAATCTTTCGGAGCGCCGCGCGGAGGCGGTCCGAAAGGCGCTCGGCAGCAAGGGCGTCAAGATCTCCAAGGCGGATATAACAGCTTACGGACGAGCGAATCCTATCGCCTCGAACGAAACAACATCCGGACGGGAACGGAACCGCAGAGTGGAGCTGTGGCTCAGATAGCGTCGTTGCTCCTGACGGCTGCCGTGCTGTTGGGGTGACGTGCGTGCCGATAGCAGTAGAAATTTGTGATTCACGTAGGATGAAAAGGTGTGAGGAAGCTCGGCTTGGTGGTACCGAGCTTCCTCTTCTCGTTGGGCAGGTTGTGTTTCAGCCTGTGATATGGCTTCACTATAAACTATTTGTTGATTGACTGTGTTACAGGCAAGTTAAATTTGTTGGAAGATCTCGTGAAGTCTATGAAGAGAACTTTCAGCCCTTTTGAAGAAAAACAAGGAAAAGCGTAATAAGAAGGACTGCAGCAAGCCAAATAGACCAACCCCAAAGAGATCTTCTCATGATTTCCATTCTGCTCCCATTGAGGCTACCCTACGCAACCTTTCGCCTTCTCATGGCTTCCAATTCTTTCTTGCAGCCGATGCACAGTGTTACCATCGGTTGAACCTTCAAGCGCTCCACCTCGATGTCCCTGCCGCATTCCTCGCAGATACCGAAGCTTCCCCTCTTTATGCGCATCAATGCATCCTCGATTTCGCCTATGAGTCTCTTTGTCCGGTGCTGCATGTGCATGCTGAGCTCCTTTTCGTACCGTCTCACGGTCATGTCGACTTCGTCCATCGGGTCCTGGAGATCCCAGGCATCTGCCAGGTTGAAGAGCTTTTGCCTCGTTCCCGGCATGATTTCCTTCAGTCGTGCATTCAAAGAGTTTGTAGAGTGGATGAGCATTTCCTTGTCCATAATGTTTGCTCCTGATGCAATCAAATAAGAGTCAGTATCCCCTACTTGCCTTGTACTACTTTCCAGCTTCCATCAGCGAGTATGCGCGAGGTGGATTCGATTCCAAATCCGATTCACGGTGGTGTCTTATAGCTCATGAATGTTACGGCGTTATTTCGAACATGTATCTTTTTTGTTAAATTATTCGTTCGTTCACGGCCCCATTCAAATTTCACACAGATTCCACGTTCCGAACACACGAATGACACGCAGTTATTGTATAAGTTCCAGGGATTGAGTATCGGATCCTTGATTTGCGCGCGCAGGCGGACGGCCTGGAAAAGCGGTTGCGTTGGAAGATTCACCACCCGGAAGGTAGCTCGAAATGGAAATTCATGCTTGCGGTTACGACCTCGATCATTGGCAGAGATGCGTTGCCCAGATCCTTTCAAAGAAAAGTCTGGCGAAGCTGGAAAATGCCTTTGGCAAATACCACATAGGCATCATCACTCTTCAGATCGATGACTTCTTTCCACTGGTGGGTACCTACGGTGAAGATGTAAGCTTTCAACTCCTTGAAATCCTGAAAGATGAAGCTTTTGAGAGCTTTCCTGCCGTCTTCGCGGGCTGCGAGATCATTTGCATAGAAGAAGCCAGGGTCAATGGGATCACCATTTGTTTTCGACTCCCCGAAGGGCTCATCACCAGTTTTGCAAGCGAGGTGGTCTCTTTTCGAATCCATATGCGCAGCAATCTCAATTACCAGGCCCTCGATGTCATCGGTCAGCAACTGGATATCCTGGTCGGTCACTCATGGATCGGCAAGGATCGAAGGCAGGGGTTCCAGAAAATACTCTTCAAGGCTTACTGCGACGCCCAAAGAGTAGCAGTGAGCCGTACGGATCCGGCCAAGCTCATGATTCACAAGGAGTTCATCGAAATCCTCAAAAAGCCTCTCCTGCAGTGCCTCTATCAACCCGTGGTGAACTTCAAGTCCGGTAACATACTGGGATGGGAGGCTTTTGTGCGTGGACCTGAAAGGGGCCATTTCCAGGAGCCCGCGGTGCTCTTCGGCTATGCGGAAGAAATCGGAAAGATCTTCGCCCTGGAGAGAAAATGCTGTGACCAGGCCGTAAAGAACCTTGGCCCAATCTCCTCCGAGCAGATCCTCTTCCTGAATATTCATATGCAGAGCCTGAACGATCCGGCTTTCACGCCCGGCTCGACCTTGAATCCTATCGAGGAGACGGGTCTCAAGGCAGAAAACATCGTACTAGAGTTCTCCGAAAGACACGGCCTTCAGGATTTCAGCCTGCTGCTGGAATGCCTGGAGCACTATCGAAAGCAGGGTTTTAAAGTCGCTCTTGAAAACGTCGGCTCAGGCCATTCGAGCCTGCATTCCATATCCCAGCTCAGGCCGGATTTCATCAAAATCGACATGTCCCTGACTAGAGGGATTGAATACAATCCCATTAAAAGAATCATGGTCGAAACCTTCGTGACGCTCTCTGAAAAGATCGGCGCCAAGGTCATCGTCGCAGGCATTGAAACGGAAACGGAGCTGAGCTCTCTTGTTTCCATGGGAGTCCACCTGGGACAGGGCTTTTTCATTGCAAAGCCCTCGTGCCCGAAGCCGGCCCTCTGTTTGCTCATGCCGGCAACGAGGTTGCACAATGGATCGAAGGACCATGAAGGCAAGTGCTCGACGCCTGTAGGGCTGCTTGTCCAGCCTGCCACGCATGTCAGGCCCGGGACAACGGTTGCGGAGGTCAAGCAGATGCTCGCCGACACACCACCCATGAGCAATGTTATCGTTGTCGACAACCAAAGGCCCGTGGGACTCCTCATGAGTTACAACCTGGACCGCCATCTTGGAACGACCTACGGCATTCCGCTTTTCTTCCACCGTGAAGTCGCCCGCCTGATGGACAGGAATCCGCTGATCGTGGATTGGAACATGCCTGTCGAAAAAGTTGCAAAGGCGGCCATGATGCGTGACGCGCGAAAGGTATATGACGATATCATCGTGACTGAAGATGAGGTTTTCATCGGGACTGTCTCCATCCAGAAGATGCTCGACACTCTGGCCAAGGTGCAGGTCGAAATGGCCAAGGGTGCGAATCCCTTGACGGGATTGCCCGGCAATGTCGCCATCGAACAGGAAATAAACCGACGGGCGGCGGAAGGGATTGCTTCGAGCCTCATCTATATCGATCTGGATAACTTCAAGGCCTACAACGACGCCTATGGATTCGAGAACGGGGACAAGATGATTTCATTTACGTCCACGGCGTTGAGCGAGGCTGTAAGAAGAGGAGGCACTCCGGATGATTTCATAGGACACGTAGGCGGTGATGATTTTGTGGTCATCTCCGAGCGGGATAGAGCTGAGCTCATTTCCGAGGCAATTGTAAAGATCTTCGAGAAGAATATTCCTGAGCTCTACAACGAAACGGACCGCAGGAGAGGCCATATCAGGGGACGCGGCAGGGACGGAGTGGAAAGTCAGTATCCGCTGGTTTCCGTTTCCATTGGAATCGTGGACTGTGAATTCGAGTGCTCCTTCACCATGAACGAGCTGAGTCTTCGGGTAGCCGAGATCAAAAAGTACGCCAAGAGGACTCCGGGCAACGCATATGTCAGGGACCGCAGAGCTGCACTGGGGTCAAAATCCAATGATGATAAAGGAGAGGAGGAGCTTGTGGAATGCGGATTGCGGATTGCGGAATGAGGCTATCCGCATAAGATGGGATATATTCGTCATATTCGCCATATCCCTCCTATTCCTCGTTCCCGCGCAGAACATGGGAACGAGGAATAGGAGGGATATGGCGAATGGGAGGAATATGTCCCGTTTTATGCGGGTAGCCGGAACATGTTCTTAACTCAGTTGTGGTCTAATTCGCGCAACACAATGCCCCGATACAACGCCCGGTGAAAAGAGTGCCGAAAGCTTCAAAGCGCTTTAAACGAAGTGATCCGGCAATTTGTGTCGGAACATCAGCGGAGGATAAAAAATGAACCAAGCGGCCGTGGCTGTAGACCAGATAGATGAAGCGTTTATGGAATGGCGAAGGCTTGTGCGGGGAAACAAGCAGCACTCGAGCAGGATTCGGACGGGCGCAAGCGAAGGGGCTATTGTTGAGGAAAGATTGCGCCAGTCTGAAGAACGCTATCGAAACCTCGTGGAAAGCGCAAGAGACATCATTTTGACCATTTCCGCGGATGGCGTGATTACATCCCTCAATCCCGCATTTGAAGCCATAACGGGCCGGCAGCGCAAAGACTGTATCGGAAAGCCACTCATCTCTTTGCTCGATCCCAAAGACGAGCACCGGGGCAGGGAAATGCTGGAGCGCGTTTTGAAAGGAGAAATGGCTCCTCTCTTTGAACTGCACATGCAGTCGAGCCACGGGGAGGACCTGACCGTGGAGTTTACGGCAAGTCCGCACCTCATCGATGGACGGGTGGAAGGATTGTTCGGCATCGTGCGAGACGTGACCGAGGGAAAAGCAGCGAGGGAAGAGTGCAACCGGTTGGCCACGGTCGTCAGAGAAGTCGGGGAGGGTATCGTCATCACCGACTGCGATGGCCTCATCGAGTATGTCAATCCGGCTTTCGAGCGTACCACCGGTTACGAAAGGGCGGAAATCGTCGGTTGTCACTACAACATCCTGAGCAATATCCCTCAAAACAGAGAGGAAGGCACGTGCCCTGACCTGGCTAAATGGGAATCCGTCATACAGAGCGGGGTATTGGATATTCAGCGCACCCATAAGAAAAAGGACGGCACGCTCTATGACGTGAGAACTACCATCTCCCCCATCCGGGACACTGCCGGCAGGATAGTCAACTATGCCCTCATCGAGCGTGACATAACCCGAGTGCTCAAGCTGGAGAAGCAGCTCCGGCAGGCGCAGAAGATGGAAGCCATCGGAACTCTTTCAGGCGGCATCGCCCACGACTTCAACAACATCCTCGTTCCCATCACGGGCTACGCGGAGCTTGCCATCTGCGACATCGAAGAAGGAAAGATGCCGGAGCTGAATCAACTGGAGGAGCTATTCAAAGCGGCACAACGCGCCAAAAACCTGGTAAAGCAAATCCTTTCCTTCAGCCGTCAGGCAGAGCAGGAGACTCAGCCGGTCAGGGTGAGCGCCATTATCGAAGAAAGCATAGGGCTGCTCAGGGCTTCTTTGCCATCGACCATCGAGATCCAACAAGACGTTGCAACCAAGTCAAAAGTCCTGGGCGATCCGACGCAAATCCAGCAGGTCATCATGAATCTGTGCACCAATGCTTCCCACGCCATGCGAAATACCGGGGGCACATTGCGGATAAGCCTTTGTGAGATCCATCTCGATTCAAAAGACACGGGTCAATACCCGGGTCTTCAGCCGGGCTCTTATCTGCGGCTGGTAGTCAATGATACCGGCCATGGCATCGAGCCATGTATCATAGAAAAAGTCTTCGACCCCTTTTTCACTACCAAAGGGCCAAGAGAGGGTACCGGCCTCGGGCTCGCCGTCGTTCACGGTATCGTCAAAAGCCATGGGGGAATCATCACCGTTAAGAGTGACTCAGGAAAGGGTGCCACTTTCAAGATTCTCCTCCCCCGGATCGATGAGGCGGAAGAGAGTGAAAACATCGAGGTCAAGCCGATCCCAATGGGCGATGAGCGCATCCTCTACGTTGACGATGAGCCGTCTATCGCTCAATGGGCGAAGAAGATGCTGGAGCGTCTCGGATACGAAGTCGTTTCCAAAACAAATAGCTTTGAAGCACTGGAGGCCTTTCGCGCCGCTCATCGAGAAGAGCGCTTCAATATGGTGATAACCGATATGACCATGCCAGGCATGACGGGGATAGATCTGGCCGGGGAGCTGATGCACCTGCAGCCCGGCATACCCATCATCCTCTGCACCGGAGGAGCCGGCGAAATGATTACACCCGAAAAAGCAGGCCAACTGGGCATTCGTGCATTTCTCATGAAACCGTTGATGAGGCGCGAGCTCGCCGAGACAATCCGAAGGGTTCTGGATGCGGCTTGAGATGCGAAATATACAAATTCTGCATTTCACGGAAGATTTAACAATAACGTAACACAAAGGTCATCATAGTGTCACCAAAAGGTGGTTTAATCCTCTCCGGTCACCAGAGGAGGGGAAAATGTCCAAACCTACCATTATCGTTGTGGAAGACGACCCTGACATACTGCATCTCCTGACTTTCAACATTCAATCTTCGGGTTTTGACGTTCTAACTTCCATAGACGGCAACGAAGCCTTGAGACTGATTCGAGAGCATGTGCCGGATCTTGTCATACTTGACCTCATGCTTCCCGGCCTCGACGGATTTGAAGTGTGCAAGCATTTGAAAAGAGAGCCGGAAACCCAAAGCATTCCCGTGATCATGCTGACAGCCAGGGGCGAGGAAGTGGATCGAATCGTCGGCCTGGAGCTTGGAGCCGATGATTATGTCGTCAAGCCCTTCAGCCCGAGAGAGCTCGTACTGAGAATCCGGGCAGTTCTTCGCAGGGCGGGCGTACAAGCGAATTCGGGGACGTTCTGGCACAGGGAAGGTCTGAAAATAGATTTCGAAGGCCACATGGTCATGATACACGGCGAGGAAATAGTGCTTACGGCAACGGAATTCAAGCTCTTCGTAGCGCTTGTTCAAAACCCGGGAAAGGTACAGACACGAGAGCAGTTGCTGCATAAAGTGTGGAGCTACGAATTCGACGGCTATGCCCGCACCGTCGATACACATATCAGGAGGCTGCGCCAGAAGCTCGGTGAATATGCTTCATGGATCGAGACCGTACGCAGCGTGGGATATCGTTTCCATTCTTAGAGGAGGGGACGGGCTTTCTACGGTACGGTTCAACTTCGCGATATCCACCCATCATCCGAACCTTCCCGTCACGTAGTCCTGCGTGCGCTTGTCCTTGGGATTGATGAAGATCGTATCGGTCTTGTCGAATTCCACGAGCTCTCCAAGATACATAAAACCCGTATAGTCCCCGATGCGGGCAGCCTGCTGGAGATTGTGAGTCACTATGACGACGCAGAAATCTTCACGAAGCTCTCCCACCAACTGGTCGATCTGGGCCGATGAGATGGGATCGAGCGCCGAGGCGGGCTCATCGAGAAGCAGGATCTCGGGACGGATGGCAATGGCGCGGGCGATGCACAAGCGCTGCTGCTGGCCGCCCGAGAGGCTGAGGCCGCTTTGATGCAGCTTGTCTTTGACCTCGTTCCACAACGCTGCCTTTTTCAAGGCGTTTTCCACGGCCATATCCACGTCTTCCCTGGACATCTTCTGGTAGAGCCGTAGTGGAAATGCAATATTTTCGTAGATGGACATGGGAAAGGGCGTGGGCCTCTGGAATACCATCCCCACCTTGGCCCGCAGGAAGGCCAGATCCCCCTGGCGGTCAACGACGTTGTGACCGTCGATTATCACTTCCCCTTCGGCTCGCTGGCCGGGATAGAGGTCATATATCCTGTTGAGGATACGCAACAGGGTCGACTTGCCGCAGCCCGAAGGGCCGATCAGGGAAGTAACGCGGCGATCGAAGATATTCATGGAAACGTCTTTGAGCGCCTGAGCCCCGTTATAGTAAAAGTTGAGCTTTCGAATTTCGACTTTGGTGAGAAGGTACTCTCGTTCGCTCATTATCTGGATCCTCTGGAAACAATGGCACGTGCCGTTACGTTGAGGAAAAGGACACTGGCGGTGATCAACAGTGCGCCGGCCCAGGCAAGGGATTGCCAGTCACGGTAGGGACTCATGGCAAACTGGAATATCACCACCGGCAAGCTGGACATGGGGCCGTTCATATTGGTCGTAAAGAACTGGTTATTCAGGGCCGTGAAGAGAAGCGGGGCCGTTTCTCCGCTGATACGCGCCACGGCAAGGAGGATACCGGTCATGATCCCCGGCCTTGCCGAGCGCCATCCGATGCTCACCACCATACGCCAGTAGGGGCAGCCCAGGGCGACTGCCGCCTCGCGCAATGAATCGGGAATGAGGCGCATCATGTCCTCGGTTGTGCGCACGATAACCGGCAAGGCGATGAGAGCGAGGGAAGCCGCTCCCGCCCAGCCGGAGAAGTGCCCCGCGCGAAGTACGATCACGCCGTAGATGAACAAGCCGATGATGATGGAGGGAGCGCTGAGCAGCGTATCGTTGAGGAATCTCACGACGTGGCCGAGCCGTGAGCCGCGCCCGTATTCGGCAAGATAGGTGCCCGCGAGCACTGCAATCGGTGTGACGGTGACGATTGCAACAAGAGTCATCGCCACGCTGCCGAAAATAGCGTTTAGAAGGCCTCCCTTGGCTCCGGGTGCGGGGGTGTTCATTATAAAGATTCTGGGCGAGAGCTCGGAGGCTCCGGTGATCAGGAGCTTTCCGAGGATCACCACCAGGGCCCCCACCGCAATCGTCGTAGCGACTATGAAGAGAGAGGTCATCAACCGGTTGATGATCTTTCGCCGTAAGATGAGAGCAGGATCGGGCTTCATACGGATACCTTATGTTCCGTCCTTTGCAGCAAGAAGCGCGCAAGGAAGAGAACCGAAAAAGTGATGAGGAAAAGAATCAAGCCAAGGGCCAAAAGCGAAGAGAGGTAGACGTCTCCGATCGCTTCCGTGAACTCGTTGGCTAGGGAAGCGGAGATGGTCGTTCCCGGCGCAAAGAGTGATCCTGAGAGCTTGTAAGCATTGCCGATCACGAAGGTTACCGCCATCGTTTCACCCAAAGCCCGGCCCAGGCCGAGCATTATTCCGCCAAGAAGTCCCGTTCGGGCGTACGGGATCAAGACGCGCCGGCACACTTCCCAGGTGCTGGCTCCAAGCCCATAGGCCGCCTCGCGCAACATGGGAGGCGCCGTCGCGAACACCTGCCGGCTGACGGCCGCGATAAAAGGCAAAATCATGATGCCGAGGATCAGCCCGGAGGTCAGCATTCCGATTCCAAAAGGCGGACCCTGAAAGAATGAGCCTATAACGGGCAAGGGCCCGAGCCATTTAATCAGTGCGGGCTGGATGTACCTGGCCATAAAAGGCGCCAGTACAAAAAGCCCCCACATTCCGTAAATGATGCTCGGGATGGCGGCCAGCAGCTCGACTGTTACCGTGAGCGCGGGGCGCAGGCGAAAAGGACAAAGCTCGTTCAAGAAGAGCGCGACTCCAAGGGCGAGAGGGACTCCGACCACCATGGCGATGAGTGAGCTGACAAGCGTCCCGCAAATGGGAGCGAGGGCTCCGAATCGCTCGGTCACGGGGTTCCAGGAGCTGCTGAAGAGGAATCCCGCACCGAATTTGCGCAGTGCGGGTATGCTCTCGACGAATAGAACCACGAAAATGCCGGCCAGGACCAGCATGACCGTGATGGCGGAAAGACGGGTAATCCAGGCAAAAGCAGGCTCCAGCCATGCACCGCGAGGTGCTCTTGTCTTGGTCCTCATGGCACAGGCCGTCCCCACCATGACAGTCGCACTTTCCCAGGGATCGTCTTCCATGCTGTCTATATCCATTTGAGTACCACTCCACAAAAGATCAAGGGCGGGTAGATCCGCCCTTGATTTTCGCTTGTTGAGAATTGCTTACTTGAGGCTTATGGCCGTTCCGTTATCGGCTTTGATCTCCTTGGACCACATTGCGTCGACCATCTTCACAACACTTTCGGGCATGGGTACATAATCCAGCTCTTCCGCCATCTTCGCGCCGTTGGCAAAAGACCATTTGAAGAATTTGAGGACGTCTCCCGCCCGGTCGGGATGTGCCTGGGCTTTGTGCATCAGGATGAAGCTCGCGCCGGTGATCGGCCAGCTATCCTTGCCGGACTGATCCGTCAGCACGAGGTAGAAACCGGGCGCTTTTTCCCACTCGGCATTAGCCGCGGCCGACTGAAAGGTCTTGATCTCGGGCTTTACGAAGTTTCCGTCGTGATTGCTCATCAAGACATGGGCCAGCTTGTTTTGAAGCGCATAGGCATATTCCACGTAACCGATGGAGCCCGGCGTCTGGGCGGTGAAGTTGGCCACACCCTCGTTGCCTTTGCCGCCCAAGCCGACCGGCCACTCGACGGATGAGTTGGAGCCGACTCTTTCCTTCCACTCATTGCTCACTTTGGAAAGATAATTGGTGAAAAGGAAGGTGGTGCCCGAGCCATCGGAGCGGTGGACGACGGCAATGGCCTGATCCGGGAGCTTCAAGCCGGCGTTGATCTTTGCAATGGCGGGATCGTTCCATTTGGTTATTTTCCCGATGTAGATATCGGCCAGGATCTGCCCGGTGATCTTCATGTCTCCCGCTTTGACACCCTCGATATTCACCACCGGTACGACACCACCCATGATCATGGGCCACTGCACAAGACCGGCTTTTGCCAGCTCATCTTCTTTCAGAGGCATATCGGAAGCGCCGAAATCGACCGTCTTTGCATTGATTTGTTTGATGCCTCCACCCGAGCCTATAGACTGATAATTGAGGCTGATTCCGCTTTGCACCTTGTATGCCTCGGCCCATTTCGCATAGACCGGATAAGGAAAAGTAGCCCCGGCGCCCGTTATTTCGGCCGCCACCGCCATACCGCTCACCAAAACGAGTGCCACCATGCACATCCCGACTGCCCGATACATCCTGGAAACCAATTTCATCAGAATTCCTCCGTACGTAGAGTTATTTGCAGAAAACACCGACTAAAGCCGACTTCGATGCACCAACCGGCACATCTTGTTGACAATGGGTATAGCATAGCAATGTTACAGGATCGTTACCGGCTGAAGACAGTTTGGTTAAATCTTGAAGGGTGCAGATCTTTTGGAGCAAGTCCGAGAGCCTGACGGCGTAAACCCAGGCCGCGCAAAGAATCGCAGCCTACTGAACATTGCTCCAAAAGAATAGCACAACCGATGATCTTGCGTGTCCACTGATCGTCCTCTCGAATGATCCGCCCCATCCTCTCAATCCTTTCTCTCACAAGCTCAACTGTCAAAACAGATATCTCATTCAGCCCACCATCCCCCATTCGAAAATTCGTTTAATTCGAGCTCAGACAACAAGAACCAGTGTTGCTCCAAAAGATCTGCACCCATTGAGATTCCAGGGGAGCAATCCTTTGTCAAATCGAGGTGACAACTATGTTGAATACCGTGTGGGCAATCGTTCGGAAGGGCAAAATCGAACTACTTGAGCCTGCTGAGATCCCGGACGGAACGAAGGTCTTGGTGACCATGCTTCAGGAAGATAACGATCTCTGGCTGCGTGCCAGCCAGAGATCACTCAATGCCGTGTGGGACAATCCGGAGGATGATGTCTATGAGCAGTTGCTCAAAGCATAATGAACAGGTGGGGTCACGTCTACACTCTTGACGCGAGCCCGTGTGTCAATAGTGTAGACGTGACCCCGGCCCAGGTTTCCGTTTCCATTGGAATTGTCGATTGTGAATTCGAGTGCTCCTTCACCATGAACGAGCTGAGTCTTCGGGTAGCCGAGATCAAAAAGTACGCCAAGAGGACTCCGGGCAACGCATATGTCAGGGACCGCAGAGCTGCTCTGGGGTCCAAATCCCATGGAGAGAAAGGAGGGGAAGGGATGGCGTATTTTCATGCACGGATCACCATCACCTCTTTTCCTGATGGAGTGAGGGCTGTTTCTGTCCATGTGCGTTGACTGATAGGCGGCTGGCTTTTTCGTCGATCAAAAATCACGAGCCATCCGCTAGCGAGTCCGAGCCCATTGAGATAGCCATCGATTTGAGCCAGGCCTTCTTTTAAGGGATCGCTCTCCCCGTCGCGCCGGACTTTCAATTCTATTGCCAGGGTGACGTCTTTATAGCGCATGCAAAGATCCATGCGGCCACTGCCGATGGCGTACTCACGCTCGAGCGTTCCGCCGTCGTTGACCACCCGGTGGAGGAAAGCCATCAGAACCAGGTGGGGAGCGATCTCATGATAGGGGGCGCTGCCGAGCAAGGGTTGCCCATGTTGTTTCCAGAAGGCGAGAAAAGCTTCCAGCAGACGGTTGACATCGAGGCTGCCGTCCGGGTTCAGCCACATCGGTTGAATGATCGGCAAGGAATCCTGTGGACCACCGGCCAGTACTCGTGGGATGACTTCTCGATAAATAGGATTGGCAATGACGAGCCCTCCCCTGGGATCGCGCCGCACCAGACCCAGGTCGATTACATATTGCCGATCATCCGGCGGTACTTCTCCCAAAGAACGGCCGGCCAGCATCGGCTCGATAATATGTCGCACCCGTGGCTCGCGCAATCGTTCAGACAGACTGTCCAGGTGAGCTTCCTGCCTCACGATGATCACTTCCCTCGCCTGTTCGATGTGATCCGCGGTGATGGTCCGAGAGACATCCGGCACCAGCTCCTCGACGACGATTTTGGCCAGTGCGTTTACCAGCCAGGGCTGCCCCTGGGTCAAGTCGAAGGCAAGCTTCATGGCTTCGGAAGAGAACCCCTGGCCGGTTTCTTCGGTATGCTGCCGGTAGAGCGCCGACACGTCCTCCGCACTGAAATTGCTCAGGGTCAGAGAGCGCACTTTGATGTTGAAGGGGCTAGCTGTATTCAGACGGTCGCTGCCCCCTGAAGCAACCTTGTAGTCGCGTACGTCCCGCAGTCCTATGAGAGCCAAAGACCAGGGGAAGAGATTGGGTCGCTTGGGAAAGCCGTCCCTTAACTGGCGAAGGACTGAAATGAGGGTCATGTCCTGCAGGGCATCGATTTCATCGAGAAATAACACCAAAGGACGCCGGCTGGCTTTCGCCCATGCACCCAAGGCTGCGCCGATGCGACGGCCGGGCTCACTTGCAGGCCAGAGAGGAGGCTGGAGCCCGGCAGGCATGTATGCCTCCGCGGAATGTCGCCATGCATCCAGAATGGCCAGCTCCGCGGCTCCCAGATCGTTGCTGAAGGGCGCTCCAACTTCCAGAGAAACCAGGATCGCCGAATATCGCCCTTCGTCCCTGAGATTTCGAGCCAGCTCCAGCATGGCTGTTGTCTTGCCTGTCTGTCGAGGGGCATGTATCACGAAGTAGCCCTTCTGAGCGATCAGCCGGGCCACTTCCGGCAGACGAGATGCAGCCGGCAGCATAAAGTGATCTTCCGGATCGCACGGTCCGGCCGTGTTGAAGAATCGTTGCATGGATTCCTCCTCTCCTGGCACGTGTCAGCCAAAATGAAGAAAGGGCAGCTTCGTCCGATTTCCGGCTTTGTTTCCGCCGGAGATTTGGATTATACCATCATGGAAGCCATTGAAGAAAATATAGTATTGAATATATCAAGCGAGTTTGTGCTCGATAAATGGAAGGATGTCGGGCTTCACGTGCCGACGGTCGTGAAGAAAGGCCTGTATGCAATTGAGCAGATAGAAGAGCCTCATAACTGGATCTCGGTTTCACCCGACGCTCAGAGTGCATTGCGAGATCCCCACGAGAGTGCGGCGGGGAGCCTGGCGGCAGCCCAGCCCGTCGTGTAGATGCCCCCGAGGAGGACGACATCCGTCGGTCCGACAGGCAAATCATACTGGTATGCGATCCAAAAGCCGAGCAATGCCGCCACGCCGCCGTTCAGCGAGGCGAGCATCGTAAACTGGCGCATATTGCGTGCGAACAAGTGGGCCGTTAGCGCGGGGATCAGCAGGAATCCGAACGCGATCAGCGGACCGACGCTGAGTACCGCCATGGAGACCGTCAGGCCGATCAGCAGGTAAAGCAGCACGTCCCAGAAGACGACATTCTTGCGAAGGGTAATGGCCATATCCCGGTCGAAGGAGACCAGGAGGAATTCTTTGTGAAAAACTCCAAGCACCGCGAGGACGAGCGCGAGCGTGCCAGCCGTCAGCAGGAGATCAAAATTGGAAATGGTGACTATCTCCCCTTTCAGCATGTCGAGCCAGCCAGCCTCACCGTAAGGGTTCTTCGACAAAAGCAGGATGCTCAAGGCGGCGGCCACGACGTAGGCGGTGCCGAGCCGGCCTTCGGGATGGCCGCGTCCGCGCCGTTCCAAAAACGCCAGCACCAGGATCGCGGTGATAGAGAACATCGTCGAGCCTACAAAGGCGAGCATGTGCGCACTTTGTGAGCCGTGGTCGGTTAGATCGAAGCCAAGCCACAAGGGAAGGGAGAGTGCCACGGCAACACCCGTCGAGGAAATCTGCGGCAGTGCCACGCCCATGAACACCAGCCGGCGCATCACGAGAAGAACGCCGACGAGCGGGCAGGCGAAGCCGACGAGTATGCTGGTATAAACTGAGTTGCGCAGAAGAAAATCAAGGGAGAGAATCTGACCTAAAGCTTCCATATCAACTGATCACCATTTCAAGAATGTCCGCCATCCGTTCGGCGCCGAGGAGCTCATCCGCGGTGCCGTAGAGCCATTTGCCCTGATGAAGCCAGAGGACTTGTCGCGCATGGCTGCGCACCACCTCGATGTCGTGAGTAACGAGCAGGACAGTGATTTTCCTTTCCTTCCGGGTTTTGGAAATGAACTCCATTACAGCATGCGTTGTCGTGGTGTCCACTCCGGCGGTCGGCTCGTCCAGCACCAGGACGTCCGGGCGCGTAGCCAGGGCACGGGCGATGAGCACGCGTTGCCGCTGACCTCCGGAGAGCTCGGCAAAGCGCTTTTGGGCGAGCTCCTCCGCACCCGCCGCGCCCAGACATTCGCGCGTAAAGCTACGCTCGACCGGCGGAACGAAACGTCCAGCCCCAACGCGTCCGTAAGTGCCCATCAGAGCAACTTCGAAGCCCGTCAGCAGATAAATCGGATCGAACTGAGTAGCTTGAGGGACGTAACCGAAAACGAGCGGTGCCCCCGAGGGGGTGGCGGTTTCGATGCGGCCCGCGACGGGCGAAAGCAATCCCAGCAGAGTCTTTAGCAAGGTGGATTTTCCCGAACCGTTCGCACCGAGGATTGCGGTGAAGCTGTCGCGGGCGATGGAGAGCGAAATCCCGGACAGCACTGGCCGGCTGTTGTAGCCGATGCTCAGATTATCCAGGGTAATGAGCGCTTCATTCATATATGCTGTCCGTAAGTAAGGTCCGCCGGTACATTGATCGTCCCGGCGGACTCAGCTCTCGATGGTTTATTTTCTCGCCTGTACGGCTGTGACCAACGTCTGCATGATGTAGTCCATCATCTTGATGTATGTTTCCGTATTCGGAACGCCGCCAGGCATGATGGGCAGCACGACCAGGGTGGCCCCCGTCTGTTCCGCGATGCGCTTTGGCACCTTTTCGGGAAACTGAGGCTCGCGCACGACAATGGGAACATGCTCGGTCTTCATTGTGGTGATCAATTCCTCGATGTGGCGCGCGGTCGGATCGATGCCCGGCTTTAGCTCGATTGTTGCGAGGTAGCTCATACCGAAGCGGGCCGCAAGGTATGGCCAGTGCTCGTGGTAGGATACGAACTTTACACCCTTGAGGGCCTGGCCCTCCTTTTCCCACTCGGCAATCTTGGCGTCGAGCCTGGCGAGATAAGCATCGCGGTTACGCGTGAATTCCGACTGATGCTCCGGAGCGAATGCCACGAAGGCGTTGTAGATGTTGCCGATCGCGGTTTTTGCCAAAACAGGGTCGAGCATGTAGTGCGGGTTCCCCTTGGGATGAACGTCACCTGCGGAGCGATCTATTGACGCGGGTGGATCGCGCGGGACAATGCCCTTCGAGCAATCCACGTAGCCTGGCTTGCCGCTCTGGATGCGCGGGTTTTTGCTCGCCTCCAGCAGCGCCGGCAGGAAGGAGTGCTCACACTTCAGCCCAATCAATATCACAAGGTCCGCCTTGTTCAAAATGGGCACGAAGCTCGGCTTCATCGGCACCCCGTGCGTGTCTTCAACGCCCGTTGCCAGGCTTCGAACCTCGACCAGGTCGCCTCCGACAGCGCGCGCAAGGTCCGCCATGTCCGTGAGTGTTGCGACGACGTTGATTTTAGCCGCATGAGCAGGCATCGCTCCGCCCCAAATCAGCCCGATCAGGGTGATGATCGCCGACAAACAGAATAGTTTTGCATTTTTCATATTCAAGATCCTCTCTTCCGGGTTTAACGTGCCTGCCAGCCATGCGCGTGTGAGCCGATGATCCAGGTCCATTGCATATAGACCGCATCATCCGGGCTCAGGCCGGAGATTGCATTGGGCTGGGTGTGCGTGTATTGAAGCCGCAATTGACTCCAATGGCTCGGGCTCCACGTGATGTACGGAGAATAACCGAAGGTCCGGTCCTTGTCGTTCCGAGCGCTCTCTACCCAATCGAACAAGAACCCGGCCGACCATTCCCGATGGAATTTGTAGGTTAGATAGGAGTACAGACCGTAGGATTCGATGGAGCGTTGAAAAACGTCGCTGTCCGTTGGAGCGACGTCGAAGCGATTGTTGCTGAAAAGCACTTCGGTGCCCCAGGTAAGACTCTGGAATTGATTGCTTTGCAGCGGCTTGTAGCTCACCGTGAAGTCAGCTCCCGCCAATCCGCGCTCCCGCTCGGTCAGCGTGCTGCCGTCGGCCTGAACGATCGGATCGCCACGACTCTTCGTCTTTGGGTTCCACAGGCCTGAAATGCCCGTTTCGAACGAGACCTCGGGAGTAAGGTCAAAGTAGGTGGAAGTGCGGCCCCAGAAGTTTAGATTTTTGAATTGACGGAAATTGCCTACATCGTTTGGAGGGTTGTCGCCGCCGAACTGATCGCCAACGCCCAAGGTGAGGCTTACATAATGAGGGATCGGGAGCAGGTAGTTGAGCTGTGCCCCGTCTGTCCTCGATTCGCCGCCAATGTATCCGTCAAGCACCAGCGGACGATTCACGAAGGGCAGCTCGTGATCGTGGAAGTAGGCGAATCGTCCGAATTCGGCGAAAAACCGCCCCGCTTTCAGCTCCAGATTCCATGGCAGCGAAGTCGTTACCAGGGCGGCCTCTTCGACCCCCAAAGTCGCCTCACCGGTAATCGGGTCGGCAGAGGCATTGATCACCGCATAGGCCTTTGCGAACGGATCTATGGATGCGGCCAGGTCCAGCTCCACCGAACGCTGATTCACGTCAAATCCGCCCGGCCGATCGCTGCCAGTAGCCGCTGATCCTTTGCTGCGATAGGAGAAGATCGTCTCGCCGACAAGCCCGATGGCAGGATTGAAGACGCTCGGAATGTCTTTCTGCTGAGCTTTGGAAACTTCATCCACCTTTTCCTTCAGCTCCCGCACCTCCTGTTGCACCCGCTCGGGCGCGGCCGTCTGAGCCGCCGCGGCGGTTGAAGGCTGGGGCTGTTGGCCCCCCGCTTTCAATTGCTCAATCACCTTCCGCTGCTCTTCGATGGTCTGTTCTTGTCTTTTGACGGTTTTTTGAAGAGTTTTCAGCTCCTGGATAGTCCGTTCCTGCTTCTTGAGGGATTCCTCCAGGTTTTGCAGCCGCTCTTCCAAAGTTTGAGCAAACGCTCCGGATGAAAATACCAATAGTGAAACGAGTGCGATCAAGATTTTCATAGCCCCTCCACTTCTTCAGTTCTTTTGATAAAGAGGCTCGGGCAGAGCACAGCTCAAGCCCCTCCCAAAAGAAAACCCCCGGAGGTCGTATCAGGACTGACGACCCGCTCCCGGGAGATGGATAAAATAGTGTTGCTGCTACGGGTAAAGTGGAATCAAGCGAAGTGCGGAGGTGAGCGAGGGGAGAAGCTAAAGCTGAAAAGAGTTGAAATGCGTATACCATCATAGCTCGGGATCAGCATCTCTCCCGAACCTTGGGAGATTGGACCCGCGGCTATTTTGCTGATCCAAAAGCTATGGGAAAGGGTCAGGGCCTGGCATATGGGGCAGGCACCAGGATCGTGATGATGGCTGATTGTATGCTTGCCGAAGGAAAGAACGGGACCGGAAACGGAGGAATTGCATGCTGGGAAGCATCCATCCCGGGAAGACAAAAGAGACGGATGTTCCAGAATGTTATGGGCAATCGGCAGAGCAATTTGTAATAACAGGGAAATAAGGCAGAGCGTCACCGCGCCGAAATGCAGCCCGCGTTGAGGCATTCTGGAAATGTTTAACAGTGCGGAAAGTTGGCTCGGCATACCTGTGCTTACTCCTAAATCCTGCCTTGAACGCACTCGGGAAATCGGAATTTTGACTGCTCCCGTAGTATAAGAGCTCTCGCGATGTCGTCAAAGTGTCCCATGAGCACGAACTTGCTCATAACATAAATCCAGGTCCATGTACACAGTTTGCACCTGATCGTCCAGATGGTGCATCAGGGCGGTGTCTTGGAAGGAACAGAGGGCTATCGAAAAGCAGCTCGAGTTTGCCTATGCCCTTGTTTCACCGAGCTCGACCCCTCTTTCGGCCGACCGTACGGTCCGGTCCTTGCCCCAACTGTAGATCAGTCCGCCGGCCAGTGCCGTAAATGGAGCAACGGTGATCAATCCGAAGCTTCCGACGCAGGTATTGAGGATTTCGGCCGCGACCCAATTCAGGTTGTAAGAGACTGGGGTCAGACCTACACTTTTCACACAGCAGCTTGCTCGAAATGCAAAGGGAGCGCAGGGTGGTGGAAATTGTGGCGGAGGCCGCCATGGAGGCTTTCCATGAAAGCCCTTGGAGGAGAGTGAATGCACCCGTCATGGAATCACATGGCTGCGCTTGCCGGGAAATGGGCTCTTAGAGGTGCTGATCCGTGGCACCTGCTTTTCGACCGGCTGAGGCATCCCAAGCGATTGAAACCATCGGTGACGTGCGTGCACTGCCGGCAGTGAGCCGCGGACAAAAACACCGCCGGATTGACCGGCTTCTAGGAATATGCGCTATCGTGGTCAGGGTGGAGCGAAAGGAAACGCATGAATTGACCTTCTCTATAAACGAGCGCCCGGATTTTGTCACTCAAGCGAATAGTGTAAAGACGTGTCCCTCTCGGTCCCATTTTGGATTGGACAAGCTCCCAATGCAAGCCCTTGTCTCTGTATACTTGAGACCATTGCAGTTTCTTGATCTTGCGAAGGGCGGCAAGAGCTCGTTCTGCGTCCTGTTTCGCAAGACCCAAAAGATTGTCCTGAAAAATAGGATTATTGAGATCAAGTAAGACGTCAGGAGATTCGCCCACTCAGACTCTCCAAATCTGTTTCCTCGGGCGGATTCTCAGCGGCCCATGAAATTGCCTTATCGATCTGCGTCTTTTTGGGCTCGGCATGCATCCAAAGCTCACTATCCGGGATTACCTTAGCGAGCTTGAGGAGCCAGACTCCCTCCTCAATATGTTCTACGAGGACAGTCTGCCCGGCATATTTCTTCCCCAGAGAAATCTGACCGCTTGCTCCGATGACCTTAACTGCTTGAGTATGTTCCACTGCGTCCCTCCGGTAATTGAGTAATTGCATTATGGCATGAATACATGAAGCAATCAAGGAGCCACCATTCACGGCGTCATCCAATGCAATAGAAGAGCATTGGGGCAAACCTGCTATTTTCATTCTTTTCTCTCTTTTCAGGATCGGTGAACGGGTCTTCCGACTCACCACAATTCGCGGAATTCTATGCCGCAGCTTGCGTAGAGCTTTGATCTTCCACCCTCGCTTGTGCCTTTGCATCCACAACCACCACCGTGAGGTCCTTCGCCTTGAGAATCAATCGTTCGACCAGAGTCTTTCCGCCGACCTGGCCGCTCTTGCTCAAAGCATTCAATTGCGTTTCGTAAACTTGTGGACTCACCGCCATGTTGGCTCTCCAACCATGGGTTGCGTACGATACTGGCATCGAAAGAGAGAGCACGGACCCATGATCATCGTTTCGACCGCCCCTTCAGGTTTTCCGGAAGCTGATCGAAACGCTGATCATGGCTGGGTCTTATTGGCCTTCCCTCCGGGAATCGGTGGCTTTCTGTTTCCATCGATTCCGATCATTGCCGCACCCTGGGCTATGATGGCTTTCCAAACTGCTTGCGAAGCTCAAGGTTGACCTCGAGGACGTTAACGAACTTCTCGCCCGCCAATCCAGCCCAAGGCGCCGATGCGTTCTTATGGAGGATCTGCTCGATTTCGATCAGCTTGGTCGGGTCACTGTCGAGATCGACCATGTTGGCCGCTTCCTTGGCCGCCTGCGTTCCCGCGTTCATAGCCAGGGCCACGTCCGCCTGGGCCAGGGCCGGAGCATCGTTGGTGCCGTCCCCCATCATGGCGACCAGCCGCCCGCCCGCCTGCTCCTTGCGGATGTAGGCGAGCTTGGTCTCCGGTGTTGCCTCGGCGAGAAAGTCATCTACTCCCGCCCTCTTGGCAAAGTGTAAAGGCCGAAAGCACCAGAGTAAGGGCGATCTCGTTGGGGCTTCGCTGACGGATGGCGCCCTCGACCAGAGCGATCATTCGGTCGAGGAACGAGTCGCCGGCGCTGCTTGCCAATCAGATCTGTGGCCTGCCGCCGGATGTGGAGGTTTTCCAATCCCTTATTGGGAGGAGGTTTTCTTTTTATTGAAAAATGCAATTCCTCGAGTCCAACCGGTCAAAAGAAGACAAGGCCGGTCCTTGCCCCAACTGTAGATCAGTCCGCCAGCCAGTGCCGTAAATGGAGCAACGGTAATCAATCCAAAGCTTCCGACGCAGGTATTGAGGATTTCGGCCGCTACCAGATTCAGATTGAAGACGTTGGCCAGGGGAATACCCTGCCCCATGAAGAGCATCAGCATGGTGATATAGCTGCCGGAGTAGGCGAGGAGGAGTGTCGTCGTCATGGGTCCGATAACGGCCCGGCCAACCGCCATGCCGGAGGCGATATGCTCGCGGCGTGAGATGGCGGGCTGCTTTAGATAGACCTCATGCATGGAGGCCGATATATCCATGGCGAGGTCCATCACCGCTCCCGCCGAAGCCGTGAAGATGCCGGCAAGAAAGATACCGGTCAAATCGAGAAAGTAGAAACCGGAGTAGAGAAGGGTTTCAGCGAATGGGCGAACCGCTCCGTGTACCTGAAATCCCCTGGCGAAGATGAGCGCAAGGATATAGGTCAGCACAAGTCCCATCATGGACCCCACAAAGCTCACCAGCCCCTTGCGTCCGAGGCCGCCCACCAGCAGGCTTATGGCTCCGATGAGCACGGCGACTACCGCAAGGGCAATGAGGACGGGGTCATAGCCTTTCAAGAAGCAGGGAGCCATGACCTTCCAGATCATCAAGGCTGAAAAAACAAAGGAGAGCAGAGCCTTGAGACCCGTCCAACCCGCTACGGCCACGAGAAGCAGGCCAAAAAGAGCGAAGAGCGTGATCTCAAAACTGATTCTAAACTTTCCGCGCGCAACCGCCCATCCGAGCTTCCCATCCTTATGAGCGTATTCAACCAATATGGTCTCTCCTGGCGCATAGACCTCATCGAGCTCCAGCTTGCCGGTCAGGAGGTTCGTGACGGTAAGCTCCCGGCCCTTGAAAGAACCGTCCAGAAGCTCCACCTGAAGGCTTTGGGTGCCCGTCTTTACGATGAGTGCCCGCTCGATATTGTTGTTATCAATGGAGAGAATCCTGCCTCGAGCGTGATAGCTATCCTGCGGCAGGCGGTTTTCAAAGCCTGTCGGCAAGAAAATGAGGCCGACGCATACGAGGGCGAAGAGGATTGTGAGAATGAAATTTCGATCTTTGTAAGGAATTCTTAATTTCAAGGATTTTCTCGCTTTCGTGTCGGTTTCCGGATCAAAGCAAAAAAGGCAACATCCCCTTTTTCAAGAGGTGCTGCCCCGTTAGCCCAACGATGCGGCGGGTGCTCTTATTAATTGGCCAGGTGAACCAGCATGGCATTGGCGAGACTCTTGGCTATGGTGGTGTTGTCGTAGAAACCGGCGAAAGCTTCCGAGCCGGCGCCCGTGGCGAAAACCGGTACGGGAACGCCCGTGTGGGAATAGCTTGTCCAGCCGATTCCCGCATGTTGATCGAGAACATGGGTCAAGGTGATGCTCAAAGGAGTATAGCCGCCATAGAGCAGGTAATCCCTGTCCGGGTCAACTGCGGCTGCGCCCATGGTTCTATCGTAGGCGGCTTCGAGATCTTCCTTCTCGTATGCCTTGAGCGTATCGAAATCGAGACCGAAGCTTTGCTGGATCATCTGCTTCATCGTGGCGTCGATATCGACATGGGGCTGTCCATTGGCTTTGTAGGCCGCAATGTCTTTATCGAGCTCCATGTAGGACTTGTTCTGACCCTGAAGAACTTCGAAGTGAGTGTCGTATTTGGTGCCCGCCCATCCCAGAGTCATACCGCCGGTTTCATGGTCCGCGGTTACGACAATGAGTGTATCATTGGGGTGTTGGTTATAAAAGTCGAGAGCCACGCGAACGGCATTGCTGAGGGCGATCGTATCATCGATAGAAGCACGCGCGTCGTTGGCGTGGCAGGCCCAGTCGATTTTTCCGCCTTCAACCATCATGAAAAAGCCGTTGGGATTATCGAGAAGCTGGATTCCCTTGTTGGTGAACTGAGCGAGGGAGATGTGGTCGGTCATGCCGGCTTGGTGCTTGCGGTCGAGCTCGTAGTAAAGGGCCTTATCCGCGTCTAGGATGGGATTGATGGCAATCGCCTTTTTGCCGGGCTTGAGGGCGTTGAAGGCAGCCCTTGTATCCGCCCATACAAAGCCGTTGGCGACGGCCGCATCCTTTACGGAAGGCTGGCTGCCGTTCTTTCCATTCATCTCCTTTACGCCGCCGCCGCCGAAATAATCGAAATCGCTATTGGCCATCGTCATGGCGATTGCATAGTAGTTGCTGCGACTCGGCTGATTGGCATAGAAGACCGCGGGAGTTGCATGGTCGATCGATACGCTCGAAACGATACCGACCTTCATGCCCTTCCTTTTGGCCAGTGTGGCGATGCTCGTGTAGGGCGTCGTTCCGGTGGGGTCCATGGAAATAATTCCGGAGTTGGTCTTCTTGCCGGTGGCAAGGGCGGTTCCGGCATCCGCCGAATCAGGAATGTAAGAGCTGTGGCCGAAGGTCGTGGCCATGCCATGGACGGGCAGGGTGCTCATGCTCAGCCTGGTGCGAGAAGGAACACCGGGAGGAACCGGAGCTTTGAGCTCGGAAAGATAGACTTCAGCGGAGTTGACCTGGGACGACGCCATACCGTCACCGATGAAGAAGAATACATACTTTGGATAAGAAGAGGCCGCATTTGCCGGGATGAACGTTACGACAACGGCCAGGATGGATACCGCAGCCGCGAGGCTGCTCCTTAAAATGGTGCGTTTTACTGCCTTCATTGATTCAATGCCTCCTGTGTTTGTTAATCTCCTATAGAACTATCCCCAGTCTGACGAAGCTCTTCACTGCACTCCGCTTATAGCGCAGCTCTGTTACGTCCATGTTTCGGTCATGTATATTTTGAGTGAAATTTTGGGCTATCCGCCTTATGCGGGTAGCCCTTCTTGCTATACGGTACGCATCCGAGCCGAGACACCGACTACTCTTCCTTAAAAAACTCGGGATAGAGCTTTTTTGCGCAAACAGGGCAGATGCTGTGGCTGAACTCCGCCTCGGAATGGTCACGAATATAGGCCTCGATTTGCTGCCAATAGCCCTTGTCATCCCTAATCTTCTTGCAATTGGCGCAAATAGGCAGGAATCCGCTCAACAACTTCACTTTGGAAAGCGCGTCCCGGAGCTCTCCGATCAGCTTTTCTTTCTCTATCTCCGCCAATTTGCGCTCGGTAATATCTTCAAAGATACCCACTGCGCCGATAAGCTCGCCATCCTCCGTGGTCATCCTCTGAAAGAGAGCCCTTACTCTGCTTGGCTTATCTCCGCAGACCGAGATATAGTCACCCTGGAAATGGCCGGTCTTGCCTTGCAGGGCTGCAAATACCGCGTCGCGGTATTGTTGATCGCGCAACTGCGATAGCAGGTGAAACCCGATAATCTGCTCCTTCGGAGCACCTATGATATCTGCAAACTTGTCATTGCAGTTCGTAATTCGGCTTGTCTTGTCGAAGTGTATTATTCCCAGTGGAGCATTATCAAAGACCATTCGGTAGCGCTCCTCGCTATCGCTCAGACGCGCCTCGGCCCGCTTGCGCTCGGTGATCTCCCACGCCACATCCGCCAGATATGAGATGGCGTCTATGTCCTTGTCGTCGTAGTCGACGGGTTTATTCCCAACGCCAAGGATGGCCACTATCCGGTCCGATCTCATGATGGGTACAACGAGCTCCCGAATGACTGCGGCATGTCCTTCCGGCAAACCTTTGCGATGCGACAATGCGGAGTAATCATTATGGATCACCGGTCTTTTTTCATGTACACAGTCCACCCATACCCCCGCCTGGTCTATACTGTAGTGCAGCCCTTTGCCTTTCGCCTTACAGAAGTGCTTCGTTGTCTGCGTGGACCAGGCCTGGAGGGAAAGGGTTTTCTGATCGCTCTCCACAAAGTGATAAAAACCGATGGGACTGTTGCTCAAAGCGCAGGCTTCATCCACGGTCTTTTGGAGCAGCTCCGCTAGAGTGTGCGAAGCGGCGAAGTCAAATAGCCTCAGACGTATGCGGATCAATTCCTCCGCCCGCTTGCGCTCGGTGATGTCGGTCAGCGTTCCCACAAGACCCAGGACCTCGCCTTCCGAATCCTTGTAGACGGATTTGTTGAGGATGACGGTTCGCCGATCTCCCCCCCTCGCCACAAGCTCCACCATTAGGGGCTGCCCGCCGTCCTCGAGCAATGCTCGATTATTTTTCACTATTTGCTCCGCATACTCGCGCTCGAACAAATCATACGGGGTTTTGCCATGCATGGATGCGCTCTGCACCCCGAGAAACCCGAGGCAGGCATCGTTGCACCACTCATAATCTCCCGCCTTGCTCGTGAGGACTACCGGTATGGGGATCTCATTCATGATATACTCGAATCGTCTCAATTCCCTGTCGGCCTTCAGCGTCTCCTCCGCCTGCTTGCGGGTCACGAGGGTCCAGACTCCCTGGGAGTAGAGCTCGAGCTGATCAATATCCTTTTGTACGTATTCTCCCTGCTTGTTCGCCACCGCAACCACCGCTACGATGGATTCTCCCTGGAAGACGGGGATGGCTAGAAAAGTATGCAGAGGCACATGCCCCTCGGGACACCCCCTTTTCAGGGGATGAGGAGCCAGCATGTCATTAACGACAATCGGTTTTCCCTGTCGTATCGCCTCGCCCCAGATGCCGGTGCACTCTAGCTCGTAGGTTGTCGGTTTCTTTTCCGTCCTGCAAATGTCCATGACATTTTGGGACCAGGCGTGAAGTGTCAAGAGCCTGGCGCTTTCGTTATAGAAACAAATGAAGGCGATTGCGCTGCCGGTCAGTAGACGAATTTCATCCAGGGCATAGTCGAGAATATCGGGAATCGGCTCTTCCGACAAACGGTACAAACGGATGAGAGCCTTGATAGGTCCTTCGGAGCCCTGTGCGCAACAATCCACGGCCCTTTTGCGCTCGGCTTCTATTTGCTCCAGGTCGTCAATCCTCTGTCTGCGCGCGGCTTCCAGTTCAAGGATGAGCTGATCTTTCGTCTTTTCGGTATCTGGCATGGAGGTCTCCGTTGTGCCTGGCCCGAGGCTCCCATAAAGGAAAGCGGCACGGCCATGGTGCCGGGTAAAGCTCTGTTTACCAGAGCCTGTTTACTGAGTAGTTATCGAATGCTGAATCGGCACTCACGAGCGGAATGTTCTCCACCATTGCCTGAGCAATCAGCAGGAGATCGAACGGGTCCCGGTGATGGAACGGCAGTGTCAACACGGCAGCGGCGTGAGATAGCTCAATACCTAGATCACCGCACCGTAAGTTCGTCCCTCCCTCGTTCCAACGCTCCCATGGGTGGCCCGGGCAACTTGTTGCCCGGGTGCGAAGCACAAGAGGTATTCCT